>Ga0208894_1000123_pt1 | contig 67298 bp, 64 predicted proteins | sample ETNtaG_12_FD_185752 | JGI IMG/M metagenome (GOLD analysis project Ga0208894, IMG submission 185752) | Marine microbial and viral communities from oxygen minimum zone, Eastern Pacific Ocean - ETNP201306SV49 (SPAdes) (version 2) | ecosystem: Environmental > Aquatic > Marine > Oceanic ...
ATGTATCGGTATTGTGAGGTATTTTAAAACCATTGTCTTGTCTATTCTTTTTTAGCTATAACAAAAAAGGGGTTCTTATAAAAACCCACAAGGTGTGCCCATTCCAGAGTAGCTATATCGGTTTGAACTGGAATTCTAAAAAGGAAGTTTCGAAGTTTGTGCTGGCGGTAGTCGTTTTTGGTGTTCGCTCTTGGTTTGCTTAAGGACTTAAATAAAATTTTTTATAAAAAAAATTGTACGCGTATGTGCTATATCCTACTGTAATATTACAATAACCACGATGGGGCAATTAAGAAATAAATAATAAAATTATTATAAGTATCTTAATTGTAATAATGGGGTTATTTTGAAGAAGAAGGTAGACTAACTGAAACTAAAGAGTGAAAAAACGGAGAACTAATCGAATAATGAAAAAACTTCTCACTATTCTCTTTCTGGTTCTTCTGAGTTTTTATTCTCATTCCCAAGGCCTTCCTCCTGACGGTCCTTATGAGTCTTTCCATGAAAACGGTCAATTGAAGACTGTAACAAACTTCAAAAACGGTTTGTGGGAAGGCCTTCATGAGGGTTTCTATGAAAATGGTCAGTTAGAAGAGCGTGGAAGCTTCACTATACGGCAACCAGTCCTTTAAGATCTATAACGACCCCGATAATTGCAGTGACAACTTTGTCTATTTTTGCAGAACCCCGTCTTTATACTCTTCGGTTCTGGTTAGGGTTCCACCTTCGTCAAACTCTTCCCAAATGCCCTGTTTTATCCCCTTTTTGTAGTTTCCCCTATAAGATAAGCGTCCTTCTTCATCAAAATATTCCCAGAGACCTTCTTGTTCGTCATTTTTGAAGCTTCCTCTATTAAATAATTGGCCATAATTATAATAGTATTCAAAAATCCCTTCTTGTTTCCCATCTATAAGTCTTCCTCTTTGTGACAACTGACCGTGTTCATAGAAAGCTTCCCAGAGACCGTTTTCTTTTCCGTTTTTTCTATTACCTCTTCTTTTTAGTTGGCCATTGTTGTAGAACTCTTCTACCAAGCCGTCACTAATCTTTTCTTTTTTTTTCGTTTTTACCATGGAATGATCGTTCCATTATACATAACCAACCTACCCTTCATTTCTGGCTCTAGTCTTGCGATCAAAGCCATAACCAGGCCTGCGCTCTTCTCGGCGCTGATTGCTTTTCCGGTCCAGCCCGAATCACGCATTAGTTGGGTATCGACGCGGCCTGGTGAAATCATGGTAACAATAATGCCTGTATCATCAAGATCTGCTTGCAGTGTTCCCATTGCGCTCAAATGAGCAGCCTTGCTCATTTTCATAAAATAATGCCCCCCAAACATACTACCAATCGTTAGGGTTCCCATGCCACCTCCAAGGCTGATAATTTTCTTTTGATCACTAGCTATCACATTGCCTATAAAAGCCGCACTAACCCTTAAAGATCCAATTGTATTCACATCAAAGACGCGTTTTAGCTCCTCGAAGTCAAAAGTGCCTAAAGCTTGCTTCTCTAATGTGCCATAGATTCCTGCATTATTTAGCAACACGTCAATTGGTTGGTCATGGTATGTGTCAGCAACAAAATCCACTTCGGGCTGGCTAGTTACATCCATTTTTTCAACTGCAACTTGATTATATTCTTCTGCCAACAATTGTAATTCCTTTGCTTTTTTTGGATTGCGGCATGTTGCAATCACGTTCCAGCCAGCTGCAGCGTACTGGCGAGAAAACTCTAGGCCTAATCCTCGATTTGACCCTGTTATTAAAACAGTTGGATCAATTGGGTCAAGCGCGGTCTCAGCCTCTACAGAATAACTATTCAGAAGGAACAGACAGAGGATGGTGAGAAGTTGTTTCATATCTACTCCTGAAGAACTCCGTCTTTATACTCTTCGGTTTTAGTTAAATTCCCTTCTTCGTCAAAAGATTCCCATAAACCTTCATGTTTTCCGTCTTTGAAGTTTCCTCTGTATTTCAACTGACCGTTTTCGTAGAAATCTTCCCAAAGACCATAATATTCGTCGTTTTTACGGATATATCTTCCAGATAATTGACCATTTTCATAGAATGTTTCATCGAGTCCTTCATTTACACCGTTTTTATAGTTCCTTCTTAAGGATAATTGACCATTTTCGTAGAACATCTCATAAAATCCATGTGGTGTTCCATTTTTGTAGTTACATCTGATCTTTACTTGACCATTTTCATGAAACGTTTCATGTAATCCATTTCGTATCTCTGAGTTAGGGTTATTTTTATCTCTTTTCATATCTTCATTTATAACAAAAAAACCTGATTAATCAAATATGAGGTATTCAAGTGTCATCTTGGATATTTTGATTGGAAATTCCTTGTTTCTAAGTTCCTCAATCCTCATATCTCGTTGGTGTTTCCTCTTTAGAACTGAATGAACTGATTGTGGAAACCATTTCTTACCCCGAATGGTGGGGATACCCCAGGAGTTCATCTTCTGACTTATCTTTCGGTAACCCAGTCCTTCAACCTCATGTAGATACTTGATGAGTTGATAGAGTGTTTGTTGTTTCTTGGTGTAGGGTTTGTGGTAGGTGAGGTTGTTGGATTGAAAGGTTAGGGTAAATGTTATGAATGTAGTTGTCTCAAAGAAACTGTTACATACAAAATCATTCAACCGTCACTGATTAAGTTCAAACAGTGATTTGACTCCATCCCTTGTTGTTTCTGACTCTTCATGCTTTTTTTTTCGGTTTAGAAACACCTCTTCTTGCAGAGACCTCGTGAATGAGTCCAGTTTTGTATAAGTTTTTTCCATCTTTAACATTATATCCTTTCCTCTTATCACCCTCATCATTCCATATGAGTTGTCATTCACTATCTTTAACTTGAACTTAATATCAAATGAATGCCCCACTTGAACCTCTTTACCACTTCTATCCTTTCCCATCTCTGCATTCACAACTATTTTACTAATAAGACCATCAAGAAATTCTTTCTTCTTTGTAAGACTCTTACTTGAAGTCTTTATGTTGTCTGCAAACTTCTCTACCCAATCAACCCAAACAAGATTTTCATTCAAGTCATCAAGTTCATGTTCTACATCTTTGTATTCATCATGTTGAATCTGTAGTTCATCTTCATACCTAGAGATAATCTTTTGTGCGATTGATTTCTCTTTCTTCCCTAAACCAATCTCAACTTCTAAATCAACAATCTGATTCTCAATGTTGTCTATGTTCTTTTGTATTCTTTGACACTTGTCTTCAAGTGATTGTCTTTCACCAATTATGTCTTCTTCAATCTGATTCTTTTTGTCCAGCACCTCTTTCTTTGTTTTCTCTTTTAAAAGAATACTGTCAATATACTTACTCATTGTAATGCAGGATGGTTAGCAACAATCGATAGAGGAACAGCCACAGCTCCAATGTATGCAGCAAGAGATGCGGGGATAAATATACATGTTTGGGTTGATGAAACTAGACCAAGAAACCAAGGGGCAAATTTAACTGCTTGGGAACTCCTAAACGAAGAAATACCACATACGGTCATAGTTGATAATGCAGGAGGTCATCTGATGCAACATGGACTGGTTGACATATGCATTGTTGGTAGCGATAGAACAACTAGATCTGGGGATGTTGCTAATAAAATTGGTACATATCTGAAAGCACTTGCAGCCAGAGATAATAATGTTCCTTTTTTTGTCGCCCTTCCAGATTCAACAATTGACTGGGATATAACAGATGGTCTTAAGGATATTCCTATCGAAGAAAGAGATGCAAGTGAAGTTTCAAATGTAGCAGGTTCTAAGAATGGGATGATAGAATCAGTTAGAATTACACCATATGAATCTAAATCAAGTAACTACGCATTTGATGTTACACCGGCGAAATATGTTACTGGATTAATTACACCTCGTGGTGTCTGTGATGCTAACGAATCATCGATCATGGGGCTTTATCCGGAGCACAAATAATATGGAAAAAATAGGAATTATTGGTGGTTCAGGATTAGATGATCCAGATATTTTGGAGAGATCGGCAGAAATGTCCATTGAAACCCCATACGGTGATCCTTCATCTAATATTAAAGAAGGAGAAATTGGAGGACAAAAGGTTGCTATTTTATCTCGTCATGGTGCTGATCATTCTCTCTCACCAAGTAACGTAAATTTCAGAGCAAATATTTGGGCACTTAAAGAAATAGGCTGTACACATATTCTTGCCTCAACCGCTGTTGGCTCACTTAGAAAAACTATCAAACCAGGCCATATTGTATTTCCAGATCAATTTATAGATTTTACCAAACAAAGAATCTCTACTTTTTATAATGAAGAACATGTAGTACACACACCAATGGCGGAACCATTCTGTCAATCAAGCATCAAGATTCTTAGAGAAACAGCATCAGACATGAAGATTCCTCATCATGTCAATAAAACCATCGTTACCATTGAAGGCCCAAGATTTTCAACAAAATCTGAAAGCCATATGTTTAGATCATGGGGTGCAGACATTATTAATATGAGCTCTTGTCCTGAAGTTGCGTTAGCAAGGGAGCAAAAGATTCACTATGCTGCGCTTGCTATGTCTACAGATTATGATTGTTGGAAAGAAGACGAAGAATCTGTTTCTTGGGAATTAATTGAAAAGACTATGAAAAAAAATGCTGCCAACGTAATAGCAATCTTTTTAAAAGCAATACCGAAATTGACGAATTGGAAAGATAAATGTTCTTCTTGAAAAGGAGATTGTAAAATCATAATGCCAATCAAATCTAAAATAAGAACAGTGTCAAATTACCCTGTTAAGGGAATTGAATTTAGAGATATTTCAACATTAATTAGTGATCCTGAAGGATTGCAGCTTGTTGTAGAAGGCTTGCAAGAAAGATACGAGAGAAAAAATGAATTTGATATTATTGCAGGAATTGAAGCCAGAGGATTCATAGTAGGCTCAGCCTTAGCATACTCACTCAAAAAAGGATTTGTAATGATCAGAAAGCCGGGGAAACTCCCAGGAAAAGTAATATCTCAAGAATATCAGTTGGAGTATGGTTCAGATAAGATGGAAATCCAATCTGATGCGTTTATTCCTGGAACAAAGGTACTGATTGTAGACGACCTTCTAGCAACTGGTGGCACAGTAATGGCTGCTATTGCACTAGTAGAAAAACTCGGTGGTGTCGTTGTTGAATCAGCATTTATTGTAGATTTACCAGATATTGGAGGAAGTAAGAAACTTCAAGATAATGGTTATAATATGTTTTGCCTAACTGAGTTTGAAGGGGAGTAATTAGAAGGCATTAACTCAGTGGTACGTTGCTTCTTTTTTTGAGGGTTGATCTCATTTTTTGCCGTAGTCTATTTTTTTATAATTGATTTTTATTTCTTTGAATCCTTCAGCAAAAACATCAACTATTTCTCCCTTAATTTCATTTCTTTTACAATTCAAATCCCTAACTTTTAAAGCTAATCGACCCACTTCATCCAAGGGCATATCAACACCATTACGAATACCTTTCTCGGTATCCCACAATTGACCGTTGATTCCATATAACCGATCTATAAAGGATACTATTTGATTAGATCTTTCAACATAATCAGGATTGTCTATCTCTGCTTTATATATTCTTAATTCATCAGAAACATCCTCATTTGTACGTTCTGATTTTAGCTTCGTTATAGTGTATCTATCTAATATTTCTGATAGCGGCATCTTCATATTATCTTCTTCCAGCCATTTATTTTCCTGTATTAATTAAAGACAAAATTCTTTCTGAAATAATTTTACCATTAGAGACAATGAAGTTTGGGTTTAGATAATCTTCCTTTACATTGTAATTCATTGAATCTCCATTCGTATTTACTACTTGACCACCAGCGGATTCAACAATAGCTTCTCCAGCTGCGGTATCCCATTCTGATGTGGGCCCGAATCTTGGGTAACAATCTGCTTGGCCTGAAGCAATGAGGCAAAACTTGATTGAACTTCCTATCTCTATAATTTCATAATCAACTATTATTTCTAAGAGAGAGGCAAGCATGTTGCTGGGATGCGATCTGCTAGCAACTATACGTATTGGGTTATGATGATTGTCTGAAACGTATATTTGTTTGACATCATTATTTTCATTTGAACAAAAAGAACCACTTACTTTAGATCCCCAATAGGTTTCATTGCTAACTGGTATATCAATGACTCCGAATATAGGGGTATTATTTTCTATCAGGGCAATATTGACTGTAAATTCCCCATTCTTACTAATGAATTCTTTGGTACCATCCAGCGGATCCACCAACCAATATTGTGTCCAGTGTGATCTGATCTTATAAGGTATGTTACAGTTTTCTTCTGAGAGTATGGGGATTTTGGGGTTTAATGTTTTCAATCTTTCTGTGATGATGTTGTGTGATAGATTATCTGCTGCCGTGATGGGTGATAAATCTTTCTTGAGTTGGTAATCAAAATCGGAGTTGTAAATCTCAGTAATGGCCATTCCGGCTTCTTTGGCGATTTCAACAGTTGAACTAATTAACTGCTCATTTAATATTTTTCTGTCGTGCATTGTCTTTATAATAAAATTAGTAACTTAATTAAAAAAAACATGATTTATATAGTTAATTGCATTAATTTATCTAGTTAAGTTTTAATCGCTTTTACTCGTATTATCACTGGATCCTCTCCCCCTAAATTTGCAAGACCATTACTCTCAATAGCTTCAATAATTTCAAATCCTACTTGAATCAATCTTTGTTTCAATTCTTCTAGGATGATAAATCTCCTGTAATGACCCTCGATTCTCTCAGTATGACTCAATATTTCTCCTGTGGTTGACAAAGGGTCGTTTATGGAACGACATTCTAAAAAAAACTGCCCATTTTTGTTCAGTAAATGATAACTTGTTTTAAGCATTTCAAGTTCCTCATTCATAGACATTGTATGAATTACAAACCGAGAATAAATAAGATCATATTTTTTTTTATTTGTTTTTTCTATGTCAGTGACTGCACCAAAAAAAAATTCTATGGATTCATTGGAATAGAGTCTCTTACATAATTCTATAGCTTCTCCTGATCTGTCCAAACCAGTAACATGATGGCCTTTAGATGAAAAAAATTTGGAATCTCTGCCATTGCCACATCCTATTTCTAAAATATTCTGTTTCTTGCTTAACTTATTTGCAACATACTCGGCAAATGGTGATGGGAATGATGGTGCGGCATCTTTTTTATAATACTCATCCCAGTAACCTACAAGTCCTTTATTAAAAGACATATTGTATTCCTCCTTGTGTTCCCTATGAAAAAACAACTAAGCCCGTCATAAGAATTTTAACTATGTATCTTATAGTATTGAGGAGCTTCAATAGTAGTTTCTCGGTGAATCACCTCATTCATAAAGGTAATTAAATCACTAAAAATACATAAAAAGACTTGAATCACTTCTTTTATAGGTAGAGAATACACTATCTGACGGCAAAACCAAGCCAGCTACACATCGATATTAAATAACAGAATCCTAATAATTCAACAGCCAGCTTCATATAGAAAAAATGAGTTTAACTAACACAACTGATGAAACCTTTGATCAGGATGTTCTCCAATCAGATGTGCCGGTATTGCTTGATTTCTGGGCTGAGTGGTGTGGCCCGTGTAAAATGATTGGCCCTCTTTTAAGTGAGTTGTCGGAGGAGTATGCTAATAAAATAAAAATTATAAAGCTCAATGTTGATGAAAATAACAATACGGCAATTAAATATGCTGTTCGAAGTATACCCACATTGATCTTATTTAAGGATTCTACAGTGCAAGCTCAACATATAGGGTCTGCATCAAAAGCTCAATTAAAGGAATTTCTCGATTCCAATTTATAATTATGAAAAACGGAAAAAACAACAAAGGTAAACGAAGAAAGCCTAGACACCAAAGGGACAATCGAGACCGAAAACCTACTTTTACCGATGAGGACATAGTTTCTAAAGAAGAATTGGAGAGTGGTAATAACTTGATTAGTTTGCCAGAGCTTAGAACGAAGTCGATCTCTGAATTGCAAACCACTGCAGAATCAATGAATATTGTCAATCTTGCAAGAGCCAGAAGACAAGACATTACCTTTTCTATTCTAAAAGCCCATGCAGCAGAAGATCACCCCATATTTGGAGAAGGAGTCTTGGAGATACTCCAAGATGGTTTTGGTTTTCTAAGATCCTCTGATAGTTCGTACCTAGCAGGACCCGATGATGTATATGTTTCTCCCAATCAAATAAGAAGATTTAATCTACATACTGGGGATACCGTATCCGGATCAGTGAGACCGCCTAAAGACAGTGAACGCTATTTTGCGTTATTAAAAGTAGCAGAGATCAATTTCGAAGAACCAGAGAATGTTCGTACCAAAATTTTATTTTCGAATTTAACCCCTTACTTTCCTGAAGAAAGATTAAAACTAGAACAAGGAACGGGAAGTTCAGAAGACCTAACAGCAAGAATCATTGATCTATCTGCGCCAATTGGAAAAGGGCAGAGGGGACTCATTGTATCCCCACCAAAGGCTGGTAAGACAATCTTGCTTCAAAATATTGCATCCTCCATTACAGCTAACTACCCAGATGTGCATCTGATTGTTTTGCTAATTGATGAAAGGCCGGAAGAAGTGACTGACATGCGAAGAACGGTTCTAGGAGAGGTGGTTTCCAGTACCTTTGATGAACCAGCATCGCGTCACGTTCAAGTGGCTGATATGGTGATTGAGAAGGCGAAGCGTATTGCTGAACATAAACAAGATGTGGTTATTTTACTGGATTCCATAACAAGGTTGGCAAGAGCCTATAATACAGTTGCGCCTTCATCAGGTAAGGTCCTGACAGGAGGCGTGGATGCCAATGCCCTGCAAAAACCAAAAAGGTTTTTTGGCGCGGCTAGAAATATTGAAGAAGGTGGTAGTTTGACGATTATTGCCACAGCATTGATCGATACGGGATCAAGAATGGACGAAGTAATTTTTGAGGAATTTAAAGGCACAGGCAATATGGAAATTCATTTGGATAGAAGAATCTCAGAGAAAAGGGTTTACCCCGCAATTCACATCAATCGTTCAGGAACACGTAGGGAGGATTTATTAATGGATCCTGATGAATTACAGAAAATATGGGTGTTAAGAAAAGTGGTACACGATATGGATGAAATAGCAGCCATTGAATTTTTAATTAACAAAATGAAGGATACCAAAACCAACGCAGAATTTTTCGAATCAATGAAACGTTAATTCAGTCTTTTAATGGCTTTGTCCCCAATGTCTTTTCGATAGTATTCACTTCCCCATGTAATGCCTCTAACGGCCTTATACGCTTGTTTTTTAGTGTCTCTGATGTCTTTGCCAAGGGCGCTCAAAACAAACTTCTTCTTGAACAGCTAAGGATGATGAATCCCAAAAGCATAGGCAACACTCTTTCCAATATATCTCCTGGAGTATCGGGCAATTGATGCAAAATAACGGTCATTAAAAAACCTGTTACTATTGATAAGCCTGCAGCAATACTGGAAACTCTCCAGCTCAATACTTTTGAAAAAACCATTGGTACAAAAGCTGCACCCAAGGCAGTCCATGCAAAAACAACCCGAGTGAAAATAGTTTCTGGTGCATACAATGATAAAATGATTGCAAAAATAACAACTAAAAATATTGCTACTCTAGCACTACTTATATTTGTACCTTTACCACCTTTCCAATCGCGATCCACTGATGAAGCAACCGCCAAAAGTTGGCTGTCGGCTGTTGACATGATTGCCGAGAGAACAGCTGCTGTAATAATTCCGGCGAAGACCGGGCCAAACAATCTTTGACTGATAAAAAATAAAACACTCTCAGGGTCAGGAACTGTTGAATACATGACTTTTGCACACAGACCCAAAAGAATCATTCCACCAAAAATTATAGTTGCCCATCCAATCGCTATGATTCGTCCTCTTCTTATGGCTTTTATATCCCTTGCTGCCATGAAGCGATTGACAACAAAAGGCTGTCCCGGATACCCAAATCCAATGCTTATTGTGCCAATAATAAACCCTAATCCCATCAATCCTGTATGCACACCCGTAAGACTCCCTTCTGCTTCAGTGCCAATTGCCTTAACGCTAAAAATTAAATCATCAAAGCCACCGATAAAAATTAAAAGAAATAGTGGCAAAAACAAAGCAACAATAAACATGAGGATTGCTTGAATTGTATCGGTCAGACTAGCCGCCCAAAATCCACCAATAAAAGTGTAGATCAAGATCACTGTAGCTCCGATGATAATACTCAATTCTTGAGAAATTCCTAGGACACTAGAGAATGCCGTCCCAGCCCCTTGAAATTGAGCAGCGACATAGACGATCAACGAACAAGTAATGATGATTGTGGTCAATCGCAACAAAATTATCTTTTCCTTTTCATCGAAACCACCAAAAAGTAATTCCGGCAAAGTAACCGCCCCTGTTTGTTGACTAATTTCCATCAACCGAGGAGCCACCCAGGTCCAGCTGACAAAATACCCGATTAAAACCCCAGGCAAAAGCCAAATGGCAGATAAACCCCAAACATAGGCTGCACCACTCACTCCCAGAAGACTCCATGCTGAAGATGAACTAGCTGATGCACTTAATGCTGCAACGAAAGGGCCTAGACCTCTTCCACCAAGGTAAAAGTCGTCTTGGTTACTGGTTCTTTTTTTTGCCCAAAATCCGATTGCAATAAGCAAAAAATTATAGACTATTATGGTTATTAGAACTCCTTGATTTATCATATTAATTAATCCCTTAAGGTTTGAGGAGTATCATGGATATAGTGGTTAACCTGGACTCCAAATTCTTCAATGATTATAACATTGGACACTAGTCGTTATATGTTTGTGCTAAGTTTATAATTTGTAGATATATCTTACTTATAATATTTGCTGAGTATATATAATAAAAAAATAGTGAAATTGAGATGAGCAATGATGTAGTCATTATAGGCGCTGGACATGCCGGTGGAATGACAGCTATCTTACTTCGTCAACAAGATTATCATGGATTAATCACCCTGATAGGCGAAGAAGCCTATCTGCCCTATCAAAGACCACCATTGTCAAAAGGGTTCCTCGCTGGCGAAATTGAACAAGAAAGACTTTATCTAAAAACACAGTCCTATTTTGAAAAGAATAATATACATGTCATTAAAGATAAAAAAGTTTTAAATATTGATCGAGACAATAAAAATGTATTTCTGAGTGATCGGAAAAAAATTGAATATGGGAAGTTAGTTATGGCGACTGGCAGCGTCCCTAATAAAATCAACACTAGTTGCAGGGAAACAAATCTTTATTATCTTAGAACAATTACAGATGCACTTAAAATACAACAAGCACTAAAGAATAAAAATAAAATAACAATTATCGGTGCCGGCTACATAGGTCTTGAAATTGCATCCATCGCAGTTAAAAAAAACATCGATATAACGATTATAGAAATGGAAGATAGAGTAATGAGCAGAGTCCTTTGTCCTGTTGTATCTGATTTCTTCCAAAAAAAGCATGAAGCAGAGGGTGTAAAATTTAAGTTCAATGTATCAGTTGTCGATATTGAAGATAGCCATAATCAGAAACAAATTAAATGCAGTGATGGCACTGTCATGAATACAGATGCTGTTGTTATAGGGGTTGGTATTAAACCTAATGTTGAACTTGCAATTGATTCAGGACTGGTATGCCAAGATGGCATTGTTGTCGATGAAAATGGTCAAACATCTGATGAAAGCATCTTTGCTGCGGGCGATTGCACCAATCACACCAATAGTTTTTATCAAAAAAGATTGAGACTAGAATCAGTTCATAACGCAGTGGAGCAAGCAAAATCAGTTGCTGCATCTATCATTGGTGAAAAAAAACCTTACCATCAAGTTCCATGGTTTTGGTCAGATCAATACAACCTGAAACTCCAAATAGCAGGGATTTCCCACAACCACGATCAATACATAATCAGGGGTAGCATGGAAGAAGAAAAATTTACAGTGTTTTATCTCCAAAAGAAAAAAATCATTGCTGTGGACACGATCAATAACCTAAAAGAATTCCTCAATGGCAAAAAGTTAATTGCGATGGGAGCTGAAATTCCTCCCGAAGCCCTTCAGAATAAAGACACCAATCTCAAGGAATGGATAAAACAAAATACTGATTGAGCAATTAATAACTTTTTATTCATATATTGCCCTTTTTAATTCTCTGTTTGAACTTACTCGACAGTAACGGACTTAGCTAGATTTCTAGGTTGGTCTACGTCATTGCCCTTGTGAAGCGCAACATAATAGGCCAATAACTGTAGTGGTATTGTATATGCAATTGGGCTTTGAGAGGTGCTTAGACCGGAAGGAAGAATTAACGCTTTTTCAAACCCGTTTGATGTAATGTTATTGTTATCTGTTATAACAAAAAGCTTGCCTCCTCTTGCTTTAACCTCCTCTAAATTGCTCATAATTTTTTTCAATAGCTCGCCAGATGGCGCGATTGCTATTACAGGCATGTCTTCGTCTACCAGAGCAAGGGGACCGTGTTTGAGTTCACCAGCTGGGTACGCTTCAGCATGGATGTAGGAAATTTCTTTCATTTTTAAAGCGCCCTCTAGTGCTATTGGGTAGTGTAGTCCTCTTCCTAGAAACAATGCGTGGTGTTTTCCATCTAAGCCCCACGCCATTGCTTCAATTTCTTTTGACATGCCAAGTATAGATTCCACAATTTCAGGCAGCGCTTTTATGTCTGAAAGCGCGGTTGTTAAGACTTTCTTATCAACACCAATTTGATCGCCAACCGCGACTCCCATCAATGCTAGGGTAACCAACTGACTAACAAACGCTTTGGTAGAAGCGACACCTATTTCTGGACCTGCGCTTGTTGATAGACATCGGTCTGCTTCTCTTGCCAGTGTGCTTTCTAACACATTACAAATCGCTATCGTGCCGAGATAGTTGTGATCTTTTGCCTTTCTTAGGGCGGCAAGCGTGTCTGCTGTTTCTCCCGATTGCGAAACAGCAATAAACAATGAGTTTTTAACCTTTGGTGTTGTGTTGTATCTGTACTCACTAGCTATATCCACCGTTGCTGGTATTTGAGCATATTGCTCTAACCAAAGCTTCGCCACCATGGTTGCATAATAACTTGTGCCACACGCACACATTTGAACGTGTTCTATGTTTCTTAAATCAAGCTCTATTCCCTCCTTTAGAAACGATCCTTGAACTGCACCAGTAATGTAGTCACCGAATGCTCTTCTGATGACCTCCGGCTGTTCAAAAATCTCCTTTTCCATAAAGTGACGATAATCTCCTTTAGAATAACTTCCCTCTTTCATAGTTGATTTTCTTGTTTCTCGCTCTACAGGTTCCAGATTATTGTTAACAACTGTGTATGCCTCTTTTGTGATTTGAGCAATGTCTCCGTCTTTCAAAACAACAAATTTGCTGGTTAGTGCAATCAAAGCCCCTGGGTCTGATGCAAAATAATGTTCATTTAGGCCCACGCCTATAATTAGCGGAGCTCCATTCCTGGTTCCTACGACAACATCTGGGTTTTTGGCCTCTATAACTGCAATGGCATAATCGCCTTCTAAGTCTTTTGCAACCATTGAGATTGCCTCAGTTAGTGTTCTGTTTTTTCTATAACAGTGAATAAGATGGACAATAACCTCTGAGTCGGTCTTGCTTGAAAAAACATACTCTTGTTTTATAAGCGTCTGTCTGACTGCTTCAAAGTTTTCGATGATCCCGTTATGCACCAAAGCAATTTCATTGTCAGAATAATTATCACCAGAAATATGCGGGTGTGCATTTTTTTGACTGGGCTCTCCATGGGTTGCCCAGCGTGTGTGAGCGATTCCACACTCTCCTGAAAAGTCAACTGCACTGGACACTTCTTTTTGTAGTGTTGCAACCTTTCCTTGTTGGCGAAGTCTTATGACCTTATCTTTTTTAATAAGCGCAATACCCGCTGAGTCGTAGCCTCGATATTCTAGTTTAGCCAAACCATCCATTAGAATTGGCACTACGTCTCTGTTGCTTGCTGCTCCTACAATTCCACACATGTTATTTTTTTATTTTTTTATTGGGTCGTTTCCAGGTTTCGATGGTTTTTTGCTTGGCTCGCTCAAGTGTAAGTTTATTTTTGGGTGCTTCTTTTGTGATTGTCGAACCCGCACCAATGGTAGCTCCTTCCTTAATCTCAATAGGCGCCACCAGCTCAACACCTGAACCAATAAATGCGTTATCCCCAACAATAGTTTGGTATTTGTTGGCTCCATCGTAATTACAAGTGATGGTTCCCGCTCCAATGTTTGCATGACTGCCAACGGTAGCATCTCCCACATAAGATAAATGGTTTACTTTTGACCCTTGGCCAATTGTGCTTTTTTTAATTTCCACAAAATTGCCTGCTTTAGATGCTTGCATCAGCTCTGAGCCGGGTCTTAACCTTGCAAAAGGGCCTACAACACAATTATCTCCAATGATTGCTTCTTCAAGATTGCAGTGTGAAAGTATTTGTGTGCTGTTTCCTATTTTTGTGTTGGCTATCACAGAATGTGGTCCGACTGTAACCCCATCTAAAAGCTCCACCTTTCCTTGAAAAACGACATTCACATCAATAAACACATCAACTCCGCAAACCAACTCGCCCCTAACATCAATACGCTTAGGGTCTGCAAGCGTAACTCCTGCTTCCATGAGCTTGTCTGCTGCTTGGTTGCGTTTTATATTTTCTGCTTCTGCTTGTTGTTTTTTAGTGTTCACTCCAAAAACCTCTTCTATAAAGTCTGGTTGGCTGGCTGCAATAATAACTCCTTCCTCTGCAGCAAACCCAATTGTATCAGTTAAATAATACTCTCCTTTATGGTTCTTCGCACTTAGCCTAGTTAACCAATGTTGTGCTTTGTTGGGAGGAAACGCCATAATTCCTGAGTTGATTTCAACAATAGCTGCTTGTTCCTCTGTGCACTCTTCGTGCTCAACAATATTGGTAATTTCGTTATGTTTGTTTCGAATAATTCTTCCGTATCCTACAGGGTTGTCGATGCTTGCTGTGAGCAAAGCGAGGTGTTGGTTAGACGCTGAGTTAATTAATTTTTGTAGTGTTTTTGTGCTCACAAATGGAACATCTCCCAACAAGACTAACACAATATTGTCAGTATGAACTTCAGGAGTGGCGCACTTAACAGCATGCCCTGTGCCGCTTGGCTGGTCTTGTTGAACAAATAACAACTCTTTGTTGTCATCGTGTGTGATTGCGTTTTCAATTTGTTGTTGGTGCTCAGGAGAGCAAACAATGATGGTTTGGTTGGGATCAATTGGTATTATCGCATCAATCAGGTGTTGCAGCATTGCCTTGCCTGCAATGGGTTGGAGCGATTTAGGAAGAGACGACCTCATTCGCGACCCTTCCCCCGCTGCTAAGATTACAATTGATGTTTTCATATTGTTTAAAACCAAATTTAGAAACAATTTAGTTTACAACGTGAGTTTAGTAAACAAATAGTATTAAACGCTCTGTGTGTATGGCGTTTATTTTTTACCTTTTAGTTTTTGAACAGCTTTATATCTGGCAGCGGCTTCCGCTAGCTGTGCCTGTGCGTGATCAAGATCTTCCTTTTTCGCAGCGCTTTTAAGTGCTTCCTCTGCCAGCGTTTTTGCCTCTAAAGCAGCATCTTCATCAAGCTCAGATGCATGTAGAGCGGCGTCTGCAAGGATTGTTATTAGGTGTGGCTGCACTTCTAAAACTCCACCCGAAACATAAAATAATTCTTTTTCACCACTGGGGCTTTGCACCTCTACATCCCCTGGACGCAGTGTGGTCAGCAACGGTGTATGTTGTGGGGCTATACCAAGGTCTCCGGCTGATCCAGGAGCAACCACCATAGTTGCCTCACCAGAAAAAAGATCCTTTTCAGCGCTAACAATTTCTATCTTAATCGTGTTCATATAAAAGCTTAAGCCATTGTTTTGGCTCTCTCTACTGCTTCGTCAATGGTTCCTACCATATAAAATGCTTGCTCAGGAAGGTCGTCATAATCACCTGCAACAATGCCGTTAAACGCCTTAATGCTGTCTTGCAGAGAAACGTATTGGCCAGGGGTTCCGGTAAAGACTTCAGCCACAAAGAAGGGTTGGGACAAATAACGTTGGATCTTTCTTGCTCGCTGCACTGTCAGTTTGTCCTCCTCGGACAGCTCATCCATCCCTAGAATTGCAATAATATCTTGTAGTTCTTTATAACGTTGTAAAACTTGTTGCACCGCTCGCGCTGTGTCGTAGTGATCCTGCCCAACAACTAATGGGTCTAGTTGTCTACTGGATGAGTCCAAAGGATCAACAGCAGGATAAATACCAAGCTCTGCAATTGACCTTGATAGCACTACTGTTGCGTCTAGGTGTGCAAAAGTAGTTGCTGGAGACGGGTCTGTTAGATCGTCCGCCGGGACGTAGACTGCTTGGATTGAGGTTATAGACCCAGCTTTTGTGGAGGTAATTCTCTCTTGAAGGGCTCCCATTTCTGCCGCTAGTGTGGGTTGGTAACCAACAGCTGAGGGCATTCTGCCTAACAGCGCCGAAACCTCTGTTCCTGCAAGTGTATATCGATAAATATTATCGATAAACATCAAGACATCTCTGCCTTCATCACGAAAGTTTTCAGCAATAGTAAGCCCTGTGAGCCCCACTCTTAATCTGTTTCCTGGGGGTTCGTTCATTTGTCCGTACACTAATGCTACTTTATCGAGGACGCCTGACTCTTTCATCTCATGATAAAAATCATTTCCCTCCCTTGTTCTTTCTCCAACACCAGCAAACACCGAGTAACCACTGTGTTCGACCGCTATGTTTCTAATAAGCTCCATAACAGCAACAGTTTTTCCAACACCGGCGCCACCAAATAATCCTACTTTTCCCCCTTTGGCAAAAGGACAGAGCAAGTCAATCACTTTAATTCCTGTTTCTAGAACCTCAGAGCCACCGGCTTGATCTTCAAAGGTTGGGGCTTTTGCGTGAATGGGTTTTGTCTCCTTGGTGCCAAGAGGTCCTGCTTCGTCAATAGGGTTGCCTAAAACATCTAAGACTCTACCTAGTGTTTTTTCACCCACAGGAACGCTTATAGGGGCACCAGTGCTTTCTACCGCTAGGCCTCGTTTTAGTCCCTCGCTAGAGCCCATAGCAATTGTTCTGACAACGCCATCACCAAGCTGTTGTTGGACCTCAAAGACCAGGTCTCCGTCCACTAAATTTAGGGCGTCATAGACGCTTGGAATGCTGTCTTTAGGAAACCCCACATCCACCACTGCTCCAATCACTTGCACAATATTTCCGGTGCTCATTTATTTTTCCTCTTTGTTGCTAAACCGCCGCAGCGCCGCCCACAATTTCAGATATTTCTTGTGTAATGGACGCTTGCCTGGCTTTGTTATAATCAAGCTCTAATTGTTCTATTATTTTTCCTGCATTGTCAGTCGCGCTTTTCATTGCAACCATTTTTGCCGCCATTTCACATGCGACATTTTCAACAACCGCTCGGTATACTTGTGACTCTATATATCTTTCAAGCACATGCTCCAATAACTCTCTTGAGTCAGGTTCGTAAATATAGTCCCAGTTGTCTTGTAAGTTTTTTGTGTCGATAGCCTCAACAGGCAGGAGGGTTTTGATGCTTGGTTTTTGTGACATCGTGTTTATAAAATTATTATGAACTAAAAACAATCTATCAATTTTCTCTTCGCTATACTCATCAAGCATGACCTTAATCGCTCCCACTAAATCTTTAACTTGTGGGTCTTCGCCCAAGTTTGTTGTTGCACCGAGTATGTTGATATCTACCGATCTAAAAAACTGGACCCCTTTTGCGCCAACCATGCACAGACTGGTGTTAATGTTTTTGCTTTTTTGTTCTTTTAGTTCAGAAAGCAGCATTCTGAACATGTTTATATTTAAGCCACCACAGAGGCCTCTATCGGTACTGACAACTATATAGCCTACGTTGGTGGGTTTTCTCTCTATCAAAAAAGGGTGTTTGTAGTCAGGGTTTGCTTTAAAAATATGACCAATGACGTTTCTGATCTTGTCAGAGTAGGGTAGCGCTGACTCCATGGTTTTTTGTGTTCGCCTCATTTTACTGGCGGCAACCATTTCCATAGCCCTTGTAATTTTTTGAGTGTTTTTAACACTTCCTATTTTTGTTCGAATTTCTTTTTCGTTAGCCATTTGGTTTGTTGTTTAAAAAGAGCCTGTTTCTTTGAATTCATCAAGTGCGCTTTTAAGCTGGGCCTCAGTGTCTTCGTCGCAATCTCCTGATTCGTTAATTTGGGCAATAAGCTCTTGATGTTGATCTCTAAAGTGGGCGTGGAGCGCTATCTCGTAATCAACTACTCTATGGGTCTCAACACCATCCAAATACCCTTCATTAACCGCGAATAGAGATATTGCCATTTCAGCAACAGAAAGCGGGGAGTATTGTTTTTGTTTCATTAGCTCTGTTACCTTCTGGCCTCTTTCTAGTTGTTTTCTTGTGGTTTCATCCAAATCAGAAGCAAATTGAGCAAATGCTGCTAGTTCACGATACTGGGCCAGTGCCAGCCTCACGCCGCCGCCAAATTTTTTAATTATTTTGGTTTGTGCTGCTCCGCCAACCCTGGAGACAGACAATCCTGCATTTATCGCTGGCCTGATGCCAGCATTAAACAAATCGCTTTCGAGATAAATTTGCCCGTCGGTTATGGAAATAACATTGGTAGGAACAAAGGCTGATACATCTCCTGCTTGAGTTTCAATAATGGGGAGGGCTGTCAGGGAACCTGTCTTTCCCTTGACCTTTCCGTTAGTTATTTTTTCAACATAATCCGCACTTACTCTTGATGCTCTTTCTAGAAGCCTTGAGTGCAGATAAAACACATCACCTGGATAAGCTTCTCTGCCGGGCGGCCTTCTTAACAACAAAGAAACCTGTCTGTATGCCCAGGCTTGTTTGGTCAAATCATCAAAAACAATTAATGCGTCTTCTCCTTTATCTCTGAAATACTCACCCATTGCGGTTCCCGAGTACGGTGCTATGTATTGCATTGCTGCTGACTCAGCTGCCGAGGCAGAAACCACAATTGTGTGTTCCATTGCTCCGTGTTCTTCTAGTTTTCTAACCACATTTGCCACGGAGGAGTTTTTTTGGCCAATGGCCACATAAATACACTTAACGCCAGTTCCTTTTTGGTTAATGATAGTGTCCACGGCAACTGCTGTTTTTCCAGTTTGGCGGTCACCGATAATCAGCTCTCTTTGGCCTCGACCAATCGGCACCATCGCGTCAATAGATTTCAGTCCAGTTTGGACCGGCTGACTAACCGATTGTCTAGAAATAACACCTGGCGCTACTTTTTCAATCGGGGCACTTGAGGTTTTCTGAACAGGGCCTTTCCCATCCAGCGGCTCGCCCAATGAGTCAACCACTCTGCCTAACATTGTGTCTCCCACGGGCACCTCTAATATTCTATTGGTTGTTTTAACAACTGCGCCTTCTGATATGTGGGTATAATCACCAAGCACAACCGCTCCAACAGAGTCTTGTTCTAGGTTGAGCGCTAAACCAAAGGTGTCCCCTGGAAACTCAATCATTTCTCCGTATTGAACATCGCTTAGTCCATGGATTCTTGTTATTCCATCCGTTACCGCAACCACAGTTCCAACGTCTGAGGCTTGTGTGTCTCCTTCAAAGTTTTCAATTTTTTTCTTGATTAACTCACTTATTTCTGAGGCTTTAATCGTCATTTTTTTCCTTTTTTTAGTTAATTAAAAATCTGGTTAGGCTTTTCAACCGTGTGCTAACAGCACCATCAATCATGTGATCACCTGTTTGGATAACAGCACCGCCAATTAGTGATTCATCAGTTTTCACTATTAAATCAACCTTGTTTCCTAGGCTTTTTTCAAGCGCTTGGGTTATTGTTTTGAGCTCCTTATCGCTTGCTGGCGCCGCTGTCGTTAACATAACCTCGGTTGTTTTTTCTGACTCTCTTTTTTTTTGGTCGTATTGTTTCTGTAGCTCTTTCATAACATTGAGGCGGCCATTGCTAGACAGTGTTTGGATTAAATTCAAAAATTGTTTTTTGTTTGGGTTGCCCTTTTCAAATTTAAGCATGGCGCTGTCATAAAATACTTCTGCAACCGTTTTTTTATTTAACCCAGGTGTTTTTATTAGGGCTTTGATTTCACTATTTTCCAACAAGCTAGAACAATGTTTTAGAAACTCTGACCATTCTGTTAGAGCCCCTGAAGAGATCGCCACATCAAAGACTGCTTTCGCATAAGGCCTGGCAACTGTTCTTAGTTCGTCCATATCATTTAATTTTCTTAGCTAGCTCTTTTAATAGGTTTTCATGGTCTGAGGTTTTGATTTCCCTGGTTAGAATTTTTTCAGCGCCCGCAACCGCAAGGCTTGCAACCTCTGACCTAAGTCCTTCCTTAATTTTTGCTGTTTCTTGGTTTGCTTCTTCTTGTGCGGCAACCATAATTTTTGATCGTTGTTTTTCTCCGTCTGTTTTTGCCTCCTCCATGATCGAGGTTGCCCGATTGTTCGCTTGATCAAGAATTGTTGAGGCTTGCTTTCTCGCTTTTTTGACCAGCACAGAAGCCTCTGACTCAGCGTCGGTCAGTTTCTTTTGTCCTTGTTCTGCTGCTGCCAACCCTTCTGAAATTGTTTTGTTGCGCTCTTCTATGGCCTGCATGATTAAGGGCCAGATAAACCTCATACTGAACCAAACAACGGTCGCAAAGACAATCATCTGCACTATAAGCGTGACATTAATGTTCATTTATTAGCCTCCAAGCCAATGGCTTTGATCAACCTAGCAGAATCACCCAATAAACGGATTGGCAAATACAAAAAACAAGGCAATGCCGACACCAATCATTGGTACCGCATCAAGCAACCCAGCAACAATAAATAACTTGACCTGCAGCATATTCGCCATTTCTGGTTGTCTTGCCGCACCCTCTAAAAATCTACCGCCCAACAATCCAAACCCGATTGCTGTGCCTAATGCACCCATCCCTATAAGGACGCTTGCAGCAACTGCTGTCATACCTAAAATAAACTCATTTTCCATTTTTTTCTCCTGTTGTAGTTTTTTTTACTTTTCTCTGTTGTGTTTAATGCTCTTCATGAGCCATGCTTAGATAGACTACGGTGAGCATCATAAAGATAAAAGCCTGTAGTAGTATTATCACCAAGTGAAATAGCGCCCACACCAAGCCTAACAAAAACTGCATGATCATATACCCTGAATCGGCAATCACAAATTGTTCTGTCGCTGCTCTTATTGTGAAAAGAGCAATAATCAAAAAGATCAATTCACCGGCATATAAATTGCCAAATAGACGCAGCCCCAACGAAAGCGGTTTTGCTATCTCTTCAATTAGTTTCAGCAAAAGATTAAACGGCAGCATCCATTTTCCAAAGGGCTGAAACGCCAACTCTTTGGCAAAACCTCTAAGACCTTTTATTTTAATACTGAAATAAATAATTAAAAGAAAAACTGTTAAAGAGAGGCCAAAAGTTATATTCAGATCAGCGCTTGGGACTACTCGCATGTATTCAATGCCGACTAAACTGCCAGCCCATGGCAATAAATCAACTGGGATCAAGTCCATAAAGTTCATCAAGAAGACCCAACAAAAAATTGTAAGAGCCAATGGTGCTATGAGCTTACTGGTGCCGTGATAGGTGTCTTTTACCTGTTCGTCGACAAGCACAACCACCAGTTCCACAAAGCCGAGCCACCCTGAAGGTGGTTTAATGGTTGCTTTTCTTGCCGCAAAATAAAAAGAAGTGCAAAACAAAAGCGCCATAAACACAGAGTAAAAAAGACTATCCAAATGCAGGGTCCAAAATCTGTTTTCTTCACCAGAAAAAACTGCTTCTGAGTTGAACACTAGGTGGTGTGAAATATAGTCGTTGGACGAGAATTCTTCGCTGTGAGTTGGTTCTGTCTCATGACCTTCGGTTGCGCTAGAAAACGAGCTAGCCGGCATCAACAAAATACAAGCCAAGAACAGTGTTTTAAGGAAACTAGCTTTATTCATTTTTTCTGCTTTTTTATACGAACAATAAAGACAACCAATAGACAAAAACGGCAACAATATAACCTATTATTAATGGGAAAAACATGGCCTTTAATAAGATAACAGCGGCACCAAACAATGCTCCGGTAATCAGAAACTTTAAAGCCTCCATAAGATACAGCGTGTTAGCGATTTTTTTTGGGCTTTGTGGGGTCGTTTGAAAAACAAGCCTGAGTATATGGACTGAAGAAAAAACAGCTACCATACTGCCAGCAAATGATGCTTTTGCGCTCTCAACGCTCAAAAAAAACCAAAATATTCCCGCTGTGACCATCCCTAAAACCAATTGTGCAGAAAGAATTCCAATCGCGATTTTTCTTGATTGTGCTGTCACTTGGTTTTAGTTATTGGTTTTCTTGCTCTATCGAATTCTATCTAAAATCCCCTGAAGCTCATCTGAGCTATTGTATGCAATCACTAACCTGCCCTTGCCAGATTTTGCGTGTTTGATGAAAACTTTTGCACCCAGTTTCTGGGTTAGGCTGCTTTCGAGTCTTTTAATGTCAGGGTCTTCGGGTTGTTTTTTTGTTTTTGGTTTGTTCGCGCCTTCAAGGATGCTCCGAACTAAACTTTCTGTGTCTCTGACAGAAAGTTTTTTTTCAATAATGAGGTTTGCCACCTCTAACTGCATGGAGGAATCAGTTAAAGACAACAGGGTTCTAGCATGGCCCATGTTTATTTTTGCTTCGTTTAAGAGTGCTTGAACGCTGGAGCTTAAATCCAGCAGTCTTAAGGTGTTGGTGATGCTGGCTCTGGCTCTTCCTACAGCGTTGGCAACTTCTTGATGGGTCATTTCGTATTCTATAATCAGCTTCTGAAACGCGTTTGCTTCCTCTAAAGGGTTGAGGTTTTCGCGCTGAATGTTTTCAATCAACGCTACTGCAACCGCTGATGCGTCTGACATGGTTCTAATGACGGCCGGCACGGCACCAAGGTTGGCCAGCTGTGCGGCTCTCCACCTCCGCTCTCCTGCTATGATTTCAAAACGAACACCTGTTTGTGAGTCAACAACCGCTCGCTCCCTGACCACAATCGGTTGAATAATTCCTTGCTCTTCAATGGATAGTGCTAATTCCTTCAGCTGTTCTTCTCTAATTGTTCGTCTTGGCTGAAAGGGTCCTGGTCCTATTTTTTCAATAGATAATTGGTGAATAGCTTCGTCTGGCTTAATGGTTTGTTGGGCGGGCTCAGAGGCCCCAAGTAAAGCCTCCAGTCCTCGTCCTAGGCTTTTCTTTTTTTCGTCCATATTACGTTTTAGTTTATCGAGTTAAAAAAATCATTCCATGATTTTTTAAGTTATTTCTTTAGCCAAAGAAAGGTACGCCTTTGCCCCCAAGCACCCTTGATCATAAGCCAATGCAGAGAGCCCAAAGCTGGGAGCTTCAGCCAGCCTGACGTTTCTTGGTATAGAGGTCCAAAGCAATTTATTCCCAAGGTGTTTTTTTAGTTGTACAGAAACCTCCACTGAGATGTTGTTTCTAACGTCAAACATAGTTCTTAAAACCCCTTTGATTTCAAGGCTTGGGTTTATCTTTTGTTTGACTTGGTTGATTGTTTCCAGCAGGCCGGTCAGCCCCTCTAGTGCGTAGTATTCACACTGGACTGGGATGATCACCGCTCCAGCTGCGGCTAGTGCATTCAAGGTTAATATGTTCATTGAGGGTGGAGCATCAATTAAAATATAATCAAAATTATCAGTGGCTTTTTCTAGTATTTTTTTAAGCTGAAACTCTCTCTCGTGCTGCTCCAGTAGTTGGATTTCAGCAGCCAGTAAATCTTTATTTGCAGGCAAGATCCAAAACCCGTTTTTTTCTGAAAATAATATGGTTGCTTCTACAGCTCCCTCTCCGACAAAAAGATCATAAATAGAGCTGTTTAACTTATTTTTCTCAACGCCGCATGCGCTTGTTGCATTGCTTTGTGGATCAAGGTCGACCAAAAGTGTTTTTTTGCCCATGCTGCCAAGGGCGGCTGCTAAATTAACGGCTGTAGTGGTTTTCCCTACTCCTCCTTTTTGGTTTGCAATTGCGATGGTTTTGGCCATGTTACATTTGTCTAGCTATTATTAATACGTGTCGCTCTGCTTGCAGGTAGGGTACTTCAATTTTTTTTGTTTTTACGACCTCCCACCCTAATGGAATCTCCTTTAACTCAGAGTGAGGGATTTTCCCCTTCATTGCAAGCAGCCTTCCTTGTTTTTTTAGCATGTGGCCCGCCACTGAAACAAAGTAAGGAAGACCGCCCAACGCTCTTGAAACTATGGTGTCCGCTTTTTTTGTTAGCTTAATGTTCTCTGCTCTTTGACAAAGAACCTTTATGTTTTTAATTTTGAGCGTTTGGGTCGTTGTTTTTAAAAAATTGGCTTTTTTGTTTTTTGACTCCACGAGAACAAATTGGCTTTCTGGTTTAATGATTGCCAGCGGTATGCCTGGACAACCACCGCCGCTCCCAACATCTACAACTGTGCCCTCTGAGATGTCTTGCGCTATGCTTAAAGAGTCCAGCAGGTGTTTGGTGACTGCTTCTAATGGGTCAATGATTGCGGTTAGGTTAAGCGTTCGGTTTTGCTCTAACAACAAATTAATGTACGCGATTAATAGGTCGATATTCTGTTGTTCTGTGTTGAGCCCTATTTGTTGCAGCCCTTGCTTTAACAAATCCTCTTGTTTGGCCACTGGGTTTGGCGTTAGTCCTCTGTTTTGCCCTGGCCTTTTTCTGTAGCATTTACTAAGCAGGCCATGTTTCCGTAGGGGTGTTTGTTTTCATGCATCAGTTGATGGGCATAGCCAATTTCATCAAAAGAATACGTTTCAGACAAACAGGGGTCCACCTTTCTCGCTAAAACCAGTTGGTTTAATGCTTCTGCCTCGGTGTCATTTGCAAGGTGTGAGCCTTGTAGGCGTTTTTGCATCATCCAATGGTACCTAAGGTCCATCGTGATATTGTATCCTGAGGTTCCTGCACAGATCACAACCATCCCGCCAATGTCGCACACGAAACCGGAAGTGGGCAGAGTGGCTTCGCCAGGGTGTTCAAAAATGATTTTAGGGTTTCTTCTTTCTCCAACCGCGTCCCAAATTGCTTTTCCAAAGCTTCTGGCGCCGCCTATCCAGTCTTTATAATCTGGTGAGCTGGTATCAGGCATTGGTCCCCAGTGAGTGAATTCGTTTCGATTGATGACACCCACTGCTCCCTTGTCCAAACAAAACTGTCGTTTGTCTTCTTCAGAGACTACTGCTATCGCTTTTCCGTCCAAGGCAGAAACAATCTGTAAAGCCATCGCCCCTAGGCCTCCAGCTGCTCCCCAAACCAACACAACATCACCTTTTTCCACCGTGTGTGGGGCCCAGCCCATTAGTTGTCTGTAGGCTGTTGAAGCACAAAGCATGTAACAACCTGCCTCTTCCCAGGTTAAGTGTTTGGGCTTCTGTTTAACTTGATGAGATTGCGCACGAGCAAACTGACAATAAGAACCATAGTTGGTTTGATAACCCCAAATACGCACGCTGGGTGCTAACATTGGATCCTTTCCTGAAAGGACCCAGGGGTCTTCAGGCTCCCACCAACCAGAGTGGATCACCACTTCGTCGCCCACGTTAACATCGCTCACCTCTTTGCCAACGGCCCACACTATGCCAGCCGCATCTGATCCGCCCGCGTGAAACTCTTCTTCTTCGCCTTTTTTTTGCCTGTCTGCTATTACATCTACTGGAAAGCCGAGCCCTGCCCATACATTGTTATAGTTAATACCCGTAGCCATAACATAAACCAGAACATCTTTGGACCCAATTGATGGGGTGTTGATTATTTCTCGCTGCCATGCTTTTGTTGGCTCCCCAAACCTATCTTGTCTGACTGTAAAAGCATGCATTTTTTCAGGAACCTCTCCTAGTGGTGGGGCTTCACCAAGGTCGTAAAGCGGTTTTAGGCCCATTTTTCTCTCCTGTGGTTTTGGTTGTTCATGAAGTTGGTCATACTATCAAAAATATTTTGCTTTGTTGCCCAATCGTCTGAGATATTTTTCTTTTTCAAGCCTAGGGTCGGGGACAGGGACGGAGTCGAGCAAATCTTTTGTGTATTGGTTGACCGGGTGTTGAAAAATTTTTTTTGTTTCGCCCTGTTCAATTAGCTTGCCCTGATGCATAACAACTACGCGATCACATATCTTGTTAACTACCGCTAGATCATGGGCGATAAAGAGCATTGTTAGTTTTTTGTTCCGTTTGAGTTTAAGTAGTAGTTCAATAATTTCAGCTCTTATAGAAGCGTCAAGCGCACTCACTGCCTCGTCACAAATCAAAAGCTTCGGCTCGCTAATCAGAGCTCTGGCAATCGCAACCCTTTGGCACTGTCCACCAGATAGTTCATGTGGGTACCTTCCTAAAAAACCCGCATCTAAACCAACCTCATCCAGCCAGTTTGCAATGGCTCGCGCTGAGTCTCTTTGTTTCATTTTAGGAAAAAAAACCTTAAGGGGTTCGTTGAGTGTTTCTGCAATTGTCATTCTTGGATTTAAAGATGAGAAAGGATCCTGAAACACAACTTGTATATTTTTTCTAAACTCTTTGGTTTGTTTTCTATTCATTTTCAACGTGTCATTACTAAACGCAGAGATCGTTCCGTTTGATGGTTTTTGCAGCTTTAACACACACCTGGCCAGTGTTGATTTGCCGCTCCCAGATTCGCCAACAACCCCTAGCACCTCTCCTTTATTAATCTCAACGCTTAGGTTATCCACGGCTTTTAGGTGTTGTTGTTTTGAAAAAAGGCCGTCTTTAGGCACAGGGAAAAAAACAGATAGGTTCTTGATGCAGACGTTTGGGTTTTCTATTGTTTTTGTTTTTGTTATTGCTTGGGCATCACTAAGCTCTTTTGACTTGAAAAGAAGTTCCCGTGTGTGCTCCGCTTGTGGAGAGTAAAAAATTTGATTGATGTTTCCATACTCTTGCTTGGTGCCATTTTTTAATACCAAAACATTGTCGCATGTTCTTGCCACAACCCCGAGGTCGTGAGTAATGAGAATGACTGACATTGAAAACCTCTCTCTTACCTCCAAAATCAAGTCTAGAATTTTTTCTTGAACGGTGACATCCAGGGCTGTGGTTGGCTCATCTGCAACCAAAAGATCGGGGTTGGTAAGAAGCGCTGTTGCAATCATCACCCGTTGTCTCATCCCGCCGGAAAGCTCAAAAGAATAGCCGTCTATTCTTTTTTCTGGGTTTGGAAGCCTAACCGCATCTAGCATTTCAATACAGCGCTCTCTCGCTTCCTTTTTGTGTTGTTTTTTGTGTTGTTTTAACACCCCTACCATTTGATCTCCTATGGTGATGTATGGGTTTAATGAGCTCATCGGGTCCTGAAAAATCATTGCCATCTCATTGCCCCTGATTTTGTTCAGCTCTTGTTCAGGGAGGCCGAGCATTTCTTTGTTTTTAAAAACCGCGCTGCCTTTTGCTCTCCCGTTTGATTCCAGAAGCCCCATTATCGAAAGAACTGTTTGGCTCTTACCTGAGCCTGATTCGCCGACGATTCCCAAGACTTCATTTTCAAGAAGACGAAAACTAAGGCTGTTGACCGCTACTACTGTCTCGCCTCTCGTTTTAAAAGACACACTAAGATCGCTTACTGAAAGCACGTCATTCCTCCTCTCTTGTTCTGTCTTTTGGGTCAAGGGCATCTCTTAGTCCATCGCCAATAAAGTTAAAACAAAACAACGTTGTTGCTAAAAACATCGCCGGAAACAAAAGCATCCATGGCGAGGTCTCCATTTGTCTTGCTCCTTGGTTAACCAGCGCTCCCCAAGAGGTCATAGGTTCCTGGACGCCAAGCCCTAAAAAACTTAGGAACGACTCTACCAAAATAACCTGCGGGACCGTTAAAGCCACATAAACCACCACCAGTCCGAGCAAGTTTGGAACAATGTGCTTGAACACAATTCTTAGTGTTGAGGCGCCTCCTGCCCTTGCTGCATCAACAAACTCTTTGCCTTTGAGGTTGAGAGTTTGTCCTCTGACAATCCTGGCAATGTCCAGCCAGTTAACTGCACCAATAGCTACAAAGATTAGTAAAATGCTCCGCCCAAAAAAAACCATCAATAAAATTACAAAAAACAAAAAGGGCATTGCATAAAGAACATCCACAACCCTCATCATCAACGCATCTGTTTTTCCCCCAATAAATCCTGAGATCGAGCCATAGGTGACACCAATAATCACGCTAACTATTGTTGCCACTATCCCCACCATAAGCGAAACCCTTCCGCCATACATGACCCGCACAAACAAATCTCTTCCAAGATCATCTGTTCCAAAAATATGGCCGCTTGCCAGGTTTGGCCGTGAGGAAATTTGATACCAGTCTGTTTGGTCAACAGCGTAAGGACTTAAGAGGGGCCCAAAGATAACTAGAGCAATCATGGTGGCCATCGTTGTCACTGAAACTAGAGCGGCCCGGTTCTTTTTTAATGTGTTCCAAGCATCGCCTAACAAGGAGTTGGTGTGGGTTGTAACTTTTGTTGTCATCTGTTTGATTTAATTCTGGGATCAATGAAGCCGTAAATAATGTCTACAAGCAGGTTAAAGAAAATAATTAAACAGCCATAGAAAACCACGACGCCTAAAACCAGTGTGTAGTCTCTGTTGAGCGCTCCTTGGACAAAATATCTACCCAGGCCTGGCAGCCCAAAAATTTGCTCCACAACAACTGATCCAGTGATAATCGCAGCTGTTGCTGGCCCAAGATACGAAACAATCGGTAAAAAAGTTGGTTTAAGCACATGTTTTAGAACTATGGTTCTCGTAGGAAGCCCTTGTGCTCTAGCGGTTCTAACAAAGTTACTGCTCAAAACCTCTATCATTGAACCTCGAGTCAGTCTTGCAATATAGGCAACCTGAGGGAAAGCAAGGGCCGTGACAGGCAAGATCATGTTGTTGATTTCTCCACCTCCCAGACCTCCGGAGGGAAGCCACCTCAAAAAAATTGAAAACAACAAAATCAACAAGGGCGCCATCACAAAGTTTGGTATTGAAATCCCCGTCATTCCAAAAAACATAACTAAATAGTCTGTTTTGGTGTTTTGGTTGAGGGCGGCAATAGTTCCTATAATAGCGCCGAAAAACAATGCAATTAAAATGGCAGCACCGCCCAGCCTTAAGGACACAGGAAAGCCGCTCATAATTAATTCTGTAACGTTAAAATCACGATACTGAAAAGATGGTCCAAAATCGCCGCGCATGATATCGCCTATATATTTGAGTAGTTGTTTCGGCAGAGGGTCGTCAAGATTGTAGGCCGCACGCAGATTGGCCTCAACCTCTTCAGGCAAAGATCGTTCCATGTCAAAAGGTCCGCCTGGTGCTGCTTTGACTAGAAAAAAAGCCAAGCAAATCAAAGCCAATAAGGTTGGCACCGCGCCTAACAAGCGAGAGAAAACAAACTTAAGGCTGTTCATTGTTGCTTGTTATTTCTGCTTTTAATATTTTCACGTATTTTGAATAGTGGTGGTCCATCACATTGCCTTCTAGGCCAGAAACCCAGGGTTTAATTAGGTGTTGGCTGACATAAAAATATATGGGGATAATGGGCATGTCTTCAAGCATGATTTTTTCTGCTTGCCTCAGGGTTTCTAGTCTGCTTTCTCCTGCATTTTTGGTTGCAGCAAGGTTGATAAGATCATCATATTTTTCGCTGGAATACCCGGGGTGGTTCATTTCATTTTCAGAATGCAGTAGTTGGGAAAACGTGTATGGATCATCGTAGTCTCCGATCCAACCAGCTCGATAAACCTGTGTGTCCGTTTTCAGTCTTCTGGTTTCTAAAAACACTTTCCACTCTTGGTTTCTTAATGTTGTTTTGATGCCAAGAGTCTGTTTCCACATTGCGGCAATAGCCAGGGCTACTCTTTTGTGGTTGTCACTAGTGTTGTAGAGAATTTCAACTTCAAATGGGTGTTCTTTGTTAAAGCCCGCTTCACTATAGAGCTTTTGGGCCTCTTGGTCTCTTTCTGTTTGGGTCCATTGGCTCCAGTGCGCCGGCACAGCCTTGAACGCTTTAACCGATGGGACAAGACTGTAAGCAGGTATCTGTCCTGCCCCTAGAATAATGTCCGTAATAATGGTTCTGTCTATAGCCATAGAAAGAGCGGTCCTCAGCTTTGGTTTGTTTTTAAACGGTGGTTGTGTGTTGTTAAAACCATAATAATAACTGCCGAAGTACGGGGAGATTTTTAGGTCGTTGGGCAAACACTGTTGGATCCAAGGCAGCTGCTCTGCCAGAACGGTTTCTGTAAAGTCTAGTTCTTGCGCTCGGTATCTTTTCAACGAAGAGCTTACATCATCAATTGGATAGTAATAAACCTCGTCCAGGGTGGTGTTTGTATCGTCCCAGTATTCTGTATTTCTCACCAGCTTTATGTGTGACTGCACCCTCCACTCTGCCAGCTTAAAAGCACCGTTGCTCACCAGGTTGCCCGGCCTTGTAAATTGGGAACCAAACTCCTCAACGGTTGGGCGGTGTGCTGCGTAGGTGGTTGAGTGGGTTAGTAGGCTTAAAAAATAAGGCGTTGGCTCTTCAAGCTCTATGATCAGGGTTGTTGGGCCGTCGGTGCTTACTCCTAGGGCCTGGGGTTTCTTTTTTCCTAGCACTACGTCTCTAGCGTTTTTTATTGGATATAACATGCTTGCGTAGTTTGACAGCGTGGCCGGGTCAGCGCTCCTGCGCAAACCATAAACAAAGTCTTCAGCCGTCAAGACATCTCCGTTGCTCCATTTACTATTTTCGCGAATCTTAAAGGTGTATGTTTTCGCGTCCTCACTAATGTTCCAGGATTCTGCTGCCCCAGGAATGTATGCTCCTGATGGATCTTCCATAACCAAGCCTTCGAACAAGTCTCTCAATACGTTTGAGGCGGGCACGCCTTCTGCTCTGTGGGGGTCCAGGGTTCCGGGCTCTGTGCCGTTGTTTTTTCTAAATACTTGAGCTGGTGAAAGCTCTTGTCCAGTTTGGCCGCCAACAACGATTGCGCCATCACTAACAAAACATCCAATTTCTTGGTTCTCCCCACAGCCAGAAACCAGGAAAACCAGAATCAAAACCAGTTGCTTTGTTCTCATAGGCCTTCTGCTTTCTTTAGTTTGTGCTTTTTTAAATGCACCAGCAAAACGGAAAGCGAGGCGTGTGTGATCCCTTGGATTCTGGCCGCCTGCCCAATGGTTTCTGGTGTAAACTCGATGAGTTTTTGTTTAGCCTCGTTGGAGAGTCCTGAGAGGCCTTGGTAATCAATGTCCTTTGGAAGTGCTGTGTTTTTATATGCTTTTTGTTTTTCTATTTCGTTGTGTTGTCTACGCATATACCCTTGGTATTTTGCGTCGGCTTCAATTATGGAGTCTACCGTTTCTCTCAACAGCTCTGTTTCGTTTTCGTAACCGCTCCTGGGGTTAATTTCTTTCAACAGGTTTTTGTATAAAACATGGGGTCTCTTTAATAGCTGATAGGCTGTTTTTTCACCCCTTTCTCTTTTTGATTTATTGTCGATTCTTTGGACTGCCCCACCTGAAAGCGTGGTTTTGGAAAGCCTTGTCTTTTCTTTACGGATTATTTCTTGTTTTTCACAAAAGATTTTCCACCTTTTCTCAGCAATGAGGCTCAACTCTTTGGCTTTTGGTGTCAGTCTTGTGTCAGCGTTGTCCTCTCTCAGTAGTAGCCTGTGCTCTGCCCTGCTTGTAAACATTCTATACGGCTCGTTGGTTCCTCTGGTGACCAGGTCGTTTGTCAACACACCAATATAGGCTTCGCTTCTGTCTGGAACCCACTTTTCCTTTTCTTCTATAGACAAACCTGCGTTGATTCCTGCTAAAATCCCCTGTGCCGCTGCCTCCTCGTAACCAGTGGTGCCATTTATCTGGCCTGCAAAAAACAGGCCCTTGACTGCACTGGTCTCAAGCGTTGATTTGAGGTCTCTTGGGTCAAAATAATCATATTCAATGGCGTAGCCTGGTTTGGCAATAACGGCGTTTTCAAAGCCCACTATAGATCTAACAAAGCTTTCTTGGTTTTTTAGGCTTAGACTTGTAGAGATTCCGTTTGGGTACACCTCTTCCGAAAACAGGCCCTCTGGCTCGATAAAAATTTGATGTCTGGTCTTGTCTATAAACTTGGTGACCTTGTCCTCAATAGAGGGGCAATATCTTGGCCCAACCCCTTCTATAGCGCCTGTAAACAAAGGAGAGGAGCTGAGTGCTTTTTTGATGATCGAGTGTGTGTTTTTATTGGTGTATGCAATAAAACAGCTGACTTGTTTGGGTTGGTCTTCTCGGCTCGAAAGAAAAGAAAAAATAGGTCTTGGGTTGTCGCCTGCTTGTTCTTCCAGAACAGAAAAGTTGATACTCTTTTTTAAAAGCCTAGGCGGAGTGCCTGTTTTTAGCCTGCCTGTTCTGGGTGCTATTTCTCTTAGTTGGTCTGCCAGCATTATTGACGGCTCATCACCCACTCTGCCGCCCTTTGTTCGTTTGTTCCCAATGTAGATCTTTCCGTTTAAAAAGGTGCCCACGGTTAAAATTACGTGCTTTGCATAAAAGCTTTGATCTTCCTCGGTTTCCACACCCAAAACCCTGTTGGCTTCAACAATAAGCCTTGCCGCCATTCCCTCAACGATGGAAAGCCTGGGCAAGCTGTTTAAGTGGTCTTGAATGGCTTTTTTATAGAGGGTTCTGTCTGCTTGGGCGCGAGTTGCCTGAACGGCCCTGCCTTTGCTGGCGTTTAGGGTTTTAAAGTGTATTCCTGCGTGATCCGCGGCGAGCGCCATTACACCGCCAAGGGCGTCTATTTCTTTTACGAGGTGTCCCTTTCCAACACCCCCTATCGCTGGATTGCAGCTCATTTGGCCAATGGTTTCTTTGCTCTGGGTTAGCAGTAGGGCTTTGTGTCCCATTCTTGAAAGCGCAGCAGCAGCTTCGGTGCCAGCATGGCCCCCACCAACAACTATCGCATCAAATTTATTGTTGTTTGTTTTCAGCTTATTTTCCTATGCAAAACTCATTAAATATTTTTTCTAGCAGGTCCTCGCTTGTAAACTCTCCTGTAATCTCTGAAAGAGAATTTTGTGCTTGGAGCAGGTCCTCTGCAACCAAGTCGGTTGTTCTGCCAGCTGATATTTTAACTTCTGCTTCTAAAAAATGCTTGTTTGCTTCCTTTAAGGCGCTTAGATGTCTTCTTCTTGCTGTTAGGGTCTCTTCTGCCAATAGCTCTTGGTTAAAATAATTGCTTATGTGGTTAAGAAGCTCGTCAACCCCTTCTCCGGTTAGCGCTGAAAGACGAAACATGTTGGCTTCGTTTTCTACCCTGCCCGGAGCGTTTTCGGTAAGATCGTTTTTGTTTAAAGCTACAATGTCGTTGGTCTTGTTTTTTTTCTTTGTTGTCTGGCTTGTGCTGCCATCAACCACATTGATTACTATGTCTGCGTTTTGTGCGGCTTTTATCGCTCTATTAACGCCCTCTTTTTCAATGGTGTTTTCTGGCTCTCTTATTCCCGCAGTGTCTATTAGTCGAACCTTATAGCCGTCAACCAGAATGTCTTCGTCTAGAGTGTCTCTTGTGGTTCCTGGGGATTCACTCACGATCGCTCTTTCGTGTCCACACAGGGTGTTCATCAGGGTTGATTTACCAACATTGGGCTTTCCTGTTAGAACAACAACGACCCCCTCTCTGACTCGACAAGCTAGCCTTGTTTGCCTAAGAAGTGTTGAAAAAATATCTTTTGTCTCGTTCATTTTAAAGGTGAGTCCGTCTTGTTGCCCTGTCTCTTTAATATCTTCTTCTGGAAAGTCTAATGAGGCTTCAACGCTCACTCTGATCTCCGAAAGAAGCGTGCTTAGATTTAGTATTTTTGTTGAAAAGACCCCGTCCAGCGACCTTTTGGCCGCCCTTGCTGTTGCTGCTGATGAGCTTTCTATAAGATCAACAACGGCCTCTGCTTGGGTAAGGTCCATCTTGTCGTTCAAAAAAGCTCTTTTTGTAAACTCCCCCGGGCCAGCGAGCCTTGCTCCATATTCAATAAGAGCTTGAAGGATTTGATCAACTACTGCGCTTCCTCCATGACAGGTTAGCTCGAGCGTGTTTTCTCCTGTATATGACCTTGGGCCCTTAAAATATAGTGCGATACCGCTATCAATAATGGAGCGATCTGGGCTTAAAAAATTACTATATTTTGCCCTCATGGGCTTTGGAACAGGGCCTATTATTTTTTTTGCTATCATCGCTGTGTTGGGTCCTGAAACCCTAATCAACGCAAGGCCTGAGCTTCCCGCAGCAGTCGCACACGCTGCGATTGTATCTGCTTGCTTGTTAATCTTTTTGTTCAAGATTATGTATTAGCCCTGTTTATTCTCCATTGCTGTGCGATAGATAAAAGCGAGTTTGTTAGCCAGTAGAGCACTAGCCCTGAGGGAAAAAAAGCAAACATTCCAGTAAACATTATTGGCATCGCCATCATGATCTTGGCTTGCATTGGGTCTGGTGGCGTTGGGTTAAGCTTTTGCTGGAAAAACATCCCGAGCCCCATCAGTATAGGCAAAATGAAGTAGGGGTCTCTAGAAGAAAGATCCTGGATCCAAAGAAAAAAGGGCGCCTGCCTAATCTCAACGCTCTCCAGCAAAACCCAATAAAACGATATAAAAAATGGAATTTGTATCAGCATCGGTAAACAGCCCGCCAGCGGGTTTACTTTTTCTTTTTTATAAAGCTCCATCGTTGCTTGGCTTAGTGCCTGTTTGTCGTCTTTGTACCTCTCTTGTAGGGTCTTGAGTCTTGGTTGGACCGTTCTCATTTTTGCCATAGATTTGCCGCTGGCCTCTGTGAGCGGATAAAACACAAGCTTGATTAAAAATGTTACAAAAATAATTGCGAGCCCCCAGTTTTTTACAATTCCGTGGGCTTTTTCAAGCAGCCAAAACAAGGGGGCGGCTAAAAAAGTAAGTCTTCCGTAGTCCACCGCAAGCTCTAGGCCAGGTGCGGTTTCTCTTAGTTGCTTTTGAACCTTGGGCCCAATAAAAAAAGTGGTTGTTGCGGTTGTTGTTCTTCCAGGCTGTAGGGCGCTGGGTTGCTCTCCCACCATGGACACCCGATAAAGGTTGTTTGGTTTGTCTGCATCAACCCTATAAGTAAAAGGCTCTCCTTGTTGTGGTATGGCCGCTACCAAAAAGTGATGTTGGATATTGGCTGCCCACCCGCTTGTGTGGGTTTCAACTGCGGGACCCTCTAGGCTTTCTGTTTCTTTTTTTTCGTAGCTGTCTCCGTTATAAATTATTGGTCCATTAAATGAATAGGTTTCAACATCAAACATGCTTCTGTCTGTTTGGATATCTTTTTTTACAAGCCTGTTATAAAGAACAAAAGGATAGTCTTTAGAACCTTTGTTTTTTATTTTATAAACAAGCTGAACGTCGTATCTTCCTCTTTTAAAGATGTAGCTTTTAACTACCTCTATGTTTGTGTTTTCTTCCTGGGGCTGCCACACAAAAGAAACCTTTAGGTCTTCTTGCTGGTCTCTTAAGAAGGCGTGGTTGGTTTTGAGCGAGGACTTTGTCCCATTAGAAACAAAAGCCTCTTGGTGGTTGGGCTCTGGTTGTCCGTTCAGAGACAGCAGCCCAGTTTGAAGATAGTGATAGCTGTTTTCCCCATAGGACAAAAGTTCGATGTTTTGGGTTTTATTTTTTTTGTCTGGATAGTAGTTGAGCAGCTTTGCCTGAACGATGTCTGCTCCTTTTTTGGTGTTGATAGAAATCTCCATCACGTCTGTTGTTACAACAACCAGGTCAAGTTTTTGTTTTGTTTCCTGGACAACGCTTGATCCGCTGCTCAGCTCGCTGGACAGAGCCGGCAAACTGTTAGAAAGCTCTAGCGCGGTTTTGTTGGTTTGTTCTTTTGGAATGTTTTGTCGCGTTTGGTCTGTTGGCAGTGCTGGCTGATCAGTTTTTATAGCATAGTCTGCTGACCACTGGCTTATGAGAAACCACGCCACAACAAAGAAACCAGCCCAGAGCGGTAGCCTAAGGTTTTCCATTTGTTTTGTTCGTTTTGTTGTGTTGGCTCATTATTGTTTTCCAGTGTTGGTCGAGGCTTTGTAATATTTTATCACTTGTGTTGGTTTGGGGCTCTCTCTTTGCTCTGACAACAACATCTATTCCTTTTGTTGTTTGAAAAAAAACATTAAAGCTGTTTTTTATTATTCTTTTTATTTTGTTTCTCGTTGCTGCTTTGGCGATTGTTTTTTTTGGAAGAGACACTCCTAAGCGACAGCGGTTTGTTTTATTTTTAACAAAAAAAACAGAGAACAGCTCGTCTTCTGACCTCATGTTTGAGGAATGCACGTGATTAAAGTTTAGTTTGTTTGTCAACCGCTTGACTCTAAACTGAGAGCTTTGTTCTGCCCCTTGCTCTCCTTCTGTTAATTATTTTTCTACCTGCTTTAGTTGACATTCGCGCACGAAAGCCGTGTGTTCTTTTTCTTTTTATTCTAGATGGTTGATACGTTCTTTTCATGACTCACCAAATTTTATTTTAAAAAACAACACTATAGTTGTGCTGCGTTTGGGGTGAAAGATTATGGGAGGGGGGCTTGAATGTCAATCAAAAAACAACCTGTGGATAACTACAATAAGAAGGTATAGTATTATTTGGCTTTCCGACAAATAACTTGAACCCTTCTTTTTTTATAAACACAATGCAAAACACACTCTGGGACCACTGTTTAGACACCTTAAAGGCAGACCTCTCAGAACAAAACTACAACACTTGGATTAAACCTCTTTATGTTATTGAAGACGAAGAGGGGCCGTCTCTTACCCTTCTTGCGCCTAATAAGTTTGTGGTAAACTGGGTTCAAAAAAACTACTTAGAACAAATCAAGGCGGCCGCGGAAAAGAAGCTTCAAACAACAACAACTATTGCTATTTCTGTGGGGGGAGAGAAACAACAAAACAAGCGCCCTGCTAGAAACGAAGGGTTCAACAACGCCGTTGTTGGGTCTCCTCTAAACGCGGCCTATACTTTTGATAATTTCGTTGCTGGAAAAAGCAACCAGCTTGCTCATGCTGCTGCCCTACAAATAACAGAAAACCCCGGAACTTCTTATAACCCTTTTTTTATATATGGTGGTGTTGGCTTGGGTAAAACACACCTTATGCAGGCCGTTGGTAATAAAATTAAAAACAGCAGCAAACCAAAAGTTGCCTACATTCACTCAGAAAGATTTGTAGGCGAGATGGTTTCTGCGCTCCAGCACAACACAATTAACTCTTTTAAGTCGTCTTATCGCACGCTTGATGTTTTGCTAATAGACGACATTCAGTTTTTTGCAGGAAAGGAGCGTTCTCAAGAGGAGTTTTTTCATACATTCAATGTTTTGCTTGAGTCAAACAAGCAAATAATTATCACAAGTGATCGCTTCCCTAAGGAAATTCGTGGCCTAGAAGAGCGTCTAAAATCTAGATTTGGCTGGGGGCTAACGGTTTCAATAGACCCACCAGAACTAGAAACCTGCGTAGCAATTCTAAAGGTAAAAGCAGAGCTTGAGGGCTTTGATCTGCCAGAAGAGGTTGCTTTTTTTGTTGCCAGCAAAATTAGATCTAATGTAAGAGAGCTGGAAGGAGCTCTTAGAAAAATAATTGCTAGTTCAGTCTTTACAAACCAAACGCCGACTGTTGAGCTTGCAAAAGAATCCTTGAAAGACTTACTGTCAATTCAAGCCAAACAAACAACCATTGAAAACATTCAGAAAACAGTTGCAGAATACTACAATATAAGGGTCTCTGACCTTTTATCAAAAAGAAGAAACAGATCAATTACCCGACCAAGACAGATTGCAATGTCTATTACAAAAGAACTAACCTCGCACAGTCTTCCAGAAATTGGTGATGCTTTTGGTGGTAGAGACCACACAACAGTAATTCATGCTAATAAAAAGGTTTCTTTGCTTAAAAAAGAAGACGCTCGAATAGTTGAAGACTGTGAAAACATACAAAGACTGCTTGTGATGTGAATAAGCTGTTAATAATTATATATCGTTTTATTATAAACAGTTTATTAACAAATTTTCGGTTATATCAACAGTTTGTTTGTTTTTAATACCTTGTAAGTATCTGATTTATAATGTAATTTTAACTTATTAACATACTAACAGCCCTAATAATAATAATAAATAAATAAAATGAAAATATTAATTAAAAGAGAGAAATTAAAAAAAGCAATAAGCTCAGTTGTTGGTGTTGTCGATAGAAAGCAAACAATGCCTATTCTTGGTCATATACTTTTAGAAAACTACGAGAACTCTCTAAAACTAACTGCTACAAATTTAGAAGTTCAAATTTCATCAATGACCCAAGCAGTTGAGATGGATTCTTTTGAAAGCACCGCTGTTTCTGGGAGAAAACTTTATGAAATTATACGTTCTCTCGACTCTAAAGAGGTTGAGCTTAATTCAACCAAAGGACAGCTCATTATAAAAACTAAATACAGTTCTTATAAAATATCTACACTCCCTGGAAACGACTTTCCAATATTTGATAACTCAGAGACATCTGAAGTGTTTAAAATGAACCAAGAGAAACTTTTGTCTCTCTTTAACAAAACCCATTTTTCAATGGCACAGCAAGACGTTAGGTTTTATTTAAACGGTCTTTTACTAGAAACAGAGCCTAATAAAATAAAAGCAATTGCAACCGATGGCCACAGGCTTGCCGCAAGTGAAATGAGTGTTGAAAAAAAACAACTAAATAAAACTGCAAGCATTGTTCCAAGAAAAGCAATCCAAGAACTTATTAGACTATTGGATAGCAATGAAGACGTAAAAGCTGAAATAAGCCCAAACAGCATTCGGCTTACCTTTAATGATTTAAGTTTTATTACAAAACTAATAGATGGGAAATTCCCTGACTATAATAGGGTCATTCCAACAAACACTGAAATTAATATCCAGCTTAACAGTCTGGCACTAAAGCCCTCACTTCAAAGAGTGTCCATCTTGGCAAATGAAAAGTTCAAAGGCATCAGACTTGAAACTACAGGAAACTCGCTTAACCTTTCATCAGAAAATCCTGAACAAGAAGAGGCTTATGAAACGATATCGCTACAAGAGAAAGTAAAAAGTATTGTCGTAGGCTTTAATGTTAGCTACTTAATTGATGCAGTGAGCTCTTGTGAAGGAAACGCTGTTTGTTTAAGCCTGAACGATGAGAACAGCAGCGCGTTGATTACTTCACCAGAAGACAAAGACACCAAGTATGTTGTAATGCCAATGCGACTTTAAAAGCTTTTCACTCAAACAAATGACAGAAAAAAAAGCAACAGACAGGGGTGTTCCACGTGGAACAAAAGCACAAACAAGCATTGTTTTTAAGATAAAAAAGAGCATATTGATTAAATCTAAGAAAAGGCATATAAATCAATAGCTTGTATATTGCATAAAAACAAAAAAAAGACCTATATTTAGTGCTTTTTCCAAAGCAAAAAAACAAGAGTTTTGTTATAATACAAACACGCTTTAATAGAACTGTTTAAATATAAAGATGCCCAACAAAAACACCAGAAAAAAAACTAAAGAATCAAAATACGACTCTAGAAACATTAAAGTTTTAAAGGGTCTTGATGCGGTAAGAAAAAGACCAGGAATGTATATTGGTGATACCGATGATGGCACAGGACTTCACCATATGGTGTTTGAGGTTGTAGACAACTCAGTAGACGAAGCCCTTGCAGGTTATTGCTCTGAGATATTAGTAACCATACATCAAGATGACTCAATCACCGTTAAAGATGACGGGAGAGGCATTCCTGTTGACAAGCATAAAGAGGAAAAAGTATCAGCAGCAGAAGTAATAATGACTTTTTTACACGCTGGTGGAAAGTTTGATGACGACTCTTACAAGGTTTCAGGCGGCCTTCACGGAGTAGGTGTTTCTGTGGTTAACGCACTGTCAGAGACGCTTAACCTAAGAATCCACAAAGACGGCTATAACTACGAACAAAACTACACTAATGGCGTGCCAGACAAGCCACTTAAAAAACTTGGCAAAACAGAAAAAAGTGGCACAACAATTAGCTTTAAGCCAAGCCTAAAAACTTTTTCTCAAGCGTCATTTCATTATGAAATATTAGCTAAGAGACTTCGAGAACTGTCGTTTCTAAATTCTGGATTGGTCATTAAACTTCATGACGAACGAAACAATAAAAACGAAAGCTTCCTTTTTAAAGGAGGCATAAAAGCGTTTATAAAACACCTAAACAAACTTAAAGTAGCCCACCACGATGAAATTATTTATTTCAACAAAACCAAAGATAAAGTCTCAGTTGAAATTGCCATTCAGTGGAACCAGGGCTATAGAGAAAATATGTACTGTTTTGCAAACACGATTAGACAAAGAGACGGTGGAACACACTTAGCAGGCTTTCGTGGGGCGCTTACAAGATCTATAAACACTTACATTGAGAAGGAACAGCCGAAGTCAAAAACTACCGTGACAGGAGATGACTGCAGAGAGGGGATGACGGCCGTATTGTCTATCAAACACCCTGATCCAAAGTTCTCATCACAAACCAAAGACAAGCTTGTCTCGTCAGAAGTAAAGGGAATTGTTGAGTCTGTAATGAACAAATGCCTGACAGAGTTTTTGTTGGAAAACCCCAAGGAAGCAAAAGCTATAACGAGTAAAGTCATTGATTCAGCTAGAGCAAGAGAGGCTGCCAGAAAAGCAAGAGAAATGACCAGAAAGGGAGCATTAGAAATCTCAGGGCTCCCTGGAAAGCTTGCAGACTGTCAAGAAAAAAACCCTGAGCTGTGTGAAATATTTCTTGTAGAGGGTGACTCCGCAGGAGGCTCTGCTAAACAAGGCAGGGATAGAAAAACACAAGCAATTCTTCCGCTGAAGGGCAAGATACTCAATGTTCAAAAAGCACAAAAAGACAAAATTCTTTCATCTGTAGAAATTGGTACATTGATTACAGCACTGGGCTGTGGAATAAGGGAAGAGTTTGACCCTGAAAAGCTTAGATATCATAAAGTGATAATTATGACTGACGCTGATGTTGACGGTGCCCATATCAGAACCCTTCTCTTGACCTTTATTTTTAATGAGCTGCCAGCGCTTGTCTCCAATGGAAATATTTATATTGCACAACCGCCTCTGTATAAGGTTAAAAAAGGAAAACGAGAACAGTATGTTGGGGATGATGATGAGCTTAATAAAATAATTATTTCAAACGCTATTGATGGGAAAAGCATCTCTGGACCAGGCAAAAAGAAAAAAATTGATGGCAACAGCCTCTTTGAAATAATTGATAAACACCTTTCAATTAAAAACCTACACTTAAGACTCTCCATGCAAACAACAGAAGAGGCCTCTGCAACTCTTTTGGCAGCAAAGCCAATCACAAAAAAAGACGCAGCAAGCAAAAAGAAACTAACAGCATGGACCAAGACAATTCAAAAAAACAGCAAGGCTAAAAATAGAAAAAACATGCCCAGTGTCTCTTTCAGTGTTTTTGAAGATGAAGACGGTCTTTTTTTCATAGAAACAAAAGAAGAGCTAAACGGAAGAACGCAGATCGGGCAGGTTCCAGCTACCTTTTTTAAATCGGAAGACTACCAACAGATTAAAAAATATAAAGACATTGAAAAGTCCTTTGCCAAGGGAGTAATTGTTGAGACGCCAGACAATAAGCAAAAGTTTAGTTCCCTTGGGCAAGGTCTTGACGACTTGATAAAAAACGCAAAGAGAGGGCAAAGCATTCAAAGGTACAAGGGCTTGGGTGAAATGAACCCAGTCCAGCTTTGGGAAACAACGCTAGACCCTAAAACGAGGGTCTTGGTGCAGGTAAGAATTGAGGATGATCACGAAACAGAAAGAACGTTCGACAAGCTTATGGGTGATGAGGTTCCACCCAGGAGGGCTTTTATCGAAGAAAATGCGTTAAACGTGTCCAACCTAGACATATAATACTTATAAAATAGCTATATGTTCCTATAAAAGCATCAAAAATAGAGATAAATCCCTATTTAGTCGTCATTTTTGATATTTCTTCTTCGATCCAACTCTGGGCAGCTTGGTTGATCTCCTGGGCATTTTTATTCTTGGTTTCTATGGGTCTTCCGACAGAAAAGGTTATCAGGCCTGGCTTTTTGATTAAGGAACGCCTTCCCCAAAAATACCCGGCGTTATGAGCGATAGGTAAAACATCAGCCCCTACCGCTTTTGCAAGCAGTGAGCCACTTAGGCCATAGCGTCTTGTTTCGCCATAAGGAACCCTGGTTCCCTCTGGGCAGATCACTATCCACCTACCATCCTTTAAGCAGCGTTCCCCTTGTTCTAATACCTTTGAGACCTCTGCTTTTCCAAGCCCTCTTTTTACTGGGATACACTTTAGTGCTTTTAGAGCTCCCCTGAGTATAGGAACAAACATGAGCTCATACTTTGCAACATAAGAAGACGGCTGTAGGAGCGATACGGCAAAAAACATTTCATATACAGAAGCATGTTTTAAGAAGACAACACAGGGCTTTTTTGGAAGGTTTTCTAGGCCAAGGGCTTCATAATGCAGTCCACACAAGGCCTTGCAGGCATAAACATTGCTGCGCGAAAAAAAGCTTAAAATTTTCCACCTTTCTTTTTCTTTAATTATTGGGCTGGGCAACAGAACAAAAAAACCCAGGACCACAACACTTAGAAAAAACAAGAGCGTATAAAGCGAAGACCCGAGAAAGATAAGCAGGTTTTTCATTCGGACGACTAGGGCCTTTTAAAAAACACTTTATTTAAAGTTTAGCAGGTCTTGAAGGCGAGAGGGAATGTCAGAAATAGGAACCCTCTCTTGGTCCATTGTGTCACGGTCACGCAGGGTAACCGTCTGGTCTTCTAGGGTTTGAAAGTCTACGGTAACACACAAGGGTGTGCCAACCTCATCATGTCGCCGATAGTTTTTGCCTATATTGCCAGAGTTTTCTAGAAGAATGCGCCCAAGCTGTAAACCCTGTAGTCTTTTTTTGATTCTTAAAGACAGCTCTATTAGGTCATTGTTGTTCCTCTTCAAAGGAATAACAGCCGCCTTGATTGGAGACAAATGTGGTTTTAAGGCAAGCACCAGGCGCTCTTTTCCATTCTCTAGTTTTTCTGTTTTGTAAGCCTCGTTTAAGACAGCCAAAAAGCCCCTGTCTACCCCTGAGGAGGGCTCAATCACATAGGGAACCTTCCAGCTGTTCGTTTCTTTGTTTTGGAAGGCCAACCTTGTGGTAGAGTCAGGGTTTTTCTTCACCTTAGAGACGATGCTTAAACGTCCTTGGCCTTTGGTGTGCGAGCCTAAATCAAAGTCTGTTCGGTTGGATATCCCTTCAAGCTCTTCTGATCCGTGAGGGAAGCGGTACATTATGTCAACCGTTGCTTTAGAGTAGTGTGGCAGCTCGTTTCCTTTTACATGGTGTAGCTCTAGGTTTTTTGGGTCAATGCCCTGGCTTGTCCACCATTTTAGTCGACTCTGCACCCAAAAATCATGCCATTTTTCATCTGTTCCAGGCTCGACAAAAAACTCTAGCTCCATTTGTTCGAATTCCCTGGTTCTAAAAATAAAATTTCTTGGGGTTACCTCGTTGCGGAAGGCCTTACCTATTTGTGCTATTCCAAAAGGTAGGTTTCTTGAGGTGGAATCAAGAACATTTTTAAAATTAGTAAAAATTTGTTGTGCTGTTTCAGGGCGCAAATATGCAAAAGAAACACCGTCATCGACAGGACCAACGTTGGTCTTAAACATTAAATTGAACGGACGAGGTTCGGTCAGGTCTTTTGAGTTACACGAAGGACACCTGGCTTTTTCTACATGATCGGCGCGCCACCGAGACTTACACGTTCGGCAGTCCACTAGGGGATCTGTGAAAGCATCTTCATGCCCTGAGTATTGTAATACTTGGGGGTTGGTAAGAATGGAAGCGTCTAGCCCCTCAATGTCGTCTCGGTCATAGACCATGGCGCTCCACCAGGCCTGCTTAAGGTTGTTTTTTAGCTCAACCCCGAGTGGGCCATAGTCATAAAGCCCCTGGAGGCCGCCATATAACTCACTCGACTGATACACAAAGCCACGCCGCTTACAAAGCGAAACAAGCTCATCCATGGTTTTAGCGGTCATAGTTTTATCCTTGTGTTTATAAAGCTCAGCTATCTTTAAACCATAAAATTATAGCGTTGTTTGTAGTCCAAAACCTAAAAAAGAAACAAATCAACTAACAAAAAGACCAAAATTAAAACAAAACCATTGAACAGCGAACAACCGATAAGTATGATGTTATTGTGCTGCAAGGTTTTACACACAAGGCACAAAAAATACTCTTGGTTTAACCACCTATTTTGAGACGCAAGTAAGCGAAAGCTGAAGAAACGGAGCCGTTTATCTCAGGACGAACACCTTCATTTGCCAGCTAATAAAACAACAAAAGGAGAGCAAAATGAAAAAGTATGAGTACATCTGGTTAGATGGCTATCAGCCAGAGCAAACACTAAGAAGCAAAATTAAAGTCACCACCGATGCGGCGGCCCCCGTTTGGAATTTTGATGGCTCATCTACCCAACAAGCAGGAGGAGGTGACTCTGACTGCGTATTAAAACCAGCAAACGAATACCCCGGTCCCCTAACTTCAGACGTATTGGTTATGAACCAGGTGCTTCTTGCATCAAAAGAAGCACACCCCTCTAATACTAGAAGCGCCTGCGAGGGACTAGTTGCAGAGGAATGGTGGTTTGGTTTTGAGCAAGAGTATTTTTTTACAAACCCAGAAGATGGCACCATACTTGGCTGGGAAGACGGAACACCAAGGCCTCAAGGCGATTACTATTGTGGCGTTGGCGCGGGCAACGTTATGGGCAGAGAAATATCAGAAGCACACCTTGATGTCTGCCTAGACGCTGGCATCCAGCTTACCGGCACAAACGCTGAGGTTGCACTTGGCCAGTGGGAGTACCAATGTTTTGGCAAGGGCGTCAAAGCGGGAGATGATCTGTGGGTAAGTCGCTATCTTTTGATAAAGGTCGCTGAAGAATATGGCGTGTCAGTAAATTTTCACCCAAAACCACAACAAGGAGACTGGAACGGCTCAGGAATGCATGCTAATTTTTCCAACGATGAAATGAGAGAGCGCGGCTCAGAAGAGCTCATGAACGGTATTTGTGAAAAACTAGGCAGCGTCCACAAAGTGGGCATTGCAGAATACGGCTCAGATAATGACATGAGACTAACAGGCCTTCACGAAACCCAGAGCATTGAAACATTTTCATATGGCGTTTCAGATCGAGGTGCAAGTATACGCATACCAGTCAATGTAGTTGACAACAACTATAATGGTTATCTAGAAGACAGACGACCTGCCTCAAACGCAGACCCCTACAGGATAATGGCACATATTGTTGGCACGTTGACGGACTGAGCTGCTTAATAAAAAACTGAAACACACAGCCAGGTTAGCAAGCGGCTTAGTTGTTTTCTTTTAGGGCGCCAACAAGGCCGCCTATGGAGCTAATGTTGTGTTCTTTGAGGTATTTGCTTAGGCCTTGGTTGATTTTGTCGCACAATAAAGGGTCAGAAAACAAAGCGGTCCCAACCCCAACAACGCTGGCTCCCGCAAGGAGAAACTCAATAGCATCAGCAGAGCTAGAAATGCCGCCTTGGCCTATGATCGGAACTCCATATTTTTTGGCCACGCTGTAGACCTCTCTGACTTTCAGCAGGGCAATGGGCTTAATGGCTGGACCAGACAACCCACCCGCATTGTTGCCTAAAAGGGGCCTCTGCGATTCTATGTCTATGGCCATGCCGCTTATGGTATTGACAACCGACAACCCGTCGCTGCCGGCACCAATACAGCGTTCCGCGTTTGTTTTTATGTCTGTTTGGTTGGGAGATAGTTTTGCAATCAAGGGTTTTGTTGTAACGCCTCTGCATGCTTCCACCACCCGAGCGGACATCTCAGGGTCATTGCCAAAATGCATGCCCCCTTTGTCAACATTGGGACAAGAAATGTTTAACTCAATGCCAGAGACGCAGGTGTTGTTAAATTTTTCTGTAACCGCAGCGTATTCGTCTATCGTGGAGCCAGAAACATTGGCAAAATAGAGCGTTTCAGGTGGCTCTAGGCTAGGGAGCAGGTTGTTTACGACTTCTTCAACACCAGGATTTTGTAGACCAATTGAGTTGAGCATTCCTGCCGGGGTTTCAGCAACTCGGTGTGGTTTGTTTCCAGCTCTTGGCTCCAAGGTTGTGCCCTTGAGAAACACGCCGCCAACACCAGATAAAGAAAAACCATCTATGCGGCTATACTCATCTCCAAACCCAACACATCCAGAAAGCAAAACAATAGGGGACCTAAAAGATAGGCCTAAAAATTCTGTTGAAATTGTGTTGTCAGCAACCATACTGTGCTCATGATTAGTTTAATATTATATCAGCCAGAAATCCCACCTAACACAGGAAACATTATCAGGCTTTGTGCAAACGCCGGAACCACGCTTCATTTAATCCACCCTTTGGGTTTCCAGCTTTCAAAAAAAGAACTCAAAAGAGCCGGCTTAGACTATCATGCAATGGCCAATGTTGTTGAGCACAAAAACTTTGAAGAGTGTGTTGCTGAACTTTCCAGCAAAAGAATCATTCCTTTTTCTACTAAGGGAACAGCGCTGTATACAGAAGCTAAGTTTCAAAACAATGATGCTCTGCTTTTGGGCTCAGAAACAAGAGGCTTGCCGCAAAAAGCTTTAAACTCAAGCGTCTGCGAGGAGCCTGTTAGACTGCCAATGAAAAAGAACAGCCGCAGCTTAAATCTTTCAAACGTAGCTGCCATTGTTGTGTATGAGGCAATGAGACAGTTGGGATTCCAGGGCTTGGCTTAGCGCCGCTTTTGGGTGTGGCAACACCAACCACCCTAAAAGTTTACTTGAATAAACCTTGGCTGTACACTAATTCAAGCGCCTTATATACAACTGAAAACAACTATGCCAAGACGAAGCGGGGGACACAAAGCCAAAGTTAATGCTCGATCATCACCACTGACCGAAGCAAAAAAGCCCGTTCATCCCGGAGAAACGGGAGGTCAATACAAACCGTTGAGCATCGAAGACGTCAGAGCCGTGCTCGAGAATAGTTTTCGTATTTTAGAAGAGGTTGGGTTTGGTCAGGCCACGCCACACTGCGCTAAAACCTGCACCGACTATGGCGCAGAGATTGGAGACGATGGGCGACTCCGCATGCCCCGCGAAGTGGTAAAAAAAGCTATTGAGTCCAGCAATCGTGACCTTGTGTTGCATGGCCAAGAACCTCGCCATGATCTTCATGTCACAGGAAGCCGTGTTTATTTTGCTACAGCTGGAGCTGCAGTTATGATCGCTGACCCGGTGAAAAAAACCAACAGGGAGTCGTCGGCACAAGACCTCTATGACATGTCTCGCATCGCTGATACTTGCGAACACATACATATGTTTCAACGCACCAATGTGCTTTGTGACATCAAAGACAATTATGCTATGGACTTAAACACCACCTATAACTCGGTGATGGGAACAACTAAGCATGTCGGCTCTAGCTGGACTGAAGCACAGCATTTAGAAAAGACGCTCAAGCTATTACATTTAATAGCAGGCAGTGAAGAAGCTTGGCGAGCACGACCTTTTGTTAGTCAGTCCAGTTGTTTTGTGGTGTCACCAATGAAATTTGCTGAAGAGGCTTTAGAGTGTTTGCGAGTCGCTGTTGAAGGAAGCATGCCGGTGTTGTTGCTTTCCGCAGGCCAGGCTGGAGCAACCGCGCCCGCTTGTCTGGCAGGCGCAGTATCCCAAGCTTGGGCAGAATGCCTGGGCGGCCTGGTGTATCTCAACGCGATAAAACCAGGAGCACCAGCAATCCTGGGAGCGTGGTCTTTTGTCTCTGATTTACGCACCGGAGCCATGAGCGGAGGCTCACCTGAACAAGGTCTTCTCTCAGCGGCTTGTGCACAAGTAGGCCAATACCTAGATTTGCCAACGGGCACTGGTTGTGGAATGACGGACTCCAAACTGCCTGATTTTCAGGGCGGCGCAGAACATGCCTCAAACGCTACAATTGCAGCACTGTCCGGAGCTAATATTATCTATGAATCAGCCGGCATGTACGCCAGCCTGCTGAGCGCCTGCCCGGAAAGCCTGTTGCTGGATAATGATGTTCTTGGAGCTTGTTTGCGCGTGGTCAAAGGCATGACAGTGAATGAAGAAACGCTGGCCTTTGATGTCACTAAGGACGTTTGCCTAAACAACAAAGGACACTACTTGGGCTCGGACCAGACGCTGAACGTTATGCAAACCGAATACATCTATCCTGAGCTTTATAACAGGCTCAGTCCTAGCGATTGGAGCGACTCTGGCAAACCAGAGGCTTTAAACGAAGCGGTTCAACGCAAAGAACACATTCTTGCTACCCACTTTCCAAAGCATGTGAGCGATGAAGTTGACGACAAAATACGCTCAGAGTTTCCTGTTTTTCTCAGCAAGAAAGCCATGGGCCGATAATCCAGTGCTGAAATGAGCAATGACAAGAAAATATTAGAATTGCTAAATTCAAGCAGGCCCCCTTGTATAGAAACGCTCAACGGAAGGGCCACTCACTTCGAATCAGATCCTACACTTTTAAAAATGGAGTTCGAGGCCGTGCCTGAGTTTTGTCATTCACCAACCCAGGTGGTGCAGGGCGGTTTTGTTACAGGAATGCTGGACACCTCGATGGCACATCTCTTGATTGCTCTTTCGGGAGGAAAGCTCAACCCGGTAAGCCTGGATATCAACGTTAGCTTTTTAGCGCCCGCACATCCGGGCAAACTAACCTCTGAAGCCAAGACTGTCAGACTCGGCAACAACATTGGGTATTTCTCAAGCTCGCTTTATCAAAAAGAAAAATTAGTAGCCACGGCCACCTCAACCATTAAACTAATTCCAATGCCCGAAGAGTTTTTGACACCTAAAAAACTAAAGCCATAGCTTGCTGCTTATATTTTGTTAAATGCGGACAACCCCTGCTAGCGCACATACCCTAGTATGGAGGCGAAGTGACAGGCGCTGCCAAGCAGCACAAAAAAGTGCCAGATACCGTGAGCATGAGCTAGCTTGCTCGTTTCGCCCAGTACATAAAAAATTACCCCAACGGTGTAAGCCAGGCCGCCAGCTATTAGCAGGCTAAAACCCACACTTGGAAGAGCTTCTTTGAGACTGCTGAGATCAAAGGAACAAGCCCACCCCATTCCCAGATAAATTATCATCTGCCCAACTTGGACGGCTTTTCCCTTGAGAAAAACCTCACTAAGGATGCCAACCAGCGCCAGGCCCCAGACAATACTCAGTATTAACCAACCATTGCCTTCACTTAGGCTTACCAGCATATAGGGCGTGTAAGTGCCTGAAATTAACAGGTAAATAGAGATACGATCCATCAGATTGAAAAACGCTTTTAGCCGAGGCACTTGGAAGCTGTGGTACAGGGTGGACATGGTGTAAAGCAAAACTAAGGTAAGCCCAAAAAGGCTGAAGCTAGCAATAACCCAGACATCGTTTGTTTGAATGCTGATCGTTAGCAGAGCCCCAAGACCAACCAGCGCTAGAGCGGCACCGACCAAGTGAGAAACACTATTGAGCTTTTCACCATAATACATAGCGATTAGCCTGTTTTAAACTTGGTCATCATATTAATGGATTGAGCTCAATACCTGATTCAGCTCGATTAAATAGCCATCAACGTCATAAAACTTTGACACGCGCACCTTGATCACGCTGCTTCCATCATAGGAGGGGTATTCTGTATATGTTGGTTCTTGAATTATATCAACCCCCTCTACCTTCATAATCATCTTCCATTTATTCTCTAAGTCATTGGTATTAAAAACTAGAACAGGGTTTTGTGGAGTGAAGCCCTCTTTGCGAACCGGCTTTCTTTTGGCCTCTGCCTCTGGATGATTGTATTCATAATCAACCAACCCAAGCACCCCAATGTAGTCGTCTTTTGTTTTTAAAAACACCAGCCTTATTTCTTTTTCACCTCTTTCGATAACCTGATCATAAATGACTTCCATGCCTATGGAGTCCCGGTACAGGTTTAATGAATGCTCAACGTCTCTCACAATTAAAGTGGTTCTCCTTAGAACAATTTCATCGTCCGAAGATTTGCTGATTGAAGATGGGTCGTCATGAGCGGAGGTAAGGCTGAAAGGAGGAAGAAGAAACAACAACGCAATAACTAACCTTATCTTTTCATTAATGGTTTTTTCAAAAAAAGCTTTCATTTGACCCCTTTGTTTTAATCTTACTCTACCAGTCAACTAGATGATCTTGTTTTTAACCTGGCCCAATAAGCGTCCAGTTCCCGCTTCACGTTTGGCCCTAGCAAGTACAGCGCCAGCATATTGGCAAGCGCCATCGCGAAGATCATAGCATCTGAAAAATCTAGAACGGCATCAAGCTGCACAGTACAACCCAACACCACAAACAAACAAAAAACGGTGTTGAAAATTCTTTTTGTTCGGCGCTTGGACCCAAACATATAAACAAAGCCCTCCAACCCATAATAAGACCAAGAGATCATGGTTGAATACGCGAACAACATTACCACAACAGCAAGCACGCTTGGAAACCAAGGGATAACACTGGCAAATGCGCTTGATGTCAGCTCAACACCGCGGATGGTTCCTTCGTTCAGCATTGCCGGGTCGTAGACGGTGAGAATAATAACAAGTGCGGTAATTGTGCAAATGACAACAGTGTCAATAAACGGCTCCAGCATGGCCACAAACCCCTGTGTCAGGGGCTCGTCAGTTTTAACTGCTGCATGGGCGATGGCCGAAGACCCAATTCCCGCCTCATTGGAAAAGGCCGCGCGGCGAAAGCCTAAAATGAGAACCGCGATCATGCCGCCGGTGACCCCTTCAGGACTGAACGCGTTAGTGATGATCGACGAAACAGCGGAGGGAATGGCAGAAAAATTAGCCCCAATCACCACCAGCGCAGAGCCAACGTACAAGAGCGCCATAAAGGGCACAAGCTTTGAGGTGACCCTGGCAATGCTTTTAATTCCGCCAATGATGACTAGACCGGTGAGTAGAGCCAAGATCGAACCAAACAACCACCCACGACTAGCGAAAAACCCCTCAGCGCCGCCCGTGACATTGACAAATTGCACATACGCCTGGTTGGCTTGGAACATGCAACCCACCCCAAGACAGCCAACAACAATACAAATGGCATAATACCAAGCCATCACCTTACCCAAACGAGGCAAGTTCTGCTCAGCAAGACCTTTGTCCATATAATACATGGGCCCGCCTGAGACAGACCCGTCAGCATTGACCTGACGGTATTTAACTCCCAAAGTGCACTCAACAAACTTAGACGCCATGCCTAAAAAGCCGGCAACAATGAGCCAAAAAGCAGCCCCCGGGCCACCAATAGATATAGCAACAGCAACATGGGTGATGTTGCCAACACCCACAGTGCCAGATACAGCAGTTGTTAGCGCCCTGAAGTGTGAAACTTCGCCCGGTGCTTTGTCTGCTTTGTCTTCTTTTCCGAGAACAATCCGAACCGCGTGTGCAAATCCCCGGACATTAATGAGCCGTAAATAAAACGTAAAATACAAAGCACCTGCGATCAGCCAAACCACAATCAAAGGGAGTTGCGATTTCCCAATTGGAACCGAATAAAAAACTAAATCATTAAACGCCGACGCTAATGGTTTAAAAGCTTCGTTAATTGTTTCATCAATGGTTGCCATAAAACTAACCTCAAAAATTCATTGTTATTTTTTAAATACCGACTGTCCCCGAGCAAAGGTTTCTATAATTGAAATGTCTTTCAGCGTATCGGGGTTTGCCAACAGCGGATTACGCTCTAGGATCACTAGATCAGCTTGTTTGCCAGGGGTAATTGATCCTTTTTTATTTTCTTCAAAGTATTGATAGGCAGCACCCAGCGTAATTGCATGCAAGGCTTGCATTGGTGTCAAGCGTTGGTCGGGCCCTAAAACAAAGTCACTGCGCGTTTTTCTGTTAACTGCAACCCACATTAAACGCATCATATCCGGGGGAACAATCGGCGCATCATTGTGAATGGTGAACGGTATTTGCATGCGCGCCGTTTCTGCTGCTGGGCTAATGAACGCCGCCCGCTCTTCACCAAAGCTTCGGCGATGCCAATCACCCCAGAAGAAGGGGTGTGCTGAATAGTAAGAAGGGACCAGGCCTAGCTTTTTGGTTCTTTCAAGCTGGTCTTTGCGCATGAGCTGTGCGTGAATAATTACGGTACGGTGGTCTGACAGTTCTTTATTATCAAAGGCCGCTGTGACACCATCGAGCAACATATCAATGGCGGCATCACCATTTGCATGCACTAGCGTAGGAGTGCCCCGTTCAAGTAATCGAGCAATTTTGGGGTTGAGTTTTTCTGCTGGATAAGTCGGATAAGCTCGATAATCGGGAGCCGCCCCCGGTGGGCCCTCATTGTAAGGCTGAGAAAGAAAAGCCGTGCGGCCTTGTGGAGATCCGTCCAGCCCAAACTTTATACCCCCCAGTCTTAAGCCATTGGTGTAGGAGGGCTCGGCCTCAATGGCCGCTAACTGATTATCATCGAATGAGTTTGACCAGGGAAACACCACCACATCAGCAGCATAGGGTTTTCTGTTTGCAGCCGCACGCAGCCGCTCAATATCGGCCATATTGGTGCCGCCGTCTTGTATCGTGGTGATGCCATAGCTTGTGTAGCGTTGTACTGCCTGTCTGACTAAATGCTCAAACTTGTCATCTTTCATAGGAGCCATTAGATTTCTTGAAAACAAACCCATTGCTGTTTCTTCCAGCACCCCGTTGGGTTCTCTCGAACCAGGCCGCCGACGTATTACTCCTCCGGGAGGGTTTTCTGTGTTTTGATCTATTTTTTGTTGCCTAAGAGCTGCTGAATTTACAGTGGCTAAATGTCCAGAAACATGGGTTAACAGCACTGGGTGATCAGACGAAACTCGATCAAGATCATCACGATTTGGGTGTCGTTTTTCTTCAAGCAGCGAGTCATCGTAACCAAACCCGAGCACCCAAGTCCCAGGCACGAGTTTTTGTGTGTCAATTTTAGACTCAATTAAAGCAACGATATCATCAATATTCTCGACACGACCAACTGGTGGCGAGGCAAGGTCAATTATTTCGGTTAACTTAGCAACACCAGTCATATGACCATGGGCATCAATAAACCCAGGAACCAAGGCATTGTTCCCAAGCTCAACAATCCGCGTGGAGCTCTTTTTTAGCTTTAAAACCTCCTCTGCTGAGCCGGTTGCCACAATGTTTTGGCCAGCCACAGCCACAGCGGTCACGTTTACAGCTGTTGAATCTACCGTAATAATATGATCCCCGATAAAAATAATATCTGCCGATTGGTCGTCCCAAGCAACCCAAGAAAAAATTAAAACAACCAAGCTCACAATAAAAATAACAGAGCCCACGGACTTCATTTTGTTCTCCTGTGGGCGGCATAAATAGAGGCCAACGCTGCAGAAGCAAGCCTCGCTTCAGGAGGGTCAGCGCGTGAGGTAAGCATTATGGGAACCTTCATACCAAGCACTAAACCAGCAGCGGTGGCGCTCATAGAATAAACCATCTGCTTAAATAAAATATTCCCAGCCTCTAAATTTGGCACTAGTAAGACATCTGCTTTGCCAGCAACTGCATTGTTCACGCCTTTTATTGTCGCGGCCTGTTCTGAAATTGCCACATCCAGAGCCATAGGCCCAGCGACATCAGCGCCACGCAAAGCACCTTTTTCAACTTCTTTGATAACCTCAACAGCCTCTATGCTGGAAGGCATTTCAGGTATTGGCTCTTCGGCTCCAGAAACCAGAGCAACTCGCGGCCTAGGTATTCCAAGTGCGTGCATGAGCTCTATAACATTACGTGCAATTTCAATTTTTTGTTTCACCCGAGGCAAAACATTAATAACAGCATCAGTTATACAAATGCCCTGCTCATGACCAGGCACAGTCATATAAAAAGCGTGGCTGGGGCGATGCCTTAAACGAATTCCTTGATTACGACGTAAGGCTTCCTGCATTAAAGTCTCTGAGTGAACATGACCCTTCATTAATGCAGAAACCTCTCCATTACGCGCAAGACCCACGCTGAGCTTCGCGGCCGTTGTTTCATTTTTAGCATCAACTACAGCGAGTTTTCTGATGTCCCAATTGATAGCGGCGGCAATGGAGTTGATTGTTCTAGGGTCGCCGACCAGCGTCGGCTCGATCAGATTATGTTCCGTGGCCAATTTAGAGCTTGTCATTACCAGTTCGGTTTCAGCGTTAACGACTGCAGTTTTTAAGGGCACATGGCGCTGGGCTTGTGCAAGTAATGATACGGGACATTCAAAAGGTACGGAGCTCAACATAAAACGTTTCTCGGCTCAGACGTATTTTTTGTATTTATCCAGGTATCTAACCGGTTTTGATAACGCATCACGCCGAAAAGGGTCACCCAACTCTTGCGTGCACATAATCTCAATAATTGTGGTTTTGTGATCATTTATTTGTCCGTCAAGGGCGGTTTTTAGAGCTGTTCCAACATCCTCAAGTTGGTTGACAGTGACTCCCTCTGCTCCCATGGAGCGAGCAATATTGGCAAAGCTTTGGTTATCAAGCTCTCCGGCTACGAAACGCTGATTATAAAAATCCACCTGATTTTTTTTCTCAGCGCCCCACTGACCATTATTAAAAACAACAACAGTTGTGGGTATATTTTCACGCACACAGGTCATGACCTCACCCATGCTCATGCCCCAAGCGCCATCTCCCACGTAGGCAATGGCAGGGCGGTCAGGAGCAGCGACTTTGGCGCCAATAATTGTTGGAAACGCATAACCACAATTGCCAAAACTCATAGCGGCAAAAAAGCTTCGGGGTTTTTCAAAGCGCAAATAACTGTTCGCGATTGAGTTAATATTACCGATATCGGTTGAGACCATAACATCTTCTGGCATTGCTTTTTCAAGCTCACGTAAGACTTGGCGCGGATGCAGAAAACCCCGACCGGCTTTTTTGATGGCCTCTTCGCTAAAGGCGTCTTTCTCATGAATCCACCCATCAAGCTCCTGCTCCCATTCTTTCTTAGCGGCTGCAATTTTTTTTGCTCGTTCTTTCTTGTTTTTGTCACTTGCCAGGCTAATCCCGTCAAGCCTATCAAGCAGAACCTCAGCAGATGCTTTGGCATCACCGCAAACACCAACAGAGATTTTCTTAACCAACCCCAACATTCTATGATCAGCGTCCACTTGGATGATGTTGGCAGCGTCCGGCCAGTAATCAAGACCATATTGTGGCAGGGTTCCAAACGGGCCCAGTCTGGTGCCAAGCGCCAACACAACGTCTGCTTGGTTAATGAGCTTCATGCCCGCTTTCGAGCCCTGATAACCAAGCGGTCCACACCAAAGAGGATGACTTGCGGGAAATGAATCATTATGTAAATAACTATTGACGACGGGGGAGCCAAGACGCTCTGCTAACAACCTACACGCACCCACACCGCCGGCATTGACCACGCCGCCTCCTGAGACAATGACAGGAAATTGGGCATTGGTGAGTAGCTTTACCGCCTCGTTCAAGGTTTTTTCTCCACCAGCCCCCTGATCTAAACATCGGGGCTGTGGAATCTCCACATTAATATCACCGTAAAACAGGTCCCTTGGAATGTTGATTTGAGTTGGCCCCATTTCAGAGAGAGCCCTGTCAAAACAACGTGCAGTAAACTCTGCCATTCGGTTTGGGTTGTTGAGATGCACTTGGTATTTGGTAAATTCCTGGAACATGGGCAACTGGTTTGCCTCCTGAAACCCACCCAAACCAATTCCCATGGTTCCTGTTTCAGGAGTAACAATGACCACCGGAGAGTGTGCCCAAAAGGCAGCCGCAATCCCTGTGACACAGTTGCTAATACCGGGACCATTTTGACCAATACAAACACCCTGTCTTCCGCTGACTCGGGAATAACCATCAGCCATATGTGCTGCGCCCTGCTCGTGCACAACGGACACAAAACGAATCCCAGCAGGCTCGAAAATATCCATGGCATCCATGAACGCAGAGCCCATGATTCCAAAAATTTCTGTAACACCATGGGCAGCCATTGTTTCTACAAAGGCTTCACTGGGAGTCATGCGGGGCATATGTTGTTCTCTTTAATTAATTCTTTTTTTTGAGCCAATAAGACAAAAAGCTTTCACCGAACCGTTCTAATGTTCTTCTTTTATAGGCCGAGACATTAATTGTTTCACCAAGCCTTCAGCAGGAACATCTTCAAATAAAATACTATACACCGCTTTGGCTATCGGCAAGCTTTCTTGCAGAGCTCCTTTTTTGTAAATTGCTTTAACTGCATGCACCCCTTCAGGAGTTGCCCCAAGCTTTTTAACAGCAGCATCCAGTGAAAGCCCCGAGCCAACTAAAAGGCCCAGCTGTCTGTTCCGGGACTGGTTGTCGGTAGAGGTTAGCACTAAATCTCCCAGCCCAGAAAGACCAAAAAATGTTTCTGCCCTTGCGCCAAAAACCAAACCAATTCTTTTCATTTCGCCAAGCCCTCTTGTGATTAAAGCAGCCCTCGTGTTTGCCCCAAACCCAAGTGCGTCAGAGGCACCAACCGCAATGGCAATGATATTTTTAAAAACCCCGCCCAACTGAACTCCGATGATATCGGTTGATGTATAAACCCTAAAAGACTGCCCCGTTAGAAGCCCTGCCAGCTCTCTTAAGTCCCCAATGTTTTCTGAGGCGAGCGTTATGGCTGTTGGCATTCCTTGAGCCACATCTTTGGCAAAAGAGGGCCCAGAAATGACAGCTGTTTTTTTTAATTTAGAAAAATCCTGTTTGATTAACTCAGATAAAGGACGCCCTTTTTCTGAGTCCAGGCCCTTGGTTGCCCAAATTAAGTTCTGCTCAGGCGTCATGTGGGCACTTAATGCTTGTAGAGCGCTTAAAAAATATTTGCTTTTAACGCAGACTAAAACAGAAGAACTGCTGGCAATGCAGCTCGCATAATCTGGCTCGATGTTTATTGCATCAGGAAGCTGAACACCAGGCAAATAACGCTTGTTTTCTTTTGCGCGGGCTAGCTCTTTCAGGTTGTCTTTGTCGTTGGAGGTGAGCGATACAGCAAGCCCATTATTTGCAAGCTGGATGCTAAGTGCAGTGCCCCAAGCTCCTGCGCCAACCACCAAAAAGCTTTTTTTGTCCATAAAAACCTAGTTGGGTTTTTTGTCCTTTTGTTGTTCCATTGCTTGGGTATAAATGGAGTCGAAATTAATAGGCTGCAACAACAACGCCGGGAACCCAGCTTTGGTTACAATCCCGGAGACCAGTTCTCTAATAAAAGGGAATAGGGTGTTTGGACAAAACACAGCAATCAAGGCCCTGGTTTCTTCTTCACTGTAGCCGTTTATTGCAAAAACACCAGCTTGTTCTACTTCTGCTACAAACATGGTTTTGTCCCCATAAGTTGACTCAACTGTTGCCTTAAGCGACACATCATAAATACCATCCCCGAGCTTTGTATGAGTGTTTGCAATATTGAGCTTGGTGTCTGGTGTTACCTCTTTTTCTAAAAAAACATCTGGACTATTGGGTGCTTCAAAGGAAATATCTTTAATATAGATGGTCTGCAATGAAACAGTTTTTTTATTTTCTTGTGTTTCTGCCGGCGCTTCTGCCGGGATATCTTTTTTGTTATTTTTTTGATCACTCATAAAAACTCCTTTTTATTCAGACAAAGACGAAGTGGGCAAGCCTGCGCCCTCCCACTCTGATTGACCGCCTTTTATATAGAAAACATTTTCCAGCCCCTTAGATCTCAGCCGAAGGCTTGTTTTTTTACTTACACCGCCGCTTTCACAAACAAGTAAAACAGGTTTGTTTTTAGTGTTTTTCTCATCGAGGAAGTTCTTTGTGATCGTTGTGGGCTCGACGTTCTTCGAGTTCAGCAGGTGTTTTGTTGAGAATTGCTCTGACGCACGTAAATCAAAAAGCAATGCATTTTGATTAATCAGCTTCACGGCATTAACAGTAGAGAGGCCACACAGGTTGGCTTCTTTAATTTTTAACTCATTAAAAATAGCCAGCAAAAAAAGACCCACACACCCAGAAACGAGTAGGGAATGATTGTTGGCAAATTCAAATAGCTGTTCCATGGCACACTAAGAGATAATTATTCGCTGACATTGTAACAAGAGCGCGTTTAATTATCGTTATTAATGGAGGCCTTGATGACAGCGGCAACTCTTGCCAGCTTTTCAGGATCAGCAATATTGGCACCGTGTTCGCCAATTCTTTCGTTTGGGTAAACTGGGATTATGTGCACATGATAATGAAACACCGTCTGCCCCGCGTCTGATCCGTTAAATTGTTTAATAATGACACCAGAAGGGCTTAGTGCTTCTTTGATCGCGGTGGCAATTTTCTTTGTTGTGACCCCCACCGCACTGAGAAATTCGTTGTCCATGTGGTAGATATTTTCAGCCGGGGTTTTTGGGATAATCAGAACATGTCCTTCGGTGGCTGGCATTATATCCATAATGACCAAAGTGCGGTCATCTTCAAAAACTTGCTCAGATGGCAGAGAGCCGTCTAAGATCTGAGCAAACACATTGTTTGGATCATACGACACAACAGTTTCTTAGTCAGCGCCTTCAAACACTCCAATGTCATAAATTCCAGTTCCTTCTCTCAAGGGCTTGAAGGCTAAATATTCTGGGCTGTTCCAAAACCCTTTGATTGCCTCAACACTGGGAAACCGGGCAATAACTAAGCTTTTGCCCTGAAGGTGCTCTCCTTCAAGGATCTCGTTCGCAGGGCCTCTGATTATATAAGACCCTCCATGGGTTGAAATTAACTCCGCTGATTGTTGTGCATAGGACATCAAAGCATCACTTTTATTTGTTACCTCGCAAACCGAAACTAGGTAGGCAGACATTGGAAACCTCTTTAGTTGTTTTTTTTATTATCGCTTCTTTTCCGTGTTCTCGCTAGCGAATAAAAGTTTAATTACGTGCTAGCTATCTTGATCCAAATACGGTTAGATAATCCCTATGATTTATTTTAGCGACAGGTACAAAACATGTCCTTTGTGTAGTTCTGCGCTAACAAAAACCCACATAACAGACTCTTACAGAAACGCCTGCCCAAACCCTGATTGTGATTTCGTTGACTGGAATAACCCCACCCCGGTTGTTGCGGCTATTCCGCAAAAAGAAGACGGCGTGGTTCTGGTTCAAGGGATCGGCTGGCCCCAGCATTGGTTTAGTTTGGTGACCGGGTTTCTTGAAAAAAACGAAACACCACAAGAAGGGGCGAGAAGGGAGGTTAATGAGGAACTGGGATTGGGGTGCCAGACTACGAGCTTAGTGGGCGTGTATAGTTTTTTTCAAATGAATCAAGTCATCATTGCCTATCATGTTCTTTTAGAAGAGGGCGAGATAAACTTGGACCCAGCCGAATTGGTTGATCACAAAACCATTCCCATAGATAAACTAAGACCCTGGCCTAGTGGCACCGGAGAAGCAGTTCGAGACTGGCTGAGCACACAGGGTATTGAAAACAAACCCATACCTTTTGGCAAGCCCAAAAAATAAACCCCTCTGTGAAGAGGGGTTTATTGATTCATAGCTTTCTGTTTTAGAACTTATAAGTTACACGCATACCAACCTGTCTTGGGTCGGGAATATTTGCATACCACATATTTCTAATCATTGGCGCAGGTACAATTGACAGACTACTGTCGCCTGAGCCGTATTGACCAGCATCATCTTTCTGGGTGTAAATCACCGGCCCATAAGGATAAGCTTCAGTTTCCACCAGGGTTAGGACCAGACCAAACCTAAAGTCGGAGTTACCAAGATCAGGCCCTGTTCCGGCTGAAAGCACAGTGTCATCATCTAAGAGATTATGCACATAAAAATTTACATCCCAATTGCCTTTTTCGATACCAGCGTTGAGATCAAAACGCCAGGCGTCATCTACATAAGCATCATTGGAATTATCGATCCAGCGCTCATCCGTAAAGCGAGCGTTCAACTCGACAAAAAAGGAGGCATCCCTATTTTTCAATTGATCTGAATAGTTCAGACCAAATACTGCTGCATTTTTGGGAGCTCGCTCAAACTCGTTGCCAGTCTTGTCAATCATGCAGGTTTGTTCTCCGGCCACTCCAAGGTAGTCCTCTATAAGAACACATGTACCATCCCGTGCGATTTCACCAGCACTTCTGGAATAGATTTTAAAGTCGGTGTATTCGGTATCAAGGAATGTATAGCCACCGGTGAAAGTCAGTTGCTCGCTGATAGCCCAAGCGATGTCAACCTCAAAGCCGAAAGCCTCACCACCGTCAGCATTATCGGTAACACTACCCAGCGTGCCAGCAATGACTTTTTGAACGTTAACCTGCCGGTCGGTATAGTCTTCTAAAAAGAACGCTCCATTGATCCTAAGCGCTCCCTCGTTCCAGAACGATTTAAAACCAAGCTCCCATACCGTCATTATTTCTGGGTCAAATTGTACTTCAAGCGGTAGACCGTCACCGTTGGGGTCAAAGCCAAAGGCACCATTTCCCAAGGATGAAAACCCACCGGGTTTTTTGGATTCAGTCCAAGAGCCATAGACCATGAGGTCATCACTGGCTTCATAGGTAAGAACCATCTTGGGCACAATGTAGTTATCTGCTACAGAAAACGTCAAATATTCCTGACGGGTTGTTGGGCCCATTCCTGATGGGTTGCTAGGTGTGACATTGGCGTTCGTCCACATGTTTGGCTCCATTTGGTTGGTTCCGCCGTTAAAAGCTAGGGCAGTATCACCAATGACAACAGGCACAGACACCATAGGATAGGTTCCACTATAAGGCGGCCACTCCAGAGGCACAATCCCCCCTGTGTAATCACAGCGAACATGAGACCCACAAAGACTCACTGAAGAAGCACCGGAGTTTGCGGCCAGCCCATCTGCAAGCCCCATAGAAGCCGATGCGGTCATTTTTTCGCGCTCATCAACCCAACGAGCTTCCATGGTCAGGGTTAAGCGGTCATTAAATTCATAATCAATAAGTGTGTAAAGCGACGCATGGGAGGTGTCCCGTATCGTGTCATCCGGGGTCCTATTTGCAAGACTGTCATCTATAAAGCCTCTAATGTTGACGTCCGTGTGACCACAAGGGCCTGCCCATGAGGACGCGCCAAGGTCGGAAACACTCTTAAGGTTACCTCTAGCATCCCTGATTGCGATAAGCTGACACTGTTCCCCAAACCCTCTAATACTCAATCCCGTAGAGGTTTGAATGGTGTCCTCATGCCAATACAAGGCACCCATGGCCATATTAAATGGTCCATCGTTTTCTGTTTGCAGCCTAAATTCCTGGCTGAATAACTTAGTTCCCCCTGAAACGTCCCATTCTTGAGCGAACCAACTCAAAGCTCGTTTATCGATATCGTATTGTTGCGTAACATCCATGTCTGCTATATGGGTGATGGAAGAAAAGGTGCCCACTGCTAGATCATAGGTGAGATTAATTTGCAGGCGCTCACCTTCTTTGGTGTGGCCAAACATATCACTTCCTTTATTATTACCAGGGTGTGCATAGTTACGATCCTGGGTAATAATCAAATCATCACCATCAGGCATAGCGCCGACATAAACAGAATGCTCCATATCGTCAAAGCGCCCCCCGTAGAGAGTGCCTGTCTCGCTGTTTATTTGGTTACCTGTGCTGGCAAAACCCGGGGCATTGAAAGGGCTACAGGTATTATAAACTGGGTCTGGAGCCGCAACGCTTGGGATATAAGGCGGGCCTGCGCAGTTTATTTTCCATGACCCCGCAAATATCGGCACAGATTGTTGCCAAGTGAACCAAGGGCCAAACACTGCCTGCCATCCGTATCCGGTATAGTTGGCGTCATGCGCTCCCCAAGCCATCGCTGTTTCCAAGGCTTCAGCATAACCCTTACAGGAAGCATCATGAACCCAGCCGCCATTACACCAACTGGCAGCATCAGCCACTTTGGCTAATGAGTTGAATGGAACATATGCTTGTGCAGGTGGATCGTTTTCATCACTGACGTGATCCAGTCTGGCTCTAATATGTAATTTTTCACTCGGGTTCCAGTCAAACATAATCGAGGCGCTCGAGCCTTCACCGCCACCAACCTTATTACCAGTTTCAGTGTTTGTGTGAAAGCCATCAAAATCCCATGACAGCGCATTGAAGCGAATACCTAATTTATCCGTGAGGGGACCGGAAGCACTAAAACGCATCTCATGCAGACCGTCTTGTGCAATTTCAACACTCGCAGTTGCTTCAGGAGTCTCTGATGCGCCTTTGGTTACATACTGAATAGCTCCGGCAAACGCCGTTCGGCCATACAAAGCAACCTGGGGACCTTTAACAATTTCCACGCGCTCAATATCGATGAGCCTGGGTGAGACCAACAACGAAGCCCCGGCTGAATTCAATGCTTCAGCGGAAATATCAGCCCCATCGAAGATGTTGGCAACCACTGGCCGACCCCGGCCGTTGTCTATGCCTCGGACCACAATCCGGGTGTCATCAGGTGAAAATCCTTTGTCAAAAATCAAGGATGAGTCCATTTTGACAACATCTCTAATGTCTTTGATGCCAAGACGCTCCACAACATCACTGCTTATAGCGGTAACACTGATGGGCACATCTTGAAGATTTTCTGTTTTCTTTCTTGCCGTCACTGTAATCTCTTCAATGCTTTGAGCCATTGCGAGCGGTGAGACGATGAGTGCTGTCAGCACGGCGCCGACAAAATATCTGCTAATTAGTTTCATTAAATAAAACCCCCTAAATTAGTAATCTAAATATATACTTATCTTAATGTAACTGAGGCAGTGTTAAAAACCAAACAAAACAGGCGCTCAATACAATTAAAAGACAGTTGTTATTATACAACAGAGCTGTTTTTGCTGCTCTTTTTTTAAGAGCACAAGTAGATGTGCTTTATTATCATTAAGAATTGTCCTTATAACCCTAGCTGGTTTAAGTCATTTATTAATTGATCTAGATCAATTAATGGTTAAGTTTTGTTTCAGGAGACTAAAAAGATTTTTGGCTAGTCTTCTAAGATTTCTCCCTTAATAAACCGAGAAGCCACAATCAACACAACACCGAGCCCTGCAAGAGCATAAAAAGTGTTCAAAAAGACATCGTCCATAAAACCGAGGCCCTCCGAGGCAGCCTCAAAACCAATCTGCCCTGCAATCATGCCCCCAAACGCAGAGGCCAAAAACCAAACTCCCATCATTTGACCTGAATATCTTTTGGGTGAATATTTGGACATAGCTGACAACCCCACAGGACTGAGGGACAGCTCGCCCAGCGTTTGGAACAGGTAAACAAGCAACAACCACTGAACACCAACCCTCCCATCAGCAGCCTCCACTGCTGCATAAACAGCATAGACCATGATCAGAAAACCAAAGCCGTTTAGGATGACCCCAAAGGCAAATTTAACCGGCGCGCCGGGCTCCATGTTTTTAGCCCCAAGCCGAAGCCAAAGCGCTGCAAAAAAAGGAGCAAAAAGAACAACAAAGGTCGGATTAATCAACTGCACCCAAGAAGCAGGCATTTCGAACAAACCAAAGAAAGAAAGATTGGTGTTATATTTTGCAAAATTATTAAACGAACCAGCACTCTGGTCAAAGCCAGCCCAAAAAGCTGCCGCTCCCAAAAAAAGAAAAACAATCATCACCATGTTCTTTTTTTCTAGAGGGGTTAGCTTTCCAAAAAAATAAATGAAAACAAAGTAAATAATAGAGATCAGGCCTATTATTAATGCCAGAATTCTATTGAGTAAAATAGCATCCAGAGCCCAGAGTCCAAAAATCCCAGCTAGGACAAAGGCAAACAGAGCAACAACAATAACCAACACAAAAGTGAGTTGTTGTTTTCTTTTATTAGGGTCTTTTTCTTGGATCTCAGTTCCGGCTCCCCCAAGGTTCTTAAGCGTTAAAATATACTGGGCCACGCCAAAAGTCATACCAATACCGGCCGCACCAAACCCATAATGCCAGTTGACATTCTCGCCTAAGTAGCCGCAGATTAAAAAACCAAGAAAGCTCCCAATGTTGATCGCCATATAAAAAATAGTGAACCCAGCGTCTCTTCTAGGATCTGCTCTAGTATAGAGCTCTCCAACGATTGCTGAGATATTAGGCTTTAATAAACCTGTTCCAAGAACCACCAGAGAAAGTCCGATATAGAAGGTTTCTTTCATGGGCACGGCCAGACAATAATGGCCAAGCGCAATGATTATGCCTCCATATAAAACTGCTTTTTGTTTTCCAAGTAGGCGATCGGCAATCCAACCACCGGGTAAAGACATAAAGTAGACCATGCCCACATAGATAGCCACAATGGTGTTGGCCTCTGATTGAGATATTGCAAAACCGCCATTAAAAACCTCTGCGGTCATAAACAGAACCAATAAGCCACGCATGCCATAAAAAGACATCCGCTCCCACATTTCAGTCAGAAAAAGCGTTCTCAAGCCTATTGGGTGACCGAGAAACCCTTTGTCTAGGTAGTCAGCTGAAGGAGTTGCGTCATTCATCAGGTGGTTTGTTCTTGGTTAATAATTTAGACAACAGAATGCCACATTCATACAACAAGTAAACAGGAACCGCTAACAAAGTTTGAGAAATAACATCAGGCGGAGTGATGAGCATCCCAATAACAAAAGTGCCAAGAAACACATAGGCTCTATTTTTTGCCAACGTTTCAATGGTAGTGAGTCCTGACCACACCAATACCACCGTGGCAATTGGAACCTCAAAAGCTAAACCAAAAGCAAAAAACAAAACCAACACAAATTCAAGGTAGCTAGCAATATCTGTCATAACCGAGACCCCAGTGGGGGCAGCGGAAGTGAAAAAAGCAAACATGAGTGGAAAAACTACCCAATAAGCAAATAGCGCTCCAAGGTAGAACAAAACAATGCTTGAAATCAACAAAGGAACAGCAAAGCGCTTTTCTTTTTTATACAACCCGGGCGCGGCAAACGCCCACACCTGATAGAGCACCACGGGCATGCTTAAAAAGAGAGCCACAAACATGGTGGTTTTAAACGGAGTTAAAAAGGGTGACGCAACCTGGGTTGCAATCATGGTCGAGCCCTCGGGCAGCTGTTCCATTAAGGGCGAGGCCACACTTGTAAAAATAAAATCTGAAAATGGAGCAAGAGCTAAAAAAATAACCAAGATCACAGCACCCCCTTTGAGGAGTCGAGAGCGCATCTCAATCAAATGTGAGAGCAAGGATTCTTCTTTGAGTAGCTCTTCTTGATCGGCAGGAGGTTTGGACATAGAGATTATAAAAGAGTCAACCGACTTCGCTGTTGTCTGAGTCACTCAAGGGCAGGTCTTCTTGGGAGGTGGGAGAGTGGTTTTTTGGCTCGGGTGTCATTGGCCTGTTGGGCTTTAGCTCGATCTCTTGTCTCATTTGTCTTGTAAACGTATTGACCATGGAGCGTGCTTTGCCCACGTAGTTGCCAATTTTAATTGCTAAAGCAGGAAGTTTGTCAGGGCCCAGGATGACCAAGCCAAGGGCCATCAAAAGAAGCATTTCCCAAAAACCAATATCAAACATTATGGTTTAGGAGCGGTCTTGATCTTTTGTGTCAGACTCTTCTTCTGGATCTTCTTCTGGATCTTCTTCTGGATCTTCTTCAGACAATGACCCTGAGTCACCCAAATCAAGGCCACTAAGATCGTCTTCTATTTTTTCGGCTTCGTTCACCCCCTTTCGAAAGTTTTTGATTGCTCCACCGAGATCACCACCGATGTTTTTAATTCGTTTGGTTCCAAAAATCAAAATAACAATTAATAAAACTATTAAAAGTTGCCAAATACTTATACCGCTTGCACCCATCTCCTTGTTACCTCTTGAATCATCTAGGTTATTGCACCCAATAATATCATGGATTCTTGGTTTTTAATGAAATTGTTATGGGTCCATCATTAATTAAACTTACCTGCATATCTGCACCAAAAATGCCTGCTGCAACCTCGGCGTATTTGGTTTTCATTGTTGCTAGAAAATGATTAAACAAAAACTCGGCCTTGTCGGGCTCCATGGCCGTAGAAAACCCAGGTCTGTTGCCTTTAGAGGTGTCTGCGGCTAAGGTAAAGTTTGGCACCACCAGCACCGCTCCCTTGGCAGCCACAACATCAAGATTCAAATTGCCTTTGCTGTCATCAAAAATTCTACAGTGGAGCACCTTGTCAACCAGCTTATTGGCCTCAAGCTCGGTATCTTGTTTTTCTATTCCAAGCAAAACCACAAGTCCTTTTTCAATGTCGGCAATAGTGTTGCCCTGTATTGAAACAGAAGCTTCATTCACTCTTTGGATTAAACCAAGCATAATCAGTTATTTATATACCATAAGTTTTCATGGGTATCATTTTTTAATAGATTTAAGTTATCCTTTTAAAATCGATTAACAGGAGTGATGAATGAAACGAAGAGATTTATTGGTTGGTGCGGGTGCCTTGGGTTTAGCAGCGACCTCTAAAACAAAAGCTGCTGGTCAAAGCACCTTTAAGTGGAAAATGGTCACAACCTGGCCACCCAATTTTCCAGGTCTTGGCACGGGAGTTGTAAGAATGGCAAGAAATATTGAAGCAGCTTCTTCTGGCAGAATCAAAATAAAAGTATTTGCAGCCGGGGAGCTGGTTCCTGCATTTGAGGTTTTTGATTATGTTTCAGGAGGAGGTGCAGAAATGGGCCATGGGGCGGCGTATTACTGGAGAGGAAAAAATGAGTCAACCCAAATCTTCACAGCCATCCCTTTTGGCTTAAACGCCATGGAACTCAATGGGTGGCTTTATTTTGGAGGCGGTATGGAACTATATAGGAAACTATATGAACCGTTTAACCTCAGGCCAAATCCTTGTGGCAACACAGGCACCCAAATGGGGGGCTGGTTTAAAAAAGAAATTAACTCGGTTGATGATTTGCAAGGTTTAAAAATGAGAATCCCTGGATTTGGAGGCGAGGTGTTAAGACGTACAGGCGGAACCCCAGTCGCAATGCCGGGTGGTGAGATTTTCACCG
>Ga0208894_1000124_pt1 | contig 67293 bp, 70 predicted proteins | sample ETNtaG_12_FD_185752 | JGI IMG/M metagenome (GOLD analysis project Ga0208894, IMG submission 185752) | Marine microbial and viral communities from oxygen minimum zone, Eastern Pacific Ocean - ETNP201306SV49 (SPAdes) (version 2) | ecosystem: Environmental > Aquatic > Marine > Oceanic ...
AACTCTTTAAAATCGGCAAACCATTTATAAGTTGAAAGGGAAAAAGAATGGGCTAATAAAAGTCACGGATTAGACTATTTAAATAAGGAAAAGAAAACTGTTCTTGAATTATTTGAAGATTTAATTGCGACTAAACAAAACTCAAGCAGATCAACCATACTTGCTTATAATAGATCTTTCAAAATCTTTAAAGAGTTTCTTGAATCAAAGAATATAATTGATTTATCATTTCGCCAATTAAATAAAGGCTTTGTAAAGGAGTATAAGAGATATCTCCTTCAGTCATATAAACATCTTAAAGGAGGAACTATCCATACATATTTCGCAAGATTTAAATCCCTATTAGTCAAAGCAGTCGATGAGGAATATATAGAACACAATCCCTCTTATAGAATATCCATTAGTTATGAATGCGAACATCATATTGCGTTAAATGAGTTTGAGATTGATTCATTACTTAACACCCCTTATAGTGTCTTTCCCGAAGTCTATAGGCATTTTATTGAATTCTCAATGTTTACTGGGGTTCGTTTTAGTGATGCCAAAAATATGAAGTGGGAATATTTTAGATGGACTATCGATATTGAAGGTGATGAAATTTTACAATTTAGATATTGGGTTCAAAAAACTAAACATTGGACTAAATGGATCACACTAATTCCTGATGCAGTTAAAAAATATGAGGAACTAAAAACCATTTATGGTTATTCGCCTAATATGTTTCCTAATCTTCATTATAATATATATTACAATAAAGGATTACAAAAGTGGGTTGACGATGCGGGGATTGATAAAAAGATTACTTCTCATTGTATGAGAGCAACCTTTGCTACATTATGGTATAAATTCACCAACAACCCCAATATAAAAACCTTAACTCAAGCAATGGGTAAGTTAGATTAAAAATCTACTATGGTATATCTTCATTCAGATGAAGACACAATTAGACTAACAAATAAAAATATGAGAACATTTAGAGGTGCTGAAAAATTAAAACAAGTAGTATAACAATACACATTCCGTGCTTCCGAAAAACCCTCTTTTAATTAAGGGGGTTTTTTTATACTTTAGAGATATGGAAAGAAAAAATGCTATTAAGTTTCTAAAAGTTTGGGGTATTGTTACAGTTGCTTTGATTTTAGCATTTCGTTTTCTTCTTACACCTTTAGTTAATGCAGTAGAAAAGTTTGATTTTTAAAAATAATCAATGTTTAGTAAAGGACAACTCATTTTTGCAATAATATTCATTATAGTCTTCTCTGGCATAATTACCTATACGTATTTTAAAGACAGACAAATTCATAGATTATATTATAAAAAGACTTATATTATTCTATTAATTTTTTTATTGTTTATTGCAACAATAGCTATTTATAGTAATTTATTTAGATAATTTTGAAAGAAGTTTTGCTTGTTTTTTTAGGTGGAGGATTAGGCTCATCATTTAGATGGCTTATAAATAAAATTATCCCATCTGATACATTTCCATACTCTACAATTTCAGTAAATCTTATTGGATGTCTTTTAATAGGAATTCTTGCAGGATATTTATTAAGTCATAGTCATTTTAAGTCTGATATGTATTCCCTACTTGTTGTTGGTTTTTGTGGTGGATTAACCACATTTTCTGCATTTGCATTGGATAATTATAACTTGATTAAATCAAATGATTTTTTTAATACAATATTATATATAACTTTAAGTGTTACTGGTTGTATAATTATGGTATATGCTGGTTTTTATATAATTCAAAAAATTTTAAATTAAACTAATATGAAAAAAATTATTCTTCTAACTATATCAATTTTAATTTCAAACTTTTCATATGGTCAAGAAAAAAATATATCAGAAGGACCTTTTAATCAATTAATTATTAGAGGCGTTACTTTGATTAATGGTAATGGTAGCCCTCCTAGAGGTCCTGTAGATATTGTAGTAGAGGATGATAGAATTGTATCAATTAGAAGTGTTGGATATCCAGGTGTTGAAATAAATGAAAGAAGACGTCCTAAATTAAAGTCTAATGGAAGAGAAATTGATGCTAGTGGCATGTATATTCTCCCTGGTTTTGTAGATATGCATGGTCATATAGGAGGAGGAGCGCAAGGTGCAGATCCTGATTATGTATTTAAACTTTGGCTTGCACATGGTGTTACTACTGTTAGAGAGCCTGGAGGAAGAGGGATAGATTTCAGCCTTGATTTAAAAAACAAAAGTTCAAAAAATGAAATCATTGCTCCAAGGTTAGTAATCTATAGTAGTTTTGGATCTGGTTTTGGAAAAAGTATTAGCACACCAGATCAAGCAAGAGAATGGGTTAGATATAATTCAAAAAAAGGAGCAGATGGAATAAAGTTTATTGGGGCTGAACCTGAAATAATGAAAGCTGCATTGGATGAAAATAATAAACTTGGATTAGGATCAGCCATGCATCATGCACAACTTAGTGTTGCAAGATGGAATGTACTTAATTCTGCAAGAGCTGGTTTAACATCAATGGAACATTGGTATGGTCTTCCTGAAGCACTATTTGATAATAAAACAGTACAGAACTACCCTTACTACTATAACTATTCAAATGAACAACACAGATTTGAAGAAGCTGGAAAATTATGGGTTCAAGCTGCAAAACCATATTCTGATCACTGGAATAATGTAATGAATGAGTTGCTTGATCTTAATTTTACTTTAGACCCTACTTTCAATATATATGAAGCAAGTAGAGATTTACAAAGAGCTAGAAGAGCGGAATGGCATGAAGAATATACTTTACCTAGTTTATGGGAATTTTATCAACCTAGCAAGATATCACATGGTTCATACTGGCATTTTTGGGGAACTGAACAAGAAGTAGCTTGGAAAAAGAATTTCCAATTATGGATGGAATTTATTAATGAATATAAAAACCGAGGTGGAAGAGTTACAGCTGGATCAGATTCAGGTTTTATTTTTCAATTATATGGATTTGCTTATATAAGAGAACTTGAATTACTTAGAGAAGCTGGGTTTCATCCTTTAGAAGTTATAAGAGCAGCTACTCTTAATGGAGCAGAAGCACTTGGCATGGATAATGAAATTGGTTCAATTGAAATTGGGAAAAAGGCTGACTTTGTATTATTAGAGGAAAACCCTCTTGAAAACCTAAAAGTTCTTTATGGAACTGGAGCTATTAAACTAGATAAAGATAATAACGTAGTTAGAGTTGGAGGAGTAAAGTATACTATTAGAGATGGAATAGTATATGATTCAAAACTATTACTTGAGGATGTTAAAAAAATGGTAAGAGATAAAAAGGATGAGCTTAATTATGAAATTTATCAACCTGGAGAAAAGAGAGAATGGACAAAAGATTTAGAAAATAAAACGCCCGATAACTAACACCTATATTCTTTTTAGAAATTCCAGCATATTATTATTAAAAACACCTGGTTTTTCAACATTTACTACATGACCACAGTTATTTATAACCTTTAGTTCAGAAGTTTTATGCATACTAACAGCCTTTGTTACTGAAGGAAGAAACATATAATCTTGATCTCCCATAATATATATAGTTGGAATTTGTATTTCAACTTGTCTAAAAACTCTTAACAATGGGACTAATTCACTAGTAAGTTGAAACCATTTCTTAAATTCTTTTTGATATAACTTTTTCGCTTCATTAATAAATAAAACTCTAGATTCCTTATGATTCTTATTTGGCATTACTATAAACGCTAATATTTTATAAATCCACATATAAGGAAGAATAGATTTTGTTGAATTACCTAGAAACATAAGTATCTTAGATCTTAGATTAAGTTTTAGAATCGCTCCACCCATAATTAAAGATATTACACGAGTTGGATAGTTTTCTGCAAAGTTTCTAATTAATATTGTACCAAGTGATATGCCAACAAAATGAGATTTTTTAATATTCTCTTTATCAAGTACTTCTAGAATATCACTAGTTATTGAGTTAAAAGTATACTTTTTCTTAAATAGATTCATAGGAATTGTTTTTGATTTCCCATGCCCCCTTAAATCTAATAAAAGAAGGTTGTACTTTTTTGAAAAATATTTTATTTGTTTGAACCAAATTGTTGAACTTCCTCCAGCACCATGCACAAAAGTTATCCATTCCCTATTATTAGAGTTATCATAGATATATTTAGTATAGTATATCATTGAATTAAACCTTTTTCAAGCATATATTCCTTCATTTCATTTTGAAGTTTAGAGGCAGCTTCCATTGCTTTATTAGAATAATCCTTATCATTTGAACAATAAAGGATCGATCTAGATGAGTTAACTAACAATTTTAGACCATTATCTAAGCCTTTTTCACAAATATCTTTAAGACTTCCTCCTTGTGCTCCAACACCAGGTATTAATAGATAAGAATTTGGAACTAATTTTCTTATTCTACTTATTTCATTAACATTTTTTGCTCCTACTACATACATTATTTTATCAGAATTTTTCCAATTCCTTGAAGTTAAAATTACATCTTCATAGAGTTTGTTTGAAGTGTTAGACATTTCCATTTGTTGAAAATCTTCAGAACCTAAATTTGAAGTTAATGCTAATAAAAAAACATATTTATCATCAAATGAAAGAAATGGTTCAACTGAATCTTTTCCCATATATGGTGATATTGTAATTGAATCAAATTCTAAATTTTTAAGAAATGCTTTAGCGTACATATTTGAAGTATTACCAATGTCTCCTCTTTTAGCATCAGCAATGGTAAAGATTTCAGGATAATTTGAATTTAAATAATTAATGATTTTTTCTAATGATTTCCACCCTGATATTCCATAAGCCTCAAAAAAGGCAATATTAGGTTTATAGGCTACGGCAAATTTATTTGTTGAATCAATTATATCTTTTGCAAATGAAAAGATTGGATCTTCTTTTTCTTTTAAATGGTTTGGTATTTTCTCCAAGTCTATATCAAGACCTATGCAAAGAAATGACTTTTTCTCTTTAATTTGATTTTCTAATTTATTAATACTCATTATACTTCCCCTGCTTCTTTTAGTTTCTCCGTATTTATATACAACTTAATCTCATCAATTAATTTTGAGACACCCCCATCAAGAATTTTTGGAAGATCATAAAGAGTTAGTCCTATTCTATGATCAGTAACTCTTCCTTGAGGATAATTGTAAGTTCTAATTTTAGCAGATCTATCTCCAGACTTAACCAATTCATTTCTTTTTTTAGAGTCTGATTCCATTTTTTTAGATAATTCAAGTTCATATAACCTAGATCTTAAAACTTTCAGCGCTTTCTCTTTATTTTTATGTTGAGATTTTTGATCTTGACACTGAGTGACAACACCGGTTGGTTCATGAGTTAATCTAACTGCTGAATAAGTAGTGTTTACTGATTGACCTCCTGGACCTGATGAGCAATAATAATCAACTCTAACTTCATTCATATCAATTTCTATATCAAACTCTTCTGCCTCTGGGAGAACCATTACTGTTGCAGCAGACGTATGAACTCGACCTTGAGTTTCAGTCTGAGGGACTCTTTGAACTCTATGAACGCCAGATTCATATTTTAAAATACCATAAACATCTTCACCTGATATCTCAAAAATTACTTCCTTAAAACCACCAGCCGTTCCAGAACTAGTATCAACTACACTAGTTTTCCATTTCATTTCTTGACAAAACTTTGTATACATCCTATATAAATCACCAGCAAAAATACTTGCCTCATCACCACCAGTACCAGCCCTAATTTCCATTACTACATTTTTTGAATCATCAGGATCTTTAGGTATTAACAGAATCTTAATTTCTTCCTCTAGTTTAGTTATATTTTGCTTCGATTCCTCTAATTGTTCTTTTGCCATATCAGTCATGTCTTTATCAGAAGAATCACTTATATAACTTTCAGCTTCTTTTTTACTAGCAATTGCAGTTTTATAATCATTTCCTTTATCAACAAGCTTTTTTAAATCTTTCAGCTCTTTATTTAACTCAATATATTTCTTCTGATTAGAAATGATTTCTGGATCACCAATCAGTTGATAAATTTCTTTATATCTTTTCTCTACTATGTCTAATTTATCGATTAGCATATATATAATTAATAATCAAAATTACCCAATTCTGAGTTAATCGTAAGCTTTTTACTTTTTGATGATTGAACCTTCCCAATAATCTTTGCCTCTATATCATATGAATTTGAGATTTCAATTATTTTATTTGCTGTATTTGAATCCGTGTATATCTCCATTCTATGTCCCATATTAAAAACTTTATACATTTCTTTAGGATCAGTATTAGACTCATCTTTAATTAGTTTAAACAAAGGTGGAATATCAAAAAGATTATCCTTGATTATATGTAAGTTATCAATAAAGTTTAAAATTTTAGTTTGTCCTCCTCCGGTACAATGAATTATTCCATTTATTTTTTCCCTTCCAACTTTTTCAAAAATAATTTTTAAGAGTGGCGTATATGTTCTGGTGGGAGATAAAACTAAACTGCCAATATTTAATTCTGAATTATCTATTTTATCAAGAATTTTTTTTGTTCCTGAGTAAACTAAATTAGCTGGGACTTCAGGATCGAATGATTCTGGATATTTTGTAGCTAAGTATTTTTCAAATACATCATGTCTTGCTGATGTTAATCCATTACTTCCTATTCCAGAATTATATTTATTTTCAAATTTTGATTTACCAAAAGATGATAATCCAACAATAACATCTCCATTTGTAATGTTTGAGTTATCAATTATTTGATCTTTTCTTATTCTAGCTGTAATAGAAGAATCAACAATAATAGTTCTAACTAAATCACCTACATCAGCAGTCTCCCCTCCTCCACTATAAATATTAATACCATTATTTCTATATTCAGATAAGACCTCATCAGTACCAGAAATAATTGATTTTATAATTTCTCCAGGTATCTTGTTTTTATTCCTTCCTATTGTTGAAGAAAGAACCATTTTATCAACTGCGCCAACACAAGCAACATCATCAACATTCATTACAATAGAATCTTGAGCAATTCCTTTCCAAACAGATTTATCACCAGTTTCCTTCCAATATATATATGCTAAAGAAGATTTTGTACCTGCTCCATCAGAATGAATTATTAAAGCATGTTCATCACTATTTCCAATATAGTCAGGCAGTATCTTACAAAAAGCTTTTGGGAACAAACCTCTATCATGATTTTTTATAGCTTCATGGACATCTTCTTTATCTGATGAAACTCCTCTTAATTTGTATCTATTGCTCATTATTTTTGGCAAAGTTATCAAAAAAAAAATCTTAATAAGTTTTTAATAAATAACTTTCATTAATAAAAAAAAATTTCTGTTTTTGATATACTTTTAAATTAAAATCATTAAAAGAATTTTGATTTAATAATTCAAGTAAAGAATTGTATTTATTTTATCTTTTTAGCAAAATTTTTATTTGAGATTGAGAGATTCATAAAAAATAAATAAAATTTTAATTCTGCTTTCTTTTTTGATTTCAAAAAAATTAATTTGACTATTATTAAAATAAAACATTATGAGCAAATTTAAATTAGAATATATCTGGCTAGATGGTTATACTCCTACATCTAATATGAGGAGTAAAACAAAAGTAGTCAGTGATTTCAGCGGAAAATTAAAGGATTGTCCTGTTTGGAATTTTGACGGATCCTCAACGCAACAAGCTGAAGGAAAATCTTCAGATTGTATTTTAAAACCAGTAGCAATATATCCAGACCCTACTAGAGAAAGTGGCTATTTAGTAATGACTGAAGTATTAAATCCAGACGGAACCCCTCATGTATCTAATTCAAGATCTACAATAAATGATGATGATGATGATTTTTGGTTTGGTTTTGAACAAGAGTATTTCATTATGGACAATGAGACTCAATTACCATTAGGATTTCCAGTGGGAGGATATCCTGGTCCGCAAGGTCTGTATTATTGCTCTGTTGGAGGAAAAAATACTCATGGAAGAGATTTAGTTGAAATTCATTCAGATCTCTGTTTAGAGGCGGGAATTAATTTTGAAGGAATAAACCAAGAGGTTGCTTCTGGTCAATGGGAATTTCAAATTTTTGCTAAAGGAGCAAAAAATTCAGGAGACCAAGTTTGGGTTGCACGTTATCTCCTAGATAGACTAACTGAAGATTTCGGATACTATATAGAATACCACCCTAAACCTATTAAAGGAGATTGGAATGGTTCTGGTATGCATGCGAATTTTTCAAATACAACTCTTAGAACCTGTGGTGATCAAGCTACTTATGAAAAAATATGTGAGGCTTTTAGACCAGTTATAAAAGAACACATTGCAGTTTATGGAGAATTTAATGACCAAAGGTTAACAGGTCTTCATGAAACACAATCAATACATGAATTCAGTTTTGGAATATCTGATAGAGGAGCTTCGATACGAATTCCTATTGGTACTGTTGAAAGCGGATGGAAAGGATGGTTAGAAGATAGACGTCCTGCATCTAATGCAGATCCATATAAAGTTGCTGCTATAATTGTAAAAACTGTTAAGGGAGCCCAGTAACCCTTGCTAACTAATTAAGGGGAATATAAATGCTATATACATAGCAAGTAATATAATCCCTTTTATTCTATTTAATTTATTTCTTTTTTGAAGATATACTAATGGTAATAGTAGAACTGAAAATGCTACTACCCAAATCATATCCTTACTTATAATATTAAAATCAATACCAGCGATTGGATTTATAGCTGATGTTATTCCTATAACAACTAATAAATTGAATATGTTTGATCCAATTAGATTTCCAATAGCCAAATCATTATGTTTTTTTAATGATGCTGCAACTGAAGCTGCAAGCTCAGGAATACTAGTTCCTATTGCAACTATTGTTATACTAATAACTCTTTCCGATACATTAAACCTGTTTGCAACTGAAATTGAAGATTTTATTAAGGTTTCAGCCCCTAACCATAAAATTATTGCACTTAGGATTATAAAAAAAATTGATTTTGAAATCTTTCGTTTACCTAAGCTTAAATCCTTATCCAAAGCAGATGTGTCAGGTTTTTGATAATAGAAGAGATAAAACAATATTAATAATATTAATCCCAGCATAAGTAAACCTTCAATTCTTGAAATTTCAGAATTACTTGCAATAAATAAGTAAAAAACCGCTGTGCTTAATATTAATAATGGAAAGTCTGTGTAATAGAATCTTCTTTTTATTGTAATTGGATATATAATAACTACTAGACCTAGAACTAAACCGAGGTTAGCTATATTAGATCCTAGTACATTACCCAGGGCAAAATCGGAATAACCCATTATACTTGCATTTAAACTGACTATTAGTTCAGGTGCCGATGTTGCAAGAGAAACGATTGTCATTCCAATTATTATTTTTGGAATAGATAACTTATACGACACTTCAATAGAATATCTTGTTAATAAATCACCTCCAATCGATAGAAGGATAATTCCAGAAATAATTGCTAAAAAATCCAAATTTATATTATTATGTTATTAGAATAATATGCTAAAATAGATAATTTTGATAGTCTAAATTAACATTTTAACTTCAAAATAATTATTCTCTGAAATAGTCGTAATTTAGCCACTCTTTAAAGGGCGAATAGTTTAACGAATAGAACCTCAGATTACGGCTCTGAAAGTGGGGGTTTGATTCCCTCTTCGCCCTCTATGTTTTTTGTATAATAAAAAAGATTAAATTTACATAAAACTGATCTAATGGATTGTAATTGTGAAAAGTGTGATTGTACTACTGCATGTGGATGTAGTTGTTGTGATTGCTAATAAAACTGAAAATTAAATGCTTGATAATCAGCATTTTAACCAAAGTTATAAACATTTTTGAGAAAAAATTTGTTTTTCTAAAAAACTTTACTACTTTAGTATAACAATTGGAAAAGATAGAAAAATTATCTATCAAACTTTGAGCGAAAGTTCAAATATAGATTGTAAAAAGTTTGAACATAAAAAGCAGTAAAATTAACTGAAACGCGGAGTCAAATCCGATAGTGCTTAAACGATTGAAAGCCTGCAAGAGAAATCGAGCAGGCTTTCGAATTTTATAAACCTTTGTACTAATATGAAAAAAATATTAATATTATCAACTGCACTTTTATTATCCTTTGGAATTTTAAGCTGTATCAGCAATAACGTGGTGGAGGGAGAAAATGACACAAATGATATTGTCATTTTAACTGTTCCTGAAGAATTAACATCAATTGCTGATGATGAGAAATATGGGAATTTTGAAATTGATGTTCCTGAAATAACCCAAGAAGTATATGATAATTCAAGTATCAATGCATATATCCGAAGAACCTATGATGACGGAAGACCTGAAAGATGGAGTCAGTTACCTCAAACATTTTTAAGCCTTGATCACAGCTCTGCATCATACCTTAGTTTTGGAGTAGGGTTTATTCGAATATCTCTTCAATCAGAAGGTTCTATTCAAGAATTGTTTGATATGATGAAAGGAAATGACCTTAAATTGGTTATCAATTAAGATTGTGCATTTGAGCATAAGTTTTATATGAAGGCTCTAGAGGAGAGATGATTTCAAATATTTCTGTTTTATCATCTGCTTTGAATTTAAATTCTTTGATGCTATCTACAATAAAGAAAGTTCCTTTATCATACCTAACATTAGAATAGTTAATTCCTCCTTGTATAACAAAGTATGAATGATAACATCTATCATTTATAGAAAATGAAGAATTACCTGAATTTATCTGATGACAATAAACCTGTATACCTTCTGAGTCTAGGTTTAAAAGATTATTTTCATTTGAAATAACCTTAGTTATTTTATTGTTTTTATCAATTACTTCAAACTCTGAAGATTTATAATCTTTATAGCTAGGTTCTTCATATAATGAATTATGAATGTTTGGATCTAACCAGATTTGAAATATTTCAGTATTTGAATCAAGCTCTTCTGAATGGGAAATTCCTTTTCCTGCTTTTATAACTTGCAGATCACCCTCATCTAGTATGATCCATTTATTCAAAAGTGTATCAAAATGTTTAACTTTTCCCTTAAGGATAAAACTGCAAATTTCAAATCCCCTATGAGGGTGAAGACCTATAGTGCTTTTATTATTAGAAGTATATGCATGAGCCCAGTAAAATAAATTTGAATATGGTTTTTGAATTCCCCCATCTTGAGGAAATCCTATAGGTTTCTTTTCTAGAATTTCACCATTATTAAAATTTCCATCTGCTTGATTTGTTTTTAGTGTTATTTTAACAGACACTATTTCTGATTTTTTTTCATTTTAGTTGCAAAGTTTACCCCTGAACTTTCCCAACTAATTACTGAATCTTTTATCATTTTAAACTTGATATACTTATAAAGTGATCTTTCAGCATATGACATTGGCATATTATATTCTGAAAAAGATTGGTTTGGAGAAACCAGTGAGATGTTAGGATGGTAGTAATTAACTCTTGTATTAAAAACTCCAAAATCATAATAATATTCATCGATATTGTCTTTTGTTGATATTGCAGTAGGCTCACCAAACCTGTCTAAAACAAGTTGTTTAGTTATCAACCTAGACATATTATCTGAATGTGTATAGAGAACTTTAGTGTTTGAGCACCCTATAACAAACAAAAATAAAAGTAGCTTTTTCATTATTAATTAGTATTGGCTTACTTCTACAAATATATAAAAGAGCTATTTCAAATCAATAATTTGATCTAAGAAATCTTGTGTGACTTTAAAATAATATCCATTTTCTTCATGTAAACTTCCATCAGCTTTTCCATTAACTGTATGAAAATCTTCTAAATGACTGATAAATCTATCAAGATCTTCAATAATGTAGTCTCTACCATCTATGTCCTTTATTTTAACCACCTACAAATGTTGTTGCTGATGCTTCAGCTTGTTGCTTCTGTCTCATTAAAAACAAGGCGTATATTAAAAGTTTATAACTATCATCATTCTTATCAAGAATCTCTATTTCCATATGCTCCTTCCATTTTTTCCAAGAATAATGTATTTCTAGAATTGATTTAGTTCCTCCTTCAAGTAGAGTGTATATTGTATCAGAATCAAAAGATGTTCCTCCTTTTTTTTTCTCTCCAAGCCAATATTGTTTTTTAACCTCATTATGTTCATCTAGTTCAATATAATGTCCTTTCTTCCAGTTAAAAGGTATTGAACCAATTAAAGAACCACTTCGCAATATAATATGTCCAGTACTCCAGAAGCTTTTCTTTTTTATCTCATATGTCATGTTATTATAAAAGAATCTTATCTGTTGAGAATACCACTTTGGTTTTATACCTTTTATAATAACCTCATTATCTTCTAGTATCTGAAAATCTTTATTGTTTTTCTCAATATTGACTTTTATGCTCATCAGTTAATTATTTTAAAATTAGTAATAAGGTAACCTATCTCTTCATCTGCTATCATCTTTGACATATCAAAGTATAAGGACTCAGGATAGCCATACTCTTTATTATATTCAATTTCGTGAAATTCTGGTTCTTCATCAAGCTTAGATTCAATAAAATCAAATAATTTATCAATTGTCATAAATGAATTGTATCCTATAGTCTCTGTTGGATTTTTCCCGTCTATTGAAACTATTAGATTATTTTCAACCTGTATATCTTTTGGTTGAGTAAATTCAAATGGAAAACAAAAACAAGAAATCCTTTGAGTCATATTATAGTCATTAATATTTAATGACTCCCATAATTCTTTACCTTTTAATTCATCTATTTGGTCATCAGATTTAGAGCAGGATATAAAAAATAATAAGGAAATAGTTAATACTAACTTATTTATGGTCATCTTTTATTTTTGCATAATTTGAGCTCTTTTTCTTAAATTTTTTAAATCTAGGAATAGAAACATTTTGAACATATGGATTATAAGGATTCTTTTTTTCAAAGTCTTGATGATAATCTTCCGCATAATAGAATTCTTCAATCTTCTTTACTTCGGTAACAATATTTTTTCCAAAAATAGAATTGGATGATAATAAATTAATATAGTTATTAATCTTTTCTTTTTCTTTTTCATCAAAGTAGAAAGCAATAGATCTATATTGTGTTCCATTGTCCGGTCCTTGCCTATTCATTGTTGTTGGATCATGTGAATCAAAAAACACCTTTAGGAGCATTTCAAATTTGATTAAAGATTCATCATATATAATCTCTATAGACTCAGCATGACCTGTCTTACCTGTCATTACCTGATAATAATTTGGATTAACAGTAGAACCTCCTGCATAACCTGAATATACTTCTTTGACCCCCTCCAAGCTCTCATATATGGTCTCAACACACCAAAAACAACCTGATGCAAAATAAGCCCTCGAATATTCTGAATAATCTTGATTTTCAATTATATAAACTGGGTGTTGATTATCTATTGGTTCAGATGAGCTTATATTACAGGAAAGCATTGGTATTATAATAAATAAATTAATCATCTTTATCTAATTATTTTTTTTTATATAGTCTGATATTCTTGATATATCCTTCTTATAAGTCATATCTGGAACACGCTCACATAAATGATAAACTTTCATTTTATGTTTGCTAGATTTAATCATATTTTGCAGTGCTACTGAAATTTCTTTTTCATTTCTAATTGGATTCAATGGACAATCCTTAAAAAAAGTATATACTTGATCCCCAAAAAATGAAAAGATATTCATACTTACATATAAACCTTTAGACTTAAATAAATTTATAGTTTCTTGATCAGGTTTCTCTATAATCTTATTTAAAAAACTATCAACTATATCTAAAATTGCAAAACCTTTTAATCTTTCATTATCAAAGTCTAAACAATCAAATTTATAGGCAATCATAGAGCTATAATCTTTTGACTTTATTAAAGTTCTAAAAGAATTCTCAGAATATAGATTATCACTATTACATACAAGGAATCTGGAGACTTTTAATTCTTCATATTGATCTAAAGTTTGACATATAGCATCAGCTGTTCCAAGAGGTTTTTTGTTTCCATAAAAATCTTGATATGCAATTTTTATTTCAATTTTTAACTCTTCTGAAATTTTATCTAGATATGTTTTAAATTCATCAGAATTCTTGGATAAGATTATATAAAAAATTGTTATACCCGAGGCTATTGCATTGTTAATAATATAGTAAATAAGAGGGTTCCCAGATTCTATCTCAATAAATCCTTTTGATCTTGTGTTAGCTTGAGAAATAGAAGATTTGGACATTTTATCATCACCGTCTGATGACTTCATTCTAGAAGACAATCCAGCGGCCAATATAACTAAAGGTATGTTATTCATGTATCTTTATATTTGGACCATTACTCTGACTTGCTATAAAAGCGTCTTTTGCTCCATTTTCTTTTAATTTAATAACTATGCCTTTTGATATATTCTTATCACATAAAGCAACTATTGATCCTCCCCCACCTGAACCAACTATTTTAGAACCATAGGCACCCATTGAATCACATATATTTATCATCTGGTCAATCTCACTAGTTGTAATTTTTAGCTCATCTCTTAATAAATCATGGTGATTAGTCATTAATTTTCCAAGAACATCTACATCTGGAGTATCCTTTCTTAGTTCATTATCAGCTGCTTTTGTAACATCAAAGTTTTTAATTACTGCTTTAAAATAAGGTTTAAGGTTTTCATCTAACGATTCATGACAAGAATTATAATCATAGGAATCATTATCATATACATTAAATTCAGAAAATGAATTTGAGACTGTTTTTAATGCAAGAAGTTGATTTGATTTTAATTTTTTCAGCATTCCTCTTGTATCCTTTCCATCATTTGAAACTCCAACAACTAGATCAACATCCGAAAAATTATAATTATAACAATGTATCTTATTGTTTAAAGTATTCAAAAATATTGTGTCTCCATGTGATATAGTGTATTGATCCATATTCCCTCCAGAGCTTCCTGTTTCGGTAACTTCAGTTTCATAAGCGAGCTCTGCTAAAATTTTATAATCAATGTTTTTATCAGGTAAAAATGATTTTAATAAGAATTGAATCCATGCAACTGTAAGTGCAGAAGAACTTGATAGTCCTGAATTAATAGGGATATTGCTTGAAATGTTAATATCATATCCTTTATTTGGAATACAACCATGTTTCTTTAATACTTTTAATGCAATACGTAAAAAATCAATTTTACTTTTAGGGTTAAACTCTTTATGATAATCAATTATATCTTGCTTCCTAAGATCAAGTTTGTTTATATAAAAACCTTCTGCAAGATTTGATTTTGCCTCAACTTTAATATATCGATCAATTGCAATAGCAATGATAGGTAGATTAAGATAATCTTGATGATCACCATAAAGACATATTCTCGCGGGAGCAATTGATATTATACTATTTGACATTATGACTTTATGTTAAAAGGCTTTGTAGAGACCCAATTACCTCTAGTAAAGTCAGGAAATTCTTGAGGGACCCCTCCTTGATTAACAGAATTTGAAGTAAGCTCAATCAATGAACTCCATGCACATCCTTCATAAATATTTTGATCTAATAGCTCTCCATTTCTAAGGCACTCTATAATTCTATATACCATCATTCCATCCATACCCCCATGTCCTGAATCTTTGGTTAAATCATTTAATCTTTTATACATAGGGTGATCATATTTTTCATATAGACGTTGAATACCTTCACCTTTAATCCATTCATGTGAATCCTTAGTGAAATTCTCAAACCCTCCATCAAAAGCTGCTCTAGTTGGTCCTCCGGCTAAAGCTCCTTTTGTTCCTTGAATTAAATTTAATCGCGTATATGGTCTTGGGCTAGTTTCATCCCATTGAACCATTATTGTCCTACCAAGATATGTTTTTATAACTGTTGTATTTATGTCTCCATTTTGAAAATTAAGTTTATTCCACTTGTGATTTTTATTGAAGTTATCTTTAGCAAATATTTTTCTTCCAGCAGATGGAGATGAGAAAGAAACTAAAGTTTTAAAAGTATCTTCAGTCCTTAAAAGATTCATATATTGAGAAACAGGTCCTAATCCATGTGTTGGATATAAATTACCTTTTTTCTTTTCATATTGATGTGTCCTCCATGATCCCGTACCCATTTCTTCTTCAAACATTTGCGATCTCAAATCATGAATATATGCTGCTTCTCCATGAAGTAATTCTCCAAGTAATCCTTTCCTACATATATTGAGAAACATAAGTTCTTCCCTTCCATAGTTAACATTTTCCATCATCATACAATGTTTTTGATATTTTTCAGAAGTATTAACAATATCCCATAACTCCTTAATAGATGTTGCCATTGGAACTTCAACAAAAGCATGTAAATCTTTCTTCATACTCTCTACAGCCATAATTCCATGATTATTCCAATTAGTAGATATAACAACTATATCTGCATTGGTTTCTTTTAACATTAATTTCCATTTGTTCTCATCACCCCAATAAGTCTTAACATTTTTATGATTTTTAGATGTTTTAAGATTATCAATTATAGATAAGCTTTTAGATATATTAACTTCATGTAAATCTGATATGGCAACAATTTGGGTATTTGGAATAGAACCAAATCTAACTATATGCCCTTTACCTCTATATCCAACTCCAATTAGAGCTATTTTAATTTTATCTAACCTTGGAGCAATAAAATCACCCATATATTTTCCTTTTGATTCAGAACTATGGATTTTAGCATCTAATTTAGTAGTTGTAAGAAATGCAGATGAAATTGCCGTAGTTTTTAAAAACCTTCTTCTATCATAAAAACTCATACGATAAATATAATTCAATAATTTGTATATTTAATTAAATCCCATAATAATGGATCTTAAGCTAAAAAATAAAACTGTTTTTGTATCTGGTTCATCCAAAGGAATTGGATTTGAAACTGCAAAATTATTTTTAGAAGAAGGTGCTACAGTTATTATAAATGGTAGAACTGAGAAGAGCGTTAAAAATGCATTAAAAAAACTAAATACACCCAAGGTTAGTGGTATTGCTGCCAATTTTATTGCAGATAAACAGATTGATGAATTAATCAAAAAATTGCCAGATATTGATATTTTGGTTAACAATGTTGGGATCTTTAGAGGTAAAAACTTTTATGATGAAACAGAAAAAGATTGGAAAGATCATATTCAAGTTAATCTATTAGGAGGCGTAAAACTATCAAAGCATTTTTTGCCAAAGATGATTAAAAAAAATTGGGGTAGAATAATTTTTGTATCATCAGAATGTGCTACACTAGTTCCAGGTGATCTACTTAGTTACAGTGTCTCCAAAGCATCTGTTAATGTTTTTTCAAGCGGATTAGCTAAACTGACTAAAGGAACAAATGTTACTGTTAATACAATTATCCCAGGCTCTACATTATCAGAGGGTTCAAAAATATTTCTTAAAGAAGCTGCTAAAAGAGAAAACAAAACAATAGAAGAAGTTGAGTCTAACTTTTTTAAAGATGTGAGACCTTCATCTCTTTTAGGAAGATTTGCTAAAGTTGAAGAAGTTGCTTCTACAATTGTTTATATATCAAGTCCTTTAGCTTCTGCTACTAACGGAGCCTCTGTAAGAGTTGACGGAGGTAGTATGGGGTCTGTCTTTTAATAAAAAAAACCTTCCCATATATATGAAAAGGTTTATTTAATTTAAATTAAGATCTATTCCTCATCTGGAGCAACAGCCATTACTAACCCAGTTGCATCTCCAAAATCACCACCATTAACTATTTTACCATCTTCATCAAATGTTAAATAATGATACCAAAGACCTCTGAAACTTTTACCAGAAGCAGTATTTGTTCCAGACCAATATCCATAAGTTCTAACACTTCCATTAGGTAATCCAGTTTCAGGATCAGCACCTGGAAGATAATTTACAGCTTCCCAAGTTATATCTTCCATTGCATCTTGCCATCCCTTTAGATAATTTAGAGTCTCCTCTCTATTCATAATAGGTCCACCATAAAATGCACTTTGGTATTCAACCTCTTCTGCATAATAAGCTGAAACAGCTTCAAAGTCTTCAGTTACAAAGACATCAAACCATTCTTTAGTTATTTCCAGATTTCCAGCATAGTCTGGATGTTGTCCAGTTGAACAAGAAATAAATAAAGTAAGAACAGTGATTAATAATATTTTTTTCATAATAAATAATTTTAAAATTGGTTTATAATTAATGAATATAAAAAAACCTTTCCATATTTCTATGAAAAGGTTAATTTATAATTTAGATAATATATTATTCAGCTGATTCTTCAGATTGAAGAGATCCAAGTAATCCACCAGCGTCAAAGTAGTCACCACCTGTAATAATTAATCCATCCTTAAAGTCCCATGTGTGGTAACTTATCAATTCCCAACTTTTACCTGTTTCTGTGTGAACACCAGTCCATTTACCATATGTTCTAACACTTCCATCAGGCTGACCTGTTTCAGCTAAAACACCTGGTAACCAGCTAACGGCTGTATATGTTACATTTTCCATAACATCATGCCATCCTTTAAGATATTCACCAAAACCGGCTTTATCTATTTGAGCACTTCCATGAAAAGCTGGTTGCCATTGCATGTCTTCATGAACTAGATCAAGTTGAGCTTGAAGATCTGCTTCAGTACCTTGAAGTTCAAGAAGAGTTTGTGCTGTTTTAACATTTGCTTCAAAATCTGGATGTTGCCCTGTTGTACAAGAAACAAATAAAGTAAGCAAAGTGATTAATAATAAATTTTTCATAATAATTGTTTTTTAGTGCTGCAATATACAAAACCTTTATATTTTAGAACATTTGTAGCTTATTATTATCTATGGACCATCTTTTTACTTTTTGAACAAGTCCAGTGGATGCACCAACAAGTTTAGCAGTTCTTCGAATACTTTCTCCACGTCTCAGGTGTCTTAGAATATTAACAGTCTTTGGTTTTTCAAAAAACTCTTCAATAGACTCAAGTTGTTTTCCACCGACTCCTTTATATCTTCCTAAATCCTTAGCCTTTGAGACACCATATCTTTGAGATTCTTTTCGATTAGTATATTCCATGTTAGCTAAAGATTTTAATAAATTAAGAAGAAGTATTGTGTCTGACTTTACTCTTCCAAATTCATCCATAGTTTCTAATCCTTCATTTTTGGATGTTAATGAAATATTATTTATAATTAAAAAATCAATAGTATTCAAAACATCAATTTGATTTCTACCAAGCATTGATATTGAATCAACAATTATTTTTGAAATTTTCTTCTGACCTATTAGTCCAAATATAAGTGAACCTTTATCTCTTTTTGAGAAAGGAATGATACTACTACAATTGTCAACATAGTAATTCGGCGAGTCATAATTAGAAGAAATTTTAGATTTATCAGACTCTTGAATATAATGTATCAACATATGTGCTTATTTATAATGTATCAAATATACATATATATTTTTATATAATAAATAATATATTTAATAATATTATCATATATATACTAATAATACTTAATAATAAGTATAAATAATTTATATATATATAATATTTAAAAATAAAATAATACATTTACAAAATAATACAATGTTAAAATATTTTAACAAAAAAATATTACTTTTATAAAAAATTTGAAAATGGGTGTAGGAAATATTTTTATTGGAACATTAGCTTTAATATTCGTAATTGTAATTATAGTGGAGTTGAAACAGAGATTTTTTTAATCTAAGAAAATCGTTTTACCCTTCTTTACAGCTTCATCACATGCAAGGGCAATTTGTAAACTCTTGTACGAATCTTCCAAGTGATCTTTTAAATTGATATTATTTACTATAGAATCATAAAAAAATGATTGCTCATTATCACAAAGGTCTTGATGAGAAGGATCTTCATCATATACAACCTTCTTGTTAGGAGATATAAATTCACCTTCACTGTCAAGTTCAGAACTATGAATTTTTAGACAGTTATTTCTTGTATGATTTTCTATATTATCTGAATCTGAAGAATGTATATCTTCTTCTGATACAATTGAGACAGATCCTTTCGGACCAATAACATCCTTGACAAAGAAAGCAGTTTCACTTATCATTGGGCCCCATGCAGATTCATACCAGCCAACAGATCCATCAGAAAATCTAATTTGTAATTGCCCATAATTATAATTATCATCTGGTATCTCGTCTGAAAGTCTAACACCAATTGCAGAAACACTTAAAGGTTTGGACTCAGTTATTTGACACATTACATCAAGATAGTGTACACCACAATCAACAATCGGACTAAGTGAATTCAATAAGTTTTTATGAACACTCCATGTGTCACCTGAACTTTGTTGATTCAAATTCATTCGCATAGCAAGAGGTCTACCCATCTTTTTTGCCTCAACAATAAATTTTTTCCAAATTGGGTGATGTCTTAGAATATAACCAACAACAATTTTTTTCCCTTTTTTTATAGCTGTGTCAATAATAATTCTAGCACCTCTCAGATCTGATGCAACAGGTTTTTCAAGAAAAATATGACAATCATTTTCTAAAGCATATAGACTTATCTCTTCATGTGTATCTGGGTAAGTTGAAATACAAACAGCATCTGGTTTTGTTAGATCTATAGCCTCTTTATAGTCTTGAAATAACTTATAATCTGATTTTAGTTTATTGTTAAGATCGACCTTACTATCACCTCTTGAAACAAGACCACATATTTCAAATCCATCATGATTTTCATAAGATATTGCATGAGATGCTCCCATATTTCCACATCCAATAACTAAAATCGAAATTTTTTTGTCCATTATTTTGTTTTTTTTTATACTGAATATAATTAATCAAACATAGGTAATAATTATTTATTTTGTAAATTGAGAACAAAATACTTCAATGCGATTAACATTAGTTTTAATATTTTGTCTTAGTGTTTTCAGTATGACCTATAGTCAAACGCCTGAAAACCCATGGTCATTTGATGTTAGTGTTAACTCTGTTACCGTTAAAGATGAAGATAGATCAAAATTATCCTTGCCTACTCTTAGCCTTTCAAGATATATTTTTGGAAACTTTTCTCTTGGTTTAAATTTCAGTGAAAACAATGTGGAAGTATCTAACAAGGATTTATATTATTATTCATTAGATGGTATTATTAGATATGATATCTCCAATCAAACAGAATTACTTGGAGTTGATATCGATCCTTACCTTTTTGCTGGTTATGGAGTTTCTAAGTTTGGTGATGATGGAAACTTTTCAAATACTAGCTTTGGAGGTGGACTTAATTTTCAATTATCTAAAAATATAGCTTTAAATGCAGGTGTTTCATATAAGTCTATTGGTGAGAATAATGCATATAACCATCTTCAACATGTTGTTGGAGTTAAATTTAATTTTGGAAAAGGTGATTCTGATGGTGATGGTGTTCCAGACAAAAAAGATCATTGCCCTGACGTTCCTGGTTTAGCAGAATTAAATGGTTGTCCTGATAGTGATGGTGATGGAATACCAGATGAAAAGGATCAATGTCCAACGGCTCCTGGAATGGATTCAAAAAGTGGTTGTCCTGATAGTGATGGTGATGGCTTTGAAGATAGAATTGATCCATGCCCTAAAAAGCCAGGTGTTAATAATAGTCCTTGTCCTGATAGTGATGGTGATGGGATAACAGATGATGTTGATAATTGTCCAAATGAGAAAGGGCCAAAAAGCAATAATGGCTGTAAATTAGATGATATTGATGGTGATGGAGTTCCTAATATAGAAGATTTATGCCCAAATGAAAAAGGCGATTCTCTTTTCTCTGGATGCCCTCAAATACCTATTTCTCTCGAGAACTTTATAAATAGTACTGAAATTTATTTTGATTTTGATAGTTCTGAGACTAAGTCTACCGAAACTGAAAAAGTAGACAATTTAGTAAACCAGCTTAATCAATACAAGCATATAAAAATTTCAATTAATGGTCACGCATCTTTTGAAGGTGAATCTTTATATAATAAGCTTTTATCTGACAAAAGAGCGAACTCAGTTAAACTAATGATTGAAAATAATGGGATTGATTCTACTAGATTAGAAGTTAATGGATTTGGTGAAGACCAACAAAAATATCCTAATATTCCTCCTAGCGAAAGAGCTAAAAATAGAAGAGTTCAATTCAAAATAGATTAATTCAATCTTATTCTTTTAAATTTCCCAACCCTCTCTATATTTCCTAGTTAAGAACTGGTTAGCATTATCGAAGTTTGTAATCTTCATTTCTTTATTATCATAAAGAAGTTGTTTCTTACCAATAAAGACATTACTCCTTGGCGATCTTCTTAATAAGGCACTTCTAATTGCAACATTCCCTAAGAGAACTATCTCCGATAAAGGACCTGCAAAATCAAATGATGATGCTAAAGATTTCTGTTCTTTACTATTAAATCCTGCTTTTATTGCATCTATCCATGAACTTTGATGACCAAATTCTGCACCTTGAATATCTTTTATTTTACCTTTTGTAACTTCTTTACCATCTATATATAGCCTAGCACGATTCCCATATTCGCTGGCAGTAATTACTCCTTTCTCACCAATCATTAAAATTCCATTATCTCCAATATCTTTATTTTCAGGAATTCCATCTGGGTGAGATGGTCTAAGTCCTCCGTCCATCCATATTAATTCAACCTCTGTATCATTAATTTTTGAGGGTTTAAATTTATAAGTAACATATGAACTTGCAGGACATGCTTCATCATAAATTGAAGATGGAGTATAAGATTTAATATAGGGAGTTCTTGGAACACTAGCTTCAATACTATAAGGTTCAAAAAGACCAAGCGCTTTTACAGGAACATCCATAAGATGGCAACCCATATCACCTAATGCACCAGTTCCATAATCCCAAAATCCTCTCCAGTCAAAAGGATGAAGGAATGGAGTATATTCAATATTTTTAGCTGGTCCAACCCATAGATCCCAATTCATATCTTTAGGTTTTTTAGATTTATCTGGTTTATGAAGAGGAATTCCTTGAGGCCATACAGGTCTATTAGTCCAGGTATAAACTGTTTTAATCTTTCCGATTTTGTCATCTTTAATCCAATTTTGAATTATTGCTTGTTCAGGATTAGATGCACCTTGATTACCCATTTGAGTGACCACTTTATGTTTTCTTGCAAGATTTGTTAATAACCTTGCTTCTTTAACATTATGAGTTAAAGGTTTTTGAACATAAACATGAATGCCTCTTTCCATACACTCTTTAGCAATAACTGCATGAGTATGATCTGGAGTTGAAATAGTTATAGCATCAATATCTTTTTCTTTGTCAAGCATTTTTCTAAAATCAATATAAAATTTGGCTTTTGGGAATCTCTCCTTCGATACCATTACTCCATTAGCTGATGGATGAACATCACAAAGAGCTAAGACATTTTCCCTTCCATTTACACATGCGTTAGCAATATCAGACTGTCCCTTTCCATGAAGACCAATTCCTGCTAGATTTAATTTATCACTTGGAGGCGTGTACCCAACCCCTCCTAATACATTTCTAGGAACAATAAAGATTGATGAAGCAATAGCGCTATTCTTAATAAATTTTCTTCTTGATTTGTTAGTTGATGCCATAATTTAAATTTTATTATTTTTCAATTTAATCAAAATTAAATTATTCTCAATTCTTTTTCAAACCATTTATTAACTCTTTGTTTTGCATTTACACTAATATCTTTCCAAAATAAAGTAATATCTGCGAAGTGATAACTCCTTATAAACGAAAGGAAAAGTTTTCCTGGAATATCAGGTAAAGTTGACCAGACTATTCCATCTCCAACCTTTATTTTAACATTCTCAGGATAAATAGTTAGGTTTTTATAGAGCAACCCTTTATGTTGATTTTTATCTGCATACTTTTGATCGTCCCAAGTTATTGGATTAGTTGCCACACCTCCTTTAAACCATTTCTCATAATTATCTTTTCTAGGCATCTTATTGTATTTGTATGTGTTCCATGAAACAAAGCCTCCAATATCAGTAGGTGACCTAAGTAACTTAATGTTTTTAAAATCTTCCTCATTTACTTTTATTCCAATTAAGTAAGCTGAAATAAACTTCTCTTGTAGGGGTTTACCATCAATAAATTCTTTAATGAGCTCTCTTGCATGAAGTGTTCCTTGACTATGAGATGCTATAATGAATGGCTTGTCTTTGTTATAATTTTCTAGATAAAATTGAAATGCTCTCTTAACGTCTGAATAAGCCAACTTTAATGCTTTTTTTCCCTCTTCTTTATACCTCTTATTAAAAACTCTAATATGAGCTTGTCTATAAAAAGGGATATATAGATTTCCAGCTTCCAACCATGCTGATGCTTGATATTTAACCGGTCTTTCATAAACATCATTTCTAATGTCAGCATCCCATATATCAGAATACCAATACTTATTATTTTTTGAAGTTAATAATGTTGGATAAATATAGAATATGTCTGCATTCTTGAGTTCTTTATTTATTTGTAGGTTTTTTAAAAAATCTGGATAGTTAGTTGGAAGAACAGCCCAGCTTTCTTCATTTGCGTAATCAGGGGCAATAATTTCAGGGTTATTATCAAATTCATATGGTCTATGTGAAACTTTACAGCCAGTAATAAACCAGAATAAAATGTATATTTTTATAAATGTTTTTATCAAAATACTAACCAATTAATATATTACACAAAATAAGCAATTTTATTTCAAAAATTAAATGATATTTGTTATCTCAGTATATTATTAAATTTGCAATTGTGAAAATACTCCTAATAAAATATTGTATTATATCTTTCTTATTAATAACAATTAGTTGTCAAAACAAAAATGACTCTATAATTAAAATAAAAAAGTCTGTAACGGCTTTAAACGATTCTAATATTTCAGGAAATATTTCTGTAACATCAGAAAATATTAGTGGTAAGTCTTCAGTTACTATTGAAGCACATCTATTTGGATTAAAACCTGGAGAAAGTTCTATACATATTCATGAATTTGCAGATTGCAGTTCTATTGATGGTCTTAGTTCAGGTGGACATTGGAATCCAACATCTCAACCACATGGAAAGTGGGGAAATGAAGAAGGATTTCATCTTGGAGATATAGGTAATTTTTCTGTTGATAGCATAGGTCATGGAATGGTTAAATTTAATACAGATCTATGGTGTATTAATTGTTCGGATAGAGACAAAGATCTAATAGGCAGGTCTATAGTAATTCATAACGGCTCTGATGATTACATCTCTCAGCCATCTGGTGCAGCTGGAATCAGAATAGGCTGTATGGAAATTTCATCTGATATTATAGATAATGTAGAGTCTAATTAATAATTTTTTCTATCTGACTTGTAATTGATTCTATTGATTCATTATAATCAAACTTTAAAGGATTCCCAAATTTAAGTGAGAAAGACTTATTCCTATTTTTTATTTTAAGACTATTTTTTTCAAACACCTCATCAAATCCATTAATAGTTATAGGAATAACAATTGGGTTAGTTGATTTAATTATATGAGCTGTTCCAGGTCTAACAGGTTTAGAATTGTCAGTTGTACCTCTTGGAAAAGTTATTACCCATCCATCATTTAGAGCTTTTTTTATATTATCAAAGTCTTCAACTCTTATCTTTCTATTAATTTCTTTTCCAGATTCTTTCCAAGTTCTTTTAATTAATATTGAGCCAGTGTAACTTAAAATCTTTGTAATCAATGATGCCTTCATAGTTTCTAAAGCCGCAATAAAATATATATTAGATTTTGGTTTTAATAAATAGGAAAGATTTCTAACAGAATCTTCTCTACCATTGAATGATGCATTAAAAACGTGAAGCATTGCAATAACATCATAAAAATATGTATGATGGTTAGAAATAAATAAAACATTGTTATTCGATATTTCATTCAATATTGAAGTCCCTTGAATATTAAATCTTTTAGTACTAAATGTTTTGTAAGTTAAAGCTCCAATTAATGCAATTAATAGTTTTTTAATTATTAGATATTGGCCAAAAATATTCTTCTTCAAAACAAATAATTATACGTCTAATATACTCACTAGATATTTAATTTATTTTAACAAGTATTTATTATTTTAATAAAACTTTATTATGTAGATTTGATTTACAATAAATAAATCTTATAATGACTATTACCCAATTAAAATACACACTTTCAGTTGCAAAGCATGGCAATTTTACCATAGCTTCTCAAAAATGTTTTGTAACACAACCTACACTTAGCATGCAGGTTCAGAAACTTGAAGAAGAACTTGGTGTTACAATTTTTAATAGGTCAACAAAACCACTTCAAATAACTGAGGTAGGAGAAAAAATTCTAATTCAAGCTAGAAAAATAGTTGAAGAATCTTCAAGAATGAATGATATAGTATCAGAAGAGAAAGGAATTATTGGTGGAACTCTTAAAGTAGGAATAATTCCAACTGTTAGCCCTACATTACTTCCCTTATTCTTAACTAGCTTCATTAAGAAAAACAAAAATGTAGATCTTAAGATTGAAGAATATACAACTAATAGCATATTTGAAAAAATTAATAAAGGGGAAATAGACTGTGCAATTACTGCAACTCCTCTAGAAGATGAAAATATAATAGAAAGCCCATTATACTATGAACCTTTTATTGCTTATGTACCTAAACATCATGGATTGTCAGGAAAAGATTCTCTAGATATCCATGATCTTGAAGATGCTGACTTACTTATTCTTGAAGATGGTCATTGTTTTAGGGACCAAATATTAAACTTATGCTCAATTAATGATTTAAATAAACAATTTGAATTAAAGAGCGGAAACTTCGAGACTTTAATTAATTTATCAAATAATGGTCCATGGATGACTATTTTACCATACTTACACTCTAGACTTCTACCAGATATAAACAAAAAAAACCTGATAAAATTCAATGATCCAACTCCAGCAAGAGAAATTAGTATAGTTTATTCTAAAACTCAATTAAAACTTCCAATTATTAACGCATTAAAATCAACTATTTCAAAAGTTATTCGAGGACAAATTGAATACAATGATGTTAAAGTAATGTCTCCAAAGTAATTTCTATAGCTTTATTTGATTATTGATTTGTTGAATATTATAATAACCCTATATTTGCAATCATTTTCGGGGTGTAGCGTAGCCCGGTTATCGCGCCGCGTTTGGGACGCGGAGGTCGCAGGTTCGAATCCTGCCACCCCGACTTTACTTTAAATTACAATCTCCGGTAAGATAAAGTGCACCTATATAAATAAAAAAATGACCAACTTATTTCTATCTTTAGACTATAGTATGTATATGTGGAGAAAAAATTAATCTCAAAAAAGAAACCTTTTTACCCGATTTCAAAAGAATTAACAAAGTTTTTAAAAAAACATGATAGGTGGGTAAATCTTGATTTATCTTATGAGGATCTACTTAGATTTTCGGATTCAATAACAGTGTATGATAAAAATGATAATGATACACTGTGGGTAAGAACTTTTTACTCAGAATCGGATAGAAAGGAAATTGATCATAACTTAAAAATTATATATACAATACTTCATTCCGATGGAAATCAATCATCTATTCCTTATTTAAATATTGATTCTATTGATTATTGCACTTTTGGAAATTCAAAGCCATTCAGAATTAAAATCCGTAATATAATCAATGACAATTTTGTATACTTCTATGTAAAAAAAACTGACGCATCAAGAGTTTATGGGTTAGAATTTGAACATATGCTCTCACCACATAATTTAAACTTTCTTGTTAACGATAAGGCATTAATTGAAGAGCATATAGCTGGTATTCCAGGAGATATTTTTATTAAAGATTTATTGCCTAAATGCTCAGAGTTAGAAAAATCTCAAATTGCAAAAGAATATGTTAAATTCAATGAAAGGTGCATGATTAGATTATTAGGTGATATGCGAGCTTATAATTATGTTGTAATTCCAATTCATGATTTTGACCAAGTAATTTATAAAATAAGAGCAATTGATTTTGACCAACAGTGCTATGAAGGAAAGTTTTCTGTTTATAGACCTCAATTTTTTAAAGAGAATCATAAAATAATGGAATTAGTCAAGAAAAAATTTAAACATGATTCAATCATTCAATATAAAATAGAGGAGAGATCAACTGTTTCTAAAAGATTAATAATTTCAGAAAACAGGATGGATTCTTTAATTAAAATAATGAAGAAGGATCATTTATCTTCAAGTAAAAATCTTGAAACATTAAAAAATGAAATCTTTTTATTCACAAAGGATGATGCATTTAAAAAAAGCAAATCTATGGGAGATCTAATGGAGGCAACCTTTAATTACACGAGAAATAATTATGAAAAGGTTAATTTGAGTGAGTTGTTATCAAAAAAACTTTATTGACTGATTAATTTATTTTAAATTCGATAAAAAAAATTATATGAAATATTATTATCTACCTATTAGCTGTTTTATAATTTCTCTAAACCTTGCATTTGCTCAACAAGAAAACCCTCCAAATATTGAATTATCAGATGAGTCTGACTACTATATTGAGAAAATAGTTGATGGAATTGATATCCCATGGGGAATGACCTTTATAAATAATAATGAGTTTCTTGTTTCAGATAGAGATGGACTTTTATATCATGTTAAGAATGGAGAAAAAACTGCTGTAAAAGGTCTTCCAGAAATACATTATAATGGACAAGGAGGTCTTCTTGATCTAGCCATAGATAACAACTTTGATAATAATAATTTCTTATACTTTACAGCTAGTGTGCGTGGTGGGGGAGATGAAGGATCTAATACAGCCTTGTATAGAGCTAATTATAGTAATTATAATCTTACTGGCTTAAAGCTTTTATATAAAGCGAGTCCAAATTCAAATAAAGGACAACATTATGGTAGTAAAATTTTGATTGATAGTAATCATATATATTTTAGTATTGGAGAAAGAGGGAATAGAGATGTGAATCCACAAGATATAACAAGAGATGGCGGCAAAATATATAGGATAAACTTAGATGGATCAATACCCTCAGACAATCCATTTTCGGATATTAAAAATGCTAAAAAAGCTATATGGAGTTATGGACATAGAAATCCTCAAGGAATGATTTTTGGTCCAAGAGGCAACAGAATTTGGATTAACGAACATGGACCAAGAGGTGGTGATGAGATAAATATTATTGAAAAATTTGAAAAAGGAGAAGCTAGCTTAAAAAATCCTATTGAAACAAGAAATTATGGATGGCCCTTAGCCTCATATGGTGTCAATTATAGTGGAACAAAATTTACAGATTACACTTCTTTAGATGGTACAGTTCAACCAATTTATTATTGGACTCCATCAATAGCACCCTCAGGTTTTGTAATGCTCAAATCTAATATATACCCTCAATGGAAAGGAAGTTTATTTGTTGGCTCTCTTAGCTTTGAATATCTTGAAAGGCTTCAACTAGAAGGAGAGAAAGTAATTAAACGAGAGAAGATTTTAGATAATATAGGCAGAGTAAGAAATATTACCGAAGGACCTGATGGTTATTTATATATAAGTGTTGAAAAGAAAGGAATATTTAAGATTATTCCTTCTAATAAGTCTTCTTCAACTCCAGAAAAAAATAATGAATAAACTCTTTTTAAAAATTAGAGAAATAATTGCTAAACCATATTTTAAATATGTAATAATAACTGTTGCTTTTATAATATGGATGACATTTCTAGATACAAATTCATTTCAAATTCACAATGAATTAAATGATAAAATAAATATTCTTGAAAAGAAGAAACAAGCATTAATTGAAGAAACTAGGAAAGATAAAGAATTGATTGATAAACTAAGAAATATTGATAGCCTTGAACATTTTGCTAGAGAAAACTACAACCTCAAAAAAGAGAATGAAGAAATTTTTATTATAGAGTATGAAGAAAATGAATAAAATCTTTAAGAAATGGGTAAGATTATTTCTGTAGCTAATCAAAAAGGAGGAGTTGGGAAAACAACTACTTCAGTTAATCTAGCTGCCTCTTTAGGTGTTTTAGAAAAAAAAGTTCTATTAATAGATGCTGATCCACAAGGAAATGCTTCTTCTGGCTTAGGATATGAGTTTAATAAAGATCATAAAGGACTATATGATATACTTAACGGTTCTGAATCTATTAAAAAAGTGATTAAAAGTTCCAAATCCCCTAATCTAGATATTATAGCTTCAAATATAGATCTAGTTGGAATTGAAATAGAGTTAATTAATGAAAATATGAGGGAGTATAAACTAAAATCTGCTTTAGATTTAGTTTCTGATAATTATGATTTTATAATTATTGATTGCGCACCTTCCTTAGGCTTAATTACAATTAATGTTTTGACAGCTTCTAACTCAGTTATAGTACCTATTCAATGTGAATACTTTGCATTAGAAGGACTCGGAAAATTACTTAATACGATTAAGAGTATACAAAAACTACATAATAATGAATTAGATATTGAAGGTCTACTTCTAACAATGTTTGACACAAGATTAAGGTTATCAAATCAAGTAGTTGATGAGGTGGTTAAACATTTTGGAGATATGGTTTTCAAAACTATTATAAAAAGAAATATTAAATTAGGGGAAGCTCCAGGTTTTGGAAAAGATATAATTAGTTATGACGCAACATCAAAAGGGACAAAAAATTACCTTTCACTAGCTAATGAGATAATTCAAAAAAAACAGAAATTAAATGTCTAAAGAAAAAAAACAAAAAAAAGTTCTTGGAAGAGGCTTATCTGCACTTCTTAATGATTCTGATTCAGAGAACATCTCATTCGATAAACCCAAAACAGATTTTAATGTATCAGAAGAAATTGACATAGATTTAATTGAAATTAATCCAAACCAGCCAAGATTAAATATAGATAATACTAACCTAGAGAACCTTTCTAATTCAATAAAAGAATTAGGTATTATTCAACCTATAACAGTTAGAAAAATTAGTTCTAAGATGTACCAAATAATTTCTGGAGAAAGAAGATTACGTGCTTCAAAAATTGCAGGTTTAATAAAAATTCCTTGCTATATTAAGGAAATAGACGAAGAAACTGATTCTCTTAAGATGGCACTTGTTGAAAATGTCCAAAGAGTTGATCTTGATCCTATTGAAATTGCTTTAACTTATAATAGACTTATTAATGAGCTTAATATTACTCAAGAGGAATTGAGCAAAATTGTTGGTAAAGATAGAACGACTATCTCCAATTTTATTAGACTTCTTAAGTTAGACCCAATTATTCAATCTGGAATACGAGATGGTTTTCTCAGTATGGGCCATGGAAGGGCATTAATTAATCTAGAAAACAAAACAGATCAACTTGATATATATGAAAAAATAATAGCTAATAAACTATCTGTAAGACAAACTGAAAGTTTAGTAAAAAATATAAAGTCTGGAAATAAAAAATCAACAAGATCATCTGATGTTTCTAGGATATATATCGATGCAACTAATAAATTTGAAACTTTTTTTAATTCAAAAGTCAGTATAAAAGAAAATACTTCAGGGAAAATTAGCTTAAGCGCAATCTTTGATGATATTAATAAATTATATGAAATATTAAAGAAAATCTCAAATTGAAAAAATCATTAATTCTTTTTGTTATTTTGTTTTCCCTTCAGACTATGGAGTCTCAAAAGATAGAAAAAGATTCCATAAATATTAAAAAAGAAAAATTGATGAATGACCCTCTCACTCCTGCTAAAGCAGCTTTCTATTCTGCAATAATTCCAGGATTAGGTCAGGTATATTCTAGAAGAAGCTGGATGGTTCCAATAATATATGGTGGTCTAGGGGCTTCAGCTTATTATTTTGACTACAATAAAAAAGAAGCGAATAAGTATAGAACAGCCTACAAAAGAAGGCTTAATGGTTATTTTGATGATGAATATATAGATATAATCCCTGAAACTGATACTGAAAAACTTCTAGAGGGAATGAAATTTCATAGAAGATATAAAGATGTTTCGTTTATTTTTTTAATCGGAACTTACGTGTTAAATATAATAGATGCAAATGTAGGTGCACATCTATTACAGTTCAATGTTAGTGATGATCTATCTTTTGAACCATATATAAATAATGATTATTTAAATATAAACCAGAGTATTGGATTAAGTTTAAAAATTAATATTGATTAACTATGAGTGCTATTGAATGGTTATATTTTTCCCTAATTATCAATCTACTAATAGGTCTTAGTAGCTGGAAACTTTTCAAAATTTCAGGAAAAAATGCATTTACATCAATTATTCCTTTTTATAATATTATAAATATTTTAGATATTATTAAAAGACCACGATGGTGGATAATTTTAGTATTTCTGCCAACAATTAATCTTCTTATGATACCAGTAATATGGATTGAATTTATTAAAAGATTTAACCATAGTACAAAAAAAGATATATGTTTAATGCTATTTTCTTTAGGGTTTTACACATTTTATATAAACTATTTTAGCAAGAAGAAAGTTTACATAGATTCTGAGATAAGTACAAGTGGGTTTGAAAAATCTATAGGTTCGTTCGTTTTTGCAATAGTTGTTGCTACAATAGTTCATAATTACTTTATACAACCATTTGTTATCCCAACTGGTTCATTAGAAAAAACTTTAAGAGTTGGTGATTTTTTATTTGTAAGTAAATATCACTATGGTGCTAGGGTGCCTCAAACCATTATTTCACTTCCATTAGTTCATGATACTATTCCTTTAATTAAATCCAGATCTTATTTGAAAAAGCCTCAATTACCATATTTAAGACTCCCTGGATTTCAAAAAATTAAGCAAAATGATCTAGTAGTATTTAACTGGCCTGCAGATACTGTAAGAAAATTCTTTGTTAAAGAAAAAGGGGTTATAAAGCCAATTGATAAAAAGTCTAATTATGTTAAAAGAACTGTTGGTATTCCAGGGGATAATTTTGAAATAAAAGATGGAATACTTTATATAAATGGTAAAGAAAATATTCTTCCTTATAGAGCTAAGCCATTACTGAATTTCAAAATATATTCTAATGAAGGTGTTTCTTCATCAAAACTTATTAATCTTGGAATAAATAACTTTTATAGAAAATATATAATTGATATCTCAAATCAATCAACAAATTCCATAAATAAATTATTGCCATATCTACTTAGCTATTCTCAGGGACAAGAAAATAATAAATTAATTGTAATAACTGATAATAAAGGGATACCAATAGACCTTGTTAGGAGTTTAAATTTAAATATTATAGAATCTATAGAAAAAGAGAAAGATCTTAAATTAACTTATGATGAGTTAAAAAAAGTGGAACTTGAAGGAGGATATGATAGTATTGTCAGGTTAATTCAAAATTCTAAATCATATAATACTATCTATTTCCCAAACAATATAAATTTTAACTGGAATAATGACAATTTTGGTCCAATTCAAATCCCAAAAGAAGGTCTATCTATAAATATTAATCTTGACAACCTTCCAATCTACAAAAAGATTATCCAAGAATATGAAAATAATAATCTAGAGATTATTAATAAAAAGATTTATATAAATCATAAAGAATCAACATCATACACATTTAAAATGGATTATTATTGGATGATGGGTGATAATAGGTATAATTCAGAGGATTCAAGAGTTTGGGGGTTTGTTCCTTTTGATCATGTTCTTGGAAAACCAGTTTTTATCTGGATGAGTATAGATGGCTTGTTTGAAGGTATCGGAAATTGGAAAATAAGATGGGATAGAGTTTTTACTACTGTTGGACTAGATGGGAAGCCAACCTCATATTTCCCTCACTTTATAGCTTTTATTGTTGTATGGCAATTATATTTATTTATTATAAGAAGGGGAAAAAACAAATCTACAAGTGATCCTTTGACTTAAACAAAAATTCTTTTTCTTTTTTTGTTAGACTCTCATACCCAGACTCACTAATCTTATCAAGAATTGTATCAATTTTTTTTTGATTTTCAGATTGACTTAAATTATAATCTTTCACTTTATTGAAAAAATTTCTAAAATTAATACTGAAACTATTATTATATAGGTTCATAGCATAGTAATAGCCGCAAAAAGCTCCTCCAATATGAGCTATATTACCTCCTGGATTTTCAATAGGAATTTGAATTAAACTTAATAGAACATATACAATCCCAATATATTTTAATTCAGTTTTAAATAAAATCAGATTTACTTTATTATTCGGAAAATAAGTGCAAATAAAAATTAAAACTGAATAAACAGCAGCAGAAGAACCAATTAAAGATGTAAAATTATCTTTAAATACTGGAAATAGGTTATAGCTTAAAACAAAGAATATAGCACCAAAAAGAATTCCATAAAAGTATATTTTAATATACTTTTTTTCATCAAAAAAATTCAAAAAATACTCAGAAGCAAAATAAAGTATGAACATATTCCAAAAAATATGAAAGAAGTCTAGATGGATAAATGCATAAGTAATTATCGTCCATATGTTTTTAAAAAAATAATCTAATTGCGGATTTAACTCAAAAAAACTAAAAAATGAATGTGTTTTTAAATTGAATAAGAATAATACTGTATTTATAACTAATGGTAAACAAAATATTATAACATTAATTAAAATTATTTTTTTGTGAATAGGTAGATTCTTGTTTAAATTATATTTTTTAAAAAAAGATAAATTCATAAATCCCATCTTTTATTATTAAAATTATTTTTTTTCCAATACCACATCATAATAAAACCTGTAATAGCTCCTCCAATATGAGCAAAATGGGCTATTGGTCCAACAGAATAAGATGTAAATCCAAAAAATAAATCAAGTAAAATTAATATTGGAACTAAATATTTTGCCTTAACTGGTATAGGTGGGAACAGCAACATTAACTGCACATTAGGAAATAACATTGCGAAGGCTACTAATATACCATATAAAGCACCTGATGCGCCAACCATTAAAGCTTTAAATGATTGAATCCCTGAAAAGAGTCTATCTTCCCCAACAGATTGAATTACAGATGTGTTAAGTCTTCCTGTTTCGTAGAAAAGATCTATTTCTCCTTTACTAAGGCCATATTCTGATAAAATTTGATTAACAGAAACAATATCAATATGATAAACTGTAATTTGAAGTAAAGCTGCACCAAGTCCTGCAGATATATAAAAAAATATAAATTTTTTCTTACCCCAAATCTGTTCAAGTGGAGTTCCAAACATCCACAGTCCAAACATATTAAACATTATATGTGTTAAACCTCCATGCATGAACATATGGGTAATTGGTTGCCAAACAAAAAAATTAGAATTATTAGGATAATGCATAGCAAATAAATCATACATTATTTCTCCTAAAACGGAAGAAGCAAAAAAGAAAATAATATTTATAATTAATAGATGCTTTACTGTATCAGTTATCCTACGCATTGAAAAATTTTTTATCTAAATATTTTTTGTCCAAAGTAACAAATATTTGTTTATTAAAAGGGGAAAGTTTAGGTTCTTTACAAGAGAATAATTGATTAATAATAGCTTGTTGTTCCTTTAATTTAAGGGTTTTACCAGTTTTCACAGAAAGTAATTTAGAAAGTTTTTTTGCTATTAAGTCTGATAGACTGAAGCTTTCTTTGATGTTGTATGAATCATTCTTATTTAATAAATCTTCAAAAATTTCCTCAATAGGTTTATCAGAAATTATTGGTGGTATTGCATTTATATTAACAATTTTATTCTTGACAGAAAACTTAAAACCCATAGAATCAACCACATCTTTTATTTCAGATAAAATAATTTCTTGTTTTTTTGTTAATTCAATTTCTATTGGAAAAACTAATTTTTGAGATTTTGCACCGTCATCTACACTCGATTTTAAGAACTGTTCATATAATATCCTTTGATGAGCTAAACTTTGGTTAAGAATAATAACTGACGATCCTGTAGTCGTTATAATATACTTATTAAAAACCTGAAAAATTTTAGGAAAGTCTATTTCTTGATTAATATCAATATTTTTTTTATCAAATATGTTATTCTCAATCTTTGATTGGAGTTCCTCCCAATTTTGATTAGTTTTTTCTTTTAAGAATGGATTAAAGCTAGAGTCAACTTCTATAGATGGTTCTCTGAGTCGATTTTTATGAGAATCGTATGGAATATCCATAGAGGACTCTTTATCAAAATCAAGTACTGGAGTGATTTGATATACTCCTAGACTATGTTTAATTGATGAATTAATTATTGAATATAGATTTTGTTCATCTTCAAATTTTATTTCAGTTTTGTTTGGATGCACATTAACATCAATTTTATTTGGATTAATCTCAAGAAAAATAAAATAACCAGGATAAAAACCCTCTCTAAGCAGTCCTTCATAAGCATTATTGATTGAATGATTTAGAAATTGGCTTTTTATATACCTATTATTAACAAATAAAAACTGATTGTTTTTTGACTTTTTAGAAAATTGAGGTTTTAAAGTAAATCCTGTAATTTTAACTAATGATGTCTTTTCATTTAAAGGGATAAGATTCTCATCAATTTTTCTTCCAAAAATCGATGATATTCTTTTTCTTAAATTACTTTTTTTTAAATAAAAAAGCTCTTCGTCATTATGAATTAAATTAAATTCAATATCTGGGTATGATAATGCAATTCTATTAAAAGAATCAATTATATGTCTTAATTCTACAAAATCAGATTTTAAAAAATTACGTCTTGCAGGAACATTATAAAATAGATTTCTAACTTTAATCGAGGTTCCTTGTTCTGAGAAAACAGTCTTTCCTAGGGTTACCTTGTCTCCTTCTAATGATATTATATTTGTTTTATCTGCATCTTTTTTTTTTGAGATCATCTCAATATTAGATATTGAAGATATTGATGCTAGAGCTTCACCTCTAAAACCCATTGAAGTAATAGAAAAGATATCCTCTATCTTTGTTATTTTTGAAGTTGCATGCTTCATAAAAGACATTTTCATATCATTCTTAGACATTCCTTCACCATTATCAACAACTTGAATTAAAGTTTTACCCGAATCTCTAACTATTAATTTAATTTTTGTAGATTTTGCATCAATTGAGTTCTCCATCAACTCCTTAACAACAGATGCTGGTCTTTGAACAACTTCTCCAGCAGCTATTTTATTTAAAACTTCCGTTGGTAAAATTTTTATAATATCAGACATATATTATTTATTATAAAAAATAGACAAGTCAAAGTCAATTATATATAGAAATATTGAGATTAAGATAATTATAATTAAAACTAATGTTTTATTTAACTCTTTATTTTTTCTGTTCCTAGACCTGTTTCTACTATCTTCCCATATTTTCCTTCTATCATTTTCATTGTATGTTTCTCTAGAATTAACTAACCTACCTTCAAAATTAAATACAGAAGCTTCTTCCTTTCCTTTATAGTACCTTGGAGTATAATTAAATCTCCTATTTCTGTTTAGCTTAAAAAAATTTAATTTCATCTATTTATCTAAAGTTGAGATGATTTTAAGTGCTGCAAGTGCAGAATCCTCTCCCTTATTACCATGTTTACCACCACTTCTTTCATGTGATTGTTCAATATTATTATCCGTTAATACACAAAAAATTACAGGTGTTTTGTATAAAATATTTAGATCTTTAATACCCGTTGAAACAGCATTACATATGAAGTCAAAGTGAGGGGTTTCTCCTTTAACAATGCATCCAATAGCAATAATAGCATGTTGATCATCATTTTGAGCTATTCGACACCCATAAATTAATTCAAAACTACCGGGGACATTAACTCTTTTAATATTTCCATCTAAAACGCCATTTTTAATCAAAGTATCCTTAGCTCCAGTAAATAGTTTATTGGTTATTTCAGAATGCCATTCAGATACAACTAATGTTATCTTTAATTTTTCAGGATTATTAATTTTTAAGTTTTTCTTATTTGAATCTCGAGACAACATAATTAATTAACTATATTTTCTAACCTTCCTAATTGAACTTCAACTAAGGCAGCTTCATAAGAATCTGGAAATTCATCTTTAATCTTTTTAAGGAATTTAATAGCCAGCCTATTTTTACCTATTTGTGAACCTAAAAGTGCAGCTTTAAATAAAAACTTTGGTGAAGTATAAGAATTTTCACCATAATTAAAAGCTTTTTGGTAATATTCAAATGCTTCATTTGGTTGATTTAATTCAGAAAAACAATCACCTATTGAGCCTAAGGAAATTGATTTTAAAAAAATATCATCTGAGTCAAATTTTTCAAGAAAAAGAATAGCCTTCTCATAATCTTTAAGATTTAAGTATGACATACCTAGAGAATAATTCGCAATGTTTGCAGCCTTTGTATTCTTATATTCTTTGGTTATCTCAAGAAAACCATATTTACCTTCTCCTCCATTAATTGCTAGATTAAATAATGAATCAGAATTATTACTAGCAAGTGCTAAATCAAAGAAATATTGAGCTTGACTAAGCTCACTTATAGCTTCCTTTTCTCGAGGTTGTTTTATATATCTATCATACGAAATAAATGACAGAACCAATAAGGCTATTATTGCTAATCCAGATAATATCTTATTTTGATATTTAATAATCCATTTTTCACTTATACTTGCACCAGAGTCTAACTTCTCAAAAACTTCAGCTGTTTGACTACTATCTCTTAAATTCTGGTTATTTTTAGTTTTTAATGATTTTTTATATCCTCTTTTTTTAAAAGTTGCCATAATTATCTTTTGAAAGCCAAAATTAATGTTTTATTTTGAAACCTTATTATGTTTTTGAATAGTCTATCAATTAATAACTATAAAAGCTTTTCATCGGCTAAATTTAATTTCGATAAAAAGATTAATTGTTTTATTGGAAAAAATGGTGTTGGAAAATCAAATATTATTGATTCTATATACCATCTAGCTTTTACTAAGAGCTACTTTAACCCTTATTCAAATCAGAATGTAAAAATCGGTTCAGATTATTTTTCAATTAATGGTGGATTTCTCATATCAGAAAGAAAAGAGGAAATTTTGTGTTCGTTTAAAAAAGGTGAAAAAAAAAGTATTAAAAGAAATGGTAAGATTTATAAAAAGATATCTGATCATATTGGATTAATTAATTTAATAATTATTTCACCCCATGATCAAAACTTAATTATTGAAGGAAGTGAAATGAGAAGAAAATTTATAGATAGTGTAATTGGACAAATTGACAAAGTATATTTAAAAAGAGTTATAGATTACAACAAGATCTTAACCCAAAGAAATTCATTATTAAAATATTTCTTTATAAATAAAAAATTTGACCAAAATACTATTGAGGCTTATGATCAACAATTAATATCCTTAGGAATACCAATATATACTGAAAGAAATAGATTCCTAAAATCTTTTATTCCAATATTTAAAAAATATTACAATAATATTAGTTCAGGAGATGATATGGTTAATATAAAATATAATAGCAATCTAAATGAAGGGAGTTTTTCAGAAATTATAAGGTCAAGTATTTCAAAAGATAGATTTGTCCAATATACAACTAAAGGAATACATAAAGATGATTTAGAATTTCTGATCGACGGGAATAAAATAAAAAATTTTGGAAGTCAAGGTCAACAAAAATCATTTTTAGTCTCCTTAAAATTAGCTCAATTTGAATATTATAAAGAAAAACTTGGAAGCTCTCCTATAGTTCTATTAGATGATATATTTGATAAATTAGACCAAGACAGAGTAAGACAGATTGTTAATATTCTTGAAAAAAATGAGTTTGGACAAATTTTTATCACTGACACTCACAAAGAAAGGGTTGAAAATGCATTAAAAGATTCATCAAATAAAGAGGAAATCTTTAATATTGAATAAATTTAAAATGACAAATAAACAGGGAGATTTTAAAAAAATGTCTGAGATTCTAAATGATATTGTTTCACAAAAACATATCAGAATTGGTATTGATAAAATAAAAATTCAAGAAGCCTGGAAAACAGTAATGGGTAAAAATATTGAGAAGTATACATCTAATGTAAGTTTTAGAAAAGGTGTTCTTTCAGTAAAACTAAAATCATCTGTTTTAAAAGAGGAACTTTTTTTTGAGAAAGAAAAAGTAATAAAGTTGTTAAATAAAAACCTAGGCAAAAGCTATATTCAAGAAATTAAACTTAATTGAAAATTTCACCTTCATCAAAATGAAATGAAATTTCTATACCTGCATTTTCATCACTATCAGAACCATGTACCGCATTTTCCCCCATTGATCTTGCAAAAGTTTTTCTAATTGTGCCTTCTTCAGCTTGTTCAGGATTTGTAGGACCAATTAACTTTCTGAAATCTTCAACAGCATTCTCTTTTTCAAGAACAGCGGCAATTATTGGACCCCTAGTTATAAAGTTGATTAAATCTTCAAAAAAAGGTTCTTCTGAATGAATTGAATAAAATTCTTCTGCTTCTCCCCTTTTCATTTTTTTATATTTTAAAGCTATGATTTTAAATCCAGAATCATTGATTTTATTGAGAATAGGAAGCATATATCCATCTTCTATTGAATCAGGTTTTAACATTGAAAAGGTTCTGTTTGTTTTCATGGCCACAAATTTAATAATATAAACAGTTTTTAAAAGTTTTATCTAAGACTTTATTTATTTTTTAATATAGTATTATCTTAGCGGTTTATGAATAAATCCTTTGTTAGTAATATAAAAACGCATCTATTAGATAGAAAAAAGATAGTTGTTATACCGCACCTTAGTCCTGATGCTGATGCACTTGGAAGTTGCCTTGCGATCTATCACTTTTTCAAAAATAATCATGAAGTAGATATTATCTCTCCTAATGAATATTCTGAAGTACTAAAGTTTTTACCAAGTGAGGATGAAATAAATAGATTTGATTTATCCAAAGATAAATGTGTTAAACTTATCAATCATGCTGAAATTATTTTCATACTTGATTTCAATAACCTAAATAGAGTAAGAAAATTATCTCCATATATAAAAGAATCTAAAGCAATTAAAATTATGATTGATCATCATGAATCACCAGATGATTTTGCTACATATGCTTATTGTGTTCCATCCATGAGTTCAACATGTGAAATGATATATAATTTCCTATCAGAATATGATAAAAATTTGATAGATAAAGATATAGCAGAATGCATCTATACTGGTATAGTTGCTGATACTGGGTCATTTAGATTTCCTTCTACCTCATCAAATACATTAAAAATAGCTTCTGAACTTATAGACTTGGGTGTAGAAATAGATCAGATCTATCAAAATTTATTTAATAATTTTCAATTTTCAAGACTTAAATTATTAGGAAAAACATTAGAGAATTTCAAGAAAGTAAAAGATCTTCCAGTTATGTATTCTTTATTAAGCGATGAAGATCAAAAAACAAATAACTATAAGAAAGGAGATACCGAGGGTTTTGTTAACTTTGGCCTTAGTATAGAAGGTATTTTATGTTCAGTGCTTATGGTAGAAAAAAAAGATGAAGGTGTTGTTAAACTTTCTTTTAGATCTAAAGGAAAAATTTCTGTAAATGACTTTGCAGAAAAGTTTTTTAATGGAGGTGGACATATTCATGCTGCAGGAGGAATTTCTCATTTAAGTCTAGCTGAAACTGAAGAAAAATTTTTAAAAGATATATTAACCCATATAAAATCATAGTTATGAAGAAACTCAAGTTTTTATTGATTAGCTCTGTTTTTTTAATTAATTCATGTAACAATATGAAAGATTACTCAAACTTAACAGATGGCATTTATGCTGACATACAAACAAATAAAGGAGATATGATCCTAAAACTTACTTATGAGGAAACTCCTCTAACTGTATCTAACTTTATTGCTCTTGCAGAAGGAGATCATCCATTAGTATCTGAAGAGTTTAAAAACAAATCTTATTATAATGGAATAAAATTTCATAGAGTAATTAATGACTTTATGATACAAGGTGGAGACCCAACAGGAACGGGGTCAGGAGGACCAGGATATAGTTTTGAAGATGAATTTATTGATAGTCTTAAGCATGATGGCCCTGGTATTTTATCTATGGCTAATTCAGGCCCAAATACTAATGGTAGTCAATTCTTTATCACCCATCTAGAAACTCCATGGCTTGATGGGAAACATAGTGTTTTTGGCAAAATTGAAATAGGTCAAGAAATTATTAATAAAATAGAACAAAACGATGTAATAAATAAACTTGAAATAATTAGAATAGGTCAAACCGCTAAAGATTTTAATGCTCCAAATATGTTTAATGAATATCTAAAGTTAAAGAGAAAATCTAATGAAGAGAAATTAAAGGAAAAAGAGGAATGGTTAGAGGATATTAAAAAAAGATATAAATCAACTGATAGTGGAATATTATATAATATTACCAAAAAAGGAACTGGAGGTAATGCAAAAGATAATGACAATGTTAAGGTACATTACTCTCTCAAACTAATTGATGGTTCAGAGGTTGATTCTTCTAAAGGAGATCCAATTGAATTTACCCTAGGTGTTGGACAGGTTATACCAGGATGGGATGAAGGAATAAAACTACTAAACAAAGGTGCTTCATGTACATTAATTATTCCTCCTAACCTTGCATATGGTGAAGCTGGGGCTGGTAATGGTGTTATACCTTCAAATGCAACCTTAATATTTGAGGTAACACTTGTAGATATAAATTAGAGAGTATTTCGATCTATGAGAATTGGCTTTAAAAAAATAATTGCTCTACTTCTTATTCCTCAGGTTCTCATATTATATTACCTAAAAAACAATCCAAGAATTGTAGAAGAATACTATAGCGAATATATTTATCAATATATATTCAAATATTATTCGATGTTATTTTCGGGGTTTAACATTGCTATTGGTGATTTAATATTCTTCTTAGCTTTAATCTCATTTATAATCTACTTAATATTCTTTTTTAGATTTAAAAAGAATGATTTTGTAAATGTTTTTGCAGTCCTATCAATTACAATATTTCTTTTCTACAGTTTATGGGGATTAAACTACTTTAAAACACCCCTGATAAGTAAATTAGATATAGGTGAAATAAAATATGAATCTCTTGAAAAAACATTAACTGAACTAATAAATGATGTAAATCAAATTCATCTTTTATTAGGTGATGAAAATATTACAATAAATGACCTAGAATTTGACAAAGAAAAAACCTTAAGTGAATTAAAATTAAACAACGTTAAAAAGTTCAATAAAATTCCAACAACCAAATTTGTAAAAAAATCTATCTTCTCTAAATTATACTTATATCAAGGGGTATCAGGATATATAAATCCTTTTACCCTAGAAGCTATAGTAGTTAAAGATATACCTTCTATTGACTTCTCAATCACTGTTCTACACGAACAAGCTCACCAATTAGGGTATGCTGCTGAAGGTGATGCAAATTTTTTAGCATTTATTTCTTCAATAAATAATCAAGATCCATTAATTAAATATTCTGGATATGTATTTGGGTTAACTTATTTATTAAATGAAATACAAATTAACCATAAAGAGAATCTAAGTTTGTTTATAGATAAAATTAATCCAGGAATAATTGAGGATATAAATTCTAGAAGAAAATTCTGGGCAAAATACAGTAATAATATAATTAATGATGTACAGAGTATAATGTATGACTTTTACCTTAAGTCTAATAATCAAAAATCCGGTATTCGTAGTTATAGCAAAATTGTCAATCATATTATAAATTACTATGAGGATGATAAGAGTTTATTAAATTATTAATATCTTAAATAAAAAAACCAATTACAGTGTCTAGAATACTATTCATATTCCTTTTATCTATTTCTTTTTCTTTTAGTCAAGATTATTTTATAGTAAATGATGGTGTCAAAACTAAAGAACATCAATACGAGGCATTTACTAATGGAAAAATTCATACTAAATCTGGGATTATTAATAATGGCACACTTTTAATTAAGGATGGAGAAGTTATATCCGTAGGAACAAATATTAATATACCAGAAAACACTGTTATTCATAACCTAAATGGAAGCTATGTATATCCATCCTTTGTTGAATTAAGCTCTTCTTTTGGAATAAAAAAAATCTCTAGAACAGGCTTTAGTAGAAGTTCTCAATATGAACCTTCACGAGTTGGATATTATTGGAATGATCATATACTTAGTGATTATAACAGTCTAAATGATTTTAAGTATAACAAAGGTGATGCTAAACAATTAAGGGATATAGGTTTTGGGGTAGTTAATACTCATAATCCTGATGGTGTCCACAGAGGAACTAGTATTGCTGTTGCATTAATTGATAATCAAAATGAATCGTATAGGATAATTTCTCAAAAAGTAGCAGAACACTATTCTTTTACTAGAAGCTTACAATCAAGCCAAGCCTACCCTAGTTCAGTCATGGGTTCTATAGCACTAATTAGACAATTATATTACGATGCAGATTGGTACTCTCAAGGAGTTGCAAATAATAAAGATCTTGCAATTGAATCTTTAATTGAAAATAGGGAGTTGCCTAAAATATTTGATGCAAATGATAAACTTAATGTATTAAGGGCTGCTAAATTATCTAAAGAATTAAGCCTCAATTTTATTATAAAAGGTTCTGGAAAAGAGTATGAAAATGTTAGGGAAATAAAGGATTTCAAAAATCTATTAATTATTCCAATTAATTATCCAAAGGCATATGATGTTTCTAATCCTCACTTAAATAAAAGACTTTCAATAAATCAATTGAGATATTATAATCAAGCTCCAGCAAACTTATCTATTCTTGAGAAGAATAATATTAATTTTTCTATTACATCTTCAGATTTGCCAAGTAAAAAATCATTTCTAACTAATCTTAGAAAAGCCATTAAACATGGATTAAGTAAGGGTAAAGCTTTAGAATCACTAACTACTATTCCTGCAAAAGCTATTGGAATGGGTGATAAAATTGGAGCTATTGATAAAGGCTATTATGCAAACTTCCTGGTAACCTCTGGACCTATTTTTCATGAAGAAACATTAATATATGAGAATTGGGTTAAAGGACAAAAACACCTAATCAATGATAGGGAAATTGTAAATATTGATGGTAGCTATAGCCTAAATATAAATGAAAGAGATTACAATGTTTCACTTAATGGTAGTCAAAAAAAGATATCTACAAATATTCTTAGAGACTCTATAAAAATAAATTCTAAAATATCATATAAGGACAACTGGCTATATCTAACAATTTTTGATAAGATTCATGATAAAACATCTTTCGCTCAACTCTCTTCAAAAGTGAATGCTAAATCTGAACTTCTATTAACAGGAAGTGATTTTGAAGGAAATGACTTTTCCTCAAAAATGACTTTTATTTCTAAAAACGCAAAAAATAAAAAGAAAAGTCCAAAAGAATCTAATGTAGAAATTTCACCTATCACCTATCCTAATATAGGTTATGGGTTAAAATCCGCACCAATTCAAGAGAATATCCATTTTTATAATGCAACACTTTGGACTAATGAAGAGGAAGGAATTCTTAACAATAGTGATATTCTAGTTAGCAATGGTGAAATAATTGAAATAGGCCAAAATCTTAAAACTCCTAGTAGTTTTAAAAGAATCGATGCTTCAAATAAACATATTACCTCTGGTATTATTGATGAACATTCACATATGGGTGCATCAAGCATTAATGAGGGGGGTCATAATTCTTCTGCAGAGGTATCAATAATGGATGTTATTAACCCTGATGATATTAATCTTTATAGAAATTTAGCTGGAGGTGTTACTACAGTACAAATACTTCACGGATCTGCTAATCCAATAGGTGGTCAATCTGCTATAATTAAATTAAAATGGGGTTCTAAAATCAATGAAATGTTTTTCCCAAATGCTGATCCATTTATAAAATTTGCTTTAGGAGAAAATGTTAAACAATCTAATTGGGGAGGCAGTAGGTTCCCACAAACTAGGATGGGTGTTGAACAAGTATTCATTGATCATTTTGATAGAGCTAAAGACTATGGAAATAAATGGGAAAAATATAATTCACTTAGTAAAAGGGAAAAAGCAAGAGCTGTAAAACCTAGATATGATGAAGAAATGGAAACTCTATGGGAAATAATTAAAGCTGAAAGATTTGTAACAAGTCACTCTTATGTTCAAAGTGAAATTAATATGCTTATGAAAGTTGCAGAAAAGTTTGATTTCAGAATAAACACTTTCACTCACATTCTTGAAGGTTATAAGGTTTCAGATAAAATGTTTGAACATGGTGTTGGAGCTTCAACATTTTCAGACTGGTGGGGTTACAAATATGAGGTTAACGATGCTATACCATATAATGCTGCAATAATGCATAATGTTGGCGTAACTGTAGCATTTAATTCTGATAGCTCTGAATTGTCTAGAAGACTTAACCTAGAAGCTGCTAAAGCTGTTAAATATGGTGGTGTTTCAGAAGAAGAGGCATGGAAATTCGTAACCTTAAATCCAGCAAAACTTCTTCATTTAGATGATAAGGTAGGTAGTTTAAGAGTTGGAAAAAATGCTGATATAGTTGTTTGGAGTGGGCATCCTATGTCAATCTATACTAAGGCTGAAAAGACAATGATTGATGGAGCTTTTTACTTTGATACAAAAACACATCAAAATAAAAACAAAGAAATAAAAAAAGAGAAGGAATATCTTATAAAGAAAATGTTAAATGAAAATAAAAGCGGAGGAGGTTCATCTAATGCAGGCCCATTTAGAAGACCAACAATAGAAATTCAAAAAGAATTTAATTGTGAAACGATTGATTAATATTATAACAATGAAAAAATTATTAATTATTGGAACACTACTTGTAGCAAATAGTTTGATAGCTCAACAAACTCCTGCAAAAGATCAGTCTAAATCAGTTCTTATAGTTGGGGCTACAGCTCATATTGGTGATGGAAGTATAATTGAAAAAAGTTTTATTGGCTTTAAAAATGGAATAATTAACCTTGTCACTTCAGAATATGAATTAGATAAAAATAATTATGATACTATAATAAATGCTTCTGGGAAACATTTATACCCTGGGTTTATAGCTTTAAATTCAAATCTTGGATTAGTTGAGGTAAATTCCGTAAAAGCATCTGTAGATGATGATGAATCAGGAGATTTTCTTCCAAATGTTAGATCAATAATTGCATATAATGCTGAATCTAAAGGAGTAGAAAGTATGAGGCCAAATGGTGTTCTTTTAGCCCAGATAACTCCAAATGGAGGAATTATACCAGGAAGTTCATCAGTTGTGCAGCTTGATGCTTGGAACTGGGAAGATGCAGCTATATCATTTGATGAAGGAATACATTTAAACTGGCCAAGTCCATATAGTTTTGGAAGATGGTGGCTGGGAGAAGACAGAGGTTTGAAAATTAATCCTAACTATGTTAATCAAACAAGAAAAATCGAAGAATTCTTTGAAAAGTCAAAGGCAACAATGAATATCAATTTATCAATGAATCTTAAGAGCAGAGCAATGAAAGGAATCTTTAATGGCGATAAAACAATATATCTTCATGCTGATGATGAAAAAGAGATAATTGATGGGATTTCTTTTTTGAAAAAAAATAATATTAGTAAAATAGTATTAGTAGGGGGAACTGGGTCAGGTAGTCTAATAAGTTTCCTAAAAGAAAACAATGTACCTGTAATTTTGACTCAACCATATAGACTTCCATCAGAAGCTGATACTGACCCTAGAGATACATATAAAATAGCTAATAAGCTTGTTAAGAATGGTATTTTGGTCTCTATAAACCCTAATGGAACTGGTCAAGAGAGAGTTGCTACAAGAAATTTACCATTTTATGCAGGAAGTTTCTCTTCATATGGCTTAGATAAAGAGGAGGCTTTATCTCTTATTACACTTAATGCTGCAAAAATTTTAGATTTAGACCATAAGTTAGGATCTATAGAAGTAGGCAAAGATGCTACTCTTTTTATTTCAGATGGAGATGCGTTAAATATTATGACAAATAATCTCTTAAAAGCATATATATCAGGAAGGTCTATTAGCCTTGAGACTCATCAAACTAAACTTTGGAAAAGATATTCTAACAAATTTTCAAATTAATTTTTCATAGAATAGATAATTTTTAATCTGAAATTATTATTTGTAATTTTAGATAGATATATATATGTTAGTTGAAGATAAAATATTACCAAAAGAAATAAATAATCTTTATGAAGATTTAGTTAAAGGCAGTTACCAAATACTAAATGAAGAAGAAAAGAAGATTATTAAGGATTCTCTTATAATTGCTTACAATGCTCATGAAGGTCAATTAAGAAAATCTGGAGAACTATATATCTATCACCCTATTGGAGTCGCTAAAATTGTGGCTCATAATATTGGACTTGATTGTGATTCAATAGCTGCTGCACTTCTTCATGATGTCGTTGAAGATACAAAACTAACTATCAAAGATATTAATAAAGCTGTGGGTAAAAATATAGGTAAGATTGTTGATGGGCTAACTAAAATATCTATTCTTAGAAAGAATAAAGACTATTCAGTTCAAGCTGAAAATTATAGAAGAATGCTTTTAACTCTTCATAATGACATAAGAGTTATTCTTATAAAAATTGCAGATAGGCTTCATAATATGAGAACTGTTGAATATTTAGATGAGATAAAAAAGGAAAAAATTGCTTCTGAATCACTTTATATATATGCACCACTAGCTCATAGGGTAGGATTATTTAATTTAAAAAATGAGCTTGAAGATCTTAGCCTAAAGACAATTGAGCCTAAAACATACAAAACCATAAAAAATAAATTTGACAAAAGTCAAGAAAATCAAGAAAAATATATAGAATCCTTTAAAAAATTAATAATAGAGAATTTAGATAATCAAAAAATAAAATACTCAATAAAGGGTAGAAATAAGTCTATATTTTCTATAAATAACAAAATGCAAACAAAGAATATTTCTTTCAACGAAGTATATGATAGATTTGCAATTAGAATAATATATACATCATCAAAAAAGGACGAAAAGTTTATAGCATGGAAAATATATTCAATAATTTCTGATCACTTTATTCCAAATCCTGCTAGATTTAAGGATTGGATTACATATCCTAAAGTTAATGGTTATGAAGCGCTTCATTTAACTGTGGTTGGTCCAGAAAACAGATGGGTTGAAATTCAAATTAGGTCAGAAAGAATGGATGAAATAGCAGAGAAAGGTTATGCTGCTCATTATAATTATAAACATGGAGAAACAAAACAAAGAGAAGTTGATATATGGTTAAATAAACTTCAAGATGTATTGATTGATGATTCTCAACATGCTATTGACTTTGTAGAAGACTTCAAACTAAATTTTTATTCAGAAGAAATTTATGTTTTTACACCTAAAGGTGATCTTAAATCAATAAAAAGTGGATCTACAGCACTTGATTTTGCTTTTAATGTTCATACTGACATAGGTGCTAAAACTAGAGGAGCTAGAGTAAATGGAAAACTTGTCCCTTTAAGTCATGTTCTTGAAAGTGGAGACCAGGTTGAGATTATGACATCTAAAAATATTAAACCATCAGTTAATTGGCTTGATTTTGTTGTGACATCTAAAGCAAAATCAAAAATCAAGTCTTTATTGAATATTGAAAAAAAGAGAATTTCTATTGAAGGAAAACAAATCTTAAGAAGAAAATTGAAACACTTTAAAATTAAACTTGATGACAAAATTTCTGGCTCTATGATGAAATTCTTTAAGATTAATGCAAGTAATGATCTTTTTTTTAGTGTTGGCAATGGAACCATTGATAATAAGAAAATAAAACAATTTGTAACTGATTATAATAGGTCATTTATTGGATTTATCAAAAGACGTATTGGTTCAAATAAGAAAAAAGTTGATAAAATTAATAAAAGTGACCACTCTATTAAATTTGATAAACTTATATTTGGTAAAGATCAAGAATCATTAAAATATTCAATGGCCAATTGTTGTGACCCAATACCTGGAGACTCTGTTTTCGGTTTTGTATCTGTTAATGATGGTATTAAAGTTCATAAAAAAGATTGTCCCAATTCAATCTCATTAAGATCTAATTATGCTTATAGAGTAATCTCTGCAAAGTGGATTGATTCTCAATCTCACGAATTCAATACTAAGATAAATTTAACGGGTATTGATGATTTGGGAATTATGAGTCAGATTACATCAATTATTTCTGATTCAATGAGTGTAAACATGAATAAAATATCATTTGAGTCTACTGATGGTTTGTTTACTGGAACTATAAGCTTAGAAGTAAGTAACACGGTAATTTTAAATAAATTATTAAAAAGTTTGAAAAAAATCAAGGGTATTGAAAAGGTTACAAGAAACTAAAAAAGAAATTATATGATAGTAAAAAGTAAAGATGAAAATGAAATTGTATCAAATGTTTTTACAGAATTTTTAAATTCAAATAGTCACAGAAAAACACCTGAGCGATATAAAATTTTAAATGAAATTTATTCTATAGACGGTCACTTTGATATTGACCTGCTTTACGAAAAAATGAATAAAAAAAAATATCGAGTAAGCAGAGCAACTCTATATAACACCCTTGAACTTTTATTAGAATGTGGGCTTGTTAGAAAGCATCAATTTGGCGATTCTAGTTCTCAATTTGAAAAATGTTTCTTTAATAATCAGCATGACCATATTATTTTGACAGATACTGGTGAGGTAAAAGAATTTTGCGACCCAAGAATTCAATCAATTAAAAAAAGTATTGAAGAAATATTTAATGTAGATGTTAAGGATCATTCACTAATATTATACGCTACAACTAAAAAAAATAAATAAATATGTCTTTAGATGTTCTTCTAGGCCTTCAATGGGGGGATGAAGGTAAGGGTAAGATAGTTGATGCAATTACAAATTCATATGATATAATTGCAAGGTTTCAAGGTGGACCAAATGCCGGTCATACTATAGAATTTGATGGACACAAACATGTTTTACATACAATTCCATCGGGAATTTTTAATAAAGAAGCAATCAATATAATAGGCAATGGTGTAGTAATCGATCCAGTTATTTTTAAAAATGAAATTGAAGGTTTAAAAAAATTTGATTTTGATATGAGAGATAAACTTTTAATTTCAAATAGAGCCCATATAATTCTACCTACTCATAAAATAATAGATGCAACTTCAGAGGCTTCTAAAGGAAAAAAGAAAATTGGCTCAACATTAAAGGGAATCGGTCCTACTTATATGGATAAAACTGGAAGAAATGGAATAAGAATTGGTGATTTAAACAGTGGTAATTGGGTTGAGAAGTATAATACCCTTAAAAGGAAACATCTTACTCTTTTATCAAATTTTGATCTAAAGGTTGATTTAGACTTAAATGAATTAGAAGATGATTTTTTTAAAAGTATTGAAGTGTTAAAAAGATTCAATTTCATTGATAGTGAAGTATATTTAAATAATTCTTTAAATAATGGGAAACAAATTTTAGCAGAGGGTGCTCAAGGATCACTTTTAGATATTGATTTTGGAACCTACCCTTTTGTTACATCCTCTAATACGACTGTATCTGGAGCTTGTTCTGGTCTTGGAGTAGCCCCTAATAAAATTAAAAATGTTATCGGGATATTTAAAGCATATACGACTAGAGTTGGATCTGGACCTTTTCCTACTGAATTAGTTAACGAAATTGGAGAACATATTAGAAAAACAGGGAATGAATATGGAGCAACTACAGGTCGAGACAGAAGATGTGGATGGTTAGACTTAATAACATTAAAATATTCAATAATTATTAATGGAGTAACTGAGTTAAATATGATGAAGGTAGATGTTTTGAGTGGATTTAAATCTCTAGAGGTCTGCACATCTTATAATATCAATGGTATCGAAACTCAAACATTACCTTTTGACCTTAATTCAGAGAATATTGAACCAATTTTCAAAACCTTCAAAGGTTGGTCTGAAGATATATCTAAGGTTACTAAAGAAGAGGAGCTGCCAATAGAACTTCTTGAATATGTTTCGTTTATTGAAGAATTTGTTAAAGTGCCAATAAAATTAATTTCTGTTGGTCCAGATCGATCTGAGACCATTTATAGAACTAAATGATGAAATACCTTTTATCCCTTATTGTATTTATATTTTTTACAATTTATAGTTTTTCTCAGGAAACAAAAGTTGTTGAAATTATACAAGCAGGAACATCTATTCGAAACTCTAGTGAGTATCCAGGTGCAACTATCTTGATGAAAGATGATACTAAAAAAGTCATTCTGTTTCATGATGGTGCAAAAATTGAATCTGATATTTCATATTACTATCCTTCCAAAAATTCATTCAAAGCCAATGGAAGAGTAATATTTAGTCAAGGAGATACTTTAACAATGACATCTAATAATTTTGACTATGATGGAATAAAAAGAAAAGCTATCGCATGGGGTAATGTAGAATTAGTTAGGCCTGACATGATATTAAGGACTGACACGCTTTACCTGGACAGAGTATCAAACATTGCTTATTATAATACTAATGGGACAATAATAGATAATAAAAATACTTTAAAGAGTAAAATTGGAGTTTATTTCATGAATGAAAAAAAATATAATTTTAAATCTAATGTAAAAATTAACAATCCTGAATATAATGTGATTTCTGATGAACTTGATTATTTTACTGAATCTGATATAGCATATTTTAATGGTCCTTCTAATATAATTGGATCTGACTATGAAATTTTTTGTGAATTAGGATTTTATGATACTAAAATTCAAAAAGGATATTTTAAAAAAAACGCAATAATCAATTATGATGGAAAAATTATTAATGGTGATAGCATTTACTTTGAAAATGAGAAATCATATGCAGCTGCATCTAATAATGTTATAATTAACGATACAATAAACAATTCTATTATTACTGGACATTACGGTGAAGTTTTTAAATCAATAGATTCAGTAATTATTACAAAGAATGCTCTTGCAATTAGTATATTGGAGAGAGACTCACTATATATTCATTCAGATACATTAACGATTACTGGATCAGATGAAAATAAAATTCTTAAAGGATTTTATGATGTTAGAATTTTTAAAACAGATGTTAGAGGTAAATCAGATTCAATACATTATAACCAAACAAATGGACTAATAAAATTACTAAAAAGACCTTTAAGTCAATCCATTGTTAGAAATCTTTCAGATGAAGAAAAGAATAAGAAAAATCCTATTGTCTGGTTTGGAAAAAATCAAATTACAGGAAACGAAATTTTTTTAAAATCTAACCCTCAAACTCAAGAGCTTGATTCACTGCTTATTTCAGGAAATGTTTTTTTGGTTCAAAAAGATTCCATTAGTGAAGATGGTTATAATCAAATTAAAGGAGAAAAGTTAGATGGATCTTTTCAAGATGGGAAACTTAAAAATGTTAATGTTGTAAAAAATAGTGTTATTCTATACTATATGCATTCTGATGATGGAGAAGATTTCTTAGGATTAAACAAAACTCTTTCTAGTTCAATTCTTATTAAGTTTGAAAATAATGAGATAGCTGAAGTGTCTTTCTACAAAACGCCAGATGGAAATATTATCTCTGAAAAAAATATAATTTCAAATGAAAAGACTCTACCTGGGTTCATTTGGAGAGATAAAGAAAGACCTAATAGTGTCCAAGATTTATTTAGTAATGCTGACAAAGTCCTAAAAATAGTTGAAATAGAATAACTTAGAATGTTAACTATTTTGTTGACAATAAATGTTTAGAGATATACTTTTGAGTTTTTGATATGATTAATTTTACCAAAAACAATAAATGTATAGAGAATACAAGGAAAGTGTATTGAAATTTGAGGATATGCTTAGGACTAATACTAATTTGTATTTTGACTCTACAGAATTTATTAATATTACACATCATTATATTGATAATGCAAATTTTTCCTTAGCTGAAAAAGCAATTTCAATGGGACTTCAACAACATCCTAATAATATTGATCTTATGTTATTAAGTTCTGAGCTTTTAATTTTTAATTCTAACTATGATAGTGCGTATAAAATTCTCAATTTTGTAGAGGAAATCGACCCAATAAACAAAGAGGTTTATCTTCAAAAAGCAACAATTTATTCAAAAAACAATCTCGGACAAAAAGCTATTGAAGTTTTAAAGAAAGCTCTTGATTTTAGTGATGATAAATATGAGATTTGGAATATGATAGGTATGGAATTTCTTCTTTTAGAAGAATACAATTCAGCTATTCCTTTTTTTGAAAAATGTATTAAAAATGATCCTGATGATTATCAATCACTTTATAATCTTATTTTTTGCTATGAAAACGTTAATAGAGATAAAGATTCTATTGTAATTCTGAATGATGTTCTAGAAAAAAGCCCTTATTCAAAAATAGCTTGGCACCAATTAGGAAAAATATATTCAAAGTTAAACATGAACAAAGAAGCAATTTCTTCTTTTGATTTTGCAATAATCTCAGATGATGAATTTACTAGTGCTTATATAGAAAAAGGGAAATTACTTGAAAAAGAAGGGAAATATAATGAAGCGATTAACAATTACAAAATATCTATAAGACTAAACGAACCTAACTCATTTATAATAATGAGAATAGGGTTATGTTATCTGAAATTAAAAAACTATAAACTTGGGAAAAAGTTTTTGAAGAAAGCTATTCGAATTGATTCTACAAATGAATCTGCTTGGATTGAATTAATTGATTTATATCTTAAGGATGACAATTATAGATACGCCTCCTATCTTATTGATAAAGCAATAAGTTCAAATCAGGAAAGCATAAAAATTCTTAAAAAAAGTTTTGAAATAAATTATAAAAAAGGATTATTTATTCAAGCAATAAAAAATGTTGAAAACTTAATTGAATTAGGGGACTTAAAATGGAATAATTGGAAAAACATTATTAAGTGCTTAATTAAAATTAAAAGTTGGGATAAAGCATTAAAAACAGGACTTAAGGCAAAGAAAATTTTTCCCACAAAAGTATATTTAGATTATTTAATCTCAGGTTGTTTAATAAAACTTGGCAAAAAAAATGAAGCTATTTACTTTTTTCAAAATGCAAAAAAAACAAAAAAAATTCCTCAAAAATTAGCAGAAAATTTCCCTGAGCTAGTAAATGAGAAAATTTTTCTTTCATAATTTTTAGTATCTTAAGAAGCCATGAGAAAATATTATGTTTTCCTCTTCATTAAAGGCTTATCAATGGGAGCTGTTAATAAAATTCCTGGTGTGTCTGGAGGTACAGTTGCATTTATTACTGGGATTTATGAAGAATTAATCGATTCAATTACTAAAATTAATTTTAGTTCATTTAAAAAGTTGTTTAAAGAGGGATTTATTAGCTTTTATAATGAAATAAATGGAAAGTTTTTATTTACTGTTTTTGGAGGGTTAATTGCAAGTTTTTTTAGTGTTTCTCTTCTACTTGATTTGATAATTGAAAAATATGAATTATATATTTATGGTCTCTTTTTTGGAATGATAGTAGGCTCATTCTATGTTATATATAATAAGCTAGAGAAACTAACATTCAGAACATCTACAGCTTTAATTATTGGGTTTATAGTTGGTATGATTATAAGCTTTGCAGATAAAATTAATTTAGGAAGTTCTGAACTAATAATTTTCATTTCTGGAGTTATAGCTATCTCTGGCATGATTCTTCCTGGACTTTCTGGCTCATACCTTTTATTACTAATGGGTAACTATACATTGATAATGGTTGATTCAGTTAACTCATTATATTTTTCTATTGTAGATTTATTTAAATTCGATTTTAATTTTATATATGATGATGAAAGAGTCTATTTATTAAAAGTTCTTTTTTTATTTACTACAGGATCTATTTTTGGACTTATATATTTATCTAATATATTAGGATCTTTACTTAAGAAACATAAATCAATTACGTTAGCATTAATTGTTGGATTTATTGCAGGTTCTTTAAGAGGTGTTTGGCCATGGAAAATCAAATCTCAAGAATTAGAAGAAATTGATAAAATTGCTATTTATATTCCTGAAGTTAATACTGATAGTTCTCTTTTAGCAGTTGTTTATATTATTATTGGTATACTCTTTGTTGTTCTATTAGAGAAGTTTGCAAATAAGAATTGAGAAATAAAAAAATATATGGATTAATAGGGAAGGATATTGACTATTCTTTTTCAAGAAAATATTTTTTAGAAAAATTTAAAAATGAAAAATTTAACCATTATAACTATTTAAATTTTGATCTAGAAAGAGTTGAGTTAATTGAGGAAATTTTTACAAACAACAAATTAAACGGCCTTAATGTGACCATTCCTTATAAGGAAAAGATTATTCCATTTCTAGATGAATTATCTCCAGTTGCTAAAGAGATAGGTTCAGTTAATACAATTTGCTTTGTAGGGTCTAAAAAAATTGGATATAATACTGATATATATGGCTTTGACAAAACATTATCTGCTCTTAATATTGATGAAATAGATTATGCTTTAGTTCTTGGAACTGGAGGTGCATCGAAAGCAATATCATATGTTCTTTCTAAAAGAAAAATAAAATTTAATCATGTTTCAAGAACTTTAAAAAAAGATTATTTAAAATATGATGAATTAGATCATAGTATTTTTAATCAAAAGTTGTTAATAGTTAATACAACTCCACTAGGTACATTTCCTAATATAAATGAGTTTCCTAATATTCCTTATAATAATTTAAACAATAATCATATCCTCTATGATTTAGTTTATAATCCCAAAGAGACCTCTTTTATGAAAAAGGGTATAGAAAGGGGGTCTAGAGTTATAAATGGATTAAAAATGCTTGAATATCAAGCAGAAAAATCATGGGAATTATGGTCTAAATTCAATTGACAATTTTTTTTGTTAATTTTAGAACACAAACAACTCAATTTAACTTAATGAAAGACTCAAAAAATAAACTTGAAAAGTCTTCATCGGAATCAAAGATTCTTGAAACTAAGACAATTCCTCCTATGCCTAAAGATAAGAGAACTAAAGAATATAAAGAATGGTATAAAAAATATGGGGAAATTAAAGCAGATACTAAAGTTTCTTCTGTAAGAAAAACTAAAACTAAAACTAAAAAGAAAAGTTTAAAACAGATAAAAGAAGTGCTAGTGACTCCACCTATGCCTAAAGATAAAAGGACAAAAGAATATAAAGAATGGCATAAAAAATATGGGGAGGCAAAGGAAAAAACTGAAACTTCTTCTTCAACTAAAAAGAAAGAATCAAAAGCTAAAAAAAGCATCAAATTAAAAGATTTAGTTGGTCTTTTTACTACTAAAGTAGAATCTGAAAATTGGATAGGAGAAAGAAAAGAAATTGAAGAGATTAAAAATAAAATTGAGGTAGGACTTAAAAAGGAATATGAAAAAGAAAAAAAGAAATTTAATTCTACTAAAGAGAATGAGCAGTTTATTTTTAAATCAGATAATAAAATTCAATATCAAAAAACATTAAAAAATTATTCCTTTAAGAAGAGAAAACATTATTCAGAGATTGGAGCTATTCAAAAAGAAAATCTAGAAAAAAGACTAGAATTAATTGAGAAAATAAAAGATCTAATTAATATAGATAAAAAACCTAACAATCTATATAAAACATTTAAAACCTATAAAGAATCATGGCATAATATTGGGCAAGTTCCTATTACAGAAAGAAATAATGTTTGGGAAACATATAGACATCATGTGGAAAAGTTCTATGATTTTTTACATCTAAACAGAGAGTTAAGAGAACTTGATTATAAGCATAATTATGAAGAAAAAATTAAACTTATTGAGAAAGCAGAAGAATTAGATAAAATTAAAAATGTAATGCTAGCTTCAAGAGACTTAAATATTTTACACAGATTATGGAAAAATGAATTAGGCCCTGTATCTAAAGAGTATAGAGAAGAACTGTGGGGTAGATTCCAGAGAGCATCTAATAAGATTCATGCTAAAAGACAAGAACATCAAAAAGAAATTAATAGTATACAAAATGAAAATTTATTAAAAAAGGAAAAAGTTCTTAGTAAAATGAGAGAAGTATTAGAAAATGTTCCAGATTCTCATAATGAGTGGCAAAATACAATTCAAATTTTTAATAATCTTAAAGATGAATTTCAAAAAATAAGAAATATTCCTAGAAAGAAAAACAAAATATGTTGGAATCAGTTTAGAATCATAACAAAAGAATTTAATAACAAAAAGAATAGTTTCTATAAAAACCAAAAAATTGAACTAAAGCAAAATATAGATAAAAAGAAAAGTCTAATAGAAGAAGTAAAAAATATTCTTAAACTAGAAAATCATTCTGAAAATTCCAAAAGAGTTATCGAGATTCAAAACGAATGGAAAAAAGTTAGTTATATTCCTAGAAAAATTTCAAATTCTCTATGGCAAGAGTTTAAGCCATTATGTAATGAGTTTTTTAACAATCTTAAATCAAGAAAAAATAAGATTAGCAATATAGAAAAAAAATCTGTCAATATTGATAAAGAAAAACAATCCCTAAAAAGAAGAATATCTCAACTACAAGATGAATCAAATCAGTTTGAAAATAACCTAGAATATTTTACAAATTCTAGTAGCGATAACCCTTTATTTAAAAATGTTTCTTCTAAACTAACTTCAATAAACGATCAAATTAAGGTTTTAAAAAGCAAATTGAATAAAATAACTAAAACCGAACAAGCTACAGTAGCTGAAGCAACTCCTGCTGATGAAAAAGCGCCTGCTGATGAAAAAGCTTAAACATTTTTTTTATAAAAGCTCATCTTATAGTTAGTCTCAAAATCTCCAGCAGATATTATGTCTAATTTACCTTTAAGCTCTCTTTTTCTTAATGAAGATATTCTGTCAGTAAATAAAATGCCTTTTAAATGATCATATTCATGTTGAATGACTCTTGCAATAACTCCTGAACATGTAATTTTTATTGAATTAAATTTTTCATCAAGAAATTCAATTTTTACAGTATTTTTTCGGCTAAGTTCCTCTAAAATATCTGGTATGCTAAGGCATCCTTCTGAAAATAAGAAATTTTCACCATACTCATCTGTAATTTTTGGATTTATAAATACTTGCTTAAATTTTTCTATTTCTGACTTGTTAAAAGATTCTTCTTCTTTAAAATAATCAAAATCTATAATAAATATCTGTTTTAAAACTCCAATTTGAGGAGCTGCTAATCCAACACCATTTGCATTATACAATGTTTCCCACATATCATCAATTAAGTTTGATATATCTTCATTTTCAATATCAACTTTAGATGAAGGTTGATTTAGTATTGGATTACCATATGCAACTATTGGCCGGATCATAATTATTTATTTAAATAGGATTGTAAAATTAAAGTAGCACTAATCTTATCAATATTTTCTTTATTTCTTCTCTTCATTTTAGGAGCTCCTGATATTGCAATTGTTTGTTTTGCAATTTTTGAGGTAAATCTTTCATCAATCCTATACACGAATATATTTGGAAATTTAGTCTTAAGCAATTTTATTAAACTAATAATATTTTTTTCTAAAACTGATAGATTACCCTTTAAGTCATAAGGTTTTCCTATAATTATTTTTTCAATAGATTCAGTTTTAATAATATCTCGAATGATACTTATAAGGTTGTCTGATTGTACTGTTTTTAATGGAAAAGCAATTTTATTAAATTCATCAGAAATTGAAATCCCTGTTCTTTTTAACCCAAAATCTATTCCTAAACACTTCCCCATAAGTGCATTTATTCAATTAAATTATTATAATTTTATAAACAAAATTAGTATAAAATTGGAGAATGAAATCTCAAAAGCTCTTGAAATACTTAAGAAGGATGGAACTATTTTATATCCAACAGATACCATTTGGGGAATAGGTTGTGATGCTACATCTAATAATGCAGTATTAAAAGTTTACAAAATAAAAAAAAGAGATTTTCAAAAACCTCTTATTTGCTTAGCTTCTAGCTATGAAATGATAAATGATTATTTAGAATTTATGCCTGATTTTGACTATTATGAGTTATCTAGAGAAGGACCTACTACTTTTATTTTTGATTCCCCTAAAGGAATTTCAAATTACATTACAAAATATTCAAAATCAATAGGATTTAGAGTTCCAAATGATGATTTTTGCAAAACATTAATTACTGAATTTGGCAAACCGATTGTTTCAACTTCTGCAAATCATTCTGGCAAGGAATTTCCTAAAAAGTTTGATAAGATAAATAAAGAGATTATCAGTGAAGTTGATTATGTTGTTAAAAAGTTAAATAATGAAACAGAAAACATTGAATCAAAAATTATCAAACTTACATCAGATGGAAAAAAAATTGTTTTAAGGTGACTATAAATAAAAAAGAAATATTAACACTACTAGAAGAGGGGATATTTAAAACCATAATGAACACATCTCATGAATTAAATATAGATTCATATGTTGTTGGAGGATTTGTAAGAGATTATATATTAAATAAAGAAATCGTAAAAGATATTGATATTTTATGTATTGGATCCGGAATCAATTTTGCAATTAATGTTCAAAATTCAATTGACTCAACAAAAAAAATAAATATCTATAAAAGATTTGGTACTGCTATGCTAAAATGGAAAGATTATACTGTTGAATTTGTTGGTGCAAGAAAAGAATCATATTCAGAAGATAGCAGAAAACCTGAAGTAAAAGCAGGAACATTTTTGGATGATATGAATAGAAGAGATTTCACTATTAATACATTGGCAATTAGTTTAAATAAAGAAAATTATGGGGAATTAATAGATACTTTTAATGGAATTGGTGATCTAAATAAAGGTATTATAAAGACACCAACAGATCCAGATAAGACTTTTTCAGATGACCCCTTGAGAATGTTAAGAGCAGTTAGATTTTCGAGTCAACTTAACTATAAAATTGAAAGAAATACTTTTGAGTCGATAAAGAGAAACCAAAATAGAATTAAAATTTTATCAGGAGAGAGAATTAGTGAGGAACTCAATAAAATATTAATGCAAGATAAACCATCAAATGGTTTTATTTTGCTTGATAAATTAAATATTCTTAAGACAATTCTACCTGAGCTTGAATCACTTAAAGGTATTGAAGAAGTTGAGGGTCAAACTCATAAGGATAACTTCTATCATACTCTAGAAGTTGTTGATAATATATCATCTAAAACTAATAATATTTGGTTAAGATGGGCTGCTCTTCTTCATGATATAGGAAAATCTTCATCAAAAAAATTTAATAAAGAAATAGGTTGGACTTTTCATGGTCATGAATATGTTGGATCTAAAATGGTTAAACAAATATTTACTAGATTAAAATTACCATTAAATGATTCAATGAAATATGTGCAAAAAATTGTAATGATGAGCTCAAGACCTGTTATAATTGCTGAAGAAATTGTTACTGACTCTGCAGTAAGAAGATTAATATATGATGCTGGTGATTCAATAGATGATTTATTAACTCTATGTGAAGCAGATATAACAACAAAAAATAAAAGAAAATTTGAACAGTATCATAATAATTTCAAGATTGTTAGACAGAAGATTAAAAAAGTTGAGGAAAAAGATAATATTAGAAATTTTCAACCACCAGTAACAGGTGAAGTTATAATGAAACATTTTAAAATTGGTCCGTGTAAAGAAGTAGGAATAATAAAAGATGAAATAAAGAATGCTATTCTTGATGGAGAAATTGAAAATAATTATAAATCAGCATTTAATTTGATGAAAATTAGAGGAAAGTCTCTGGGGCTTTAATAATGAGAAGTATTAGAAACCTAACAATAATATCAATTATAATTGTATATATAGTTATTCTAGCTGGGGGAACAGTTAGAATGACAGGAAGTGGGATGGGGTGTCCAGATTGGCCAAAATGTTTTGGTTATTTAATTCCTCCAACAGATAGATCCGATATTGAGTGGAAAAAGAATCATAATTACAAAAAAAATCAAATTATTATTTTTAATGATAGTTTAATTTATGCAAATAAAGATTTTAAAAGTATCGATTCTATTATAAGAGAGAATTGGTCAAATTACACCAAACATGACTATTCTAAATTTAATGTATACCATACATGGATAGAATATATAAATAGACTAATTGGTGCAATAGCAGGATTATCTGTATTAATACTCTTCATTAATTCACTTAAATTTATTAAGAAAAAAAGGTCAATTACAATACTAGCATTTTTATCACTAACAGGCATTCTATTTGAGGCATGGTTAGGAAAAAAAGTTGTTGATAGTAATCTTCTAGCAGGTAAAATAACTGTTCATATGTTGATGGCAATATTAATTGTATCTATTCTATTTATTTTATTATCGAAATTAAATGAAAAGAAATCAAATCTGATATTTAATAGATATATTTCTACCCTAACACTTATTTCATTGATATTGCTTATAATTCAAGTACTTTCTGGAACAGAATTAAGGCAGTTTATAGATATCGAAATGCTTTCGTATAATTACTCTGATAAAAACAAGTGGCTTATGAATCCTCCTGAAAGTTTTTATTTTCATCGAAGTTTCTCAATAATTATATTTATTGTAAATAGCTTAATATTCCTAAAACTCAAGAAAATGATTATTGTTAATAAAATATTTAATATCATAATGATACTTTTATTTATTCAGATATTAACAGGGATAATGATGTATTATTTCAATTTTCCTTTTTCTACTCAACCAATTCATTTATTAATTTCATCCCTTATAATTGGTTTTCAGGTTTATTTTTATGTATTATTAAATAATAATAAAAATCATGGTATTAAGAATTAGAATAATATTAAATGTAGAAGAAGATGTCTTAAGAGATATAGAAATTGATGAATCATCATCAATGATTGAATTTCATAAAACTATTTCAAGTATTTTTGGTTTTGATTCTTCTGAACCATCAACTTTTTTTAAATCAAATGAGAAATGGGAGAGAGATGAGGAAATTAAAATTTTTAAACTTGATGACAATGACAAAGTTTATTCTGATTCTAGTATTTCAGAATTTATAAGCTCAAAAGGAGATAAATTAATATACATCTACGATTTTTTAAATTATTGGACATTTTTTATTGATGTTAATGAATCTGTAGAAAAAATTAAAGATAAAGAATATCCCCTCTGTGTATTGAGTGTTGGTGAAGTTCCAAAAGATTCTCCAACAAATATTTTTCTTAATAATCCTAATATTGTGGAAGACTCAAACGATGATTTAAGCTAAAACAGTATAATGACCTTTAACTTAACTTCAGATTTTTCTCCAACTGGAGACCAACCTCAAGCAATTAATGAGATAATTAAAAGTTATAGTCAAAATCAAAATCATGTTACTCTTCAAGGTGTAACAGGTTCAGGAAAAACTTTTACTGTTGCTAATGTTATTAATGAATTAGATAGACCAACACTCGTATTGTCTCATAATAAAACATTAGCTGCTCAACTTTTTTCTGAGTTTAAAAATTTTTTTCCAGAAAACTCGGTAGAATATTTTGTTTCTTATTATGATTATTACCAACCTGAAGCATATATTCCTAGTTCAGGTTTATATATTGAAAAAGATTTATCAATCAATGAACATATTGAAAAATATAGATTAAGTGCTACCTCATCTCTACTTTCTGGTAGAAAAGATATTATAGTGGTTGCATCAGTATCATGTATATATGGGATTGGGAATCCATCAGAATTCAGAAAACATGTAACGGAAATTATGATCAATCAAAAAATTTCAATAACAAAATTATTATCTCACTTTGTTAAAGGATTGTATTCAAGAAGTATTGATGAGCTAAATAGAGGAAGTTTTAGAGTAAATGGAGATATTATTGATATTTTTCCGAGTTATTCAGATATATTTTATAGAATTAATTTTTTTGGGGATGAAATTGAAAGTATTGAGTCCATTGACCCTATATCACTTAATAAAATTGAAAGTTTTGAGTCCATAAGAATTTTTCCAGCTGGGATTTTTGTTACTTCAAAATCAAGTATTTCGTCTGCAATAAATAATATTGAAACAGATCTTGAAGAAAGGGTAAAATATTTTGAAGAAGTTGAAAGAAAACTTGAGGCTAAAAGAATAAGAGAACGAACAGAATTTGACCTTGAAATGATAAAAGAACTAGGTTATTGTGCTGGTATCGAGAATTATTCAAGATATCTGGATGGAAGAAAACCTGGTACAAGACCTTTTTGTCTTTTAGATTATTTTCCTGAAGATTATCTAATGGTTATTGATGAAAGTCATGTAACAATTCCTCAAGTTCATGCAATGTATGGTGGTGATAAGAGTAGAAAGGAGAATTTAGTAAACTATGGATTTAGATTACCAGCTGCATTAGATAACAGACCTCTTAAATTTGAAGAGTTTGAAGGTATTCAAAATAAAGTATTATACGTGAGTGCAACACCAGCTGATTATGAACTTAATAAAAGTGAAGGATTCTATATTGAACAAATTATTAGACCAACTGGAGTTCTTGATCCAATAATTGAAGTGAAACCATCTAAAAATCAAATTGATGATCTAATAGAAGAAATCCTATTGAGAGTAGAATCAGATGAAAGAGTATTAATTACAACTTTAACAAAAAGAATGGCCGAAGAATTAACAAAATTTCTTCTTAAATCTGAAATTAGAACAAACTATATCCATAGTGATATTGATACACTTGAAAGGGTTGAAATCATGCAAAATTTAAGGAAAGGAATTTTTGATGTAGTCGTAGGTGTGAATTTATTAAGAGAAGGCTTGGACCTTCCTGAAGTTTCTCTTGTTGTCATTTTAGATGCAGATAAAGAAGGATTCTTAAGAAGTCACAGATCATTAATTCAAACTATTGGAAGAGCTGCAAGGCACATTAAAGGAAAAGCTATTATGTACGCTGATAAAATAACTAATAGTATGAAAAAAACAATTGAAGAAACCTCCTATAGAAGAGACAAGCAAGAGGAGTATAATAAGAAAAATAAAATTATACCAAAAGCGATGATGAAATCGTTTGATACTGCATTTGAAAAGGAAAAACAATTAATTTCATCAGATTACAAAGATTTTAAAAAAGATTTGGATGTATATTTAACGAAAGCCTCTCTAGAGAAAAAAATTAAAGAGCTTAGAAAAGAAATGGAAGAAACAGCAAAGAAATTAGACTTTATAAAGGCTGCAGAAATAAGAGATAAAATAAAATTTCTTAAAGATAAAGTCAAATAAAAAAAGGTGCATTTTCATGCACCTTTCTAATTATCCAATAGTTATTACTCTATTAGTTTTTGATATACTATCCTTTTTCTTAGGTAGTAATACTTTCAGGATTCCATTTTTATAATTTCCCTTGATCTTATCTAAATTAACCGATTCTGGAATTTTAAATGATCTTTGAAAAGATGAATAATTAAATTCATTAAGTCTTAAATTTTCATTTGAGACATTATTTGATGTTTCAGATGATATTATAAGTACATTATTATCTAATTCAATAGAAAAATCATCTTTTTTCATACCAGGAACAGCTAAGTCAATTTCAAAAGAATCATCATTTTCGATTGTGTTTACAGAAGGAACAGAATGATTTCTATTTAAAAAATTAGCCCCAAAATCATCATTAAAAAATTCATTTATTAATGATGGAAATATCTGTTTGTTATTAAATTTTACAATTTTCATAATCTTTTTTTTAGTTAAACAATAATTTTAAAACAATGAAAAATTGAATTAAAATCAATTAACTATAGTCAAAATAAATACCAAACCTAAAAATATGACTTTTTGTCACAAAAAGAAGAGTAATTAGTGACATATTGTCACTTTATGGCAGTCTGAACCTTTTTTGCAGCTTCGTCAAACCCAGTTGCTGATAAAACATTTAGTCCAGAATTATCAATAATCTCTTTTGCCTCCATTGAATTAGTTCCTTGTAGCCTAACAATTATGGGAACTTCAATTTCTTTAAGATTTTTATATGCTGAAACAACACCTTCGGCAACCCTATCACACCTTACTATACCTCCAAATATATTGACTAATATAGCTTTAACGTTATCATCTCTCAATATTAACCTAAATGCTTTTTCAACTCTTTCAGCATCAGCTGTTCCTCCCACATCTAAAAAATTGGCTGGTTCACCTCCTGCAAGCTTAATAAGGTCCATAGTAGCCATAGCTAACCCGGCACCATTTACCATACAGCCAACATTCCCATCTAAATCAACATAATTTAACCCCTCAGCTCTTGCCTCCACCTCTACTGGATTTTCTTCATTAAGATCTCTCATTGATTCATATTCTTTATGACGGAACAAAGCATTGTCATCAAGAGTTACTTTTGAATCAACCGCAATAATTTTGTCATCAGAAGATTTTAAAACAGGATTTATTTCAAACAATGAGGCATCAGACATTTGATACGCCTTATATAACGAAGAAACAAATGAAACCATATTTTTAAATGCATCTCCCGAAAGACCTAAATTAAAAGCAATTTTTCTTGCTTGAAAAGGAAGCAATTCATTACCAGGCTCTATCTCTTCTTGAAAAATTAAATCTGGTGTTTTTTCAGCAACACTTTCAATATCTACACCACCTTCTGTAGAATAGATTATCATATTTTTTGCGCTAGACCTGTTTAATAGAACTGAAATATAAAACTCAGACCTTTCAGATTCTCCATCGTAATAAACATCTTCAGCGATTAAAACCTTTCTAACAAGCTTACCTTCAGGAGGAGTCTGAGGAGTAACAAGATTCATTCCAAGAATATTCGAAGCAATAGCTCTAACCTCTTCAAGATTTTTTGCAATCTTAACACCTCCACCCTTTCCTCTTCCACCTGCATGAATTTGAGCTTTAATTACAAAAATCTTAGTTCCTGTTTCTTTATTAATTTTTTCAGCACACTTAACAGCAGCATCAGGATTTTCTGCAACATAACCCCTCTGAACTTTTACATTAAACTTCTCTAGAATTTCTTTACCTTGATATTCATGTAGATTCATGATGGCAAATATAACTACAAAACTTAAATTATTTGAATTAATTAAAATCAGATTTATATTTAAAAATAAATTGATCTAATGGACAGGAAACTACTTTTGAAAGCTACAGAGATTTTCGGATCTCCAATATACCTATATGATTTAGACAAAATCAAATCCCAACTAATCAAATTCAATAACTCATTTAAAAGCATTAGTAATATTAAAGTCCAGTATGCAGCTAAAGCCTTATCAAATGTTTCAATCCTAAAATTTATTAAGAATTTAGATTGTGGTCTAGATGCAGTTTCAATCCAAGAAATAAAATTAGGAATAAAGGCTGGTTTTAAAACTAATGACATTATATACACACCAA
>Ga0208894_1000127_pt1 | contig 65130 bp, 65 predicted proteins | sample ETNtaG_12_FD_185752 | JGI IMG/M metagenome (GOLD analysis project Ga0208894, IMG submission 185752) | Marine microbial and viral communities from oxygen minimum zone, Eastern Pacific Ocean - ETNP201306SV49 (SPAdes) (version 2) | ecosystem: Environmental > Aquatic > Marine > Oceanic ...
ATCGGTTTCGACCACGCCCAGAACGCCAACGTGGCACTCACCACATATCCAGATCCCGAGTCAGCGGCTACGGCAGCGATTCAGATGGAAGCCAAGCAACTTCTCGATGTCGTATCTCGCGGGATGTTCACCACCATGGAAGAACTCTGGCCTGTATTTACGGGCGCTATGGGCTAAGTCCGGCGGACCAAGGGACATCGGAGCCCCTAGGTGTAGATACGCGCAGGCAGCCCTAGGGGGCGCCAGGCAGCGACTGGCACGGAATCAGGTCATTGTTCCCGTCCAGACCTGCCACGTCGCCGTAGTAAGGGAAGTAGGTGTCATACCAAGCCTTGGCTTGAGCGTAGTTGGAGAAGTCAGAGCAGTTCTTCGTGTTACCCGGGTTGTCGGGTGCCCCGGAGGTCGTAGCCGGTGGTGTAACCGTTGTAGTCGTGGCGGTCGTAGACACCAGATGGGCGAAGGGGATTCTTGTCGAAATCTCCACTTCTCTGCAGGGGTCGTGCCCTTCGGGATGGGTCTCTTGGAGCATTTCCCCGAAGTCATTTGTCGTCACGTGGCAGAGCAAGTACAGACCTGCTTCTTCCAGGAACTTCATGACGTCATGATGGATGTCCCTACCTCCCGGAGTTTTTGCATGGTTGAAGATGCCCTGCCGCCCGTAGTAGTTGTCTTTGGGCGTTGGCCCCGAGGTGAAGGTTGTTTCCTTGATTTCTCTCTCTTTGAGTTCGCTGACGAGGAGATCCCATTCGGTTTGGGTCACCGCCGCGATGTCGTACATGAGGGCATTCCGGATCGGGAACATGATTGCCATGACCCTCTGGAAGGCTTTCTCGTCTTCGCTTAGTCCATCCTGTGAGGCCCTCTGAAGGTCATCCCCGTCAAAGGCTGGCGTTCCTCTCGCCGAGAGCACTTGGCCTTGGGCATTCACCACCACTGCTTCGTCTGCTGGAAAGAGGAAGTTCCCGTCACGATCGACGATGTCATCGGTCCCCGGATCGAGTCCAGTTTTGTGCGGAGCCCCTGTGAAAATGCAGTAACCCAAAGAATCGATATTGCAGGCGTATTTGTCTGCCGGACGACCCTTTCCCGCACCTCCTCCGTCTGGTTGGCCACCGTTTCCCCCAGTGGTGGTGGGAGGCGTAGCAACCTGCGGTGCCGTCGTTGTGGAAGCAGTGGTTGCGGGAGCCACAGTTGTGGTCGTGATGCCTGCACTGGGAGCTACATCGCAGCCGCCCAGCATTGCCTCCAAGGCGTTCATCTCGCTGTTGGTGACGGTCAGCCCCCATCGGGCTTTGATATCAGCCCACGAGTACGCGTACTGGCACCAATAACTGGAATCAGGAGGCTTCCACTCGTCGGGTCCTCTGGATCCCTTCGACCGGTTCGCAGAGGATGTGACCGCGATCAGGTGCTGCGGGTCGGACAGGTCGTTGTAGTAGGAACGCTTGGTCTCAGCCGACCATGCCCAGGCACCTGACCTGTGGGCGTTGGCAAGTGGCACGAAGTGGTCGATGTCGAGATCACCAGGATCGGAGACGACCACACCCGTGAACTCGGCCAACCATGTCCCACCGGTTACGAGGCAGCCGTCGTCGCGTAGGAACACCGACTCGGCGGCCTCGTGCATGAGTACCTCATGACGGGTGTTGAGGCAGTCACCGTCAGCATCTGACCAGCCAGATCCCCAGTCGTCACGGTCGTAGGGAACCGGGGCCGGCTCGTCGCTGATGGCGAGTTGTGACAACAGGTCAGCAGCCCAGTCACCGATGATGGCGGCAACTGGGCTCGTGGGCGGGGTCGTTGTCGGCGGACTTGTGGTCGTTGTTGTCGATACCTGAGTTGTAGTTAATGCCAGGGTCGTCGTAGTGCTGGTCGTAACGGGAGCGGCCGCAGTGGTGCCGGGTACTGGTGTCGTAGTTTCCGTACCGCCTCCACACGCCGAAGCCGCCAGCAACACAACCAATACAACCCCGTGCCTATTCACAGTCTGAGTCTGTCACCCCTCCCCTAACCGGGCGGGGCGACACCGGAGCCCCAGGTGTCTCTCAGCGATGGACCGGCATCCGTTCCATCAAGAGACGGGGGTGGAGTGCAGCCACTGTGACTTGCCTCGGGGGGCGTACCACAGAAGTTAGAAAGTGGCCTTTCGGCTGGCCGCAGGGCCACAATTCTTGCACCGTCCTAATTGGGGGTCAAGTCATTCACCTAGGCGTCAAGCCGTCCGGTGCTGAAACTGGGGGCCGGTGGAACGTCGACCGTACTGAACTGACTGGTCATCTCCTTGTGGAGGCTCCCCCACTTATCGTGTGAACCCTCCCGTCAGGGTCCCATCAGACCTCAGTCGGTGTGCGACGCTGGCAGAACTGCGAACACACCACCAGATTTTGTGCCACTCCCAAGGACCAACCGTATTATCCCAGTCATCAGCGATCGGAACTCAACCACTCGAACCGAGCGGCTCGCCGCTACCGGGATGGATGGGGCCAGCCTGACCATGCTCCTTTGGCGGGGCCTTACCTTGGCCTGTGCGGCGTGTGGCTCCAGGGGCCTCTTCCATCACTGGTTAAAGATGCGTTCGACTTGTCCGACGTGCCATTTCCGTTTCACCCGTTCGGAGGGGTTCTGGATTGGGGCCGTAGGAGTGAACTCGGTTATTAGCGGATTCATCTGCCTACTGACAGCAGTCGGGCTACTCCTTCTTTCCCTGCCAGATCCGAAGTGGCCTGCGGTGCTGTTCCCGTCAGCAGCGTTGGCCTTAGTCGCCCCCATCGTCCTCGATCCAGTCACACGTACTCTGTGGACCGCGATCGTGGCCGTCGCTGACCCCCCACCTCCACCGTGAGGTGTTGACGAGCGGACCTCTACATCTTCGGTCAACCCCTTGCGGGACTGACGGTCAACGGCCCAGACGATCAGAGTCCGGCACTTCGTGCCCATGTCTTTGAGGGCACGTTCCAACTGCGGCCATCGGTTGTTCTTGAGGCGGCTGGCACTGGTACCCACCTTCTCCCTGTAGACCTCAACGACGGACCGGACATGAATAGAGCATCGACTCCCGGAGCCATGTGCACAGGTTCGAGTCCTGTCAGGGGCGCCAGCAATCAGAGTGAACCCACCAAGCTCACTGGGCTTTCTTCATATGGACGGGCCGGCCAGGTTCCCTGCGCTTCCGGCCGACCCCCGCTGCGCATGGACAAGATGTCGACCTCCCCTCCTGCACGCACCCGACACTAGGGACCTAGTTCCCTAGTGGACAGGGGTTTCGTTCACCAAAGTTGGCCTACTCAGTGCTGAATGACCTGGAAGGAACGAAATGCCCACCCTTGACGTAACAGCAAGACTCGCTGACCTGGTCAACAGGCATCCATCGTTGGCAGGGGGGCTGGAGCGACGCGGTCTGGACTACTGCTGTGGCGGCAACCGCACCCTTATTGAGGCATGCCGACCACTGGGGCTCGACGCAGGGGAGACGGCCAGGGAACTGTCTGAGGAGTTGACCCCAGAGCCGGAGGGCGACTGGGTGGGAATGGGCCCAACTGAACTGGTCGACCACATAGAGGCAACTCACCACCGCTACCTCCATGAAGAGCTTCCTCGCCTGGGGGCCCTGGCTGACAAGGTTGAGGCGGTACACGGTGCCAACCACACCGGCCTCCCGGCTGTGGTCGACACCTTTCGGGCTCTGAGAGCCGATCTTGAACCCCACCTCATGAAGGAGGAGCGAATCCTGTTCCCAATGGTCCGTGACCTGATGGCAGCCACGGACCTACCGGCGTTCCACTGTGGGTCGATTGGCAACCCGATTTCGGTGATGATCCTTGAGCACCACGGGGCGGGAAAGCTGTTGGACCAGTTGGTGGATCTGACCGGTGGTTTCCAGCCGCCAGCAGACGGCTGCGCTTCGTTCAATGCCTTCTACCGGGGCCTGGCCGAACTCAATACTGATACCCGAATGCACATCCACAAGGAGAACAACTCCCTGTTCCCAGCAGTTTCGCGAATCGAGAAGGATCTCCTCGCCGTAGGCACTGGTCTCGAATTCGAAGTAACTGGACCCGATGAACCACTGTCGGATTCGGTTGCTCCCCATTGAGCCCTGGATTCTCAGCGCTTGACGTTGAGGCACCTGCATTCACCTTCCACAAGGAGGATGGCGTGGCGTTCCAAGTGATCAGGGCCGATAGCCGCCAGTTGACAGTCTCGTGACTAGGAGGGAATCGGCTTCTTCCGACATGGTCAAATCCACCGCTGAGCTTCTTGCCAGGTACGACCGGCCCGGACCCCGTTACACCTCGTATCCGACAGCCGTCGACTTCCATGAGGGCTTTGGCCCGGAGGAACATGCTGCCTGTCTGGCTGACGCAGCGACCAGACCGCACGACCCACTCTCGTTGTACGTCCACCTGCCCTTCTGCGAGAACCGGTGCTCGTTTTGTGCCTGCCATGTCGTGGTGACCCGCAACAGGGGCCTGGCTGACACCTACCTTGACCGCCTCGTTGCCGAAGCCCGAACGACGGTGGAGAGACTCGGAGATCGACGAAGCCTTCGGCAGTACCACTGGGGCGGCGGCACACCGACCTTCTACCCACCGGAGGCGCTTTCCGACCTCCATGGACAATTACTTTCACTATTCGACCTCGAACAAGGCGCCGAAGTGGCGCTTGAGGTGGACCCTCGGACAACCACCGAGCAACACCTGACCACGTTACGAACTCTGGGGTTCAACCGCATTTCGATGGGCCTACAAGATGTTGACGAAGTTGTGCAGGACCTAATTGGCCGGCACCAGACCTGGGAGCAGACGTCGAACCTGCACGACGCGGCTCGTAGTCTCGGATACGAATCCATCAACGTCGATCTCGTCTACGGCCTGCCCGGCCAGGACGAGCACACATTCGCCCGCTCACTTGAACAGGTGATAGGTCTCCGCCCAGACCGTCTCGCCGTGTATTCGTTCGCGCTCGTGCCGTGGATGCGCCCAAACCAGAAGCGAATTGACCCAGGACTGTTGCCCGATCGCAATGTGAAGTTCGGCATGCTTTCGCTCGCCATCGACGGGCTCACCGGTGCCGGCTACGAGCAGATCGGTATGGACCACTTTGCGCTGTACAACGACGAACTCGCTGTGGCCCACCGGGAGCGCACGTTGTCACGAAACTTCATGGGGTACACGACGACACGGGGAACCGAGATCATCGGCCTGGGAACGTCGGCGATAAGCGACATTGGAGGAAGTTATGCACAGAGTCACCGCCGGATGGCCTCCTACCTTGCGGCCGTCGACGCGGGCGAACTTCCGACCGAGCGGGGCATAGTGCTCAGCACCGACGACGAGGTCCGTCGCCACGTGATTACCGAGCTCATGTGCAACGGCCGTCTACTGGCCCACGAGATCACCGATCGTTTCGGAATCCTCGTGGAGGATCACTTCGCGGACGAGCTTGCCGAGATGAATGCACCTGGCGGCCTTGTCGAGGCTGGATTCGTCGTGATCAACGGGAACGACATCGAGGCCACGCCCGTAGGGCGCATGTTCATCCGCAACGTGGCCATGGTGTTCGACACCCGACTCAAAGCCAGGGCCACCGAAGATCAGATATTCTCCCGGACGGTCTGAGGTGACAGCTCGCACCGGCATTGTCGTCGCTCAACTAGGAGGTCCTGAGAGTCTGGCCGAGGTCAGGCCCTTCATCAGGTCGATCTTCGCTGACCCCCACCTGGTGCCACTCCCCGGAGGATCGCTGACTCGCACGGCAGTAAGCACTCTGGTGGCAGGCCTGCGTGCACCGCGGGTTCGATCCCACTACAAGCTCATCGGGCGGGCCTCACCGCTAGTGGAAACAACCCGACTTCAGGCCAACATGCTCGGCGTTGAACTCGCCGCTCGTGGACAGGACGTAGTCGTTGCCGTAGCTCACCGCCACAGCCGACCCGACACGAGTGCGGCCGTCGACGCGATGCTCGCAGCGGGCGTCGGCCGTGTCGTCATGCTGCCCTTGTACCCACAACACTCCGATTGCACGACCGGATCCTCTGAGGTCGAACTACGACGGACCCTCAGCGAGTACGGGGCGGACCTTCCACTGACGATTATCCGTTCGTGGTGCCGGCACCCCAGCTATCTGGCCGCACAGGCACAGTTGGTCGACGAGATGCTGGCAGGAATACCAGGTAAGAGCCTCAGCACGGCGCTGCTGGTGTTCTCAGCCCATGGCCTACCGCAGCGAATCGTCGACGGAGGCGATCCGTATCCCGAAGAGATAAGGACGACCGTGGCGGGGGTTATGAGCCGAGTTCAGCGGCCGGTTGACCATGTCATCGCCTACCAGTCTCGGAGCGGGCCCATCCGCTGGATCGGTCCTGACGTCGGTGAGGTGATCGCCACGGCGGCCAGCGACAGTCGGACATGGCTCGGCGTCGTCCCCATCTCATTCGTTTCCGACCATGTCGAGACCCTCTACGAGATTGACATCGAGATGAAGGACCACGCCGCAGCGGTCGGTATCGACAACTTCCATCGGAGCCGGTGCCTCGGCATAGACCCGATCGTGGGTCCCATGCTTGCCGACATCGTGCAGGAGGTGCTGTGAAGGGGCACCCGGACGTAATCGTCGTCGGGGCCGGCCTCGGAGGCCTGCTTGTCGCCAGCGAGGTCGCCAGACGGGGCGGCCATCCACTGGTACTTGAGGCCGGACCGGTGCCGGGAGGTGTTGCTGCAACCGTCCACGATGAGAACTACCTACTTGAACCTGCGGCCGGCTCCTTCCTGCTTCCGCATCCCCACCTGACACCCATCCTCGAATCGGTTGGAGCCAGCGTCGTGCCGGCCGAGCCGGTCGCCCACCGCCGCTTCGTGTACGACCGGGGTGAGTTGTTCGAGCTTGCCGGACCAACTTCACTCACCACCCGACTCGTCTCTGGCCGTGGCAAGCTCCGCCTTCTTCGTGAGCCATGGGTGCGGAGTCCGGCGACGGTCATCGATGAACCGCTTCAGAGCTTCCTTGAGCGCCGACTCGGCCCTGAGGCCGGCCGCACAGGTGCAACCCTCATGGCGCACGGAGTATTCGCCGGCGACCCCGACAGGTTGTCGGCGAGAGCAGCCTTTCCAGCGATTGTCGCCCTCGAAGACGCCGACGGCAGTTTGGTCAGGGGCGTCCTCGCACGGCGTCGAACCCGTTCGAAGGATACACCAAGAGCAAGGGTCCACACAGCGCTGAACGGCATGGATGGGCTCGCCGCCGAGCTCGCCGCTCCCCTGGGCGACGACTTCCGTCCGGACTGGCCTGTCGAGTCCGTCCAACACGATGGCAGCGGGTGGACCGTCACTGGTCGTGGTGAGGAGCATGCCCCCGCGGTCATCGTCGCTCTTGCTCCCGCCGAAGCCGCCCGGATCCTGCCCGGGCCATTCGCCCCGTTGCTGAACGAGGCCCACGCGGCGCCGGTCGCAGTCGTGGGCCTCGGAGGACCTGAAGCCCACATGCAGGTGCCCTCGGGATTCGGGGTGCTTACCGGCCCCGATGCTGGTCTCCACATCCTCGGGCTCCTGTTCGAGTCGTCCTACGCTGCGGGTCGAGCGCCAGATCACCATCGCCTACTCAAGGGCATCTACGGTGGTGACGCCGACCCGGCAGTTCTTGCACTCGCCGACGACGACCTGGTGGCACTGGCCATCGAGGAGGCCGGCCGGATCCTCGGTGTGTCACTCCGGCCCTCATGGACCCGCGTGATCAGGCATTCTCCCGGGATCCCCCAGTACCACGTTGGGCACGCAGCGTGGCTTGACAGGCTTGACCACGTTGCCGCCGAGTTTCCCGGACTCCACCTGGCGGGCTGGGGATACCGGGGTATGGGGGTGACATCCCTTGCCCAGCACGCCTCGGCCCTGGCAGAAAGGGTGCTGGCGGCACCGTGAGGGAGTACCGGCGCTCGGTTAGGGTGCCGGCGATGGCCGGAGCAACTCCCAGGACCGCGAAGAAGTGGACCTTCCAGTGGAAGGAGCTCCACGACGAGGTCATCAACTCGAACCTCTGCACGGGATGTGCCGGCTGCGTCATCTCGTGCCCACACGACGTGATCGGCTACAGGCACGCCCCGGGGGCCTACCGTCCGTTCCACCTCGAGGATGAGCTCGGGCCTGACAACTGTGTCCACGGTGAGAAGGGCTGCACCTCTTGCACCAGGGCGTGCCCCAGGTTCCGAAACTGGGAGTCGGAGGCCGACGAGCACCTGCACGCCCGGGAGCGCCGACCCGACGAGGTGTCTGGCATCTACAGGGACATCCTGCTCACCCGGGCCACTGACACAACCGTGGCGGACCACGGTCAGGACGGCGGGCTGGTTTCGGCGATCCTCATCTGGTGCCTGGAGAAAGATGTGATCGACGGAGCGCTCGTGTCAGCGACAGAGGGTGACGGCTGGAATGCCGTGCCGGCTCTTGCCACCGACAGGGAGGAGGTGCTTGCTGCTGCCGGAAGCCGCTACACGTACTCGGCCAACACCATGGCCATCGCCGAGGCCCGGGAGCGTGAGCTCGGGTCACTGGCTCTGGTGGGCATGGGCTGCCAGACCTCCGTTGGCCCTGTCATGTGGCACCGGAGGGTCGGAAAGGCCGGCAAGCCGATCAAGTTGAACATCGGGCTGCTCTGCTCCAAGTCGTTTGACGACAGCATCTTTGAGGACCTCTTCTGGGCCAAGTACCGGCTCCGCCGCGAAGACATGGTCAAGATGAACATCAAGGGCGTCTTCCAGATCTGGATGAGAAACGGCGACTACCACGAGGTGAACCTGAAGGAGTGCCACGCATGGACCCGCGACGGCTGCAACCACTGTCCCGACTTTGCGGCCGAACATGCAGATATCTCGACCGGAGGCATCGGCGAGAACAGCGACTGGACACTCACAGTCGTGCGTACGGAGCTGGGACGTCAGGTCATCATGGCGATGCTCGCAGACGGTGTGATCGAGGGCCGTCCCGGCGACTCTGATCCCGGCGCCATCGCCCTCATGCACAAACTCGCCGCCAAGAGCAGGTCGAGGTGGCCTGAGTGGGCCAACCCGGCCGTGGCGGTCAGCCTTCCGGCGTAGACAGGCAGGCTGTCTGCCGGGTGATTCGGATCAGACCGGACAGGCTTCGACGGCTTCGGTGAACCAGCCGAAATTCTCACTCAACATCTCGGCGGTGATGTCAGCGCGGTGGGTGTCGATGAAGTCGTCGAACTCACCGAACTCCTCGTAGGAGATCGCCGCCTTCACCTTGACCAGCACACAGGTGCAGTACGACTCCGCCTTCGCATCGGGGAGATCGTCGTTGGCCTCAACACAGGAGGAGACGAAGTTCCTCTCTGCAAGTCCCTGGCCGGTCTCGTCCGGCTGGTCCTCCCATGTCTCGGGGACACCGGAGTTGGCACATGCAGACGCCAGCAATAGGAGCGAGAGCACGGCTGGCAGGATTCGATGAGGCTGTACCACGGCGCCGAGGCTATCGCCCGACGACCTCCGCCCGACCAGCGGTCAGGTCCGGGCCAGTTCCATGGCACGTACCAACACCGTGTCGAACATGGGCTCGGTGAGGCGACCGGTGAAGGTGTTCTGCTGGCTCACGTGGTACGAGCAGAGCAGTTTGCGACCGTCGGGAAGCGCCACCTCCAGGCCGTGTCCAAACCGGGGTCGGGGCCTGAGGCCCAGTTCCGCAGCGGTCGCCGCATATCCGATTCCACCCAGGACCAGGATCACCTTCACTCCGGTCAGGGCCCTCAACTCCCGCTGGAAGAAGGGCTGACAGGCGCAACGCTCGCCCGGCGTCGGCTTGTTGGCAGGAGGGGCACACTTCACGGGTGCCGTGATGAAGACGTCTTCCAGAACCATGCCGTCGTCTCGACCGACGGCCTCGGGCTGGCTGGCCAGCCCCGCCCGGTGGAGTGCAGCGAACAAGAAGTCACCGGAGCGGTCACCCGTGAACACGCGGCCTGTCCGGTTGGCTCCGTGCGCCGCCGGTGCAAGGCCCACAATCAAGATTCTGGCCCCGTGGTCACCGAATCCGGGTACCGGTCGACCCCAGTAGTCTTGGTCGCGGTATGCGGCCCTCTTGTCGTGAGCCACCTGCTCGCGCCAGGCAACCAGCCGGGGACAGGCACGACATGAGACGACCTCTTCACTGACCGCGACAAGGGCTGATGACTGCTCCACTGCCGCAGAGTAGGTTGAGCGGCGATGCCCTCCACCCTCGTGCTGTTCGTGCGCCACGGCCGGACGCCGACAACCGGAACCACGCTCCCCGGTCGGGCACCCGGCCTGCACCTTTCACCCGAGGGCCTGCTCCAGGCCGAGGCGACTGCAGCCGGGCTTGCAGGTACAACGGCTGGCATGCCCGGAGGTGGCGTGGCCGCCGTCTACAGCTCTCCCATGGAACGCACACGAGAGACCGCCGCCCCAATCGCCAGGGCCGTCGGCAGGCGTGTCCGTACTGCCCACGGCCTGATCGAATGCGACTTCGGAAAGTGGACCGGCCGGCGTCTGAGGGAACTCTCGCGCCTAAAGGCCTGGAGGTCCGTCCAACGACAACCTTCCACCTTCCGGTTCCCGGGAGGCGAGTCGTTCGCAGAGATGCAGGCACGGATTACTGGCCAGATCGCCGACCTGGTTGCTGGCCATCCCGGCGAGACCATCGTGTGCGTGTCGCATGCGGACCCGATCAAGGCAGCCCTGTCAGCCGCACTGGGCAGCCCGCTCGACATGTTCCAACGTCTCGTGGTAGGTCCCTGTTCGGTCAGCGCCGTGCTCTACACCGATGACCACCCGGTTGTCCTCCGCCTCAACAGCAGCGGGCCCGTGGTCGACCCGGCTGCCCAGAAACCCGGAACGGTCAGAGAGGACCGTGGGTACCTGTAGGTTCGACGGCAATGGAACGACCTGACATCGACTGGGACGACACCGACGGTTTCACGAACGGCACTGTGGGCCCAACGGGGCGACGTGTGTTCTTCATCCAGGCTCGCAGAGGTGACGCCATTATCTCCCTGAAACTGGAGAAGCAGCAGATGGCCGGTCTCGCCGAGTTCCTCGAGAAGATGCTGGCCGATCTTCCCCCGGTCTCCCACCCGTCACTCCAACCCGACGGCGACCCCGTTACCGGGGTTCTGGTTTTTGAGGCCCCCGAGGAGGCCGACTGGGTCATCGGAAGCCTCGGCGTCACCTACCAGCAGTCGACCGACCGCCTGGTACTGATCGCCGAGGAATTGATCCGCGATGAGGACCTGAAGCCCGCCCAGGCGAGATTCCCCCTGAGACGCGAACAGGTCGAATCGTTCATCGAGTCGGCCCGGGCCCTCGTGGCTGCAGGCCGCCCGCCGTGCGACTGGTGTGGCGCCCCGCTGGAGCCTGAAGCCGGCGGCTGGTGCCCCTGTGCCAACTGAGCAGGAGGCGGCTGGCGGGTCGAGTCCTGATTCCCCCTTCCGGGTCCGCGGTTCTGTCGACGACGAGTCGGCGTTGGCGTCGCTTGCAACCTGTGACCTGACGCTCCTGGGACAGATGCCGTGGTCCTCGAACGGAACCTTTCTGGTCGATCTTGTTCCGACCATCCCGGGAGAAGACATCCTTCAGGGCGTGTACAAGCCGGGTAGAGGTGAGCGCCCCCTCAGCGACTTCCCCACCGGCCTCTACAGGCGTGAGGCCGCCGCCTGGGAGTTGGCCAGCCACCTCGGGTGGGGCCTCATCCCACCCACCGTGGTTCGCGATGGTCCACTCGGCGAAGGGTCGGTTCAGCTGTACGTGCCCTGCGACTACCGGGAGCACTACTTCACGCTCTGTGAGGATCCGACCAGGGCGGATGAACTGAGGCGCCTCGCCGTGTTTGACCTCCTCGCCAACAACACCGACCGGAAGGCGGGTCATGTCCTGGCTGGCGATGACGGTCGTATCTGGGCAGTCGACAACGCCCTCTGCTTCCACCACCGGTTCAAGATACGGACCGTAATCTGGGACTTCAGTGGGCAGCCGATACCTGCTGCCCTGCTGGAAGACCTGACCCGCCTCCTCGACACGGACCTGCCGACGTCCCTGTCGTGCCTGCTGGACACCTTCGAGGCCGACGCCGTGGTAGCACGGGCATCGGCTCTGCTGGCCGACGGCGAGCTTCCAGTTGACCCCAGCGGGCGTCGGGTCCCCTGGCCGCTCCTGTGAGGACATCCAGTTGAGCCGGAAGGCCGACCTGGATCGACTCCTCGACAACGGGGACCTCGACGGCCTCCTGCGACTTGTCGACGACCTCTGCGGGGAAGGTGACTGGAACCTTCTGGAGACACTGGCAACACGGGGGCGTCTAGCTGTCGAACGGGGGCACCAGCTCTGGCCCGCAGCAGACCACGCTGAGCACCGCCTGGCCCTTGAGGCACCCGGCCATTTCGCCGCCGGGGCCGTGGTGCGTGATGCCACACGGTTCGGACCGGCCCCCCTGGCAGAGGTGGCGGCATCGTCACATCCGTGGAAGGACCTTGCTCCACACCTGCCAACAGGCCCACTTCGGGCCACCGTCGCCCACGAACGGGTTGCACGTGGGGAGGACCTGACCGGCGGAGACGACCTGGGAAGGAGCGACCCACTGGGTCTTCCCCTGATTCTGTCGGCATGGGAACCCACCTACCTGATTCCAGAGATCGGCCCCTATGGCGTTGAGGACCCTGTTCCAGAGGCCGGAGCCCTAGAGGAGGTAGACATTCCCCGACCCACCGAGGCGGTCGGTGGTGTGGAGGCAGCGGGTACCGGTGCCCTGCGCGACCTGGCCAGGACCTGGGCCGAGGAGTCGAACGGCCACTCGATGTCTGTAGCAGTCCAGGGTGGTGCCGGCAACGCAATCGCCACTCTTCTGGCCGATCCGACCATTCGCCGTGTCCGCTGGCGGAGGCTCGAAGCGGGAGAGGCGATCAGCCTCATGGCATGGGCCGGAGCATCAGGTGGCGCCCATGGGCGCCGACGGGGTGCGGCGCGTGGCCGCTTCGAGGCCTGGTGGTGTGCCGCCAACCTGGCCGGCCTGCTCGAGGATCCCGATGACCCATGGCCACCCGATCCGGTGCAGGTTGGCGATGCGGCAGCCGAGATGAACTGGTGGAGATGGGATGTGGACGGTGCCCGGACAGGCTGGCACCTCAACCTGGCCATGGAGGACCCCGACGATGGCCTTGCGTGGGCTCTGGCTGCCGGTGACCGGTACTCGGTCTCGGCTCCGGAGCAGTAGCCGGGGTCAGCGGGCCTTGAGTGCCTCGATCAACTTCGGCAGGACCTTGTGTACATCTCCGACGATGCCGAGGTCGGCCACGCCGAAGATGGGTGCCTCCTCGTCCTTGTTGATGGCGATGATGTTCTGGGATCCCTTCATGCCGACAAGGTGCTGGGTGGCACCAGAGATGCCGCACGCAAGGTAGACGGCGGGCTTGACGACCTTGCCGGTCTGACCCACCTGGTAGGAGTAGGGCACCCAACCGGAGTCGACCACGGCACGCGAGGCACCGGGTGCTCCCTTGAGGAGGGTTGCGAGGGTTTCGATCATCTCGTACTTCTCGGCATCGCCGATGCCCCTGCCGCCGGCAACGACGATTGAGGCCTCGTCCAGCTTCGGGCCGGAGCTCTCCTCGACGAAGCGGTTCTTCACCACAGCACCGGCGGTGTTGCCGAGGTCACCAGCCTCTATGGCACCGACGGTGGCCGGAGCCCCACCTGCATCCTCGGCGGCAAATGACTTCGGGCGAACGAGGAAGATGGCGGTTCCGGCACCGGTAAAGCCCGTGGTCACGTCGGTTGTACCGCCGAACACCGGCTCAACCCCCAGAAGGCGGTCGCCGTCGACGACAAGGTCCACAACGTTTGTGATTACCGGTGCATCCAGCTTGGCGGACAGTCGTCCGGCTACATCTCGACCGTCGTAGGTGGTTCCACAGAGCACGACATTGGGGCCGGTTCCTGTCGACACGGCACCGGCGATGGCCGAGGCCACGCGTGGACCGGGGAGGCCCTCGCCGAGGTCACCAACCGACAGCACCGACGAGGCACCGTGTGCGCCCAGGTCGGCTGCCAGCGGCGACGCATCGCCGTGGACGACGATGTCGACAGTGTCTGCGAGGCTACGTGCCTTGGCCAGCAACTCGAGGGTGGTGGTCGCAACCACACCTTCCCTGGCCTCGCCGTAGATCCAGATCTTTGAGAGTCCCATGTCGCCTCCTAGAGAACCTTCAGATCGTCGAGGAAGGCCATGATGCGCTCATGGGCATCGCCCTCGTCGACGATCACCTCGCCGGCCTCCCGTGCAGGTGCCTCTACGATGTCTGTTATCTCCTGGCCTGCTCCGGCCCAGCCCACCGTTGAGGGGTCAATAACGAGACCAGCCAGATCGACCTCGTCGACCGGCTTGTTCTTGGCTGCCATGATTCCCTTGAACGACGGGTACCGGGGCTCAACGACGCCGGCTGTCACCGACACCACAGCAGGGAGGCTGCACTCGATCTCGTCGTAGCCGTCCTCGGTCTGGCGCTTCACCGTGGCCACACCGTCGGCGACAGCGATCTCCTTGGCGAACGTCACAGACGGGAGACCCATCAACTCGGCGACCTGAACAGGAACCGTGCCCGTGTAGCCGTCGCTGGACTCGGTACCGGTGAGAATCAGGTCGGGCTCGCACCTTCGAATTGCCGCAGCCAGAACCTTGGCGGTGGCAAGCGCATCGGAGCCGGCAAGAGCCTCGTCGCTCACGAGAACGGCACTCTCGGCGCCCATCGCCAGGGCGGTCCGTAGGCCGCTCACCTCGCTGTTGGGAACCATCGACACGAGGCGGACCTCGCCCTCGCCGGCGGCATCCACCAGTTGCAGGCCCATCTCGACCCCGTAGGAGTCGGACTCGTCCAGGATGAGTTTGACATCCCGCTTGAGGGTTCTGGTTTCGGGGTCCAGGGCACCTGGGTCTGCCGGGTCCGGGATCTGCTTGACACACACGACGACGATCATGGGCGACAGTGTGCCCGCTGAGAGGGGTAAACAGGCAAGCCCGGAATGGATTTTCGGCGCATTTCCCCGCCGGCGCAGGCATGAATAGGGTGGCCGTATGACCATCTACGGAAGTTCCGGGGAAACCACCCATCACACGCCATGAAGGTCCTGTTGGTTGTCAACCCCTCGGCCTCCTCGGTCAACGCCCGCACACGGACAGTCATCCAAAAGGCGCTGTCTGCCGATCACCGCCTCGAGGTGGCCACCACCAGCCGCAGGGGGCATGCCACACGCCTGGCACGGGGGGCTGCCGACGATGGCATGGACGTGGTCGTGGTGTTGGGAGGCGACGGGACCCTCAACGAGGCCGCCAACGGTCTGGCGGGTTCCGACACGGCCCTGGCAGCGGTTCCAGGTGGTTCCACAAACGTGTTCGCCCACATTCTGGGCCTCCCGGACGACCCGGTGGAGGCAACCGGTGCCGTACTCGATGCCATGGACATCGGATCAATTCGCCGTATCGGGCTCGGCTCTGTCAACGACAGATACTTCCTGTTCAACGCCGGGGTCGGCTTCGACGCCGCTGTTGTCGAACAGGTCGAGCGGCGTAGCGGCCTCCTTAAGCGGTTCGCCGGCCATCCCCTCTTCATCGCGGCGGCATGCAACACCTGGCTTCGACACTTCGACCGACGACATCAGGCCTTCCGGGTCACAACCCGACGCGTCGACGAGGAGGAACCGGGAGACCCCGTGACCACCGGCGTAGATGGGATGTTCGGTGTGTGCCTGAACACCGACCCCTACACCTACCTGGGCAGCCGCTCCCTGTCACTCTCGCCCGGAACCAACCTCGACAGTCCGCTGGCCATGGTCACCATGCGATCACTGTCCCTGGCAAACCTGGTGCCGGTTCTCACCGGTGCCCTCGGTTTTGGCCGCACCCCGGTGGCGGAATGTAGAGGTATCAGCCACCGCAGCAACCTTGCCGAGGCCCACGTGACCGGCTACCGGCCGGTCCCCTATCAGGTCGACGGCGACTACCTGGGTGAGGCGACCGACCTCATCTTCCGGCACCAGCCGGCCGCCATGGACCTCGTGGTACCGCAGGACCAGCCTGCTGCCTGACCGCAGAGGTAGTCAGGCCTGGGCAACCTCGTCGACTATCTGGCGGGCGACACCAGGAAGGTTCGTGATTATCCCGTCGACTCCCCAGGCTGCCAGCTGGGCTATCCGGTCGGGGCCGTCAACGGTCCACACATTCATCCTCAGGCCGAGCTCGTGGGCCGCAACCACAAGGGCCTCGTCGATCAGGTCATCCCAAGGGTTTACCGCGCCGTGCCCGTGAGCCACGGTCCTCTCCAACACCTGACCGGGCCCTGAACGCTCCATGACCAGCCAGCCTGTCGGAAGGCGCTGGTCAGACGACCGGATCCGGTCGACCGAGTTCATCTCAAAAGACGACACCAGCAGCATCTCGAAGGGCCTGTAGGCCTCGGCGAGGCCCACCACCGCCTCACAGACCAGATGAGCGTCGCCGTGGTCGGGATCTCCGGGGAGGTTCTTGACCTCGATGTTCACCCCCATGCCATCGCAGGCCTCGAAGGCCTCGGCAAGGCTGGGGACCTCATCGGGAAGGTCAACCGCCTCGACCTGACGAATCAGCCGTCCGTCGGCAAGGTGTGCATCGTGGTGAACCACAAGGACCTCGTCGGCGGACAGGCGTACGTCGAGTTCAACCCAGTCGGCTCCCTGAACGCGGGCCTCTGTGAAGGCGGCGAGCGTATTCTCAGGGTGGTCCACCGAGGCGCCACGGTGGGCGATGACGAGCGGCTTCGGTTTGTTCATCGGACCACCATGCACGACAACCTGACACATGTCGGGGACCTCATGCCAACGGCTCCTGCGCCTCGTCCCTGACCCCAACCAGGCGCGTCGCCGGTATCTGCACCTCGGCTACCGTGCCCTCACCACGTACGACCGGGCTCAACGCGATCGACCCTCCGAGTTCGCCCTCGACAAAGGTCTTGACGATGGTTAGGCCGAGACCGGTGGCATCCTCGAGACGGAAGTCAGGGGGAAGCCCGACCCCATTGTCGATCACCGACAGTGTGAGGCCATCTGACCGTCGGTTCAGGCGGATCGCCACTGTGGCACCGTCATCGGGTTCACCCATGCCCGGTACCGCCGGAAACGCGTGGTCCACGGCGTTTTGCAGCAACTCGGTGAGCACGACGGCCAGGGTTGTGGTCACCTGAGCGGGCAATATGCCCGCGTCGCCCTCCACGTCGAAGGCCACCGGCCTCAGTGGCGACGAGACGCTCTCCTCAACGACTCTCACGAGAGGTCTGACGATGTCGACGAACGCCACGTCGTCATCGGCGCTCTGGGCCAACGTTTCGTGCACAACCGAGATGGCGCCGATGCGGCGAATCGACTCGAACAGCGCCGCCCTCGCCTCGTCGGACCTCAGGCGCCGCCCCTGCAGGCGCAGCAACGAGGAGATGGTCTGGAGGTTGTTCTTCACCCGGTGGTGGACCTCGCGGATGGTCGTGTCCTTTGAGACGAGTTGCCGGTCGCGGCGGCGCAACTCGGTCACGTCGCGAACCAGAACGATCGCGCCCGTCGGATGCTCACCGTCGAACAGCGGAAAGCAGTGGCTGACGATGGCCACCTCGTTTCCCCTCTCCATCTCATCGATGACCGTGGTCCGCCTGGCAAACGCATTACGCAGGATCGAGGCCCCGAGACCGGTATCTACGAATCGGGCACCGATGATTCCCCTGTGCACGCCGAGTCGGTGCAGCACAGACACCGCGTTCGGTGAGGCGAACTCGATTCGGCCCTCCTCGTCGACGAGAAGAAGGCCGTCACCGACCCTCGGGGTTCTATGTCTCAGCCGTGCCTCATCGCGGTACGGGAACTGGCCCCTCTGAAGCATCGTGGCGAACCGTTCGAAGACCTTCAGATAGGTACGTTCCTGCTCGCTTGACGGCCGACTCTGTGAACTGGCCCTCTCCCTTGCGAGCACTGCGACCGTCTCGCCCTGGCGGCGCACCGGTACGGCCAGGATGTCGAGGCCACCGTCAACCTCTTCATTGGCCGTTCCCTCAACGGTCTCTGACCTGTCAAAGCAGTCGGCTATCAGGCTCCGGCGGCGCTGTTCGAATACCTGCCCCACCAGATCGGCCCGGTAGAGGGTGGTGCCGGTGGTGGGCCGGACGTGCCCGAGAAGGATGAGGGTCGGCTCCGACGAGCCTGCCGACCGCCCGTAGAGAAACAGGTCGGCGAAGGAGAGGTCCGCAAGGAGGCCCCATGAGCTGATCAGGTCATGGAGGTACGCGACCTGTTCTGTGTCCAGGTCTGTGTGATCGCTGGTCAGGTCAGCCAGGTTGGCCATGGAAGGTCCAGCCTATGTAACAGCCTGTCGAAAATGGGGAGAGGAGGTGTCCGGTGAACCCGGTCGCCCCACTCGACCACCTGTGACTCAGCTGAAGCCGACCGGGTTGGTTGAACCATCGGACCCGATGTCGACGTAGGCGATGCGGTCCGCTGGTATGCCGACCTGGCGACCCCGCAGGTCGGTCAGCCAGAGCATCGCGGACGTACCCTCGAGGGCGGCCTCGACCTCGGCACGCAGCGCCGGGGTGTCGGTGTCGTCGGCCATCTCAACCGTTATCTCCTTGGGCGTGTGGGTAACGCCGATCCTCACGTCCATGACTATGACTCTCCCGTTTCGTTGCGTCGCTGCGGCCCCATGGGGGCCTGCTAGCGGCTCAGTGTGTCAGAGGATCCGCAACTCGCGGTGCCTGCGCTTCGTGGGTCTTAGGTCGACATCGACGACACGTGCCATTTCGGCGAACACTGCTCCAGCCTCACTGTCGGAATCTGCTGCCACCGGCCTGCCGACGTCCGCACCCTCGCGGAGGGCAGGGACGAGCGGAATGCTCCCGATCAACGGAACACCGATGCGCTCGGCAAGGTCAGCACCCCCACCTGACCCGAAGAGTTCGTAACGAGTGCCGTCGTCGCCTGTGAACCACGACATGTTCTCGATCACCCCGTGGACCTTCAGGTTCACCTTGTCGGCCATGAATGCGGCCCGTTGGGCAACGGTCTGGGCCACTGGCTGCGGCGTGGTAACCACGTACATCTCGGCTGTGGGGAGGAAGCCAGCCAGGGAGATCGCCACGTCACCAGTGCCTGGTGGCAGGTCGACGAGGAGGTAGTCGGGTTCGTCCCAACGGACATCCGTGAGGAACTGTTCGAGGGCCTTGTGAAGCATCGGGCCACGCCAGATAACGGGTTGCTCCTCATCGGCGAAGAAACCCATCGAGATGCATCTGACCCCGTGTGCCTCTGGTGGGATGAGCATCTCGTCGACGACGGTCGGTGGCTGGTCGACGCCCAGCATCCTCGGGATCGAGAACCCCCAGACGTCGGCATCAAGAACCGCGACAGTCCGTCCCCGGGTTGCGAGCGCAACCGCCAGGTTGGTCGTTACCGAGGACTTGCCCACGCCACCCTTGCCTGAGGCGACGAGCAGCACCCGCGTGGCGGCGTTGGCCTGTGCGAACGGGACCGCCTGACCCTCGAGATGTCCGTTGGTGTGGTTGCTGCCTACCACGTGTGCTCCCGCTGGTGGGTGGGTGAGTCTGCTCGCCGGGCCATCGGTCGAGACACCGACCCGGCGGTCCGGGAGCCGTGTTCGGTAGGGTAGCGATGTGGATGGGGCACCCCTCACGCCAACCGAGTTCGCCTCGGCAGTCACCGCCATCACCGGTGCCTTCGGCGATCCGACAAGGCGCGACATATTCCTCTTCACGCGCGAACGTCCCGGCGGGGCCACCGCCACCGAGACAGCCGAGCACTTCGACCTCCATCCCAACGTTGCCCGCCACCACCTCGACAAGTTGGCCGCAGGTGGCTACCTCGAGATCGCCGTCGAACACCGTGATGGCGCCTCGGCCGGTCGACCCTCCAAGCACTACCGGTCAGCCAACCCGTCAGCACCCCTGGAGTTGCCCATTCCACGCGATGACCTGCTCATCAGCATGCTGGGTAGGGCCCTCGCCATGCTTCCGGACGGCCAGGCCGAGCAGATGGCAGAGGAGGTCGGAGCCGAGGTCGGCCGCTCGATGGCCGAGTCGATCGGTCCCGAGGAGATCCAGCGGTCCTTCCGGTCGGCTATGCAGGTTGTGGCAGATGCCCTCACGGCGCACGGGTTCGCCGCCCGTGCAGTGAGAGCCGGTGAAGACCAGCTGCGAATCGTGTCCGAACACTGCCCGTTCGGCGGTGCACCCATCGAGTACCCGGTCATCTGCGCCGTCGACCGTGGGCTGGTGAGGGGGATGCTCTCGGCTCTCTACGGAGATGCGACGACCGACCTGAGTTCATCGCTCCCGATGGGCGATGCCGTCTGCATCACCGACGTCAGCACCTGAAGATCAGGCGGGCCTCTCGGACACCTACCCGGCTGGTGCCAGTCCCTCGGCTACCAGCAGTTCAGCCAGACCTGTGGGCCTCTGGGGGAGGCTGAAGAAGGCCTCGGCGTCTGCCAGGGCCTGTTCCCGACGGTCCAGGAGCACGCTGTTGACAAGCGCCCGGTAGCCGAGTGCCCACGGGTTGTCCGGGTCGATCCTGATCGCTTCGTCCAATGAAATGAGGCTCAGCTCAACCAGCTGAAGTTCGCCGGTCCCAGCCAGGAGCCAGCCTCTCTCCGCCAGCAGCGACGCTGCCTCGGGGTCCTTGTCGATGCCGGCGTCGAGAAGTTCAAGTGCCGCCAGGATCTCACCGTTGCGCGCCAGGCCTCCGGCGACCCTTTCCCGCAGGTGGCTCTGGGCAACCAGGTCTGCCACGATCGGTGCTGCGTCGAGGGTGTCGAGTGCCACCAGGTCAGCTGCGGCACCGGCGAAGTCATTGTCGGACAGGCGCTGTGAAGCCCGAAAGACCCGCACATCGGGATAAGTCGGATCCAGGTCGACGGCGGCTTCGAGGTCGGACCGACCGGCAACGGCATCGCCACCCCGCCACAGTGCCCAACCCCGGTATGCGAGAGCCTCGACGTTGGATGGCTGGATATCGAGTACCTCGCCGTACAGGCGGACTGCCTCATCCGGTAATGCCACACCTGCCTCAATGAGCAGCGTCCTGGTCGATAACCGGATATCGCCCGACGCTGAACCGCTGCTGCCCCGGCCTGCCGTGGAGCGCGTGACGAGCACCCCCGCCAGGATGGCGACAACTACTACACCGACCAGGACCAGGGACTGCCTCGATGGATGGCTGTCGTCACCGGATGGGCCCTGCCACCTCCGGACCGCCAGCACAAGGCCAACAACTGCGGCAGCGGCGACCATGACCGGCAGCACCCAGACGAGACCCGTCAGGCCGCCTCCGCTTGGCGAGTAGTCGATGTCCTCGCCAAAGCTGGCAACCAGCAGGTCTCGCACCTCGGCGTCGGTAGCGCCCTCGTCGACCATCCTCACGATCGTGGCCCGGATGGTCCGCGCCACCGGCGCATCGGATTCAGCGACTGACTGCCCCTGACACACCGGACAGGCAAAGTCCTCAGCCAGATCGTGCACCCGATCAGCGTTTGTCAGCGCCGGCCGTTCGGCAGTCTCGGCTATAACCAGTGCTCCTACCGAGACCACCAGAACCACCAGCCATGCTGCGCGCCTTGGCATCAGTTCAACCGTCGGTTCATTCGAGGGTCCTCTTCGCCCCTGCCAGAAGCGACTCCAGGTCGGCAGCCTCGATGCCACCGACCACCTTGGCGGCCACATGACCCGAGGGGCTCACCAGATACGACTCAGGCACGGCTACCACTCCCCAGTCGACGGCGACACGGCCGGTGTCCTCGGCAAGAACCGGCCAACCGCCACCGTTCTGCCTGAAAAAGACCTCGACCTCCGTAGGGCTGTCATCGAACGCAACGCTCACAATTCTGACATCGTCGGCTTCGGCATGGGCGTCGGCGAATACCACCAACTCGGGGTGTTCCCGGATACATGGAACGCATGTCGTCGAGAAGAAGTTGGCAACGACGAAACGCCCCCGTTGGTCATCAAGGTTCCAGACCTCACCGTCGATGGTCGTACCCACTATCGGAGGGGCCACCTGGCCGACCAGGTGCATGCTGACCCGGTCAGGGCCGGCCTGCCGCGTCGCCAGAACACCGATGAGGACCGCTCCCACCAGGCCCACGGCGAGTGCCGCCACCCTCACAGGGTTCATGCCGGGGCCTCCTGTCGGGTGGAGTGCTCCCCGGTCTCGGAAGTCGTGGGAAAAGAGCGCCTGTCTCGACCCGGGACTGCCGCCAGCACCGTCCCGAGAGCCATCACGCCGCCACCGAACCACAACCACCACACCAGGGGCTGGACAGTGACCCTGACGATGGTGGATCCGGAACCATCGGGCACCGCCAGGACCGCCAACTGGACGTCGTCCCAGACTGTCGACCTGGTGGCCGGGGTGCCGATGGTCTGGCCTCCGAACGGGAAGGTGCTGATGGCCGGCATCTGGAGCTCACCGTCGACCAGTACCGAGACCCTGACCTCGCTCTTTTCAGCAAGGGCCACCGACTCGATCCCGTTGAAGACAAGGGTGTGCCCGGCAATAGAGGCGCTGTCTCCGATCTCGTCGAAGCTGAACTCGGCCTGACGTAGAAACGATGAGGAACAGGCGAATGCGACGGCAACCACCGCCACGCCGATGTGCACGACCATTCCACCACTTGAGCGCCCCACCAGACCACGGAGGCCACGCGCCCTCACAGCCAACAACAGTTGCCTGACGGCACCGGCCACAGCGAACCCTCCCAGCCCGACCGCCAGGGTCGGCGCCCAGCCCCGACTCCCGATGAGAACCGCCACGACCATCGACACCGCACCTGCTGAAGCGGGCCAGACCAGCCTCTTTGACAACAGCTCGCCTCCAGCCCTTCCCCACGGCAGGGCTGGCGCTACCGCCATCAGGAACAGGAGGGCGAACCCGATCGGCATGGTCATCCGTTCGAAGTAGGGGTTCCCGACCGAGACGCGGCTTCCGTTGGCGGCTTCAATGAGGAGGGGGAAGACGGTTCCCAGCAGGACCACGAAGGCGAACGAGCCAAAGAGCAGGTTGTTGGCAAGGAATGCACCGGTCCGGGACAGGGGTGATTCGATCTCGCCGCCCCTGCTGATCTCGTCTCCACGCCATGCGATGAGGCCGACCGTCGTGGCGACCACAAGGGCAAAGAACGCGAGGAGCATCGGGCCTATCTCCGACTCGGTGAAGGCGTGCACTGAGTCCAGCACACCGGACCTGGTTATGAACGTGCCGAGGATGGTGAGGGAGAACGTGGCGCTGAGGAGAGAGAGGTTCCAGACACGGAGCATGCCCCGCCTCTCCTGGACCATCACCGAGTGCAGGAACGCCGTTCCGGTCAACCACGGCAGGAACGAGGCATTCTCAACCGGATCCCACGCCCAGTAGCCACCCCATCCGAGGACCTCATAGGACCACCAGGCACCGAGCATGATCCCGACGGTCAGCGCACCCCATGCCAGCAGGGTCCACCGACGGGTGCTCACCAACCACCCCTCTCCCATTCGACCAGTCGCGAGGGCACCGATGGCGAAGGCGAAGGGAACGGTGAACCCGACATAGCCGAGGTAGAGCACCGGTGGGTGGAACGCCATGAGAATGTGGTTCTGAAGCAGCGGGTTGGGCCCGGGACCGTCAAAGCCGGCCCACGGCTGGAACCTTGCGAACGGAAACGCCGGACCGGCCAGCAGCAGAAAGAAGAATGTGCATACAACGAAGAGGACCAGAAGGGCCCACGCCACCATCGGGTCCGCCAGGCTGTCCCGGAAGCGTCGGACAACCGCCACCACGTACCCGACGAGAATCAGCACCCATAACAGGATCGAGCCCTCCAGGGCCGACCAGAGTGTGGCCACGTTGAACAGAGCAGGGGTCTGGTGGCTGCCGTTCTCAGCCACGAACGCAACCGTGAAGTCACGGGTGATGAGCGCACGCTCCATCACCACGAACTGTCCGACAGCGGCCACGGCCAGCACGATCACGAAGTTTCGGGACAACGCCACGAAGCGCTGGTTCCGTGTAAGCAGCCCGTAGGCGATGCTCAGCGTCCCCATCACCCCGGCCGCCAGGCCCAAGGCTACGAACCCCGCACCGAGTGTGGCGTTCACGATCTGACCGGAACCACCGACCGGTGGGTCATGAACCCACCCCGCACGACTCCAACTCGGCATCGGCTCCCCGGTAGTCGTTGTCGTGCTTTACCACCATGTGATCCGTTCTCAGGTACCAGCCATCTTCTGCCGCTGAGGGAAGGCTCCCGATACCGGGAGGTTCACCGCTCACCCAGAATCCCTGCAGAACCACCGGCACTCCCGGCTGGAACAACTCGGCCGGATCGCCCAGGTGGGCGACGTCGGCAAGCACGTCGGCTACACAGAGGGTGAACACGACAGCGGCCTGGCCATCGAGGCGGGTTTCGACCAGCCCTGGCAGGGGGGTTCCGACCACCCGGAAGCGCTCGCTCCCGAGTTCGGCTCTGACCGACACCGCCTCATCGACCTCGTAGAAGAACAGTGAGGCATCACCGAGGGTGCGGAGCAGCACGAACACGATCCCCGCGACCACCAACAGGAGGACGACGACCGAAAACGGATTCCTGGCCCGTCGCTGGGGCCGGGAGGCCTGCGGTGTGAGGTCCAGCGGACCAGCCTCGCCTGACTCCTCGTCGACTGGGTCAGCCACCGTGGTCTTCCCCCTTGGAGGTGATCCAGCGCCTCTCCCCCTCTGGAACAGAACCGGCCATGCGGCGACCCCGACGAACGACTGCCCAGCCGTAGAGACCAAACACAACGAGGGTGATTCCCCATCCGGCCAGCAGGTATCCGAGGTGCGTCACTTCCCGCCCCCGGTCTGGCCGATTGCCTCATCAACGTCGAGGGTCTCCATCTCTGCGTGACGCTCGGCGATCGCCAATGCCACCTCGTGACCAGCCTGGGCATGTTCCAGCCAACCCACCCGGAACCGGTGCAGCATCAGCCATGCGAAGACAAGACCGAACACCACGAAGCCGAGCATCAGGGTGAACAGCGTGAGGTCCTCGATCTTGAGTTCGGCCAGGGTGGACTGCTGATGCAGGGTCCGGTTCTCCCACCACTCGACTGACCTGTTGATGAGAGGGATGTCGAGCACCGCCACAAGGGCGACAATGGCGGCACGGCGGGCCTGGCGCTGCGGCTCGGCCGGGGTCCGGCGTAGGGCCAGGTAGCCGGAGAACAGGAGGAACAACACGAGCGTGGTCATGAGGCGGACGTCTCCCCACTCCCACCAGGTGTTCCAGACGGGCCTCCCCCAGATGGAACCGGTGACGAGAACGAGCCCGCACAAGACCGTGCCCACCTCGGCCGACGCATAGGCCGTGACGTCCCACCACACTCCCCTCTTGAGCAGGTAACCGGCGCTCGCCACTGCACATGTCAGAAAGGCGACGTAGGTGAGAACAGCCATGGGTACGTGCAGGTAGAGGAGCCTGACGGCGTCGAACTGACCGAACTCCTCACCGGTTGTCGGATGCAGCCTCACGTCGGGTTCGGTGAGCACGAAGGCGAAAAGGATCAGGCCGGCCAGCCCGACCAGAGTGGTGAGACCCAGCAGGCGTGACCCGGGTGACCCGGTTGAGGTCGTGGTGTCAACCATGTCGTCTCCTTCCCATCCGTCAGTCCTCGATCATTGCGCCGTGCGCCAGAGCGCCCAACACGGTGGCAACCAGGCCGAACACGGCCAGCAGGCCCAACCAGGCCCAGCCGTCGACGGCTGCGGCACCCAGGGCGTCGTCGAACGACCGGGTAGCGCCTATCAGTACCGGAGCCAGCACCGGAAGCAGCAGGATCGGGAGCAGCGTGTCCCGAGCCCCGAGCCCCGAGGCCAGCGCCCCGTAGAGGGTACCGGTGGTAGCGACCCCCACAGCCGCTGCAACGGCTGTCAGCACGAGGAGTACCGGGTTGTCCACCTCGGAGCCGTAGAGCACAACAATTCCGATGGTCAACAGGACCTCCAGCACCATCAACTGGATGAAGACGGCCGCTGCCTTGCCGAGGAACACGGAAGCCGCTGCCATACCTGAGAGACGGAGTCCGGTGTGGGCGTCGTCAGCGTGCTCGATCGAGGCTGAGCGCTGCACCGCCAGGAGGGCAGCGAGGAGCACCGTCACCCAGAACAGACCCGGGGCGAAGGTTCGCAGGGTGCGCTGGTCGGCGTCAAGGGCGAAACCGAAGAGCACCAGCACGAGGAGTGCGAACGGTGCCACCTGGTTGAGCAGGACACGTGAGCGCGCCTCGATTCGGAGATCCCTGGTGGCTACCAGACCGGCGTCGGTGAACAGCTCACGCACCTGGCCCACCCCCCTGACCAACATCGCGTTCCGTGCCGGAAGCGCTACTGGAACTGTCGGCCACCACCATGCCGGCGGCGACGGTAACAACCCTCGGAGAGAGCGACCTGACCCGTTCCAGTTCGTGTGAAGAGACGAGCACCGTCGCTCCGGCACCGACCGCCTCCGAGATGAGCGAGTCGACAGCGTTGCGGCCCGCCTGGTCGAGGCCGGCGTGCGGTTCATCCAGCAACCACAGCTCCGGTCGCCGAACCGCCAGGGTGGCTATCGAGGTTCGCCGCCGCTGACCGGCCGAGAGGACATTCACCGTGCGGGAGAGGAGGCGCTTGTCGAGTCCCATGAGCCCTGCAGCAGTCGATGCCCGTGACTCTGCATCGGCTCCTGACAGACCCGCTGCCCTGGCCCAGAACGAGATGTTCTCGGCAACGGTCAGGTCGCCGTAGAGGCCTGTCGAGTGCCCAAGCAGCGCCACCCGACGACGCACGGCCCGGCGTTCTGTGGTCAGGTCGTGGCCCAGCACGACCACTTCGCCGGCAGTCGGACGGAGAAGGCCGGCGCACAGGCGGAGGAGGGTGGTCTTGCCGGCGCCGTTGGGCCCCTGGATGAGCACGGTCTCGCCGGCCTCGACGGACAGGTCGATCCCGGCAAGGGCGGGGAAGCGCCCCAGGAGCGCCACGGCTCCCCGTAGTTCGACCACCGACACGCTGCCACGGTACCTGTGGACCGGGCTCCCACCCCTACCCTGAAGAAGTGCGCACCACCGGTTCGAGACGACAGCGGGGCCTCACGGGGTCGGTGGCCCAGCTGGCACTCCTCGTTGTAGTGGGCCTCGCGGCCACCGCCTGTTCCGATTCGGGCAACCCCTCCGAGCCACCCACGTCCTCGACCAACCCGACGACGACGATGGTCGAGACCAGACCCTCGCTCGCCGAGGAGCAGGCCCCAGCCTGGATCGGCGAGGTCGTCAACCTCCATGATCTGGGTGGCGACGCCTGCTTCAACCAGTACTCATGGTTCCAGGACGAACGTCTGGTCGAGATCGACACACGCGTTCCGTGTGAGGGACCCCACCAATTCGAGATCTACCGCCTGGCCCAACATCCCGCCCGGCAGGGCGCACCTTGGCCGGGTGACCGGGAGATGGAGGCGTTCGCCACAGCAGAGTGCTACAACGCCTTCAGCGACTTTGTGGGAACCATCTACGAACTATCGGAGCTCGAGCTGGGTTTCCTCGTTCCCCGTCGGACCGACTTCGAACACGAGGCGGCACAGTTCCGGGGGGTCCACTGCTACGTGTCAAGCGCCGACGGCACCGAGTTGGTAGGTAGTGCAAGGGGATCGCTGCGTTGAGCGGCAGGTCCTGACGACTGCCCGGATCAACGACCAGAAACGATGCTTGCCATGCCCCGATGCTCAATTGTGTCATTCAGGTTCGGGCCTACGGACGGCGTTTCGGTCGTGGCCCAGACCTGGGCCGATGCACTGGCAGGGCTGGGGTTCGAGGTCTCATGGGTGGCGGGCTCGTTTGAACCCGGATGGACGGGGGCCGGCCGGACCACAACGCTGCCGGGCCTCGGAATGTCCTCAGATGATCCTCCTGACGAGGGCGACCTGGCCGCGGCTCTCACCGATGCCGACCTGGTGATCGTGGAGAACCTCTGCTCGATACCGCTGAACCTTCCCGCCGCCCGCATGGTTGCCGACCTCCGGAGGGGTCGGCCCACCATCCTCCACCACCACGATCCAGCGTGGCAGCGCCCGCAGTTCGCCGATGTGACCGAGTTGCCGCCCGATGACCCCGCCTGGCGCCATGTCACCATCAACGAGATGACCCGCTGCGAGATGGCCGAGCGCGGCATCACGGCCACGACCATCTACAACGGCTTTGACAGCCACCCACCGTCTGGCGACCGGGAGGGCACCCGCAGGGCGCTTGGGGTAGCCGACAAGACCATTCTCGTAGCCCACCCGGTCCGTGCAATCGCACGTAAGGCTGTCGACCGGGCAATCGCCATCACCGTGGCCATCGGCGGTACGTACTGGCTCACGGGACCGGCCGAAGACGGCTTCGGACCAGTCCTGGCGCAACTCCTGGCTGCAGCTCGCTGCCCGGTCATCCACGCGCAGGGTCGACCCGCACATGACATCTACGCCGCCGCTGACCTGATCGCCTATCCGTCGACCTGGGAGGGTTTTGGAAACCCACCTGTGGAAGCCGCCCTGCACCACCGCCCCGTGGTGGTTGGCGACTACCCCGTCGCCGCCGAGCTGCGCAGCATGGGTTTCTCCTGGTTCAACCATGACCAGTCCGCCGAGATTCTGCCCTGGCTAGACGGTTCGGACCCGGCGGCGCACCGGTTGATGATCGACACCAACAAGAACCTAGCGGTAGGAAACTTCTCGCTCGAGATGGTTGCCGATGGACTGAAAACGCTTCTGGACGAGGCAGGCTGGCTGCCATGAACGCTGCTGCCACCGGTGATGCGGTACTGGACCGGCGGGCAAGGGCCGCTCGGATCGCCAGCACCGGGCAGCGCCTGGGCTACCTGGCGTTCCTCACCGCCATCGTGGTGTTCGCCGTGGGCCTGACAACCACCTTCACCGACGGGGTCGCTACCACCCTCGTCGTGCTGCTGGTTGCCGGATCTGTTGTGCTGGCCCCGTCCATCGTCCTACACCATGCTGTGAAGGCCGCCGAGGACGAGGACCTCCAGACCCCCGACTGAAACAACCTCTGTCCCCGGTTGGGTGTACCCCGGACACCGTGGCTACGGTCCCGACATGACCGACACCGCAGCAGCGACCGTGCGGCTACCTGCACCGGAGCGGCGACAGCAGCTTCTCTGCGTGGCCCTCAAGGTCTTTGCCCGCCTCGGCTACCACGAGACCTCGATGAGCGCCCTGGCCTCCGAGGCTGGAATCACCAAGCCCGTTCTCTACCAGCACTTCGCATCCAAACACGACCTGTTCAAGGAGGTGCTGGCCCAGACCGGCGACCGGCTCCTCGGCGCCATCAGCGAACGGGTAGAGGAGCAGGACAACCCTCGGAACGCGGTCGAGGCCGGCTTCAGGGCCTACTACCACTTCTTTGACGACAACCCCGATGCCTACGCCGTGCTCTACGGGGCCAACCTCGGCAACGACCCCGAGTTCAGACATGACCGGCGGCGGGTACGCGATGCCTTCGCCGAGATGGTGGCGGGGCTGATCAAGGCTGCCGACCACGCCGATGCCCTGGCCATGGCAGCCGGCGTGAACGGTATTGCAGAGGCGATGATCCGGCACTGGATGCGCGAGGGACGCTGCAGGTCAGCTGACGAGATGGCGACGCTTACCGCACGTCTGGCCTGGGGTGGCCTCGAGCGCCTGGCCTGATCCTCAGACAATCGGCCGGGGCGAGATGTCCACCGGCGAGTCGGGAAGGTGCCCAGCTACAACAGCTGGCAGGTGTTCCCTCAGGAGTTCCGGGAGCACCATCACCTCTGACTCCAGCAGGTCATCGACGGCCCACCACTGGGCACCCATGAATGCAGCAGCCTCAAGGGCCTCGAGGTGCTTCGGTCGGTACTCACCTCCGTCGCAGCGTGCGACGTGGATCTTCTCGCGGCTGTCGAAGTGGAAGCCACCGAATGTGAACTGGACGTGCTGTGTCCAGATCACGGGGCCCATCTCGACATCTTCGATGCCGGTCTCCTCGTAGAGTTCGCGGGCAGCGGCGGTGGCGCTGTTCTCACCCCAGTCGATCCCGCCGCCCGGAATCTCCCACCAGTCGGGCTTGAACGGGTCAAGCGGATCCTCGGCGTTGACGAGGAAGATTCTGTCATCGCGGTCGAGCAACACGACCCTGGCTGCGGGGCGCTTCAGCAACAAGTCCGGTAATCCTCTAGACGTTTCCGCTGCAGGACGAACAACGGCCCAGCATGTCGAACCTGTGCGACTCGACGCTGAAGCCACGGGCCACGGCCTCATCCACCAGACCCTCAATCCCAGCCTCGAACTCGTCAGAGACCTCAAAGTCGTCGACACAGCCGCATCCGACACAGACCAGGTGATGATGGTGGCCGGTCAGAGACTCGTCGAGTTCGAACCTGGAGTGGTCGTAACCCGACTCGACCCGTCTGACCACACCCACCTCTACCAACTCGCCGAGGTTGCGGTAGGCGGAACTCTGGGCCAGGGCGTAGCCATCACCGCCACTGAGAATCTCAGGCAGGGTCAGAGGTCTTGCGCCCGCTGCCAGAACCTCGACCACCGAGAACCGGGAGCGGCTGTAGCGCATGGACGCCGCCCGTAGCCTCCGGCTGACCGTTAGGTGCAACTCCTCCAGGTCGACGGGATCGGGGCGTGTACCTGATCCGTGCGTCTCAACCACCGTTCCCTCAGACATGGCGGCCCAGCCTAGGTCGCCGTAGACGGCTGTCGGGAATCAGCGAGAACAGGTTCTCTGGGTGAAGCCTCAGTAGAGGGCCACCCCGGCAAGACGCAGGTGGGCCAACTCGTTCATCGAACCGATGCTGCGCTCACCCGTGGATGCAGCCATGACCCGGCTGACCGAGGTGTAGGAGGCCTCAAAGAAGAAGATGCGGTCTATTCCGAGCAGGTGTGAGAGATAGGCGCCGATCACGCCGCCGTGACAGGACACCGCCACCCGTCGACCCGGGTTGTCCGAGACAATCCGCTCCATAGCCGCGATGACCCTTTCCCGGAACGCCTCGGGTTCGGGAATGCTGTCCTCGGACATGAACTCCAGCCACCTGGGGTCGCCGGCGGCCTTTAGTTCCTCGATGGGAATGTACTCAGGTTCGCCGAAGTCGAACTCGTCAAGGCCCTGATCCACGGTCACCTCCAGGCCCAGATGGCCTGCCAGGGGTGCCGCTGTCTCGAGGGCACGCCGCTTTGGTCCGCTGTAGATGGCGTCGATCCGCTCGTTGTGTTCCCCGTCGGTCGTACCGGCCGGGTGTACCGCCAACCAGTGGGCAAGCGCATCAGCCTGACGGCGACCCAGGTCTGAGAGCGTCGGGTCGGCCTCTTCGCCGGTATGCCTGTTGTCGACACGGACCGGCAGGGCGTGGCGGATGATCAGTAGTTCCATGAATGCCGGACGCTAGCGGCACGGTTTCACCCGGGTACGGTTTGCACAATGAAGATAGATGGTGGCCTCGTTATCGGAAGTCCGGGATCCGGCGATTCCTCAAGAGACGGGATCGGGGTGATCGCCGAGACGGCACGCCGCCTCGAAGAGGGCGGCTACTCAGGAGCCTGGACCGCCGAGACCAGCCGAGACCCCTTCCTCCCCCACATGGTCGCAGCGGAACACACCGAGAGAATCGAGTTGGGCACCTCCATCGCGGTCGCCTTCGCCCGCAACCCGATGCTGCTCGCCAACCTCGGAAACGATTTGCAGTTCCACAGCAACGGCCGGTTCATCCTGGGCCTCGGAACCCAGATTCGACCGCACATCACCAAGCGCTTCTCAATGGAGTGGTCACGGCCCGCTGCCAGGATGCGCGAGATGGTGCTAGCCATCAGGGCCATCTGGGAGTGCTGGAACGAGGAGGCCCCCATGGCCTTCCGTGGCGAGTTCTACCGCCACACGCTCATGACGCCGTTCTTCAACCCGGGCCCCAACCCACACGGGACTCCGAAGGTGTTCCTCGCAGCCGTCGGACCGAAGATGTCCGAGGTGGCCGGTGAGGTCTGCGACGGAATCATCTGCCACGGCTTTAGCACCGAGCGGTTCCTCCGGGAGGTCACCATCCCGGCCGTGCAACGCGGCCTCGACGCCTCCGGGCGGACAATGGACGACTTCGAGATCGTGGGCCCCGGCTTCGTCGTCACCGGTGACACCGAGGAGTCGACGGCAAGGGCGGCGGCGGCCACCCGGCAACAGATCGCCTTCTACGGATCGACGCCGGCCTACCTGCCGGTCCTGGAGTTGCACGGCTGGGGTGACCTGCAGGTCGAGTTGAACAAGATGTCCAAACGGGGCGAGTGGAAGGCAATGGGTGACCTCATCGACGACGACATCCTCTCGACCTTCGCCGTGGTAGGTGAGCCTGAGGCCATTGCCCCCGGGTATCTGGCCAGGTACGGAGACTGCGTGGACCGGCTCACCCTCTACACACCGGGCAGCGGCGGCGACGACGACCTCTGGGAGCCGATAGTCGCCGAGTTGGCGGCCTGATCCCCAGGCCCCAGAGAGAAGTCCAACCGACTGGGCTACGTGGGCCCGGTAGGTTTAGCGGTATGGCACCTGCCCCCGACTCACCGGAGTTCGCCTACACGGACCTCCTGCCCCTCCTCGAGGACCCGTACACCACCACCACCTACCGGAGGCTCTCCGGCGACGGCATCTCAACCGTCGATGGACCGGGGGGCCGTACGTTTCTCGAGGTCGACCCCGAGGCGATAAGGCTGTTGACAGCAACAGCGATGCGCGACATCTCCCACCTGCTACGCCCTACCCACCTGGCTCAGGTGGCGGCGATCCTCGATGACCCTGAGGCATCAGACAACGACCGGTTCGTCGCCCTAGAACTGCTGCGGAACGCCAACATCGCGGCCGGAGGGGTGCTCCCCTCGTGTCAGGACACGGGAACTGCCGTGATCGCAGCGAAGAAGGGGCAGTCGGTCCTCACTGACGGGACAGACCGCGAGGTGATCTCACGCGGCGTCTGCGACACATTCCAGACCTCCAACCTGCGGTACTCCCAACTTGCTCCACTCGACATGTTCACCGAGCAGAACACGGGCACGAACCTGCCTGCCCAGATCGACATCGAAGCCGTTCCGGGCGACGAGTACCGCTTCCTCTTCATGGCCAAGGGTGGCGGTTCAGCCAACAAGTCCTTCCTGTTCCAGGAGACCAAGGCCCTGTTGAACCCGACCGGCCTCATGGCGTTCCTCGACGAGAAGCTGCGTGCTCTCGGAACCTCGGCCTGTCCTCCGTACCACCTGGCGGTGGTTATCGGCGGCACCTCGGCCGAACAGAACCTGAAGGTGGCGAAGTACGCGTCTGCCCACTACCTGGACAACCTGCCGACCACCGGCAGTGAGACGGGCCACGCCTTCCGGGACACCGGATGGGAGGAACAGGTTCTTGAGCTCACCCGGGGCTTTGGCATCGGAGCCCAGTTCGGCGGAAAGTACTTCTGCCACGACGTTCGGGTCGTGCGTCTCCCGCGACACGGTGCATCCAACCCTGTGGGCATCGCCGTGTCGTGTTCAGCAGACCGCCAGGCCCTTGGCCGCATTACCGCCGACGGCATCTTCCTCGAACAACTCGAGGAGGACCCGGCCCGCTTCCTCCCCGAGGTGACCGACACCGACCTGCCCGATGACGTCATCGCTGTCGACCTGGACCAGCCGATGAACAACCTGTTGGCAGAGCTGGCCAGATACCCGGTGAAGACCCGACTGTCTCTTACGGGAACGCTCGTCGTCGCGCGGGACATCGCCCACGCCCGGATCCAGGAGCTTCTTGATTCCGGTCAGCCGATGCCCGACTACATGCGCAACCATCCCGTCTACTACGCCGGCCCGGCGAAGACCCCTGAGGGATACGCATCCGGGTCCTTTGGCCCCACTACTGCCGGCCGCATGGACGCCTACGTCGACTCGTTCCAGGCAGCGGGCGGAAGCCTCGTGATGCTGGCGAAGGGGAACCGCTCTCCCCAGGTGACCGAAGCGTGTGCACGCCACGGTGGCTTCTACCTGGGATCAATAGGTGGCCCAGCAGCCCGACTCGCACAGGACTCCATCCGCCGTGTCGAGGTGCTCGACTACCCGGAACTCGGGATGGAGGCCGTCTGGCGTATCGAGGTCGAGAACTTCCCGGCGTTCATCGTGGTGGACGACAAGGGCGGCGACTTCTTCGCAGAGGTGACAACACCGGTGCTGCTCCGCTGACCCGGGGAGGTACAACCGCCCCGTGGATTCAGGTGCAGCGGTTCTCCAGACGACCAACACCCTCGATCTCCGACACCACAGTCTGGCCGACCCGGAGACACCTGCCCTGTGCGTCACCGACTCCCGCCGGCGTGCCGGTAAACACCAGGTCACCCGGGTAGAGGGTGCATATTCCCGACAGGTAGGAGACCAGGTCGGGAACTCCTGCAATCATCAGAGATGTCCGGCTGTCCTGGCGCACCTCTCCGTCGATAGCGCATGTGAGCACGAGGTCGTCGGGATCAGCGAGCAGGTCGATCGAGACCACTGCAGGCCCGGTAGGTCCGAAGGTGGCGTGGCTCTTGCCGAGGCTGAACTGAGGAGGATGGGCAGCGGTCTGCAGTCGCCGGTCAGATATGTCCTGGCCGATGGTCACCCCCGCCAGTGAGTCCCACACCTCGTCTGGACTCATACCGGTACAACGTCTGCCGACCACGACAACCAGCTCGACCTCGTAGTCGGTGCGCTCACCTACGACCTCCACGTCGGCAGCGGGACCCACGAGGCATGACGGGAACTTGGTGAAGACAACCGGCTCACCGACCGTCTCGCGGCCCATCTCGTCGACGTGGTCCCTGTAGTTAAGCCCGATGGCGAATACCTGACGGGGTCGCGGAATCGGCGGTCCCAACCCTGACAGCGAAACGATGCCATCGGGTTCGGTGGCTGGCGCCCCGTTGCTCCCGCAGAGGTTGTGAAGGGTTGCAGGTTCGGCGACGGCCACCATCGGATCGGCCAGGTGCTCTCCCGCCAGACCGCCGAGGTCCCACCATCTGGCGGAATCGCCGCTCAGGTGGCCGTCGTCGACGAGCACGGCCCTTCCGCTCGACAGGCTGGCGAGTCTGTACCCCATGGAGCGGAAGTCTGGCTCGGTATCGGAGAAACGCAACCGGCCAACCGGTGTTTTCCGATACGGCCGAATCATGGGTAGATGTAACGGATGCGACCTGACAAGGCCGGTATTTCGCGCCATGATGGACACGTGGGAACGAGCACCCACCATTGGACGAATCAGGAGGCCTGACACCCGAGCGCACAGCGCAGCTCAGATCCACCATCCGACCCGAAGGGGAACACATTGACAAATCCAAATGACGTCTGTGATGTTGAACTGCTAGCGAAGGGTGAAGTCGGGGCCGCCGACCGGGACTATGCGATACGCAAGGTCCGGGTGCTGTGCGAGTTGGGCCACGAGCCGGTTCTCGCTGCAATGGTGAAGTTGGAGCTGAGGGAGAAGACCACCCTCGACCTGCCGGCGATAGCCGAGGCCAGCATCGACCTGAACGGTGCTGTTGTCCGTGCACACGCAGCTGGCCAGACGGTCACAGAAGCCGTCGACCAGCTTGACGAGCGGCTCAGCCGCCGGCTCCGGCGGCGACGCAAGCGTCTGGAGGACAGACGCCGCAGCGGTGAGCCCGACAGCAACCACCGGCCACCCGGATACGCCACGATCCCTGTCGACGAGCGGCAGGTCGTCTGCCACAAGACCCTGGCGCTCCATCCGATGTCAGTGGAGGAGGCGGCCGACGAGATGGACCAGCTCGACCACGACTTCTTCTTGTTTCTCGATGCCGACCACGACATCGACAGGGTCGTGTACCACAATGGGTCACGAAGCATCTGCGTGGTGCCCGAGGTGGCTGGCGAGGGCCTCCCCGGCGACACCAGACCGCCCATCAGTTCGGGACGTCTGGTGCTCAACCACCTGACGCTTACCGATGCCGAGGCCCTGCTCAACGAGGGTGAAGAACCGTTTGTGTTCTTCGCAACCCCAGGGTCCGACCGCGGCCAGGTCGTCTACCGGCGCTTCGACGGCCACTACGGCCTGATTACCCCTGCCGACTGAGCCGGGAACCAGACGGGGATCTTCCCATCAGGTCGTTCGGCGTACCGGAACGACTATCGGCCCGGCCTCGTCGTCGATGACCCTGACCCTCACCCCATAGTGGCGGGAGACCGCCTCCCCTGTGAGGACCTCGGCTGCTGAACCTGATTCGGCAACCAGGCCCGCATCCAGCATCACCAGGAGTTCGGCGTACTGGCCTGCCAGGGTCAGGTCGTGCATGGTGGCGAGGACGGTCAGGTTGCGCTCAGACCTGAGCCCGTCCACAAGGTCCAGCACCTCCTGCTGGTGACCGATATCGAGAGCCGTTGTGGGCTCGTCCAACAGGAGGACCGGTGATTCCTGGGCCAGGGCCCGTGCGATCACCACCCTCTGTCTCTCACCTCCTGACAGGGTGTCAACGGTCCGGCCGGCAAGATGAGCTGCACCAAGGTCGCTGAGCGCGGAGGTGGCGACCTCCAGATCACTCCTTCCCTCAGCTTCGAAGAACCCGAGGTGGGCGGTACGACCCAGCAGCACATAGTCAAGAACCCTCATGCCCGGTGGAATCACCGGCTCCTGTGGAACCAGCGCCACGAGCTTCGCCACCTCCCGCCGTGACAGTGACTGCACCGGACAACCATCGAGGAGGATTTCACCACTGGCCACCAGGCCTCGGGCGACCACCCTCAGGAGGGTGCTCTTTCCGGCCCCGTTGGGGCCTACCACCGTGACCCATCCTCCTGATGGCACATCCAGGTCAACGCCACGCAGCACCTCGACACCGTCGAACGACACGATGACCGACCTGCATGCGATGGTGGTCATCGGGCCCTCCTGGCGGTTCGGAGCACCAGCACGAAGAAGGGTGCTCCCAGAAATGCGGTGACGACACCGATCGGGATCTCGGCCGGTTGAACAGCCAGGCGGGCCACTACGTCGGCCAGCACGAGGAACGCCCCGCCGAACAGGACGGTCAGCGGGAGGATCACCCGGTAGCTGGTTCCGAAGAGGAGGCGCACCGTGTGGGGTACGATTATTCCAACGAACCCGATGAGACCACTGACCGAGACAGCTGCGGCGGTTCCCAACGAAGCTGCCACAACCGTTATGAGGCGCATCCTGCGGACATCCAGGCCGAGTGACCCCGCCTCCTCATCGCCAACCCCCAGTGCATCCAGGCGACGCCTCACCATGAGTATCACGGCCAGACAGACACCTGTGTAGGGGGCTAGCAGCGTCACGTCGTTCCACCCGGCGGTGCGAAGCTGCCCGAGTACGAAAAAGTAGACCTGCCTGATCGTCTCAGACTCGCGTTGTTGCACAAAGGTCTGAACGGCGGTGAAGAAGCTCGCGACCGCTACACCCGAGAGCACGAGGCTCGTCACCGGATCCAGACGACCACCTGTCGCCCCGACCAGGTAGGTGAGGGTGACCGCAACAAGAGCCCCGGCAAAGGCCGAGAGGGGCACGGGGTCCAAAATGCCGACTCCGTCACCGGCGCCTGAAACGATCGCCATGGTTGCGCCGAAGCCGGCGCCCGCTGCGACGCCCAGCAGGTACGGGTCGGCCAGGGGGTTCCGGAACACCCCCTGGTAGGCACCCCCGGCTGTGGCAAGCATTGCCCCGACCAGAAGGCCCAACACGACCCTCGGTAGGCGGATCTCCCAGATGATCGCCTGTTGCCGCTCACCAAGACCCGAGTCCACGTCGACAAGTGGCAACCGGTCGACCAGCTCAACCAGCACCTCACCGAAGCCGAGGTCGGCCGGTCCGAGGACCAGGCCGGCGATACCGGCGACGAGGACGGCGAGCCCACCAGATGCCAGCCACCACCCGCGGAGCCGTGCAGGCCCTGCATGTCGAGGGTTCACGGCGCCGCCGGGTGGTGGTCGGTGCCCATCAGGAGGTCATCAACCTTCGAATCCCTCAATGGCGGCCTTGACTGATTCGATGAAGTCGACCACCCGCGGACCCCACCGGCCCGAGGTGTCCTGATCGACAGGTACCACATGGCCATCCATGACCGCCTTCAGGACATCCCAACCTGGACGGGCCGCCACCGTCTCGGCCGACTCGACCCATGCGGCATCGGCCAGGAAGATGATGTCGGGATCCGACTCCAGAATGAACTCTGCTGACAGCTGCGGCCAGCCGAAGCCGGCCTCGTCTGCTGGATCAGCAATATTCTCAAGGCCCAACAGGGCGTAGAGCTGTCCCACGAAGGTTGTGGACGTGGCCGAGTAGAGCGTGTTGTCGATCTCATGGAAGTAGGTCATTTCGCTGCCGACGGGGTCGCCGGCGAGCGCTGCCAGACCGTCCCTGATAGATGCGTTCACCGCCTCGGCTTCGGCCGCATGGCCTGTGAGTCGACCGAGTTCGGTTATCTGCGAGTAAGTGTCGTCGATTGAGTTGGCAGCCCACTGCATGACAGTCGGGATCCCGAGGGCCTCGAGGCCCTCGACAAGGTCACCCGGGTCATAGGAGATGATGACAAGGTCCGGCTCATACCCGGCAATTGCCTCAACGTTGGGCGTGAAGCCCGAAAGTTCAGATACAGGTGCATCGGCCGGGTAGTTCGACATGTTGTCGACTGCGACGACCTGATCCCCGGCACCGATGGCGAAGAGAATCTCCGTGGCGGTCGGAGACAGCGAGATGATCGCAGCCGGACCGTCAGGAACTGTGGTCGTGGTGGGGGCCACCGTTGTCGTCGCGACGCCTGAGAGTGCGGAGTCTCGGCTCCCGGTGTCGGATCCACATGCCGCTGAGGCAATGACCAGCGCGCCGAGCAGCGCCAGGACGCGAGGATGAAGGAAGATCCGGATGGGTGGGCTTGTCATTGGTTTCTCCTGTCTGCCAAGAAAACGGACGCAGACAGGAAGCCCTGCCCGACGACCACTCTTCCTCGAGAGCCGTTGTCGAGCCCCATGGCCGGTCGGCCTGGCTAGCCAACCCCCGGAGGGGTCGGCACACAGTTGCGGGACAGCGCCGGATTCACACCGGCTTCGCCTCGCCACGGGACGCCGTCACACTACCGCCTGAAACGGGGGTGACACGCACCCACGGAACCGGCTACCAGGCCAGAGAGGCGTGGACCCTGCTCGTGTACTCCGGCCTGGTGACCAACAGACCTGGGACAACCGGCCGAGCCTTGTTGTAGGAGAGATCCGATCCGTCCATGGCGCAAACGTCAAGACCAGCCGCCGCTGCCACCGCTGCCGGCGCACAGACATCCCACTCGTAGAGACCCGAAGGGTGCACGTATACGTCGGCGGTTCCCTCGACAACGGCCATGGCCTTCACCCCGGCCGACCCACATGAGCGCACAACACCACCGATTGCGGCAGCCACATGCTCGGCCTCGCCCCACTGCGACCGGCTTGTAATGACAACAGGCCTGTCTCGCTGGAGGTTTCGCCCTCCCTCGACGGGCTCCTGAAGGGTTCCGTAGAGCCTGCCGACCGCCGGCAGGTCCACGGCAGCCGCCACGGGAACGCCGTTGACAACCAGCGCCACGTGCACGGCCCACTCGACGCTGCCGGGTACCCCATAGTCCCGGGTGCCATCCAGAGGATCGAGGATCCAGACCCGCTCCGCCGAGAGCCTCCGACTGTCGTCGTCACCCTCCTCGGAGAGCACGGCGTCGCCGGGTCGCATTCGCGCCAGACAATCCACCAGGTGATCGTGGGCCGCCCTGTCCCCCAACTCCATGACCTCATGCCGGGTACGGCCCTGGGACAATGCCTGATGGCGCACATCGACCAGCAGGCAGCCGGCCTGTCGGGCCAACAACCCGGCCAACTGATGGTCACAGACCCGACTCGGGTCCGGCCCGGGTAACAGGTGGGACATGGGCGGCGACCCTACCGCCCCTGTCAGGGCCGGCTGGAACGGGGCCAGGCGCACTCAGGCACCATCGGACCACTACCGTTGGGCCGGGCCGGCCGGCCTCTTCACGCCACAACTCGGGGATTCCACATGTCGTACGGACGCATAACGGGGTGGGCAACGAACCTGCCCGACAGGGTCCTCACCAACGACGACCTCTCAAAGATCGTGGACACCTCCGACGAGTGGATCACCGCCCGAAGTGGCATCAGGAGCCGCCACATCGACGGCAAGGTCACCGAGATGTCAGCAATAGCCGGCCGTGCGGCCATGGACATGGCCAGCGTCGACCCAGATCAGGTTGATCTGCTCCTGCTGGCAACCACGACCGCCGACCAGCAACTCCCGGCAAGCGCCTCGGTCGTCCAGCACGAACTGGGCCTTACCTGTGGTGCCGTCGACATGAACGCCGCATGCTCGGGCTTCGTATACGGACTTGTCACCGCTATGCAGTTCATGAGCGGCGGCGTGGACCGCATCCTGTTGGTAGGCGCTGACGCCCTCAGCGGCATCGTCGACTGGACCGACCGGAGCACCTGTGTCCTGTTCGGTGACGGCGCCGGCGCCGTCGTGCTGGAACGCACCGGCGACCGGCCTTCCCTCCTGGGATGGGACCTCATGTCTGACGGTTCAGCTGCTGACATCCTCTACTGCGACCATGGCGGAACCATCGTCATGCACGGTAAGGAGGTATTCAGGCGGGCAGTGATGGCCATGACCGACTCGGCCGCCAACGCCATCTCCCGGGCCGGGGTGACTGCCGACGACATCTCGATCGTAGTCCCCCATCAGGCCAACCTGAGAATCATCGAAGCCTCCCTCAAGCGCCTCGGAATACCCATGGAAAAGACGGCAATTGTGCTTGGCCACACCGGCAACACCTCAGCTGCCTCGATACCCCTGGCCCTCGTAGATGCCATCGACAACGACCGGATTGCCCCCGGCGATCTGGTCCTGATGGTCGGCTTCGGAGCGGGTATGTCATCGGCTTCCGCCGTGCTCCGCTGGGACCCACCAGCCGGCTGACCACAACCGGCGGTACCCTCGCCGCCGTGCTTACCGCCTCGGGCCTGTCCCGATCATTTGGACCAAGGACCCTGTTCCGCAATGTCTCACTCCAGTTGGGACAAGGTCGACGGGTCGCCCTGATTGGTGGAAACGGCACCGGGAAGACAACCCTTCTAGAAATCCTGGTCGGCATGCACGAGACCGATACCGGCGAGGTGCACCGCCCGAAGGGCCTGCGTATCGGCTACCTCCCGCAGGAACTTCCGACAGAGACGGGACGTAGCGTTTTTGAACAGGTGATGCTGGGTGCCGAGCAGGTGACGGTACTGGCGCACCGGATTCAGGATCTGGGTCAGCAGTTGGGATCGGCAACCGGAGCAGAACAGAAGCGGGTCCTGGCCGAGTACGGCGAGTCCCAGTCCCGGTTCGAGCAGATCGGCGGCTACGCCGTCGAGGCTGAGGCCCACCGGATTCTGGCCGGCCTCGGCTTCGACCCGGAGGACCATGACCGGCCCATGGACGAGATGTCGGGCGGGTGGCGAATGCGGGTGGCATTGGCGAGGCTCCTCCTGTCTGCACCTGACCTGTTGGTCATGGATGAGCCCACCAACCACCTCGACGTCGACAGCGTCGCCTGGCTCGAGCAGCAGTTGGCCGGCTGGTCGGGTGGGCTCCTGTTCGTCAGCCATGACCGTGACTTCATCGACGCCGTCGCCAACCGGATCCTTGAACTGTCCGGATCCAGGGTCACCGAGTACATCGGTGGCTTCGCCGATTTCGTGGTCGCCCGCGAGGAACGCCTGGAGGCCCAGCGGGCCGCCGCCGCCCAGCAGTCACGCCAGGTTGCCCACGTGGAACAGTTCATTGAACGCTTCAGGTACAAGGCCACCAAGGCACGACAGGTTCAGAGCCGTGTTAAGGCGCTCCAGAAACTTGAGAAGGTCGTCGTTGATGAACACGACACCCCCTCATCCAGGTTCGGGTTCCCCCCACCGCGAAGGTCGTCGCGGGTAGTTGCCGAACTCGAGAATGTAACCGCCGGCTACCGGACCGACGAGGGTGACGAGGTGGTGCTCGAGGACGTCTCCTTCACCGTCGAACGAGGCGGGGTACTGGCCCTTGTCGGCCCCAACGGCGCCGGCAAGACAACCCTTGTGAAGCTCCTGACCGGAAACCTGGATCCCCTCAGCGGGAGGGTCTCACGGGGAACGAATGTGGACCTCTCGTACTTCGACCAGCTGCAGGCCGAGGTCCTCGACGAACAGCGGACCGTGATCGACGAGTTCCGGACCGTGCCCGGTGTCGGCACCGACGGTCGCAACCCACGCACCTACCTGGCCTCCTTCGGGTTCCGCGGCGATGCCGTGGACCGTCTCGTCGGTGACCTGTCAGGTGGCGAACAGACCCGGCTGGCACTGGCCAAGACGCTCGCCGTTCCGGTGAACCTCCTGATCCTGGACGAACCCACCAACCACCTCGACCTTCCGAGCTGCGATGTCCTCGAGGACGCCCTAAGCGCCTATCCCGGAACAGTCGTGCTCATCACCCACGACCGGCACCTGATCCGCTCTGTCGCCGACAACCTGGTCGAGGTCAGGTCCGGACGGGCGGTGTGGCACACAGGGGTACCCGACAGGGTTCTCTACCCGACCCAGGCCCCGGCACCAGCCAGACCAGGCGAGGAGCCCGAAGGCACCGCTGCACCGAAGCCGAAGACGACACCGAAGAAGCAGCGCTCAAAGGACCCCGCATCCGGCCTCAGGAAGCGTCTGGCCAGAGCCGAACGCGACTGGGAGGCGGCAGAAGCCGCCGTCATCGCCGCCCAGAAACGCCTGGCCGACCCTGACCTCTACAAGGTCCCCGAGGAGGCTGCGGCTGCAGTCGCCGAACACGGAGAGGCCAAGGACCGGGCAGCCAGCCTCATGTCCGAGTGGGACAGGTTGAACGCCCGTCTGGGCAACTGAGGCCATGCCACTGACCCCAGAACGGCGTGGCTCCGCTACGGTCCCAATCCATGCGGATCCTGGTGACCAACGACGACGGCATCGACTCTGTCGGGTTGCACGTGCTCGCAAGGGCAATGCTCGATCACGGCGACGTCACCATCGTGGCTCCCGATACCGAGTACTCGGGGGCCGGGGCGGCCTTCGGACCTGTCCACCTCATCCGCCCCGAGGTACACGAGGCCAGAGTCGAGGGGATCGCTTCGGCATGGTCCGTGAGTGGCCCACCGGGGTTGTGTGTCCTCTACAGCAGGCTGGGTGTGTTCGGCGACCAGTTCGACCTTGTCGTGGCAGGTATCAACCCGGGCATGAACGTAGGACGGTCGGTCTACCACTCGGGAACTATCGGCGCTGCGCTGACTGCACGCAACGGCGGGATCACGGGAATCGCTGTCAGCCAGGCTGTCGCCAAGTGGGGTGTCGAGGGTCAGGGAACCGGCGAGGACCTGGACAACCAGGTGTGGGATTCAGCTGCCGAGGTTGCACGGGTTGCCGTCGGCGCCGTGGTAGCCGACCCCCCGGGTGTGCCGTCAGTACTCAACATCAACGTTCCGAATCTCCCCCTCGACGAAATGTTCGGCTGGAAGCAGACAAGAATCGGCAACCTGCCACCCCGCACCATGTCTACGGCCACGCTTGAACCCAAGCCGGGACACCAGGGCAGCTACCACATCGCCATGGCCTGGGGTGAACCCTCAACGCTCCCACCCGACACCGACGGTGGCGCGGTTATGGACGGCTTTGTCAGCCTCACATGGGTCGGTGGCATGGCGGCAGAGCCGGCAGTCGACCACGACCCGGTGGTGGCTGCCGTCAACGACCTCCTGACCTGATGCCCGGGGTGGATCCCGATCGGGTCTGGTATGTGGCATACGGCTCGAACCTGTACGAGGCCCGCTTCCTTGCCTACCTGACGGGTTGCGGAGACGACGAGCCGTGGGGCCCGCACCGCGGAGCCGCCGACCAGAGCCCACCGGTGGCAGACCGTCGGGTGGAGGTACCCCACCCGGTCAGGTTCGGAGGCAACTCGCTGCGGTGGGGTGGAGGCTGTTGCTTCTGTCCGGTCGAACCCGTTCCTGATGGTCGCCTCACACCGGTCGGACGTGCATGGCTGATAACCGTTGCTCAGTTGGCCGACATCGCCACCCAGGAGAACCGACTTCCAGTCGATGCCGCCACAATGCCCGACCGGTTCCCGGAACCAGGCAGTTCGGTACGTGTACTCGACGGCCTTATCGACCGACTGCTGACACTCCCTCCAATGGATGGCATACCGGCAGTGACCCTCGCCTCCACAGAACTGCCCCTGATCACACCACCGGCCCCCCGCTACCGGTCCGTCCTCGCTGCCGGGATGGCAGAGATGGAGATGGAACACGGGCTCATCGAGGCGCACCTTGTCGACCTGGACCTCTCGTGAGGAAGGCTGGTGGAACCGTGCAACCAACTGTGCCCGGTGGTAGGAATTGTCACCGACAACCGAGCCGTCTAGCGGAGAGCCGAACAAGTTGAAGGTCGTAATCATCCACCAGAGCCGAACCGGAAACACCAGGCGGGCCGCCGAGTTGATCGGTGGTGCTGCCGAAGCGGCCGGGGCCACAGTCGCCGTGCGCCCAACAACGAACATCGACATGGCCGAACTGGCCGAGGCCGACCTGGTTTTCGTCGGGACCTGGGTCGACGGCCTGATCCTGTTTGGCCACAGGCCGGGTGACCCCACAAAGGTACGCGCGATACCGAAACTCTGGAACAAACGCGTCGCGGCGTTCATGACCCACGCGGTCAATCCGGGCAGGGCAGCCGAGCGGTTCGCCGACCTGCTTGAGGAGCATGGAGCCGACGTGGTCGCCTTCCGCTCCCTCAACCGTCGCCACCTCGACCGCGAGGCGACAGACTTCGCTGCCGAGGTGATGGCCTCGACCGGCTGAGATCCTCAGCCGGCGGTGTCCTCCCGCCGCGGCGACACATATCGCAGCGGCCCGCGGGCCGATTTCCAGCCATCGGTGGCGAATACCGCCACGCCGGTCCAGATCAGGGCGAAACCCACCAGGCGTCCCCCATCAAAGCGCTCTCCGTAGACGGCTACGCCCAGCAGGAAGTTCAACGTCGGCGCCAGATACTGCAGCACTCCGATCAGGCTGAGGGGTATCCGACGCGCCGCACCGGCGAAGAGCAGAAGCGGAACGCCCGTGAACGCCCCGCTGGCAACCAGCATCGCTGTCAAACCCGGGTTGGATGGCCCAACGACACCCGCACCGTCAACGGTTCGGACCGCCAGGAACACGAGTGCCGGAAGGATCATCACCGACACCTCCATGGCCAGGCTCACCAGCGGAGGGCTGTCGATCTTCTTCTTGAGCAACCCGTAGAAGCCAAAGGTGAACCCCAGGACCAGCGATACCCATGGCAGGCTGCCCACGTCAACGGTCAGCCACACCACGCCCATGCCGGCCATAGCGATCGCAACCCATTGCATCCGGCGCAGCGACTCCCCGAGGAACACAACGCCAAGGAACACGCTTACGAGTGGGTTGATGAAGTACCCGAGGCTGCCCTCAAGCACCCTGTCCGTGTTCATGGCCCAGACCCAAGTCAGCCAGTTGGTGCCGAGCAGCGCTGCGGCCACAACCTCGAGGGCCACGGTCCGCGGAGATGACGTCGCTGAGAGGACATCCCGCCACGAGTTGCGGACGAGGTGCACCACAACCAGCATCACGAATATCCACAGTGCCCTGTGGCCCAGCACGTCCACCGGCGGCACCGACGACAGGCCCTTCCAGAACACCGGGGATAACCCCCAGATCGTGTAGGCACAGAGAGCGTAGACAAGACCCTTGTTCATCGCAGCAGTCTCGCCGCACCCGATGCCCTATCCTCCCCCGACATGACTGAACGGGATCAGAGGTGCGCCACCAGACTGTCTGACACCACTGCCGCGCTCAAGGCACGGATCTGACCGTGCGCATCGGGCTTCTGCGCTGTGACGAGGTCGGCGGCGACAGGGCGGAACGCTTCGGCGGCTATCTGGACCTCTATGCCAACCTGCTGGGGCTGGTGGACCCGGGTATCGACATCACGGACTTCGACGTCACAGCAGGCAAGTTGCCATCCGATCCGACCGAACAGGACGCCTGGCTTATTTCCGGTGCCAGGGCGTCGGCCTACGACGACGATCCATGGTTGGCAGATCTCCTGGATCTAATCGTGAGGCTCCACGAGGCAGGGGCACCGACGGTCGGAATCTGCTTCGGTCATCAGGTGCTCGCTCAGGCGCTCGGGGGCACGGTGGAAGCGGCTGATTCAGGTTGGGGCATCGGAGTCCACCAGGCAGAGGTGGTCGGCGACCACCCGTGGATGAACCCCGGCCGCGGGCGGTTCGGCATTACATACAGCCACAAGGACCAGGTCACAGCGCTTCCGGGCAATGCGACGCTCGTTGCATCGACCGGCCACTGCCCCATTGCCGCCTTCACCATCGGCGACCACGTGCTGGGCATCCAGGGACACCCGGAGTTCTCACCTGAGTTCGCAGCCGCCGTCTACGAGGACCGGGCAGAGATGTACCGGACCGACGTGTTCGAACAGGCGATGCAGACCCTTGAACACGGAACCGACAGTGCCTACGTGGCAGCCTGGATCCTTGCATTCATGAAGAGCACCGACCGACTCGCAGCCTGACCGGTCAAGTTGGAACGTCTCAGACGGGTACGGGCTCTATCGGCCTGGTGACGACCACGGCCAGGGCCGCAACCACTACAGCCATCCCCATTGCCTGAAGGCCACCCACCTCCTCACCGACCAGCCACCATGCGTAGAGCGGAGCAATGGCGGTGAACAGGAGCCCGATAAGGCCCATCACCGGTAGCGAAACGTGGGCGTGGGCATAGTTGGTGAGGAGGTGGCCCGTTCCCGGAATCGCCGCCATGAGCACGACCGGCCACCAGTCCGATCCGACAGGTGGTGAGATGGGGTGGCCGACGATCAGGGCGACTGGAAGGATGGTCAGGGCAGCAACGATCGTCAGGCCCAACTGGTACGGGACCGAGTCAAGCTCCGAACGGGCCCTCTTGCTGACCACGTAGTAGAGCGAGAACAACAGCATCGTGATCAGGGCTAGGAGGTCACCGCTGCGGGTGGCAACACCAACGCCGGACGAGGCGTACATGGCAAGAGCCACTCCGCCGATGGAAACGGCAGACCAGCCGTAGAGAGACCTGTGGGGCCTTTCGCCGAACATCCGTGCAGCCACACCAAGCAGGATGACGGGCTGCAGGGCTCCGATCACGACAGCATTGGCCGCGCTCGTACGCCGCATGGAGGTCATGAAGAACACGAGGTTCATACCGAAGATAAGCCCTCCGAGTGCGGAACGGCGAAGTTCCATCCAACCAAAGTGCTGCCTTGTGGCCACCAGCACCATGGCGTATCCAAGCGCACCGAACAGGAGACGCCAGAGCACAAAAGTCGTCTCGGGAAGGTCCGACAACTTCACGATGCTCGGACCGAATGCCATCAGGCCCACAGCCAGGAGCGCGGCGGTCCTGCCGACCCTTGTCTGTTGATCCATGCCCGCAGCCTTTCACGGCCCACTCCCACGACCCCACCCGGGGCCCCGGATCTCAGCCCAGCGAAATGGCGGTGTCCTGGGCCTCCTGCAGGCCCGCAGTGAGCGTCGTGGTCCATTCGCGCAGAACGCTTCTCGGTGCCCTCCGGTCAGGTGGCGGAATCGGCTGTCCCACCGCCACGCAGACTCTCCCTGGCCGGGGAAACCTGGACCCGGTCGGCATGGCCTCCTCGGTTCCCGATATTCCGACCGGTACCACGCTGGCACCGGTCTTGGCCGCCAGATAGGCGGTTCCGTCGAAGAGGTCAGCTATACGGTCACCGGTCTGGCGGCCACCTTCGGGGAACACCAGCAGGAGGGAACCACCATCCAGCAGCGAGCGGGCTGCCCTTATCGACTCCCTGTCAGCACTTCCCCTGCGAACGGGGAACGCCCCGAGTGCAGCCAGCAGCCATGCGAACGGCCCCACCTTGAACAGGCTCTCCTTGGCCAGCGCACGAAAGTGACGCCGCGTGAGGGGAGCCAACAGGAGGGCGTCGAGGTTGGACCGGTGAACGGGTGCCAGGATCACCGGCCCGGAAGCCGGAAGGTTGCCTCGGCCTGTCTCCCGCAGCCGAAAATACGGCCACAGCACTGAGCGGATCAGCCTCCGGACAGCCCCGTAGACGACGACGGCAGCTCCACCTGCCGCAACTTTCTGGGCGCGGGCCTGAATCTCGTCGTTCACAATCTTCGCTCCGTTCCCAGGCGGGGTGTCACGCCTGCAGGTGGGCTCACCTCTGTGACCCTGCTCCGATCAGCGTCGGCCGATTCGGGCGCTCAGCACATCGCGCAGGCTCACCATGCCGACTAGCCCGGTGGAATCCACGATGGGAAGGTGCCTGAATCCCCGACTGAGCATGAGGGTCGCTGCCTCCTCGGTGTCGAAGTCGGGGCCTGCAGTATCGGGTTCGGCAGTCATCCATGCCTCGACGGTCGTGTTGGAGAGGTCGGGTGCCTCAGCAGCGGCCCGCAGGACATCGCGTTCCGTGAGGATCCCCAAGACCATCTTCCCCATAACCACCACCACGGACCCGAAACCCCTCTTGACCATTATCTTTGCGGCATCCGACATGGTCGCATCCTGCTCGAGTGTGATTACGCCCCGTGTCATCACCTCTGACACCGCTGCCATCAGCCCGTGCCCCCGACCTCGTCCAGTTCAGGGTCGCTCCGCTCGCGAGCCGGCTCATCAAGATCCTGGTTCAAGAGGCGCCAGAGGGTGCCGGCCCACACGCTGGCGTGGGGCCACTCACGCCAGAAGGTCTGTAGAACCATCGGATCGAGATCGTCTGTGGCCTGGGCAGGCGTGCTGGACCGGGCAAGGTCCTCGAGCGCGTCGATGGCCTCCAGAAGTCGCTCCGACGGATCGGCAGCCATGTATCTCCCTTGTTTGTTGGTCCCTGTGCGAGCAACCCGCTTCCGGGCTGATCGACCATTCTCCCCTGAAAACAGGGCCTCTGGCAAGCGGGCTTCGAGCGCCCGGTGCTGTCAGCGGGTCAGGAAGACCTGGATCTCGACCACACCGCGGTCCTCAACGGAGATCACGATGGAGGCGGAGGGAACCTCAACCCCGAAGTCGGCAAACACGATGTCGAGTGTTCCCACGACGGCAAGGACCTCTCCGACCATGTCGGCAGACAGGTCCACGGACACCGCCTGGCTGATCCCGTTCACAGTGAGGGTTCCCGGTACCGACACCTCGACTGAGGTGCCCGCCTCGCCGAGGTCCACTGGTCCGTCCAGTACAAATACGGCCTCGGGGTGGGTTCCGGTGTTCAGCGCCTCCTGGACCTTCGGGTCGCGAAAGGAACGGTCGGTACGCAACCCACGCAAGTCTGCTCGAATCTCAGCTGCAACGAGCACCATGCCATCTAGCTCAACCTCGCCGGCAACCTGAGGTGTGCGGCCGACTGCCGTGGTGCTTCCAATGCCCCGCCCCAGTTCCTCGTTCACCCGAAAGCCAACGAAGGTGCCCGTGAAGTCGCTGTAGTCACCAATCGATGTGTCGACCGTCCACGTCCCTGTCGCATCACCCGGGACCATTGTGGCGGGTGCAGCAGTGGTGGGCGCTGCGGTGGTCGGGGGCGGAGCCGCTGTCGTGGCAGGCGCTGCGGTGGTCGGGGGCGGAGCCGCTGTCGTGGCAGGCGCTGCGGTGGTCGGGGGCGGAGCCGCTGTCGTGGCAGGCGCCGCGGTGGTCGGGGGCGGAGCCGCTGTCGTGGCAGGCGCTGCGGTGGTCGGGGGCGGAGTCGCTGTCGTGGCAGGCACCTGAGCTTCTGCGGCAATCTGGGCCGCCAACCCGATGTCGGGTGCCGGCGGAGCGGTGTCGCGGATGAGAAACAACCAGGTCCCGACAGCCAGCACCACTGCAGCTGCAACAAACAGATTCCTTCGCATCGGAGGTCCTCTTCTCCACCGGGCCACGCTGACATCGGCTCGACCCGAGCCTACGGCCGCCCGACAGGGAGTCCCCGTGGCACGGCCCGTATGGTGCCGACATGAAGTTCGGAATCTTCTATGAACACCAGTTTCCCCGCCCCTGGTCCGAGGGCGACGAACACCAGCTCTTCAAAGACGCACTGGATCAGGTGGAGCTGGCTGACAGGCTCGGCTTTGACCGCGTCTGGGAGGTTGAACACCACTTCCTCGAGGAGTACAGCCACAGTTCCGCCCCCGAGGTCTTCCTGGCTGCAGCCAGCCAGCGCACATCCCGCATCAGGCTCGGGCACGGCATCGTGCTGCTTCCAGCCGAGTACAACCACACGGCCCGTGTCGTCGAACGCATCAACACCTTGGATCTGCTGTCGGACGGCCGGGTGGACTTCGGCACCGGCGAGTCCTCGTCCACCGCCGAGTTGGACGGGTTCGGCGCCGAACGCGAAACCAAGAGGGAGCAGTGGCTCGACCACATCGAGGCCGCAACCAGGATGATGGTCGAGGAGCCATTCGCCGGCTGGGACGGACCGTGGCTGCAGATGCCCCCGCGCAACATCGTTCCCAAATCCCACCAGAAGCCCCATCCTCCCCTCTGGGTGGCATGCAGCCAGCGTGAGACCATCCAGCTGGCCGCCCGCAAGGGGATCGGTGCCCTCACCTTCGCCTTTGTCGAGCCGGGTGAAGCGGAGCACTGGGTCGCCGAGTACTACGCCACCATCGCATCCGAGGAGTGTGTCCCCGCCGGCTTCGCCGTGAACGCCAACATCTCGAGCGTGCTGCCGATGATGTGCCACGGGGACGAGGCAACTGCCATCGAAAGGGGCATCGACGGCGCTCACTTCTTCGGCTACTCCCTGGGGCACTTCTACGCCTTCGGCAGCCACAGCCCCGGGGTCACCGACATCTGGGCCGAATTCGAACAGAACCGCAGCGCCTTCGGTTTCGACCGTGAGACAGCAGCGCAAACCAACGTCGAGTTGAGGGCCAGGCTGGCGGGAACGCCAGCCACTATCGGCGAGGGTCTGCTGTCGCTACGCGGGGCTATCGGAACGCCGGAACAACTCCGGGCGCTCCTCCGTCAGTATGAGGCTGCCGGGATCGACGAGGTCATCTTTGTCAGCCAGGCTGGCCGCAACAGGCATGAACACATCTGCGAGTCGATGGAGTTGTTCGCTGCCGAGGTGATGCCGGAGTTCGCCGAAAGGGACCCTGAGCTCACCCGCCAGAAGGAGGAACGCCTGGAACCGGCGGTTGAGGCGGCCCTGGCGAGGCGTGAGGGGCCCCGCAGCGTCGACCCTGACTACCGGATAACACCACCATCGGCCGTGGGCTGACTCAGCCGAACCTTCCGGTCAACAGCCAGGCCTGCCTTCCCCCCAGCTCCAGTTGCAACGACTCCGTGAGACCGGGCCGAACCTGACGTGCCAGGTCCCTGTCGGCCACCAGGATGCCGAGGCCCCACCCGGCCAGATGCTCATTTCCGACCCGTCCGAGGGTGGCGTAGAGGTTCCTGAGGTCGTCGCCCGCTGACACGCGGCCTCCCCATGGCGGGTTGGTTATCAGGTGGCCTGGTCCGCCATCAGGCTCAGGGTTCTCCAGGGCCGAGATGGGGGCATTGACGAACTGGATCCGGTCAGCCACGCCGGCCCGTTCGGCGTTGGCACGTGCGGCCTCCACCGCTCCGGCATCCCTGTCGGCGGCAACGATTGCGGGGTGGCCAGTCGGCGCGACCACAGAGTCGATTTCGGCACTGACGCTGGCCCAGGTTCCTGGCTGGAACGTAGGCCACCGCTGGAAGGAGAAGTCCCGTCCGAGCCCCGGAGCGTGCCCGGCGGCCCGGATCGCCGCCTCTATGGCGATGGTCCCGGATCCGCACATTGGATCGACCAACGGGGTTGACGGGTCCCATCTGCATGCCGACAGGAGTCCCGCTGCCACCGACTCACGTAGTGGTGCCTTGGCCTGGTCGAGGCGCCATCCCCGCTGGTGGAGAGCAGCGCCCGAGGAGTCGACGCTCACGACGAACCTGTCCTTCACCGCCCTGACAACAAGCAACTGCTCGGGTCCGTCAGTCGACCCCTTGGGAAGAGCCGACTCGAACCGTTCGACGACCGCTGCGTCGTGCCACAGCATCGACCGCCGGGTGGTCACTCGCACCCTGGGCCGGGACATCCCGTCGAACCACTCTGACCAGTCGACCTCCCCCAGCCTCCGTTGAAGGTCGGCAAAAGACCTGACCGTGAAGGTCGCCGCCCTGACGAGGACCCTGGTGGAACACGACAGGAAGACATTCGCCGCATACAGCTGGCGGGAGGTCAGCTGGCAGGCAACACCACCCTTCTCGATACGGGTACGCCGAACCCCGAGCCCAGCCAACTCGGTGGCGACGAGTTGCTCCAGCCCTGGCGGGCACACCACAAGGACATCGTGTGTCGCACCTCGACTGCCGTTCATGCCGACTTCTCCCCTACGGGCCCGTTCATATGTTTCGGCGACCGGAACCCTCAGGATCCGGGTGGGACCGAGCTGTCCGGCACCCAGTTTCCGTGAAATCCATCGGGTACGCGCTGTGGAAGGTGGATCTGTGCGATCGGTGGTTCCTCCATGTCGAGGGCATCGATGACAACCAGTTCGGCCGGCCCACCGCTCCTGTCGTTGACGCAGACCAGCAACCATCCGTCGCCCTCATCGGTTGATCCATCCCTCGGGATCAGGAGCGGTTCGGCACCGAAACGACCGGGGCCGTGGTCGTGTGTGACGACCTCGCCGGTTTCCACGTTGATCCTGGTGGTCGGCCCCAGGTCGAGACCACTGGCTGTGTAGGCGTACTGGTGACGCCGGGTTCCCACCCGCGGATCGTGTGTCGGGAACTCGTGGGGTCGGTCGTCGATAACTGTCTCGGCAACGCTCCTTGTTGCCGGGTTGAGCACCCACCGGGCCAGGCTGGGGGTGCTGTCTCCTGCCGGCCCGAGCCGGTCGTTGTCGAACATGCGGTCGTAGCGGCAGAGATCCACGACGACCGAGCCGTCGGCTGTGTCGTAGGCGTTCACCGGGTGGAACACATAGCAGCGTGGAACCTCACACCAGATGACCTGGTCGGCTGTACCTCCCCGGGGCAGCAGGCCGACCCGGGCCGGGTGGTCGTTGTTCCATGCGAACGGGAAGGGGCTGCCACCCATCGCCATCTCAATGTCAAGGCAGACCGGCAGGTCGTAGAGGAGCGCATAGTTGCCGGTGAGTGACATGTCATGCACCATCGGCATCCCGTCAACAGGGACCTCGGTAACCGAGGAGACCCTGCCATCGCCTCCGACCACGACGTGTTGAAGCCGGTCAGGATTGTCCGGGTAGGCGTAGCAGATGCCGTGCAGTTCACCTGTGGCAGGGTCGTGCTTCGGGTGGGCCGTGAACCCGCCGGGCAGGGTGTCGCCGAACCCGTCGTAGCCGATGGTGTCCAGTTCATAGGTGAGCGACATGGGGGTGGTTCCGGCCTCTACGAGGGCCCAGGTCTTTCCAGCGAAGCCTCCGACAGAGGTATTCGGGCTGAAGTCCCGATCGCCGAAGGCCCTACCGGTGGGCGGTTCCGCACCCATCTCGGCTGCCAGCCGGGCGCTCCGGACCCAACGGTTGCGGTACCACTCGGCACGGCCACCCCTTATCCGAACTCCATGGACCATGCCGTCGCCCAGGAACCAGTGGTGCGTGGCGGGGTCCACCTCAGATCTGGGGTTGGGGCCGTTTCGCAGCCAGCGGCCCTCCAACTCCTCGGGGATGGTCCCGGTGACCCGGAGGTCGCGTGCGGTGACCTCATCGAGCACCGGGGCCCGCTGCCCGTCGATGTATGCATTCATGGCATCAGCCTCACACAACGGCCGGACAGGGCTGTCAGTCTGTACCAGATTCCAGCAGACTCTCCCGGAGTTGCCGCTTTACGAACTTGCCGTTGGCATTCCTCGGCAGTGGATCGGTGAGGAACCAGACGTGCTCGGGGACCTTGAACGAGGCGATCAGTTCCGCAGTGTGGGCACGCAGGCCATCGGCTGTCATCGTGGCCTCCGGAAGCAGAACGACCGCCACCCCGACCGCCTCACCGAGGCGTTCATCGGGAACGGCGAACACTGCTGCCTCGGCAACTGCCGGGTGTTCGTAGATGGCGGCCTCAACCTCAGCCGAGTACACGTTCTCTCCACCACGGAGCACCATGTCCTTTGCACGGTCGACGAGGAAGAGGAAGCCTTCGTCGTCGAGGTAGCCGATGTCGCCGGTGTCGAACCAGCCGTCGATGAGGACCTCGGCGTTTGCCTCGGTCCGGTTCAGGTAGCCGCGGAACACGTTGGCTCCCCTGACCCACAGCTGGCCGGTGGCACCCGCCGGGAGGGCGGTGCCCTCATCGTCGCGGATGTGGGCTTCCATGATCGGGAGGGGCGGCCCGGCCGACTCCGGCTTGGCAAGGAACCAGTGGGCGGAGTTGACGGTGATGACGCCGTTCACCTCGGTCAGCCCGTATCCGGTGCTGGGCCTGCCCTCGAGCCGCTCCTCGATCTTGTGCACCAGATCAGGCTGTACCGCAGCGCCACCACCGCCGAGGTGAGCGAGGCTGCTGGTGTCGCGTTTGGCGAAGTCGGGGCTGTTGATCAACTCACGTGCCATTGTCGGGACACCTGTGAAGGTGCTCACACGTTCCTGCTCGATCAACTCGAGGGCCTTCTCGGCCGACCACCTGTACATGAGGACCAGCTTGCCGCCGGTTGCCGTGACCGGGTGCAGACAGCAGTTGCAGCCGGTTACGTGGAACAGCGGTACGGCCAGGAGGGAACCCGGTTCCGAGTCAACTGGTTCCTTGTGCGAACCCGATGACAGGGTCCCCGCCGCCACGGCCTTGGCCTCGGCGACCTCGGTCATGACCTGCCAGAACGCCAGGTTCAAGAGGTTCGAGACCGCCCCCCGGTGTGTCAGGGCGGCACCCTTTGGGCGACCGGTCGTGCCCGAGGTGTAGAAGATGCAGACGTCGTCCTCGGGATCGATCGCGACATCGGGAGGCTTCGGAAGATCGGCTGCTGCGGCCAGGGCTTCCGGCCAGTGCATCGAGTCGTCGGGGAGATCGCCATTGCTCCTGACCACGACCACGTGCAGGGGACCTTCCTCCCTGAGGCCGGCCAGCAGGGGTTCGACCCTCTCCAGCCGCTCGCTGTCGCAGATCAGCGCCCGGGCACCGCAGTCGGTGAGGCCGAACTCCATCTCGGGGCCCGTCCACCAGGCGTTCATTCCGACGACCGCGGCACCGAGCGAGATGGTCGCCCAGTACGAGATCACCCACTCCGGGTAGTTGCGCATGGCAATCGCCACCCGGTCACCGTGGCCGATCCCGTTTGCAGAGAGGTGGGCGGCCAGATCGCCAACCCTGGCGTGGGCGTCGGCGTAGGTGAGGCGTTCGTCCTCAAAGACGATGTAGTCGTTGTCGGCGTGGGCGGCCGATGCCTGCCACAGGACCGCCATGTTCGGTGGTGCCGAGTCGTAGGCCCTTGTCGGCACCCCGCGCACGTCCACGACCGACCAGGCGAACGGTGCACCGGGCGCCGTCATCTCACCCCAGGCGTCGCGCAGATGCTTATCCAAAGTCGTTCCTCCCCGTGTGCCGGACGCCGACCCTAGACCGACCGTTCAGCCGGGCACACAGCGGGCTGCATGCACGCCCGGGGTTCTTCGTAGGCTCGGACCATGGGACATCCGATGGGAATACTGCACGCCATGTCGCGCGAGCGACCCGCCGGTGGCGCAATTGGACCCGACACCAGGCGTCGGGTCTGGGGCTACGCAAGACCGTACCGGGCAATGGTGATCGGTTTTCTCCTCACCGTGATTGCGTCATCGTTGCTTGGTGTGGTTCCACCGCTGCTCTTCCGGGAGATCATCGACGGCGCCATCGCCAACGGAGACCGCGGCTACCTAACCCTGCTGGGCATGCTGGTCGTGGCGGCTGCACTCACCCGGGCGCTCCTGTCCTTCGTCGAACGGTGGTTCTCGGCAACGGTCGGCGAGGGGCTCATCTACGACCTCCGCCTGGAGTTGTTCGACCATGTGCAGCGCCTGCCGATCTCCTTCTTCACCAGAACCCAGACAGGAGCCCTGGTCAGCCGCCTCAACAACGACGTGATCGGGGCCCAGCGGGCGCTCACCGGCACCCTGGGCACGGTGGTAGCCAACTCCATCACCGCCGCGACGACCCTGGCAACGATGTTCGTGCTGGAGTGGCGCATAACCCTGATGGCCATGACTCTGCTCCCCCTGTTCGTGCTGCCGGCCCGACGTGTCGGTCAGAAGGTGGCCGGGATCACACGTGAGGGCATGGATCTGAACGCTTCCATGAACGCCACAATGACCGAGCGCTTCAACGTTGCCGGGGCGCAGTTGGTGAAGTTGTTCGGCCGCCACGACGAGGAGCGCGACGACTTCGGAGTGAGCGTGGGCCGGGTCCGCGACATCGGAATCTTGAACGCCATGTACGGCCGTGCCTTCGTCATTGCCCTGACCCTCCTGGGTGCACTCGGTACGGCAGCCGTCTACTGGGTAGGCGGTTCGCTGGCCATCAGCGGAACCCTGACCATCGGGACCCTGGCGTCGATGGGGGTACTGGTGACCCAGCTCTACCTGCCCCTGGCGCAGCTCACGAATGCCCGGGTCGACGTGATGTCGGCCTTCGTGTCCTTCGAGAGGGTTTTCGAGGTGCTCGACACCCGGAACCCGATTGCCGACGCTCCCGATGCAGTGGCCCTCAAACCGGTCAGGGGCGTGCTCAGGTTCGAGGAGGTCTCCTTCGCCTACCCGACCGACGACTCCGCATCGGTGTCGTCGCTGGAGGCTGGAGGATCGGCTGACGAACCGGGACGGACCGTTCTCCACGACATCAGCCTGACAGTGGATCCGGGCCAGATGCTGGCCGTTGTCGGGCCAACCGGTTCCGGCAAGAGCACCCTGGCGTCGCTAATCCCCCGCCTCTACGACGTGACCGGCGGAGCAGTAACCGTCGACGGACACGACATCAGGTCCCTCAGGCTGGGCCAGCTGCGATCTCAAATCGGGGTGGTCACCCAGGACCCCCACCTGTTTCACGAGACCGTCGGTCAGAACCTCAGGTATGCCCGCCCCGGCGCTACCGCCGCAGAGATGGACGATGCCTGCAGGACAGCCCGCATCCTGGAGGTCATCCGTCAACTCCCCGATGGCTACGACACCATCGTGGGTGAGCGCGGCTACCGCCTCTCTGGTGGCGAGAAGCAACGCTTGGCGATTGCGAGGCTGCTGCTGAAAGACCCCCGCATCGTCGTCCTGGACGAGGCCACCAGCCATCTGGACACCGAGAGTGAGGCGCTTGTCCAAGCGGCACTGTCTGATGCGCTGGCCGGCCGTACGTCGATTGTCATCGCCCACAGGCTGTCGACCATTGTTGAGGCTGATGAGGTGGTCGTGTTGGACGAGGGCCGGATCGTGGAGCGCGGCAGACACAGGGACCTGCGAGAGGCCGGCGGCCTCTACGCCGACCTGTGGGAGACCCTGGTTCGGGCCGAGCAGAACACCTGATGTGGAACGGAGAGACATGACACCGATAGTCATCCTGGCTGGGGCCAGAACCCCGATTGGTCGCCTCAACGGTGGCCTTGCGGACCTGACAGCCACGGATCTGGGTGCTGTGGCAATCACAGCAGCCCTGGAACGGTCCAGCCTGGTTGGCGACGACGTTGACTTCGCCTACATGGGAAACGTGATCTCGGCCGGCGTGGGCCAGGTGCCGGCAAGGCGGGCCACAAGCGATGCCGGCATTCCGCTGACCACCCCGTCAACTCTCCTGAACCGTGCGTGCCTGTCGGGGATGCACGCAATCCATCTTGCCAGTCAGATGATTCGCCTTGGTGAGGCCGAGGTGGTTGTTGCCGGTGGCATGGAGTCGATGACCAACGCACCCCACCTGTTGATGGGGTCGCGGCGGGGCTTTCGCATCGGCGACGCCGCCCTGGTTGACTCGATGATGGCCGACGGCCTGACCTGCACGATCGAGCACTGTGCAATGGGTGAGGCGACAGAACGCCACGCGGCCGAGATGGGCATGCTCCGTGGGCCCCAGGACGAGTTGGCGGTGCGTTCACACGAGTTGGCTGCAATAGCCCGGGCTGATGGCCTCCTGGCCGACGAGATTGTGCCCGTCCAGGTTCCCCAGCGCCGGGGCGAGCCGGTAGTGGTGGCCGAAGATGAGGGGATCCGCCCGGGCGTCGATGCCTCGTCCCTCGGGAAGCTGGCACCCGCCTTCGCCGCAGACGGAAACATTACCGCCGGTAATGCCTCCCAGATCTCCGATGGTGGGGCAGCCGTTGTGGTCACCACGATGGAGCGTGCCGAGGCTCTCGGGTCGGAGCCCCTTGCCGAGGTCGTCTCCCATGGGCAGGTTGCAGGCCCCGATACCAGCCTCCTGCACCAGCCCAGCAACGCGATCAACCTGGCCCTGGAGCGTGCCGGGATTCAGGTGGGCGACCTTGACCTGTTCGAGATCAACGAGGCGTTCGCCGCCGTGGCCCTGGCCTCGATTGATGCCCTGGGTGTGCCACACGACATCGTCAACGTGAACGGAGGCGCCATCGCCCTCGGCCACCCGATCGGCATGTCGGGTACGCGTATCGTGCTCACCCTCGCCCACGAGTTGAAGCGCCGTGGTGGTGGCCTCGGGGCTGCCGGCCTGTGCGGCGGCGGCGGTCAGGGCGAGGCCCTCGTAATCCGGGTCGGCACCTGAGGCGAAGGCAGACGATGAACCTGTCAATCAGATCGGTCACGGCAGACGACGTGTCGGCCGTTGAGGCGCTCTGGGAAGAGGCAGGCATGACCTCGTATGCCTCGTCTGGCGATATCGCCGGTGAGATCACAGGAAAGTTGGAACGCGACCCTGACCTCTTTCTCCTCGGCGAGGTGGACGGCACCGCCGTGGCAACCATCATGGGTACATGGGACGGCCACCGCGGCCGCATCAAGCGCCTTGTAGTGGCAACAACCCACCGTCGAAGCGGACTGGGCGCCGACCTGACCGACGAACTGGAGAAAAGGTTCGCTGACAGGGGCATAACGAGGCTGAGGCTGGAGGTCTGGGCGGACAACGCAGGTGGCCTGGCATTCTGGGAGGAACGGGGATACGAACTCCAGTCCGATATCAGGTACTTCGTCCGCAACCTGGACGACAGCGACGACCCTTGCTGACAGGGCCCTGCCGGTCAGGTCAAGGAGACCCGGGGAAGTGGCAGGCCACGAAGTGGTCGGGACCCATCTTCCGCATCACCGGCTCCGCGGATGCACACAGTTCGGTCACCCGCGGGCACCTGGTCCTGAACCGACAGCCAGACGGCGGGTTGATGGGCGACGGGACTTCGTCTCCGATCGCAACCTCGGATGCGTCCACGACCGTTGAGGGTTCAGGGGCCGAAGCCAGCAGCACCCGGGTGTAGGGGTGGGCGGGCTCTGAAAAGAGAGAATCCGAGTTGCCGATCTCACAGACCTTGCCCAGGTACATGACCACGACCCGGTCACTGACATTGCGAACCACGGAGAGGTCGTGGCTGATGAACACCAGGGTCAGGCCAAAACGCTCCTTCATCTCCTCGAGGATGTTGAGGATCTGGGCTTGAACGGAGACGTCCAGTGCCGAAACGGGCTCGTCACAGATGAGGATCTCAGGGTCGATGGCGAGAGCACGGGCGATTGAGATGCGCTGGCACTGACCGCCGGAGAATTCATGGGGTCGCCGGGAGGCGGCAACGACAGGGTCGAGGCCGACGGCCCTCAGAACCTCGTCGACCCTCGCATCCACGTCCACATCAGGGTGCTGGTCCTGCCAGATGATGAGGCCCTCGCCGATGATGTCCCTGACCCGTCTGCGCGGGTTCAACGACGAGATGGGGTCCTGGAAGATCATCTGGACCCGTGGCCTGACAGAGCGGAGGGCTTCGCCCTCAATGCCAGTCAGTTCCACCTGACCGTCTGCCCCCGGGTCGAGCGTGACGGTTCCCGAGGTGGGTCTTGGTAACTGAACGAGGGCCCTGGCTGTCGTGGACTTTCCACAACCGGATTCACCCACGATTCCCAGGGTCTCACCACGGCAGACGTCGAAGCTGACGTCTGACACGGCGTGTACCACCTGGTTGCGTCCTGCAGGGAACTCCATGACCAGGCTCTCGACGCGCAGAACCACCTCGTCGGAGTCCCTCATCTGGATCGCGCCGCTGCCTGCCATCAGGTCTTCTCCCCGACTGCTGTGGCGAACGTGCCCATATCCAGGCCGGCCGGGGTCACACCGGTCTCGTGGTTGGCCGCATGGGCGGCTGCACCTGCGTCCGTTCCGACCGGGGCATGGCAGGCGCAGGCGTGACCTTGACGGTGCTGTTCAAGGCTGGGCTGATCGATCAGGCATGAGGCTGAGCAGTACCGGCAGCGCTCTGCGAACGGGCACCCCTGTCCAAGGTCGACTGCGTCAGGTGGACTCCCGGGGATCGGGACCAGGCGGGAGTGGCTGGCCATGTCTACCCGGGGAATGGTCTCGAGCAATGCCTCGGTGTAGGGGTGGCGCATCTCCGAGAAGAGGGTGGCCGTATCGGCCTGCTCCATGGTGCGACCGGCGTACATCACCATGATCTGGTCGGCGCGACCCTTCACCACCCCGAGGTCATGGGTGATGAGGATCATCGCCATTCCACGCTCCTCGCGGAGTTCGTCCAGCAGATCCAGGATGTGTTTCTGTACGGTCACGTCAAGGGCGGTGGTCGGCTCGTCGGCGATCAGGAGTCGGGGGCTGCAGGCCAGAGCCATGGCTATGACAACCCTTTGGCGCAACCCACCGGAGAGTTCGTGCGGATACTGGGTGAGGCGCTTCTTCGGCTCGGGTATTCCGACCTGTTGAAGGAGGTCGCCGGCGTCGTCACGGGCCTCCCTACGAGACCTCTTGAGGTGCACGCGGAGGGACTCCGCAATCTGCTCACCGACCTTCTTGACAGGGTTCAGAGACGTCATCGGGTCCTGGAAGACCATGGTCATCTCCACGCCCCAGAAGTGGCGCTCCCGCTCAGCTGCCATGGCCCGCACATCGCGGCCGTCAAACATCACCGATCCCTCGACCCGCGCATAGGACGGCAGCAGGTTCATGAGGGTCTTGGCTGTAACGGACTTGCCCGAACCGGATTCACCCACAATTCCCAGGGTCTGTCCCTCTGCCAGGTCAAAGGACACCCCGTCGACGGCCCGGAGGAGCCCACGCTCCGTCGCGAACCCCACCTGGAGGTCTGTTACGGACAGCAGAGGCGTTGCCATCTCAGGCGGCTCCGATTCCGAGTTCTCTTACGTCGAAGTACTCACGCAGCCGGTCTCCGGCGAAGTTGAGGGCAAGGACCGTCACGAACATGGCTCCGATCGGGAACATCGCCACCCACGGTCCCTCCCGCAGGGTGCGCGGCGACGACCCCAGGACGATCATCTTTCCCCAGGAGAAGCCCTCCTCGACCGACAGGCCCAGGAAGGCCAGGCCGCCCTCAGCCACGATCGTGATGGCCATGCCCAGCAGGGTCAGGGCACCCATCGGAATGAGCACGTTGGGCAGCAGTTCGCGGACCATGATGCGACGGTCGGTGGCGCCCAGAACACGGGCAGCGGCCACAAACTCACGCTCGGAATAGGCCAGGGTGGTGGCGCGGGAGAGACGTGCAATCGGGGCTATTGCCACAATCCCGAGGGTCATGGCGACTATCGGAAGGGTCTGTCCTGCCAGGCCGACGATGAGCAACGCCAGGACCAGGCCGGGATAGGCCAGCAGAACGAACACCGAAAAGGAGATGATGCGGTCCACGATCCCCCTGAAGTAACCGGCGATCATGCCGAGTGTTCCTCCTACGCAGATGCCGAGGAGGACCGAAAAGAAGCCGACAATCAGGGACACCCGTGCACCCCAGATAGTCCTGGCGAACATGTCACGGCCATTGCTGTCAGTACCGAACCAGTTGCTCCACCCAGGCCCGTCCATACGGCCCCCCACGCCGGTCTCGTTCGGGTCGGCAATTGGAAGCCACGGTGCCAGCGCCGCTGCAGTCACGATGATGATGATCCACGCCGCTGCGATCCAGAACCCGAAGCCGAGGCGTCGGGCCACCACAACTCCGAACTGCTCTGCCGGATCTACCTGTGGCGGTGTGTCCATCCCCGCAAGGCGGCCTCGGCCCATCTGGCCGGCTGGTTCAGGACTCACGACGCACCCTGGGATCCAGGTAGGAGTAGGCGAGATCCACCGCGAAGTTGATTATCACGAATCCCGTGGCGATCACAACGGTGGCTCCCAGCACCACCGGGTAGTCGTCTCGGATCGAGGCCTCCACCAGCGCCCTGCCGAGTCCCGGGATCGAGAAGACCTGTTCCACGATCAACGCCCCTCCTATCAGTGCAGCGGTGTTCAGCCCGAACACCGTCACCATCGAGAACAGGGAGGGCCGTAGGGCGTGTCGGAACATGATCCAACGGTTCGAGAGGCCCTTGGCCTTTGCCATCACCACGAAGTCCTCCTGGAGGGTGGTGATGAGGTCTGTCCGTAGGAGTCGAAAGTAGGTTGCTGCCAGGGGCATGCCCAGGGTCAGCGCAGGAAGCACCAGCGACTTCAGCCTCAGGGCAAGGTTGTCGTCCTCAAAGCGGCTCGGGAAGATCTGCCACTTCACGACGAAGAAGTAGAACAGGATCACACCGAGAGCGAAGTTGGGTAGTGCCAGCATCCCGAAAGCACCAATGGTCGACGCCCGGTCCATTGCCCGGTTGGCCCGATAGGCGGCGGCTATCGCCCAGGGAACAGACAGGGCTACGGCGAACACCTCGGCCATGCCCATCAGCAACAGGGACTTGGGAAGGCGGTCCGCCAGGACCGTGCTCACAGGAATCCGATTCTTAAATGACGTGCCGAAGTCGCCCCGTATCAGGTCCCCCACCCAGCGTCCGTACCTGATCGGAAGCGGTTCGTTCAGGTGGAACTCCTCTCTGGCTTCGGCGACGACGACACAGTCGCCGAGAGTGGTGCCTCCCTGGCTGGAGATGTCCTCTATCTCACCAGCCACGACCGCATCACAGTCGACTGCAGCTACGAAACCGACCACGTTGAAGAGGGGGTCTCCGAGGGTGTTCATAGCCGTGAAGGCCAGGAACGTGACCGCCAGGACGACGGCAACCAACTGCGCAAGTCGGCGCGCCAGGACGATCACGACATTCCCTGGTTCGAAGAACCCTGGTCTGCGTGGTCGTCCCGGCGGCCTCTGTTACGTCTCTGCCCTGCTACTTGGCCATGTCCAACTGTGAGAAGTAGTCGGTGTAGCCGGAGTAGTTGCACCTGGGCACCGAGCCATCCGGGAATCGGTAGTCACAGACACCCGCAACATCGGGTGAGTAGGCGTGGGCCCAGAGCGTGTGGGTGAACATGAGGTAGGCGTAGTCCGCGTTGATCATCTCAGCCACCTGCTTCCAGATGCCGATCTTCTCGTCCTGGTCGCTGCTCCCCCGGGCCTGGTACATCAGTGCATCCCGTTCCTCGTCGCAGAGCCGTGGCCAGTTCAGGGACACGAACCCTACGGCGGTGCAGTTCAGCCAGGTGACGTCTCCATCGGGGTTGGCGATTCCCATCTGACGCCATGTCACGAAGTCGTACTGGCCAAAGGCTACCTCGTTGATGTGGGCATCCTGTGGCTTCATGTCCTTGGTGGTGTTGAAGTGGTCGCTCCAGCCGTCGGTCAGGACGTCGTAGATGCGGTCCTGCATGACAGACGGGCCGGAGTACTGGAACTCCATGTTGATGCGTCCGTCTGCGCAGTTGTCGGGGAACTCGGCGCAGTACTCCGCCACCAGCGGGGTGGCCTGGTCTGGCAAGTCGTGTGCCTGCTTGACATTCGGGTTGTGGTACGGAGACTCTGGCGTGAACCAGGAGTCCGCTGGCCTCAGGACGCCCTGACCGATGAACTCCATGTAGTCGTCAAGGGATGCGGAAAAGGCCAATGCCTTTCGGGCCCTGATGTCGTCAAACGGGGCCTTGCTGGTGTTCAACATGCCGAAGCCCTCTTCGCCTCCATCCTCCTCGAACAGGACAACGTCACCGCTGGACTCAAGATCGCGAAGCGTCAAGATGGCGTCGACGTTGGAGGAGTGCAGGATGTCGATGTCACCCACCGCCATGGCATCAGCGGCCAGGACCGAATCTGTGTAGACGTAAAACTCGATTGCCGCCGGTGTCACCTCGCCCTGCCACCAGTCCTCGTTGCGTTCGAACCGTGTCATGAAGTCCTGTTCACGGCTGGCGAACTTGAACGGGCCGGTACCGACGGGAGCCTGATTGAGGGACTGGTCCGAGATGGTGGCCCTCATGTACTCGAGCGACGGGATCAGCCCGAGCTGGGAGGCCAGGAATGCCGCAAAGTCCACGTGTGGACGCTTCAGGTTGAAGCGCACCGTCATGTCGTCTAGCAGCTCCACCGCACCTTCCGCGATGAAGATGGGCCGCAGAGCCAATGAAATGAGGGGGTCCTTGAGTTGCTGGGTGACGGCATAGACGACTGCCTCACCGGTCAGCGTGGTCCCGTCGTGAAACTGTACGTTCTCGCGGATCTTGAAGTCCCATGTCATGTTGTCGTCGCTTACGGTCCAGGACTCGGCAAGTCCTGGTGCGAACACACAACCGCACGGATCGTCGGTCACGTAGACCAGCGGCTCCAGCACGGCTCTGGCCATCTGGTAGGCCGAGACGGCGAACCGGTTCACGGTCGGGTTCAAACCATCGGTCTCAGCCTCTACCCCCACCCTGATGACAGCACCCTCCAGGGGGACCGTGGTGGGCGGTGCGGCGACATCGCCGACCTGGTTGGAGCCCAGGGGTGCGTATTCGTAGACGACGTTGGCTGTTGAGGCCTCGTAGTCGCCTGTGTCGATGTTCTGGATGACTGTGATCTTTGATGACGAGCAGTCGCCGTAGGCGTCACAGGCCATTGTTCCGAT
>Ga0208894_1000130_pt1 | contig 64231 bp, 63 predicted proteins | sample ETNtaG_12_FD_185752 | JGI IMG/M metagenome (GOLD analysis project Ga0208894, IMG submission 185752) | Marine microbial and viral communities from oxygen minimum zone, Eastern Pacific Ocean - ETNP201306SV49 (SPAdes) (version 2) | ecosystem: Environmental > Aquatic > Marine > Oceanic ...
GTTGAAGTCCCCAATAGCTGACCTTGTATACATTTCTTTCTTTATGGACTCTAATAATGAGCTTAAGGATAAATGGGAAGGATTATCTAATTTTTTTTGTTGACATTATCGAAAAATAGAGATAGCAAAGAATAATATTGTGCTGATAGAGGCTAAGTAACTTATTTGAATCCTTCTCAAATAAGCAGAGTCATTATCAATGATTTTTCATTTTCTTTTAGGGTTACAGGCACATCTTACCTGTAGCCCTTTTTTTATTGTGGAAAGGGTAGGGTAGCGAAAAATGTTATGGGTAAACTTGCTTAATTATTTCCAACGAAAAATATAGAAAATATTATAAAATAATGGGTTGAAAAGGATAATCGTTGGAAAAAGCGTTGCAAACTATTGAATTTAAAGTAGAATATATTTAACGGGGCAAGTGATCGAAGGTTCATATTCTCTCGCCCGATTTTTTAAATTCTAATAGATTATCGCACGAAGCATTTCCGTCTTGTGATAAGGTAGATCACGTAAGGGGTGAGCAGGGATATGAAAATGGTTCTGATCAGTCCGTATCCATGTATAATGAAACTGGAAATGGAACTGGTCAGGACGTCGGCAGCATAAAACAAGGCCAAATAGAATGACCATTTTCGAAGCGTTAAAAAGCCGTATCCGATGGCAATATGCATTATGGGTTGAGCCATCAGTACAACCTGAGCTATAACCCCGGTTGCCTGGATGCCAAAGAATTTTGGTTCGTATGCCCATCCGGTTTTTATGATGTTGTACAATTCGGCAGGCCCGCCGATGAGGAACAAAACGCCGAAGACAGTAATGTCTAGAGGTCTCTTTGGCATATCTATTCGATTTTGTAATTTGGTGCTTCTTTGGTGATGATGACGTCATGGATGTGGCTTTCTCGAAGACCCGATGCAGTAATACGAATAAACTTTCCTTTTTTTCTCAGCTCGTTGATGGTTTTACAGCCGCAATAGCCCATTCCATTTTTTAATCCGCCTAGTAATTGATGAACCGAAAAAGAGAGAGTGCCTTTATAGGGAATCCTTCCCTCCACTCCTTCAGGCACGAGCTTGGTTTCCGAGAAAAATTTTTCTTGGAAATACCGATCGCTGCTTCCTTCCAGCATAGCGCCGATAGAACCCATTCCCCGGTATTCCTTATAGCTTCTTCCCTGATAAAGAACTCTTTCTCCAGGACTTTCTTCGGTTCCCGCAAAAAGCCCTCCGACCATCACAGTGCTGGCGCCTGCCGCGATAGCTTTTGCAATATCTCCTGAATACCTTATTCCTCCATCAGCGATAATGGGAACTTTAAATTTTTCCGCTTCTCTGGCGCAGTCTGCCAACGCGGTTAATTGGGGAACTCCTACTCCGGCAACTACCCTTGTCGTGCAGATAGATCCCGGCCCAACACCCACTTTTACAGCATCGGCTCCAGCCTTGATCAACTCCTTGGTTCCTTCCTTTGTGGCAACATTGCCACCGACAATTTCTATTTTAGGAAACTTCTTTTTTAAAATTTTAACTGTATTTAAAACGCTTTCAGAATGACCATGGGCGCTATCCACAACCAGCACATCCACCCCAAATTTAATCAAGGCCTCCGCCCTTTCAATATTTTTTGAAGAAACACCAACTGCGGCCCCGACCATCAACCTCCCTAATTTGTCTTTAGAGGCTAGGGGGTATTTAATACTTTTTTCTATATCTTTTATAGTTATGAGCCCTTTAAGTAATCTGTTTTTACCTACCACTAAAAGTTTTTCTATTCTGTTTTTGTGAAGGATTTCTTTAGATTGCTCCAGGGTTGTTCCGACCGGCACTGTCACCAGGCCTGTTTTTGTCATTAAGTCAGATATTTTTTTACCGAGGCTTGTTTCAAAGCGGAGGTCTCTGTTCGTCAAGATTCCGACCAGTTTGTTGTTTTTGGTTATTGGGATTCCTGAAATTTTATATTTTTCCATCACGTCCAGAGCTTCGCTGATCTTTTGATCGGGTTGCATTGTAATTGGGTCAGAAATCATTCCGCTGACCGATCTTTTTACTTTATCGATCTCTTTCACCTGAGATTTTATAGACATATTTTTATGTATGATTCCAATTCCTCCCTCCTGAGCAAGGGCAATGGCCAATGCCGCTTCAGTGACTGTATCCATAGGCGCTGAAACAAGGGGAGTGTTCAATTTTATTTTCCGAGTGAGTTTGGTTGATATGATTACATCTCTTGGTTGGACATCGGATCGGGCAGGTTTAAGCAATACATCGTCATAAGTTAAATATTCCGGTAAATTTTTATCCAACATTTTTTAAATCCTCAAAAATTTCTTTTTAATATCTTTTAAACTAAAAACCAGAGATATAGGCCTTCCGTGAGGACACGTATATGGTAATTCTGTTTTATCCAAAGTCAGAAGCAAGTTTTGAATTTCTTCATGTTTGAGATTTTGATTGGCGCGAATAGCTCCATGGCACGCGAGAATTTTAAAAGTCTCCGTAAAAATCTGTTCAAAAGATTCTGTCTTCTCTGCCTCTGCAAGAATCTCAACAATTTCAAGAAGTAGTGCCGAAAAATCTTTTCCTTCTAAAATAGACGGGACCTCTCTTATCAGAAATATATTTTTTCCAAAACACTCGACCTCCATGCCTGTTTTATTAACGTCTTCCAAATGGTTTTCCAGCAAAACAGACTCACCGTGCGAAAGCTCCACACTAATCGGAAAGAGCAACTTCTGTTTTTCAATTTTAGATTCTTTAAATTCTTTTTCTAATTTTTCAAACAATATTCTTTCATGAGCGGTATGCTGATCGACCAGAATCATATTGGATGAATTTTCCAATACTATAAATGAATTTTCAATTTGTCCTACAGGAACGCAGTCTGAGTACCGGTGATAGTTCTGTGTGGTGGGGGAGGGCATATTAAAATCTATGTTAGCCGATGGCTTTGAATTCTGGTCTCTACAGGTAAAAAATTTAAAAAACGTCGTATCTACAAACTTTTCTTTATCTACCTGCCGCCCGGATTTTAGAGCATCATGTGCAGTTCCGGTTGTGGTGTTATTAATTTGAAAAATATCTTTATAATGCTGTTCTTTATGTTGCGAAAGAGTTTTAAAAACTGCGTGATAAATAAAATCGTGCACCAGTCGCTGATTTGCAAAACGAACCTCAGCTTTTGCAGGATGGACGTTTACGTCTACCTCAGCGGGAGAAACATCTAAAAACAAAAATAAAGTCGGATGGCGGCCTTTGGGCAATAAGGTGCGATAGGCATCATAAATTGCATGATTGACTGATTTATCCCTGACACAGCGATTGTTAACATAAAAAAATTGATTTCGTCTTCCGGAGAGACTGAAAGAAGGTCTGGAAATGTAACCTGACAATTTCATTTTATTTGCTTCCCTGGAGATGGGAATTAAATCTTTAACAAGATCTTTCCCGAAGAGGTCTCCAATCCGGATCTCCAGATCACCTGATGCCGAAGTATTAACAGCCTCTTTATCATATTTGATTAGCCTGAACTTGATACTTGGATACGCTAAAGAAATTGTATTGAATGTTTGGCTGATATAGGACATTTCGGTAATATCGCTTTTTAGGAATTTTTTCCGGGCAGGAGTATTGAAAAATATCTGGTTGACTTCCACGGACGTACCCGTGGGAGAGGCTATTTGTTTCACATCCCGGATTTTTCCCCCTTCAATAAAAATCTGTGTGCCGGTCTCGTCATCTTTGGTTTTAGAAATTATGTTGAGCCGGGCTATAGACGCGATACTGGAAAGGGCCTCTCCGCGAAACCCTAAAGTTTTAATAGTACTGAGATCATCTAATGAAGATATTTTGCTAGTTGCATGACGTTCTAAAGACAGGAGAGCGTCATCGCGAATCATCCCTATTCCGTCATCTAAAATTTTAATTACGCTCTTACCGCTATTTTTAATGGAAACCGTTATTTGTGTGGACAAAGCGTCAATAGAATTTTCCAGCAGTTCTTTAACTATGGAAGCCGGTCTTTCAATAACCTCTCCAGCCGCTATTTTATTAGTGATGTTTTCAGGTAAAATTAGAATTGCGTTTGTTTTTATCATAAAATGTATGTAATGTTTTCCTGAGACAGAAATGCGGGATAAAATGTGGGGTGAGCGACGGGATTTGAACCCGCGGCAACTGGAGCCACAATCCAGGACTCTACCAACTGAGCTACGCCCACCATACTTTATCCAACTATATTACATTAAGAAATTAAAATCAAATTATTTGCGAATGCTATTGGACTCTTAAATTATTTGATATTAAAAAACTATAAAAGTAAAAATTTTTAATTAATCCAATTTTTAGAAAGGTAGTTTGGAGCTTGGAAAAATTATGATGCGGTGGAATTGAGTAAGAAAGTTTTATTTGAGATATCTTGCGGCTAATTTGAAGACCGCAAATGACGCAATAACGCCAAGCATTGCTCCGAAGATTACGTCCAAGGGAAAGTGGACGCCAACGTATATTCTGGACAGCCCCATCAAAAAGGCGATTAATATTAAATAAAGTGCGTGTTTTCGATAAATGCAAATCAGGACTGTTGCCGCTCCAAATGCAGACTGTGTATGACCCGAGGGAAATGAGCTTTCCCTGTAAGCATAAAAAAGGTTGTGTATCCTGACTTTTCCGGACAAAATCAAAGGTTCCATTTCTTTGAGCGGACGGGGCCTGGCCACAATTTGTTTTAATATTTGAACGACCAGACCTCCCAATAAAACGGCGACAAGGAGGATTATGGAATTTCTCCTGAAATTTTTCTTATCGATTACGTATAAGTAAAAAAGTGCAACTGGTAGTATAACATGAAGATAACCGGCTAAAGTTAACCCTCCAAGGAACAAATCATTAAAACCGCTTTCAAGGCTATTATTTAGAATTAAAAAAAGATCTCTATCAAACTTTAATATTTTCTCCAGCATTTCTTCTCATGATTTTTCCCGAACGAGCTTTATTGTTTCTCCAGGCTTAAGTTGCTTTTTTAGGCTGCGATTGTTCAGAATAGCTATATCCATCGCTCTTTTTTTTTCACCTAATTGCTGTTCTGCTATGGAATCAAAAGTATCCCCCTCTTTTACACGATACAGATCAATAAATTTTTTTTTCCGGTACAGCCTTTTATCCATCACATTTCGTTTTCCACCATATTTAATCCCTGCAATATGGGAAAGATAGTTTTCTTTGAAAAGTTCAATCTTTTTATTTTTCCTGACGAGCGAATTGGCCATATCCTCTGCTCTGATGATTCTGTCTCGAGTATCTGGATGCGTAGCCTGAAAACTATGATAGGTATGACCAGATATCATTTCTTTGAATTTCAAGCCCCGGAGAAATTTGATCATTTGTATGGGGTCATAGCCGGTTTGATAAGCGTTAATAAGCCCTAAAGTGTCTGCTTCCAGTTCTGCTTCCTTCCCGTACCCCAGAAGGATTTGATTAAAAATTGACCGGCTTACCATAAGCCACTTGGCTCCTTCTTTTGGATTGGCAAGCACGCCCCCGAGAGAGAGAAGAGTAAGACCAAGGGATTTTGTTAACTGCTTCACTCCATGATGGGCAATGACATGCCCGATCTCATGTCCCAGGATGCCTGCTAATTCTGCTTCACTGTTAAGGGTGCCCAGGATTCCATGAGTAACATATACATAACCACCCGGTAAGGCAAAAGCGTTAATTTCCGAACTGTCCAGTACTTTAAAATAAAATTGGAATGTGGGTTCGTCGAGAGCATCAACCAGTTTCTGACCTACCTCATTCACATAATCCTGCAGCACTTTATCTTCATAAAGCCCGTACATTTTTATAATTCCCTCGTCAGATTTTTTACCTAAGGCAATTTCGGCATTTTCGTCAAATATTTGAATAGACTGTGCATGAGAGGGATTGCCAAGCAAAAAGAAAGATATAAATAAAAAAGAGATGATTGTACGTAAAAGCGATTTGGAGAGTATTCGAAACATCAAATTTATTCTCATAAATATAATATTGTAAACATAAAAGAAAAAACTATAAATAGCAATGTTAATAATTAACGATGCTTCTCTTTTTAATATATAGAATCCGTGTAAAAATGTTGCTAAACTTTAGTGTGGAGAAAAATTGAAATAAAAGTTGCTGTAATTAAATCTTCTCAAGACAGGGGGAAATTCGGGAATAAAGCAGTCTGAGCTTAAGTCAAACATAGTGATACAGTCTATCCGGTTAATCCAAACTGCCCTGAAATAGAAGGGATTCCTGTGTATAAATCAGTACTAGATATACCGGATGACTTGGACCGGATTACTATATATCTTCCTCCTGAACGCACCATCACTGTTCTTAACGATATAGCAAAAAAAAGAGCTAAGGAATTTTTTTTAATCCGAGCTCTGAAAATAATGCTGTAGTCAGAGAAGCTGAGAAACTAGGGTTGAACTTTTACCTTGTCTGCAGTATCGTAGATATTGGACTTGATCCAAACGAGTTATAATATTTCTTGCCGTTTAAAACCCTCTTTGTTATAGTGTTGTTCTTATGTTCGGAATAGGTTTTGTAGAAATTATTGTGATTTTGGGAATCGCCCTTATTGTTATAGGGCCTAAGAATTTGCCTGATCTGGCGAAGTCTCTCGGGAAAGGGTATGTGGAATTCATGAGAGCCTTTCGTGAAATGCAAAAAACCATTCAGGATGATGTGGACGATATCCAAAAAACGGTTGATGATGCTACTAATATAGATATAGATATAGACGACCCTCTTTCCGATGAAAGTCAAGAGAAACCAGAAGAGAAAAGCAAAAGCTTTAATCAGTCGGGTAGAGAAGGTGAAGCCAAAAAAGAATGATGCGCGTTGATTTTGACACTAAAATACCGTTCACAGAACACTTAGTAGAGTTAAGAAACCGCCTGGTTATTGTGTCATCGACCGTGGCGGTCCTTTCTGCCATTGGCTTTATAGCCAGGGGACATCTCATTAGATTTCTTGAAAGCCCCCTCCCCGAAACATTTAATAAAATGGTCTTTATCTCTCCCACAGAAGGTTTCTTTGTTGCCATGAAAGTTAGCATTTTCTCTGGAATTGTATTTTCCTTCCCTGTTATTCTTTATCATGTCTGGGCATTCGTTGCTCCCGGTTTGAAAGAAAAAGAAAGAAAATATACTATTCCGTTGGTTTTCTTAGGGACTGTATTTTTTCTTTTCGGAGTCTTTTTTGCTTATTATGCAATTTTACCGATTGGTTTAAAGTTTCTTCTCTTTTTTGGAGCCGAATACTGGACTCCAAACATAACTATTGCTAATTATCTTTCATTTTGTCTTAAGCTGATGTTAGCCTTTGGAGCGGTCTTTGAGATGCCTTTGCTCATAGCTTTTGCCTGCAAAGTAGAACTTATAAAAACAAGCCAGCTTATTTATTATAGAAAATATGCCTTTCTATCATTTTTTGTTTTAGGGGCCATGCTGACGCCGCCGGACGTTATTACCCAGGTATTTATGGCCATGCCTTTGATCATATTGTATGAAGTTGGCATTTACGCGGGAAAAGTGTTCGAGAAAAAAAAGGAAGATAAAGACGGTGAATGAGACGGACAAAAGTCCGAAGCCTGATAGCAGGGTTCGTATTATTGTATCCGGAATTGTGCAGGAAGTGTTTTTCAGGGCCAACACAAAATCAGAAGCGGACCGGTTGGGGGTTTGTGGCTGGGTTCGGAACATGATGGATGGAACAGTTGAAATCTCAGCCGAAGGGAAAAAAGATAGTATAGACCGGTTTATTCAATGGTGTCGTAAAGGACCGCCCGGGGCTGTTGTAAAAAATGTGGAAATAAACAGAGAAGAATTCAAGGGCGAATTTAAGTCTTTTAACATCGCATATTGATGGGAGCGCTTAAGGAACCAAAACCGGTAAAGTTATTTTCAGGCCTGATATTTAAAGAAAAAGAAATTCTACTTTCAGCCCGGGAAAAACTGGTTAAGGTTTTTGGGGAAATAGATTTTGAAAGTGATGTTTCTCCGTTTGATTATACCTATTACTATGAAAAGGAGATGGGAAAAGATTTAAAGCGGAAATTTATTTCTTTTTCCAAGCTGATCCCACCGAATAGCCTGCCTGATATAAAAAATAAAACAAATGAAATAGAAAAAAAACTCAACCATAAGGATACAGGAGACAGAACCGTTAACATAGACCCCGGTTATTTGTCTGAAGAAAATGTAGTGCTTGCCACCACAAAAGGCTACTCTCACCGTCCCTATCTCAACTCCGGCATTTACGCGGAAATGACGTATTACTATAAAAGGGAGTCTTACAGAGTATTTGACTGGACCTATCCTGATTTTAAACTGCCTGAGAGAATAGAGATGTTTCATCACTTGCGTAATCTCTACACTGCCCAGGTTCCGCATTCTTAGACCTTATTTATCATTTCCATACATCAGGACTATAGTAAAATAATTAAATTCAGGGGGCAAATCCACCTTTGACTACATCTCAGCTTAAGGTTTTTGTATATTTTAGCTAATGTATTGTTTTTCTTTCCTCTTAGTGATCGATTTAGCGCGATTATTCCTTTCAGCATGCTACGATAAGCTTCAATTTTCTGAATCGAATTGAAACTTCAGCAGTCTAATTGTTAATGTTAATTATCATTATCTAAATTGAAGGAAATGTTTGTTTATTAAGAGTTTAATAGATCTTTTAAATGGAAGGAGGTGTTTTTTGAAATTATAATATAAATGTTACTCAATTAAACAGACCAAAAATTATTATCATTTAGAAAGGAGAATTTTATGCTTACAGTGACACACAATGCAGCGGAGCAAATTAAGAAAGTTCAGAGTAATATGAATGCAGAGGAAAAATATTTACGTATTTCCGTAATCAATGGTGGATGCAATGGCAATCAATATAAAATGGATTTTGATACGGATTCTGAGGATGATACCAAAATCAATTCAAATGGTGTGACTATTCTTGTGGACAAGCATTCTAGCCCTTTACTCAGTGGAATGAACATAGACTACGTTGAGGGGCTTGAAGGGAGCTCATTTGTCTTTAACAATCCCAACGCAACAGGCGGGTGTGGATGCGGACAGTCCTTTAGTGCATAGGGCATTTTCCGCATGTAGTAATATGGTAGATTGTCATTTTAGAAATAGTAATGTGCCACGCACTTCCAAAGCGCGTGGCACATAAGGTTTTATATCATCTAACCAATGCTCTTTAAAGCCTTTTCCCACATCACTGCATGGCGGGCTTCATCTTCCGCTGAGATTTTAAAAAGGGCGGCAATCTCGTTTTTTCCTTCTGAAAGAGCAAGACTCGCTCCTTCTGATTTCATTTTATGCGCTCCTCGTTCGGCTTTGATCATTTTTCCCATAAATTCTTTTAGAGCTTCTTTTGTCGTCCCGTTCGCTCCGCTTCGGAAAACGTAATTCGCTCCGTGATAGGCTTCTTCATCCGCTATTTGTCTGATAATCTGCCCTGCGCAGGCAAACCCTAACTTCTCGGCGAGCAAAGCGGCGCCAATATAATGAACGACTTCCCATGCTTCACCCTGAATCTGGGCATCTATATTCTCCTGCAATGATTTTGTTGATTCTGTTGTTTCCGAGAATTTTGATTTGTCCACACCGCAAACAGGGCATGTACCCGGAGCGGAATCTCCTGTATGAACATATCCGCAAACACTACATTTCCACTTTTTCATAATTTTTGTTCCTCCTTTTTAAAAATAGTTAATAAAATAAACTGTTAATAGTTTACTGTTTAGGAATAACTATAATTTAGATATAATGCCTCTTCAAAGTTTTTTTAGTCAAGGATAAAAGCAGGGATTAGGCTTAGGGGAGCAGGATCTTAAAAAACATGAGGTCTGGTGTCTGACCCCCGTCCCCTGCAGTAAAGAAATATGAAAATAGCCTTAATAAAAAAAGATAAAAGGTCGTCGATTTGCGTTGTCCGGAACTCGAGAGTAATCGTTCTTCAACCTGCATATGATAAATTTCGCAAGCAGTTGAAATTACCACTTATATCTTCGGAGCATTTTTCAAATCCTCTTTTATTTATTCAGAATTTCGGGAGAATTAAAAAAGTGGTTTCAGCGCTTCTTTTAAAATCGGAAAGCGTAAACAATAAAAAGGCTACTTATATGCTCTCTCTTTCCCGCGCGAAATTGATGGCTCCCGTCCCCAAACCCCGTGCGATTTATTGCCTTGCCAGAAACTATTACGAACATATCCTTGAATTTAATGAAAGAGTTGTGGAACAGGATAAAATGGTTCCCCCCATATTCACTAAACCGCAAACCTGCGTCACTGGTCCGGGCGGGCCTGTTATCCTGCCGATAAATGGCCGGCAAATTGATTGGGAAGCGGAGCTTGCTGTGGTTGTCGGGAAAAGAGCAAAATATGTTTCCGTGGAAAGAGCCTTAACTCATGTATTCGGCTATACATGCATGCTGGATATTTCCGAGCGGGAATTGAAAATTTGGGATAGAACTGAAGACAGGGGCAGGGATAAGTTTTTTGACTGGCTGAATGGGAAATGGATGGATACCTTCGCGCCACAGGGCCCTTGGATTGTAACAAAAAATGAAATTGGAGATCCGCAAAGTCTCAATATTAAGCTTTCTGTCAATGGAGTTGAAAAACAAAACGCCAGCACAGAACAGATGATTTTTCCCGTTGCTCAGATTATATCTTATCTATCTCAAATTGTGACTCTTATGCCTGGAGATATTATCAGTACCGGCACACCATCTGGAGTTGGCGCGCCTCAAGGAATCTTCCTTAAGCATGGCGATTTGATCGAGATGAATATTGAGAAAATTGGTTGTTTAAAAGTTAAGGTCAGATAATTTTTTTTAATAATTGATTTATAAGCACGAAGCACACAAAAATCACGAAGGAAAAATTTTAAATACTAAGGAAAATGGAAGCATCATTTTTCCTTGACAAGGTTACTACCAGAGATTAAGGTATAAAAAATTTTTTAGGCACGTAGCTCAGGGGTAGAGCACTTGCTTGACGTGCAAGGGGTCGGCGGTTCGAAACCGCCCGTGCCTATTTTAAATTCAATTACTTAGCTGATTTTGGTTTGTTCATTTTTTGCGATTGTGTCCAAATTGTGTCCAGAGTTTAAGACTTTTATTGCTGAGCGTAGTCGCGATGGACATAAATGTGCATACCTTTGTGTGGTTGAAATCTTTCGATGTCCTGCTAACGCCGCGACGGTGTATAGGTCAACCCCCCTTTGTACAAGCTGAGAAGCAAATGTGTGCCTGAGGTTATGAACAGTTATGCACTGAATACAACATTTTCGATATCCGATCGAGTTTCATGAATGCATTGAGCCAACTTGCCACTTTTTAACCTATAACATTTATAACCAATATTTTCTAATTTTTTGATAAACTCTTTTGATGTGCATTTACTTACCTTTTGCAACTGCTCTCTATGAACTTCTGATAAGATGGTGGGGTGATGCTTTTTTAACAAATTAATTGCCCCATCGATAACGAAAGGTTCAGCCCCTTCAACATCCATTTTAATAAAATCAATCTTTTTATCCTGAAACATTTCATCAATTGTAATTACTTCTACTTCTTTTCTTTCGTGATAGATGGGAATAGATGCGTTTTTTTCCACCAAATGAGTTCCTCCTCGGTTTGGAGTTAAGTTAAAATCAACTTGAATCACGTTTTTTGGAGAGTCTTTTGATCCAACACAGGCAGTATAGACATAAATATTTTTGAAACCGTTTTCATTTGCTGACATTTTTATCATATTTGCAAATTTCTCTATTGGCTCAAAAGCAAATATCATGCCCTTTTCTCCAACAATATGCCGCATTAAGATTGAGTAGTAACCAATATTTCCCCCTAGATCCAAAGCAACCTGATTTTCCTTTAAAGTGTTTTTTAAATATTTTGTTTCATCTAATTCATAATTGTCATTTATAATAGAATGGCTTATAGCCTTATCTGACAGGTCAACGTACATACGCAAATCGTCTTTTATCTCTTTGATAAGTAAATTTTCTTTATAGTTTAGTGAAAATTCTGGGTTTTTTTCTTGAAACTCTTGAGACCATAAAAGCTGAATTCTTAAGTGATTTGAATCTTTTATCGTAGCAATTTTTTCATTTATTTCTTCTTCTGATGGATATCTACCTAAAATCACACAGAAAGCCTCAATAATTCCATTTATAGTTAACTTATTATTTATCCAATCTTTATGGGAGTCTTTATTTTTAAATAAACTAAATTTAAACATAAGAAAACCTATCCTTAAGCTTATATGGTATTAGCTGACATTTCCCGTATAGTGACAAGTAGGAGTACAACTAAAGATATGCTTGGGTGTGCAGAAGTATTCAGGACTTTATTAAAATGACAGTTACCAAAATGTTGAAAGAACTTCATGGTTTCTGTTCCTATAAGGATTAATGAGCAATGATAACATATTTAGGGGGGGAAGGATGAAAACTATTAACAAAAAGGAGTGATTTTATTGGGTGGACAATCTTTGCAAGAAGTAGATTATCATTGTGTCCAAATTGTGTCCAAAATAATCTTAATCAGCCTTAATCCACCTTAATCACCGTAATTGACAAATTGACGTAAAATATTGTAAGGTAAAGAATAGCGGTCAAACTTACCAAAAATCAAGTCGTTAAAAAAAGTTAAAAATACCTTACAATCTGTTTGACGTGCAAGGGGTCGGCGGTTCGAAACCGCCCGTGCCTATTTAATTTTCAATGAGTTGAAAAGCTCCTCAAAAAGTTTTCCACAGTTTACGACAATTTTTCTGACAAAAATAGGAGGGATACCATCTATCCCCTGCCCTTTCCATAAACAAATTTCTGCATAAAAAAAGGGCTACAGGTGGCTTATGCCTGTAACCCTTGCATTTAAAAAAAGGAAATAATTTATGCTGCTATAGGTTGGACTCTGCTTATTTGAGAAGGATTCAAAAACAATGTTTGATTTAGCAATACAGGGTTGTTCGGTTAAAACGGTTATCGGTGAGTCCTACTGATTCCTATCAATTACGCTAAAGTTGACTACAATTTGACTAGAACCCCATTTTCTGGTTCAGCGATTATGCGATTTTTTTGTCTTTAAACTGCTGCTTGATTCCCTCCAAGGCATAATGACTTGGAGGGAAATTCCGGACGGTCAGTAGAATAGTAGAAAAAAAATTTTTCTTTGCTATCTTTTCGTCTCTGCGTTAAATTTGTATAAAGAAAGACTGAGGAATATGCCAATAGCGCTAAATCTAATTTTTTTGTTACTTTTCCTTCTTAGCTCTGGATGTGCGACAATTTTTACGTCCGGGGTTAGCCATGTAACCACATCAGCAATAGATAAAAGAACCTATTTAGATCAATGGGAAGACTCTATTTTGGGGAAAAAATTGCGCCTAGAGCTGATGAATGCAAAAGATATTCGCTCAAACACCATTTCTGTAATTGTGTTTCTGAAAAAGGCGTATTTAACCGGAATTGTTCGCAATAATGAAGAGGCATACCAAATATTCAAAATCTGTAATAAGTTTGGTATCACGGACTCAGATGTGATTTCAAACTTAGTGGTTGATGAAACTTCATTTGGCAGGCAATCAGCAGACGTTTTAATAACCACAAAAATCAAAACAGCCTATTTGGGTGATAAAGAACTCAGCGCCATAAACATACATGTGGCAACAGTTAATGGAATGGCTGTATTAGTTGGATTGGTGGATACTAAAGAGCAATGGAAACGTGCCAAAAAAATCGCTATCAACGTCGGTGCAAAAAAAGTTAAAAACTATATCCTGCTTGTGCAGAAGAAATAGAATATCATTCTGGAGAACGCAATGAACACAGAGAAAAACATATCAAGAGAATGTTCTTCTAGATAATTTAACGAAGTTCAAGGGATTCTATCTTTGCCTGTATTGTTCTACATACCTTTCTATTTTTAGTATCTTCAGATTTATCTATTACTTGCAGGTTCTTTAAAACTGCTTAAAAAAAAGAGATTGCCCCACCACTGTCACGTCCCATCAAAACGATACCACCTAAATCCCATATACCCGAGACCACCATTTTACTATGTTATTTTTTCTTAGAATTTAAGTCAATATTTTTCATAATAATTTTTCCTTTTAATCTATAACTTTTCCCTTTAAAAATGGATATATCCGCTCTATCAAAGATTCGATCTATGGTGGCATTTGCGAGAACGGGGTCCTGGAAAACTTGTGGCCATTCATCGATATCTCTGTTTGAAGTCAGGATCATTGCGGAGCTATACTTTCTTCTATCTAAAAGATCAAAAACCTCTTCCGCGATTTCCCTGCTCATAGTAGTAACCCCCCAATCATCTAAAATCCATAATTTTGCTGAAAGAATTTTTTTAAACAGGGAGTCGAGATTATTTTTTAACTTTGCTTGAAGAATATCCATTGCGAGCTTTTTGAGATTAGTACAATAGACCCTAAACCCCTTATTGGCCGCCAGAACTCCTAAAGCCAAAGCTATATGAGTTTTTCCGGTTCCCGGTTGTCCCAGGAGAAGGCAAATTTGATTATTTGGAATAAAGTTAAGTGTAGCTAATTCCCGAATTTTATTTTCATCAATAGTCGGGTTAAAAGAGAAGTCAAAGGCTTCTAATGATGTAATCTCGGGGAAATGAGCTTTTTTCATGCGGGCCATCAAAGCTTTTTCCTTCCTGGCGTCTATTTCCCGCTCTAATAAATCACTAATCCATGTAAAGGACACCGCTTTTTTATGCTTTGAAAGGACCTGCTCCAGTTCTGACGCAGCAGTGTTAAGTTTAATAGCTTTAAATTGATTCCGTACTGTTTCAATATTCATTTTAGCTCCTTTTGAATTTAACAAAAAACTCTCTATCCATTAATTTAATAACTGTTGATACTCCTTAATAGGCCTTACAAACTTTAGTGACATATCATTAGATTTCCTCCTTTCGCATTCTTTTTGTTCAAAGGTTTCCCCCCCCAATTCCAGTAAGTTTAAAATCGTTCGATAACTATAACTATTAATGGATAAGGCTTTTTTACAGGTGTCATTAATTTTCAAAAAAGAATACTTCTTATCTAAGGAAAGAATTCCCCATATTTTACGAGTATCAATAAAACCATTTCCTTTTATCAATAGATTGATTATTACTTCTTCCACATAAGGGCCTATTTTTGCAGCTCTTTCCCGGTAGTAAGAATCATTTTCCAGTTCCCGTTCCCAGGGTTTCATATGGCAGGGCTTGGTACTTTTTGATTTGTAAGAACTTGTAATGCGATCGTGAACTTCTACGAGTTTGCCTTCATGATAGATGGATACTTGTTTAGAATTAGCAATGACTACCGCTCTTTTTCCTGTATATTTTTCTTCTACAGAATAGTATTTATTATCAAAACGAATATGCCCATCTTGTCTTATCTTGCCCTCATGAAACTGTTCCACCTCATAGGCAACTGCCGGTAAAGGTTTTAATGCCATTGTTTCTTTCTCTAAAAACAGATCTATCGGTTTTGTTCGAGTTGTGGCATGAATCCGTTCATTAGCAATGACAATCTTTTTATTAATGTATCTTTGAGATTCCTCGATCCCGTACCATTGATCTCCATGAGCCTCATAGAGCCTCCTTACAAAAGGCATCATCCTTTCTACTTTTCCTTTTAATTCCGGGGATCGAGGAGGAAGACACTCTATTTGTGTGCCATAATGGGAAGCAAATCGTTCATAGGCAGGGTTGAGCAAGGGTTCATATTTACACGCTTTTAGGGCAAAACATTTGGCATTATCGGAAGTAATCCGGGTTGGGACTCCTCCCAACTCTTTCATCATCTCTTCTAAAGAGCTTAGAGTGGTTGGGACATCGTTACTCCATACCAATTGCACGATCAGATATCTTGAATAACCCATTACCCCCAAAAACATCCAAAGAGTCCGTTTTTTACCGGTTTCAGGATTCAGGACATCTCGAAGTTTGCCCCAGTCAACGATAAGAGCTTCTCCAGGAGTATGAATGATCTCAGGGATTATCCTTCTACGGGCATTTTCTCCGACTTCTACAAGATTGTGGCGATGTAAAAAACGATAAAAACTTGATCTGCCTACACTTACGCAAAGCTCTTCCAATATTGTTACTGGATGCCAACCGGACTCTAAACGTTCTGTAATCCATTGTTTATATTTCTGTAGTTGCTCGTCTGTCTCAGAACGCTTGATGCAGCGCCCATCTTTAGGATCAGGAAAAAGAGCCTCGGGATACGGAGGAATAGCTTTCCTCCCGTCTAAATATCCGTATTCTCGGGCTCTCTCGCGTATGTGGGATACCCGATTTCTCCCAACTCCCAAGAGTTTACATGTGGCGTTAAAACCTCTCCCCATTAAAAACGACTCTACTATCTTTCTCTCCATTAACCGCCTCCTATTCTTTTTCGTCATATTGCCTCCTTAATTTTATTAATTAAAAAGGAGCAATATTAACAGTTAATAGGTGGTCTCGGTTACCTGGGATTGAGGTACCAAAAACTGGTCTCGGTTATCTGGGAATAAAACCCTCAAAAGTGGTACCGGTTATCTGGGATTACATACCCTCAAACTGGTCTCGTTTTGATGGGAATAGGTAGGGTAAAATCGGTACCGAATTGGTGGGACGTAACATTGGGGTAGGGTCAGCTAAAAATTATTATTAAATTATTATTATTTTCCAGTTAAAATAGTACAAAACCATATAAAACCGCATAAGTCAGAATGATAGAGAAAGTTATTCTAAATAATTGCAAAATATGCTAGTTATTTGTTTTTACAGAGTTACAGAGGAATGTTACTATAGGGGGTTATATTACTTGGGAGCAGGGGGTCGGAGGTTCAAATCTTCTCTCCCCGATTCTTTTTCAATGGGTTAAATGTAGACATCTTTAAATGATTAAAGGATTTCTTTTTACAATTCTGTTATGCATTCTGACATTTTTAGGATGTTCATATTCACAGAATGATAAAAAAATTATTAAAAAACATTGGGATGAAGCCTTAGCTCAAGTTTCTGTGCGTGCCGCAGAAATGCAGTTTGATATGAGAATTAATCGAGATGTGTTTTGTATAATGGGCAAGACCTCTGATAATTCGCAAACGAAAGAAAAAAATGATGTAATCTCAGAATTCAGTAAAAGAGTAATCTCAGGATTCAGTAAAAGATGTGAGTTTTATGTTGCGGTCGAGAATGAAACAAGTGCCCTCTTTACTGAAATAAAGAAAACTGGAAAATTGCCTAAAACAGCCTATTTCTTTGAAGCCTTAGTTTTTAAAGAGATTTCTCAAAAAACAGGTTCTATTTTATCTAATATCTACGAAACGATAGAAATTGGCATTTTTGAAAACATTGATGACTGTGCTAATTTTGGAAGTATAGCAAGGGCTTCTGGTCTACCAACAAAAGCGTGCCAAGAAACCGATTTATTACTAAATTAATTAAAAATAATTGTCAAATGTTTAACTCTTTCTCAACAGCAACTCGATAAGAGCAATAATCGCAATCCTTATTTGCACTTGGAACATTGTCGCCAATTAGGCAAGCATGACTGTCATTGATAGATTGCTCAACCCATAAATCATTTCCCTCATAAGGGATTAATGTGACATCAAACTCTAGTTTTTCATTAAAAGCATCATTATTTTTTTTCCCATTGCAATAAACAAAATAACCTGTATCGGAAACTTTATAATCGTTTTTCCTGAGCAACCACTGGTATATTTCCATTTGTCTTTTGTAACCTATTTGCCAACCTTGATCCAAGTGAGTTATCTTTTCATTTTTTGAAGTCGCTTTATAATCCACTACAATATATTCCTCTTTAGAGTTTTGCCATAGATCATCTATCGCTCCATATATAAGAAGATTCGTTGGTTCATGTAAGAACTGGATGCCCGTTAAATTCTGTCTCCATTTCTCGAGGTCTTCATGAGGTACTGGACGGGCATCCACACCATATTTTTCTAAAAGAGGATGCTGTTGACCATTTTCTCTATAATGGTCAAACTCTTTTTTCAATAACGTATCGACAGCAATATTTAAGTTGAAAGGAAATCCTGGGGGGCGCTTAACTCCCAATCTGCGGTCAATGTAAAAACATCTTGAACATTCTATGAAGAGTTCAATCTTGGATCGGCTGAGCTTGAAAGGTTTGGTATCGTTAGGGCCGTAAATATTCCTACTTCTTTTTGGAGTATAGTAATTGGACATAAATACCACTTTTGTGATTAAGCAGGTTTTATTATAATGCTTATTAATATCTAAACAGTATTAATATCTATCTCTTTCCTTTATCCTATTACCTCGATTTTGCCTCTCTCGATTAAGAGATAATTCTGGGAATACGGAGTTTGCAACACCGATCAGTTGTTTTCTTCCTACTGATTAATGTTTTATCACAATACTAACTTTTATGGGTGGATCAGTTTTGCGGGGTAAGGCCACACCTGAAAAGTAGTTGAATTGTGCTTTAGCATCTCCCTGTTTTGCAAATTGCTTAGCTTTTATAAATTATCCTTCAAAAAAAACGAGACAACTCAATTTGAGCCATTCAATCTTTTAATATTTTTTCTTGCGTCAGCATTTCCCTGTTCTGCGGCGAGTTGCCACCACTTGACTGCTTCTTTAACGTCTTGTGGAACTCCTCGTCCTTTGGCATACATTACTCCCAAGTTTACTTGTGCTGTAGCATCTCCCTGTTCTGCGGCAAGACGAAACCACTTGACTGCTTCTTTATCATCTTGTGGAACTCCTTGTCCTTCGTCATACATATATCCCAAGTTTACTTGTGCTGTAGCATCTCCCTGTTCTGCTGCAAATCGATACCACTTTAATGCTTCTTTATCATCTTGTGGAACTCCTTGTCCTTTTTCATACATGACTCCCAAGTTGGATTGTGCTATAGCATTTCCCTGTTCTGCGGCAAGACGAAACCACTTTAATGCTTCTTTATAGTCTTGTGAAACTCCTCGTCCTTCGTCATACATAAATCCAAAGTTTACTTGTGCTATAGCATTTCCCTGTTCTGCTGCAAATCGATACCACTTGACTGCTTCTTTGTAGTCTTGTGGAACTCCTTGTCCGTTGGCATACATAAATCCCAAGTTGGATTGTGCGTCGGCAACTCCCTGTTCTGCTGCAAGTCGGTACCACTTTAATGCTTCTTTATAGTCTTGTTGAACTCCTCGTCCTTCGTCATACATAAATCCCAAGTTTACTTGTGCTATAGCATTTCCCTGTTCTGCTGCAAGTCGCCACCACTTTAATGCTTCTTTATCGTCTTGTGGAACTTCTTGTCCGTTGGCATGCATCCATCCCAAGTTGTATTGTGCTCTAGCATCTCCCTGTTCTGCTGCAAGTCGATACCACTTTAATGCTTCTTTGTAGTCTTGTGGAACTCCTTGTCCTTTGGCATACATTAATCCCAAGTTGACTTGTGCTTCGGCAACTTCCTGTTCTGCTGCAAGTCGGTACCACTTTAATGCTTCTTTGTAGTCTTGTGGAACTCCTCGTCCTTCGTCATACATTACTCCCAAGTTGACTTGTGCTTCGGCAACTTCCTGTTCTGCTGCAAGTCGCCACCACTTTAATGCTTCTTTATAGCCTTGTGGAACTCCTTGTCCGTTGTCGTACATTACTCCCAAGTTGGATTGTGCTGTAGCATCTCCCTGTTCTGCTGCAAGTCGATACCACTTGACTGCTTCGTTATCGTCTTGTGGAACTCCTTGTCCGTTGTCATACATTACTCCCAAGTTGACTTCTCCTCTAACATCTCCCTGTTCTGCTGCAAGTCGGTACCACTTAACTGCTTCGTTATCGTCTTGTGGAACTCCTTGTCCGTTCTCATACATTACTCCCAAGTTGACTTGTGCTGTAGCATTTCCCTGTTCTGCTGCAAGTCGGTACCACTTTAATGCTTCTTTGTAGTCTTGTGGAACCCCTTGTCCAAACTGATACATTAATCCCAAGTTGACTTGTGCTATAGCATTTCCCTGTTCTGCTGCAAATCGATACCACTTTAATGCTTCTTTGTAGTCTTGTGGAACTCCTTGTCCGTTGTCATACATTACTCCCAAGTTGACTTGTCCTCTAACATCTCCCTGTTCTGCTGCAAGTCGGTACCACTTAACTGCTTCTTTGTAGTCTTGTGGAACTCCTTGTCCGTTGTCATACATTACTCCCAAGTTGACTTGTCCTCTAACATCTCCCTGTTCTGCTGCAAGTCGGTACCACTTTAATGCTTCGTTATCGTCTTGTGGAACTCCTTGTCCGTTCTCATACATCCATCCCAAGATGTATTGTGCGTCGGCATCTCCCTGTTTTGCTAATGGGGCAATTAACTTGTATGCTGTTTTATAGTCTTCTCTATGATAAGCGTCATAACCATCTTGCAAGTCATCTCCAAACACGACAAAAGAACCACTAAACAAAAACAGAAAAGAAAAAATAAGTAAGCATACAATTCGCTTCGCTTTCATAACTTGTCCCTCAAAAAAAAACGAGACAACTCAATTTGAGCCATCCAATTTTTTAATCATTTTTCTTGCGGCAGCATTTCCCTGTTCTGCTGCAAGTCGGTACCGCTTCACTTCTTCTTTATCTGGTTTGCTCATTTCAAAAATATTTTTGATGAATTTCGTATTTTAATTAACGTATTTATTCAAACAAGTTCTACAGCGTTGCTACACAAATCATCATTTATATCAATATAACGCTGTTTTGATTTATTTATCAAGGGGACTCCTCATATCCTGGGTGAGGAATAATTCCATAAGACGTAAAACGCTGATTTGCCCTTAAAAAAACAAAACTACACATACATTTTTTAAGGGTGGATCAGTTTTGTGGGGTAAGGCTACACCTATAAAATAGTTGAATGTAGAGTTCATCAGTTAGTTTTTTTAGGAAATTGCTATTCTCAAAACCCTATGGTAAGTTATTTTATTTATTTGCTAGAATTTATAATATTTCCAAGCAACTACTTTTATAATAATAATTATTGATTTAATATGTTACGGAAGAATGTCAACTCTGACTTGGGAACAGGGGGTCGGACGTTCAAATCCTCTCTCCCCGACCACTTTTTTAAAGTTATGGTTAAAAGATATAGCTGCAATTGAGGATGCAAGGGATGATGACCATATTTTGGAACATCCACCGGATTTTAATTAATAAATGAGGCACAAATGACATTCAAAATTTATAAACCAAAATCGCTCAGATACCGTGGTAAAGAAATAGTTTCAATATCACGACATGGATTCCGTTTTAGTAAGTCGGTCTCATTGAATTATCTTAAAGATAAGCCATATGTTGAGTTATATTTTGATGAAGATAATAACAAGATTGGACTAAAACCATTAGACAGAGAAACTGCTAATTCAAAAAAGTTGCGTGGTAGAGAGGGCAAATCAAAGACTGTGTCGGCTAGAGATTTTCTGGAGTCATATAACTGTACTCATCCAGATGCAAAACAATATCAAATTACTTGGAATAATGATATGGAATTATTTGAGATACAATTATAAGGAGGTAATATGCCCAGTGTAGCGAAATTAGAAAATTTAGTTGCTTTAAATAATGAAATTAAAAAAATGCGGAAACTGTATCCAGATGCTTATAATGATATATTAGAGTTTGCAACATTTTGATGATATTACTAATATAGTAATGCTTATTGATTTAATGTGTTATGGAAGAATGCCAACTCTGCCTTGGGAGCAGGTGGGTCGGAGGTTCGAATACTCTCTCCCTGACCGTTTTTTCAATTGGTTAGCATTTTTGGTTTGACCCATTTTTGCTAACTGTAGTCACCCATTTGAAGTCCGTTGTCAAAGACAAACATTGGGGGTAGGTCACTATAACGTTCCCCTATTAGAGCGTTAGAGGACAAGATTTATCGGGAATTCAGTACGAATTTTTATTCTGGATTACACGTAGTAGCACTCGGGAATGACAAAGGGGGTATATTTTTTTTTTAATAAGGGGGATAGTTGTACTAAACTATTATTCTATGAATTCAACATTAAGGCTGAGTTATGGAATGCATTGTTTGTAAAACTAATTTAAAAGAAGAGAATCCCTGTGATATCTGCGGGTTTAGTGTATGCTCCACTCATTCTGGATCATATGATGGTATGTCTCTCTGTGACTACTGTTCGGGGAAGGATGTTTCCTTTCATGATAGAGATTTGGGAGACTTTGCCGGTACAGGTGGATAAAAAGTTTTATTGCAAATTGTTTTCTATTAATTGACATTTTAAGGCTTGGCCCCGTTATTTAGAACTGATTCTTCTAACCGACACCATTAGCGGCTTCACTTTTCTCCCATGAGGATTAATACCTAATGATAGCATATTCAGGGTTAAAGATTAGATTTAATGCCTCTTTCGGTCTTCTGTAGAATACCCATTGATTAGATAATCCAGTTCTTCTTTTGATAAATTAGATGTAAAGCTGCTGTATGGATAATAAGTAGTTGCCCAAAAGTAGCGGCCAAGTTATTTAGAACACCTTAAAACCATTGGCTTATCATGGTGAAATGGTGCTGCTAATTGCAACTTCTTTTCTCTACTTTTAATAAGTTCTTTCTTATGTTTAGTTTTTTTAATCTCCTTAGATAGTTTTAGCAACAATTTCTTAATCTCTTCTTTCATTGCTTATGCTCCTGTGAGATTAATGATGGCATATTGAGGGTTAGCAGTGGATTTGTATTAATAGACACCCAAGCAGTGGAAATCTTGCAGTTTTTTAAAGTTTTTGTAAAAAAAAAATCTGAGGGTATTAAATTAGATGGATACGACTTGCAGCATTTAAGGGCTATGCTCAAGCAAAATTCGACTTTGATTAATTTATCAAGGGGACTCCTCCTATCCTGAGGGAGGAATAATTCCATAAGACGTAAAACGCTGATTTGCCCTTAAAAAAACAAAACTACACATACATCTTTTAAGGATGGATCAGTTTTGTGGGATAAGGCCACACCGATAAAGTAGTTGAATGTGGAGTTTATCAGTCAGTTTTTTTAGGAAATTGCTATTCCCAAAACCCTATGGTAAGTTATTGTATTTATTTGTTAGAATTTATAATATTTCCAAGAAACTGTTCTTATAATAATAATTATTGATTTAACATGTTACGGAAGGATGCCAACTCTGCCTTGGGAGCAGGGGATCGGAGGTTCAAATCCTCTCTCCCCGATTCTTTTTCTTCATAGAATTAATAAGTTAGTGTTTTTGAACCAGCAGGAGAAGGAGACAAAATAATGGAAAGAAAATTAGTATCTGAAGAGGAGTTATTATCTATACTTAATAAGGCAATACAAAATGACGTGGATTGCGCTGGTTATTCTTTTTTAAATCTCGTGAAGCACGGAACTGAGACGGTGGATTATAACTGGGAAGTTACACTCAATAGTAATGATACTGTAACAGCATTTGGCGAACGAAAAGCATATAAAATTATTGACGAAGCACGAACTAAATACAATATCAAATAAACTCAGTTTGGGATAGGCTGTCGACCCCGACAAAGCGGCACTCTCTACTCAAGTAGCCTCTCACAACGGAGTAATTATAAAGTCTAGAAAGGATGTAGCAAAGCTTGTTGATTAACCAGTATAATACCTATTATCTCCTGTTTGCGTATAGAGACGCACATATAGAAACTCATTTAATTTTATCATATCATGAAATCCTTAATAATTGCCGCGGGACGTGGGAACAGGTTAAATGATTTAACTTGCAAGAAACCCAAGGCATTAATTCCTGCTTTAGGGTTGGCGTTGATAAAGAGAGTAATTTTAACCACAAAACAGGCTGGCATTAACGAATTTGTAATAGTCATTGGTTATTTGGGAGAAAAGATAAAAGCAGCCTTAGGTAATGGAGAACAGTTGGGTGCAAAAATAGATTACATTGAGAATCAAGAATGGCAAAAAAGCAACGGTATTTCTGTTCTAACGGCAAAAAAGCTGATAAATGAAAATTTTATGCTGTCGATGTCCGATCATATCTTTGATCCTCGTATCCTAAAAGGACTACTTGATAATGATATAAAAAGCTCTGTCGTTCTAGCAATCGACAGAAAAGCACCATTGCCTGGAGACACAAAAGTTCTGGAAAGGGATGGAAAAATCATAGATATAGGCAAGAATATTGAAGAAGCAAATTGCATAGATACAGGTCTTTTCCTGTGTTCCCCAAAAATATTTTCCTATCTCAATGAAGCAATAAATGAAGAAAAGACCGAACTTTCAGATGGTATTGTTAAAGCTGCAAGTAACAGAGATGCGTCGATATTTGATATCACCCAAATTGACAGCTATTCATCAAAAATGAGAAAAGAGATTAAGCCATGGTGGATAGATATTGATACAAAAGAAGATTTAATAAAAGCAGAAAAAATGATTTCTAAAAATGCAAGTACTCTGAAATTACAGCAATAGTATATTCCATAAATGTTACGAACCATATGCGCAAGGCAGAAAAGGCCGGAGCATAGCTTTACAATTGTAATTATCAAATTTTAGATTCCGAGAAATTAGTTCGATTGGTCTATTATCCGTTTAATCAAATGAACAATTTAAAAAAACCTGTTGAAATAAAATCGCCCTCAGGGAAACTTGGAGTCTTGTTGCCTGGAATGGGAGCGGTCGCTACTACTTTTATCGCAGGGGTGCTGGGAATCAAAAGAGGCCTTGGCTTGCCCATAGGCTCTTTAACCCAAATGGCAACCATTAGAATAGGAAAAAGGTCTCTCAGCAATTTCCCTAAAATTTCAGATTACGTACCGTTAGTAAAATTAGATCAGTTAGAGTTTGGAGGTTGGGATATCTTTGATGATTCCTGTTACAAGGCAGCTTTAAAAGCAGGGGTATTGGAGCAAACCATACTTTCTCCATTAAAAGTGGAACTGGATCAAATAATTCCTATGAAAGCAGTATTCGACAGAAATTACGTGAAGAAGCTTGATGGAACCAATGTCAAAAAGATAAAAACAAAGATGGACGGCGCAAAGATGTTAATGGAGGATATTGAACTATTTAAAGATGAAAAAAAGGTCGACAGACTGGTAGCAGTCTAGTGCGGCTCAACAGAAATTTACATACCACTCGGAAAAGTGCATGAGAGCCTTGAAAATTTTGAAAAAGGATTGCGGAACAATGACCCGGAAATATCGCCATCAATGATCTACGCATACGCATGTATTAAAAAGGGTGTTCCTTATTGTAACGGGGCTCCAAACCTCGGAGTGGAAAGTGATGCCTTAGTTGAATTAGCCGGAGAATTAGGGGTTCCGATTTCCGGAAAAGACTTTAAAACAGGACAAACCCTGATGAAAACAATTCTCGCGCCTGGTTTAAAGGCAAGGATGCTGGGACTTGAAGGTTGGTATTCCACCAATATTTTAGGAAATAGAGACGGTGAAGTGCTGGATGATTCGGAATCCTTTAAAACAAAGGAAGTCAGTAAACTTTCGGTACTTGAAACGATTTTGCAAAAAGACCAGTATCCCGACCTCTATGAGAATATATGTCATAAGGTGTCCATTAACTATTACCCACCAAGAGGTGATAACAAGGAAGGATGGGATAATATTGATTTGTTTGGATGGATGGGGTACCCCATGCAAATTAAGGTGATTTTTTTATGCAGAGATTCAATCCTCGCCGCACCCATTGTTTTGGATTTAGCTTTATTTAGTGATTTAGCTAAAAGAGCAGGTGGAAAAGGTATCCAGGAATGGCTCTCCTTTTATTACAAATCACCCATGTGCGCGAGGGGAAACTTTCCTGAGCACGATTTATTTATTCAACAAATGAAACTAAAAAATACTCTCCGGTTTGTGATGGGTGATGAAGAAATCACACATCATGAGCACTAATTAAATAATTTTTTATAAAAATCATATAAACAAACTTCTCTTTCCTCAAAAACCATGACTATAAATTTTTCAAAATATTAAAGACATGACATGGCATATTTAAAGCATATTAATGATAATTTGTTACACTTTATAATGTATTTATTAGAAAAATAAGAGATGTCACTTTTCGCCTTCAAAGTCTCACCTTTTGCAATCAATTTATTCTTGACAGTGAACACTTAAAATGAGACACTACTTGTCCAATTCAAAATAATCATTATTCCGGTTTCAGGGTGTCTTCATTCCCTGACTGGCGGGATCAATCAGCAACACTTCTTAGTAATGCCCTTCATTCCAGCAAGTTGCATTCATTGAAGTATTTTGCTTCTTTTCTGATTCCAGCTGTCATTATGTCAAATAAAAAATACAAGGCTTACACGCTTCAAAATTTCAGAACGTTGCCTCAAATTCAAAATATCTCTGAGGAGCAAAAATTTTCCATGGAAGTGGTAGGGCATGTTTTTCCTTTAAAATCAAATAATTATGTAGTAGAAAAACTAATTGACTGGGACAAAGTCCCCCATGACCCTGTTTTTGTTTTAACTTTTCCTCAAAAAGAAATGTTAAACTTTCTTCACTTTGAAAAAATGGCAGCAGCCCTAAGAAAAGGCTCGAATAAACAGGAAATTCTGGATACATCTAACAAAATTCGCGTTGAATTAAACCCGCATCCTGCAGGACAGGTGGACCAAAATGTACCTTCTTTAAATGGACAAAAGTTAAAAGGAGTCCAGCATAAATACCCTGAAACGGTTCTCTTTTTTCCCTGCCAGGGGCAGACCTGTCATGCATACTGTTCATTCTGTTTCCGTTGGCCGCAGTTTGTTTGGTCAAATGATTTAAAATTTGCCGGAAAAGAAACCGAACAATTGATTGAGTATGTTCATAACCATCCTGAAATCACGGATATCCTTATCACCGGCGGTGACCCATTATTCATGAATACCAATAATTTGTCCACCTATCTTAAAGCATTACTAAAGACAGCTACGCCTAATCTTAGTACAATAAGAATCGGCACTAAGGTATTAGGATATTGGCCTTACAGGTTTTTAACTGATTCTGATGCGGATGAGCTGTTGGCTCTTTTTAAAGAAGTGACTCTTGCTGGAAAGCACTTGGCTATCATGGCACACTTCAACCACCCGAGAGAGCTAAAAACGAATGCCGTGAAGGAAGCTATTTCACAAATCCTTAAAACTGGAGCCCAAATTAGAACTCAGTCTCCTTTATTGGCTCACATTAATAATGATCCGAAAATATGGTCTGAGATGTGGAATGAGCAGGTAAAGCTGGGTTGTATCCCATATTATATGTTTTTGGTGAGAGACACCGGAGCCCAGCACTATTTCGGTATTTCATTAGCAGAAGCCATGGATATTTATCAAAAAGCTTACCGGAGCGTGAGTGGGTTATCTCGAACAGTCCGGGGTCCAATTATGTCGTGCACACCTGGAAAAGTACAGATCCTAGGCATAAATGAGATTTACGGTGAAAAAGTATTTGTTTTGCAATTTCTGCAGGGGCGTAATCCTGACTGGGTCAGACGTCCTTTCTTTGCAGAATATGATGAAAAAGCCATGTGGTTTGATGATTTGAAACCGGCATTTGGAGAAGATAAGTTTTTCTTTGAAAAAAATACAGATAATATAAAATTCTCCTGCGCAGATTCACAAAAAGAACTTTGGAAAAAATCATTTGCTTTTAGTTAGAATTATATAATCATAATTTTTTCACTGTAATTTTTTTTATTCATTAAACCTCATCTCGATTCATTTCATCCTCCTTACGCAAAATCCTTTTTACTCTTTATTTCAAGTTTGACCCAAAATCCTATTTAGAATTTTAGAAACCTGCCGAGTCGGCTGAGACATCAAACCACAGGCGGTTTCTAAGTTCCGACCTGATTTCTGTATAGGGATTTGGGTTTGATAATCCATCTTATATTTGTTAGTATCCCTTTTTTATGCATGAGTCAAACAAAAAAAAAAATTTAGGAATAATTTTCGGCAGCCGTTCAGTAGAGCACGAGGTATCAATTATAACAGCTTTACAGGTTATACATGCGACGGACAAAAATAAATATAATACTATCCCTATCTATATTGATAAAAAAGGAGAATGGTTTACCGGAAACAAATTAAGAGATCTGGAAAACTTTAACGATTTAAGCGCTATTACTAAAGGGATGAAGAAAGTTTCCATATCCTCCTCCCCTACCATTCAATATTCAACCGGTTACTTTTTTGGCATGAAAAAGGGTGAGCGCCTGGATGTTGTTTTTCCGCTTACCCATGGAACTTTTGGTGAAGACGGGACCCTTCAAGGCTTGCTGGAATTTGCGGGTATACCCTATACCGGCGCCGGAGTTTTGGCTTCTGCAATTGGCATGGACAAAGTGTTTACCAAAAAGGTACTGACAGCTCATCAACTGCCCGTAACAAAATATATATCTTTCTCCAGAAAAGAATATTTGGAAAAACCAGATACTATTCTCAACAAAATTAAAGAGAAGCTTCGCTTCCCTCTTTTTGTTAAACCTTCAAACCTGGGGTCCAGTGTAGGAATAAATAAAGTACAGTCCGCAGATAAATTAAAATTTGCTATTGAAGTAGCGTCTGAATTTGATTCATGCCTGCTCGTAGAAGAAGGAGTAGAACAAATAATGGAAATTAACTGTTCCGTGTTAGGTAATACTGAAAATCCAAAACCCTCAGTCTGCGAACAACCCCTTTCAGGAGACGAGCTTTTAAGTTACAAAGATAAATACTGTAGCGGTTCTAAAAACACTGGGATGAAGGGAACCAGCCGCATTCTCCCTGCTGATATCCCCGATGCTTTAACCACTAAAATTCAGGAGATGGCGGTAAAAGCGTTCAAAGCCATAAATGGTTACGGTATTGCCAGGATAGATTTTCTTATAAACAAAAAAGATGAAAGTATATTTGTTAATGAAATAAATACTATTCCTGGCTCTCTTTCCTTCTATCTCTGGGAAGCCAGCGGCATGAAATTCTCTCAATTGATCGATGAATTAGTGGGACTCGCCATAAAAAGACATCGGGATAAAACTCAAATCACATACTCTTATGACTCCAATATCCTGAATCAAAATTTTGGAATAAAAAACGGATAATCTGTCAGTAATCAGCGGTTAGAAAAATCTCTACTTTTTTGCTGAAAGCTGACTGCTAATAGCTAAAAAGCTTACAAATAGTATATGTTAATCAAAATCGATGCAATTAATATCTACTATGAAATCTCTGGTCAGGGAAATATGGTTTTACTCCTTCACGGATGGGGTGCAGAAACGTCTTCATTCAGACCCCTCATTGATCTTCTGCAAAAGAGCTATAAAGTTATTGCGCTTGATTTTCCGGGTTTTGGAAAAAGTGAGACACCCAGAACTTCATGGGACGTGGAAAACTACTCCACTTTTTTAAGTAAATTCATGGAACAAATCCATTTAACGAAAGCAGATGTCATTGCTCATTCTTTTGGCGGCAGGGTGGCTATCAAGTTGGCAGTAGAAAAACCTGAAATGATAAATAAACTTATTTTAGTAAATAGTGCAGGGATCAAACCACGAAGAAAATTTAAATATTATTTCAAAACTTTTTTAGCAAAAACAGGGAAAATGGCATCTAAATTCCTAGGAGAACCGGGAAACAAATTTAAAAAGATGATTTATGAACATATAGGTTCTAAAGATTTTCAAAACGCAGGGCCGATGAGAAATACTTTCATTAAAATTATTAACGAAGATCTCCAACCGTTACTGAAAAGTATCATAGCGCCTACGTTGTTAATCTGGGGTGAAAATGATAAGGAAACCCCTGTTTATATGGCTAAAATCATGGAAAAGGAGATTAAAGACTCCGGTTTGGTTATATTAAAAAACGCCGGTCATTATTCTTACCTTGACCAGTTCCATCAATTTTGTACCATCGTAAATAATTTTCTCCAGACAAAAATTAAATAGTTTGCAGGGGACAGGGTTCAGGGATCAGCATTTAAATAACTATTATAACAGAGTGGATTGTCAAAAAAATTGAAGTTCAGTCTACAAGATTGAACCTTCTTTTGGAATAAATGAAACACTAATTTTTGCTTCGCAGATTCGCTCACAGAAGAGTAGCTGTGAAGACTTCAATTCATAGATGCGCGGATTAATGCTGATTAAGGTGTCTTTTTGTTCTAAGGCTCAGCCTTTCAACAAAAAGAAAAAATCTGCGTAAATCTCTTTAATTAGCGTCATCTGATTTCTGTTTTTTGATCGCGGTTCCGCCACACTGTCCTCTGTGGTAAAAAATATTCCGATTACCGTTAACTAAAAACTAATAACAGTTTGCCAATGACCAACATCAATGAAATGTTTTCTTCCATAGCTCACAGGTATGATTTGCTTAACCGCTTGCTAAGCATGGGGATGGATAAATACTGGAGGCGGGTTGCCGTGGATCAAATAAAACTAATGCCCGGAGAAAAATATATTGACGTGGCCGCCGGCACAGGAGACATGGCAATAGAAATGGTACGGAAGAGGGTGGCGGGCATCCACGTCGCGGCTGTGGATTTTTCACAGAACATGATAGATTTTGGGGGTGGAAAAATTAAAAAAATGCATTTTGAAAGCATGATAAAATTCCATTTGGCGGACGGTGAAAATCTCCCTTTCGAAGATAACTCTTTTAATTCTGCAGTTTGCGCTTTTGGAGTTCGAAATTTTTCCGATCAGTCTAAAGGAATAAAGGAAATGAGGAGAGTAATTAAAGAAAACGGCCGTGTAGTTATTTTGGAATTTTCCAAACCGGAAAACCGCTTTTTCAGATTTTTATATTATCTTTACTTTAAAAAAATGTTACCCTTAATAGGAGGGCTTATATCAGGGAGATTCAGCGCCTACCGCTATTTGCCGGACTCCGTGCTGAATTTTTACAGTCAGGAAGAATTAAAGCTTGTCATGAAAAAGGCCGGCTTAAGAAAAATAAATTACTTTACCCTTACTTTCGGTATTGTGACGGTGCATACAGGTTATAAATAATATTGCCATGTTAAAATTTCTTGACGAAAAAAATATTAAGTTTGCTTTTGGGCTTTTTTTGGTTGTTTCTATCTCCTACCTGTTATTTTCCAGTCCAGAAAAAATTGATTTAAATCCCTCCGAAGCCTTAGAGGAAGTTTCACCGTCACATATTCAAACCGATGAATATCAATATATCATTTCACTCCAGGAATCATTCGTTAGTGTTGCAAAATCCATCAAACCCGCGGTTGTTAATATTAGAACCTTTAATCAAACTCAAAAAACTCATAGTGGGTTCCATTTTTTTAATAATAAGTTTTCATTTGAAAGATTAGAGAACTTTTTAGATAAAATATTTAAACCTAAAATATACAGTGTTGAAAATTTGGGATCCGGAGTAATTGTTTCTCCTAAAGGCTATATTTTAACCAATCATCATGTTATCGAAAACGCCGAGCATCTTTTAGTGCAATTATCTGATAACCGGAGCTTCGAGGGAACTTTGATTGGTACAGATAAAAAAACCGATCTGGCAGTTATAAAAATAGACAGTTTCAAATCGCTACCTCAAGCTCCTTTAGGGGACTCGGATAATATTAAGGTAGGACAATGGGTAGTAGCCATCGGAAATCCATACGGCCTGGACAGAACCGTGACTGTTGGAGTTGTCAGCGCTAAAGGCCGTTCGGATCTTGGGATTACCACCTATGAAAATTTTATTCAGACAGACGCTTCTGTCAATCCGGGAAATAGCGGCGGGCCTTTATTGGATTTAGAGGGGAACGTTGTTGGAATCAATACAGCCATTATCGGACAGGGAACGGGGATTGGGTTTGCTATCCCAATCAAAATGGCAAAATTAATAAGCGAAGATTTGATAAAAAACGGAAAAGTCGAAAGAGGCTGGCTTGGAGCCAGCATTCAGCCCCTAACACCGGAACTGGCAAAAACTTTTAAAGCAGCTTTTAAAAAAGGAGTGTTAGTTAATGAAGTTATGCCTAAAGCTCCGGCGCATAAAGGAGGGTTAAAGCAGGGAGATATTATAGTTGTGTTTGATGGCAACGATGTTACTTCCCCTAAAGTGCTTCAAAAGATGGTGGCTTTTGCTAAAATAGGCAAGACTGTTGAAGTAAAAGTACTTAGAAATGGAGAAATGAAAACTATAAAAATAATAGTGGAAAAAGTAAAATCCTAAGCATATAGTACTTTTTTATTATAATAAGAGAGATGAAGAGGGTTTAAAAGATTTTTCATTTCATTTTATCCTGATCATCATGTAAATCCGTATTGAACCTCCCCGCAGTCATCAGTACTGGGAAGCTTCAGTGTAGATGGTATATATTTTTTTCGGGAACTACCATGCACTACTCAGTCTTTAATCACATGAGATCCAGGACTTCGATTTCATGGCAGTGAACCCAAAGTGGTTTACTGGCTCCGGTGGTAGGATTCGAACCTACGACCCAACGGTTAACAGCCGTTTGCGCTGCCACTGCGCCACACCGGAATGTAGTATTGCAACATTTTTTGCTAAACTAAAATTTAAATTGTAACAAAACCTTCATTACATAAAGCTTCAGATAGTAATCCAACCTTCTAAAAAAGTCAACCTTGTTATTATACCCAAATCCCGATATAGAATTTTAAAATTCTATATCGGGATTTGGGTATATTTTGTATTAGAGAGCAAAATATCTCAGTGGTTGCAATTTTTTTTTATAATATTAGATATTTTTCTAACATTTTTACCACTCATTCCAGGATAAAGAGGCAACGTAATACATTGAGAAGCTAATTTTTCACAAACTTTTAATTGAAATCCTAAACTGGTATATTGCTTAAATGCCGGGTGCTTATAAACAGGAGGATAAAACAAATTTCTTGCCTCAATTCCATTTGCATCCAAATCCTTTAAAACCCTGTCCCTCCTACTTACGGATCGGCCGGAACAAAGATAAACCACAAAAAAATTAAAAGAAGGTTTCATATTATCTGCAAGAACAGGAAGGGTAATCCCGGAACATCCCTTTAAGTCATCATAATATTTTCTCGCAATCTCTGTACGGCTTTTAAGGATCTGCCGGATTTTTTTCAGTGTCTCCAGACCGACAATGGAATGGAATTCTGATAAACGACAACTTAATCCAGCGTATTGAAACAATTCATTATCCGCTTTCCCGTAGTTTCTTCCTTTGCGAATAAATTCCGCTATTTTTTTATTGTTAGTAGTAACGACTCCTCCTTCTGCTGATGTTATGATTTTTGAAGGAGAAAGGCTGAACACTTCTGCATTTCCAAAACCGCCACATTTCTTTCCTTTATATAAAGTTCCGAACGACTGCGCCGAATCCACAATTAAAGGAATATGATATTTTTTAGATATTTTTTCAAGCTTATCAAAATCAGCTGGAAATCCGTAATTACAAACCGGCAGAATAGCAACAGTTTTTTTTGAAACAGCCCTTTCAACCTGAAGAGGATCGATGTTTCCATAAATTGGATCAACGTCCACAAAAACAGGTTTTAATCCACTCCAAATCACAGCGTTTGCCACTGCCGGAAAAGCAAACCCGGGCACAATCACCTCACCTGCCTTATCAAGAGAAGCCAGTATTAAGGTAAGCCCTGATGTGCAGGAAGAAACCGCAATGGCATACCTGACACCAAGATATTTTGCAAATGACCTTTCAAATTCTTCCACATACTTTCCCTTTGACCACTTGGAACTTTTTAAAACTTTGACTAACTTTTTCCCAACAACAGCATAATCAAGCTGAAACGGTTTAGAAAAAGGAATTAAAATTTTGTTTTTCATATTTATAAATATATCTGAAAGGATAATTAGAATTTTTTTAGCAAAGCCCCGCTCAGCGTAGCAAAGTTAAACTTAAAACCAAGCTTAGCTTCGTAGCTATGCAACGTTTTTTAACACACCCCGTCCCGAAGAGACATGATAGAGTGGAATTCTCTCACTAAATTCCCCCATTAGCAAAGGGGGATACGGGGGTTGTAATTGCCTACGTCATCTGCGTTCCATTTTTTTCCTTCGTGCACTTCGTGTTTATTTCCTTACTTTAGCAAAATCGCTTATTTGTTTTACAACCCCCATCCATAGATCTTTTTTCGGCACACAAAGAACAAACACAGTATTCCTATCCGGAACAATAGCAATATGTTTTATTATTTCAAGAAAGCCTCCCCGGTCAAGTTCCTTAAAAAAATTCAATAAAGCGCTTCTAATTCTTTGATTCTGCGAGAGGATTAAAAACCCTCCCTGTTCTTCTTCCAAAAGCTTTTGAACATTATCCACTCTCGGACCTCGAAATTTAAAATATCTTTTATTGACAATATGTCCTTCAGATTTGATTTTCAATTTTAGAAAAAAAGTTACATAAAGTTTGTCGAACCCGGATACGAGAAAAGAAACAGGATAATAGAGAGGACTCTGCCGCGGCAAGAGAGTAAGAGTTGCTTCCACATTCTTAAAATCCTTACATTTATAGTTTGCATGGAATCCAATTGAACCTCCAAGCCAGGTATAGTCCTGGTCATTCGGCTTTAATACCTCTTCAAGAGTGTTACCCACTGATTTCACTATGGAAAGATTTTTCTTTCTCCCCAAAAAGTTACCTGCTAAAACCAGGAGGGTCAAGATTGTAATAAGGAATAAATACATAGCAATCAGCTTTTAGCGATCAGGGATCATAAAGGCTGTTGTCAGTTGCCAAGGGTCGGGGAATAGTTTACATTCCACATCCCGCCACGGAGTAGCACCCTGTTTTTTAGAGCGGAATTTTACTTTGTGTCGTGCAAAATATTGTAAAAAGAAAAAATTATTGTTAAACCAAGAAAGCAAGCCACATGTAATATTTTTCCCATAGTGAATAAAACTTTTTTCATTTTAAGTTACTTCTACCCAATCTGTTTTTTAATTTCATCCAATAATTCATCAAAATTAATCGGTTTTGCAATAAGATTATATGTTCTTTCACAAACTTTAACTGTAGGCTGATCCTCGTTGTCCTTTACTACAATGGAAGATAAAAACAACGCGGGAATGTCTTGTACTTCAAGGCTTTCTTGTAACACCTTTATTGCATCTGCGCCATCAATATCTGGCAATACGACATCCATAATAATAAGATCCGGCAATAAAGTCTTAGCTTTCTCAATAGCCTCTTCCCCAGAGACTGCTTTCAATATCTGATATTCCTCATCCGACAATTTTTTTCTAATAACTTCAAAATATCAGTATCATCAACCAATATTTTATTTTTTGACATAACCCACTCCTAAATGCCTTTATCCTGCCTCTATATATTAGAACCAGGTGGACTTAAAAAACCTGTTAGATTAAATTAAATTGCTAGTCATTATATTATAAATTTTCTCAAGAATATAATCTCCTTGTGAATTTCTTCTCTGCGTGATTGCATCGTAATAATCGCAAATAGTCAGGGGTCACGCCCACTCTTGACTGCATATGTTTTAAAGCAGCAGTGAGCTATCAATAAATCAGTTATCAAGGGTCAGGTTCAGCAACTATTTTCAATTAACTGTTAAGAACATGGGACCAGATCTCGATATTGATAAATATTGTTTCATTCCTTCCGTTTTTTATTTAATCATGGTAGATTGTTTGTTTGGTTGATTGAAACTATCATAGCACTTCATTCAACATACATATAAAAATATAGAAATTGATGAAAGGAACAAACATGATAAAGGAAGATTTTATTCTCTTTAGCGGTGGCGCTAAAGGGGCTGAAGCTGAATTTGGAGCTAACGCTGAGCAATTTGGAATTGAAGAAGTAAACTTCACGTTTGAAGGACACAGTATAGTCCGTCAACGAGGTTTGCGTGTTCTGAATCACGAAGAACTTAAAAATGGAGACGTGAGTCTGGAATACGTTTCACAATTGATGAATCGTCGCTATACCTCAACTAACACATTCCGCAAGGTTCTGCAAAGTATCTGGTACCAGATTAATAACGGGCAAGAGATTTACGTTATTGGAGAAATACTGGAGGACAAGACCATTAAAGGCGGCACGGGATGGGGCGCGGAATTTGCCAAGCTATGTAATAAACCATTGTGGGTGTTTGATCAGAAACGTGACGTTTGGTTCAATTGGAACCAGGCTGACTGGATTGAATGCAAGAGCAAGGATGAACCTATCATTAAGCATATTCATTTCGCCGGGACAGGGACGCGTTTTCTCGAAAAGAACGGTAAGAAAGCAATCAAGGAATTATTTGAACAATCGTTTTCATGATTGAGTGCTACTTTTGCCCCAAAATTTATTTAACGCTTCTTGTGAGGTCTTTAGGCCTGTTTAACCAGCCTACTCGAGGGAAGGCCAGTGCCAGCAAAGAAGACAAACCCAGATATTGAGAAGTTCATCGCCGAGACCCAACGCAACCAGAATCTCCGGGAGCAAACTTATCGGGAACGAGCACTCAAGATTTATCCCTGGATATGCGCGCATTGCGGACGGGAATTTTCCGGAAAAAAACTTCGTGAACTTACGGTACACCACAAGGACCACAACCACGATAACAATCCACCCGACGGCAGCAACTGGGAACTGTTGTGTCTCTATTGTCACGACAATGAGCACACGCGGTATCTTGAAGAGGCCGCGTATGATTGCAGGACACCGCCAAGCGCTGAGCGAGACCCCTCTTCCACATACAAACCATTTCCTGATCTTAAGAGTTTGTTAAAAATCAAAAAATAGTCTACAAATATCATTATTTTTATTAAATATAGGAATTCTGATGAGATTTATATACGCAGATGAACTAAAAAAAGAATTTGACGTATTAGGACATTTTTATGATTTACATATTAACAGCCAAAAATTTAAATGCAGGAGCGTGCTGGAGATTGTTAGAAAAGGATTCAAGGAATTACCCGGACAAGGCCCAAACGCAGTAGTTGTTATGATGAATCCAGGATCTTCACGAGCTAATGATAAAAATTACAAAGAAAAAGTATTTACATTAAAAGAGATAGAGTTTAAAAATTGGTCAAAAGAACTTGTTTCAACCAGACCGGATAATGCTCAATATCAAATTATGCGCGTAATGCTGGATCAAGATTGGAAGCATGTCCGGGTATTAAATTTATCTGATTTGCGAGACGGTAGCAGCGGAGGCTTTCATAAAAAGTTTTTGAGAGCATCAACTCTTTATAATTACCACCCTCACAGCATATTTAACCAAAAACGAAGAAAAGAGTTGTTAAGTTCTCTTGCCATGAAAAGCAAAAAAATCATTATAGTCGCATGGGGAAGCCTGAATATTTTAAATGGCTTAGCAAAAGAAGCGTTGGAAGCGTTAGACGGCAATAAAATTATTGGAATAAATAATAATGGTGATAAAACATCATTTAGGCACGCAAGCCCCTACAAAAAAGATTTAAAGCTCAAGTGGTTACAAGATATAAAAGAAAAAATAAACGAAATATAGGAGCCAAAACAACTGCCTTTGAAGTAGCGTTTAGCAGTCAGCACTCAGCTATCAGCTAACTAATTAGATTATGTTCATAAATTTACAATGCTATGTAGACCTAAGTCTGCCAAAAGGTCTCTGTGCAGACTCAAAATTATTCATATTATTCATTATAAAGGAAAAAAGGTGACATAAAATACATTTTAGTAATTCCTTCGTGAACTTCGCCCCGCTGAGAGTGGCTTCGTGCACTTTGTGGTTCAATCATAGTTTTAAAATGAGAAAAATTCTTTCGTAATTTTTTAAATCCGTTGAAAAAATACCACAGATTGTTCTCCAAACAAAAGCCTCAGATTATATTCTTCTGCCAGCCATTTGAAAGTCTCTTTTGAATAAAATGAAACATGAGTGGGGTCATTTTTATAATACCATTGGGAAAAATCGATCTCTCGTTCATAAAGTTGGGTCATTATTCCTATCCACCCTCCCCTTTTGACTAGCTTGAGAAAAAGTTCCCACTCCTCTTTAGGATTACTAAAGTGTTCCATGGTCTCTGAGCAGGTGAGAAAATCGTATTCTTCCTCTAATACCTTATTATAGTTAGCGTAAAATGGGTCATAATCTTTCATATGAAAACCAAATTCAGAAAACATGAGAGAGAGTGTGGGGCCCGGGCCCGATCCATAGTCGATTCCTTTTCCTCCTGTTGGGAGATAAGGAAGTAACGGGCTAACAAGCCTGTTCAAAAAATCCCGATATTCAGGATCGTCAGGATGATTGGTATGGGTATCGTACCTCTTTTTTTCTTCCACGGGGGACAAATGGTGGCAAGAAGGGACATAAAGAAGACTGCAACAAGGACATTGAAAGTAGGAGCGGTGTTGCTCTTTACAAAAGAGTGTAGAATTATTTTTTTTACATAAGGGACAGGTCGAGTGATCCCTGATAACTGATTTCTTAATGGATTCCATTATACTATTGCTCTGTAAAAACTTGTTTTTTGAAAAAGTTTTTTTGATGGTTCTCCAGGGCGGAAGCCTATGTGGTTGCGGCAACATGCCGTATTATGAGTATTTAAAATCTATCTGTTTTACTTCTTCAAATTCAAAAAAATCATTTTCGAGATATTCTGCAATTTTCTTCTGCACCATCCAAGCTACCGGTTTGCAGCCTATACAGTTCGGCATTCTCCTGTTGAAATCAAGGGTAATTATCAGTTCTTTTTCCTCTTCTTTATAATCTATATGCTTCACGATTTGAAGATCGTATAGAGACTGTTCTGATTCCGGGTCTTTGATCTTTTTAAGAATTTTGATAATGTTTTCCTTTGGAATCATAGTGGCACATTTCTGTAAACATTTTCACCAAATGTCATCATGTCTTTTCTGCTTAATGTCCCGCTGTCTTTAAACGGTAGTTCCATGGTTTTAAGGCCATTGAACTTTTTTTTCACATCTGCAAAAAAACTCTCCATAAATTGAGATAATTCATCAGAGGTATTGTCATTATAAAGTCCGCTTTTATTAATAATTACCATATTCAGAGGCAGGGAGAATTTTTCAAACGCCGCTATTATCTTTCGTCCTTCGCTAAAAGAAAGCCTGTCCGGGTTTAAGAGCAGAAACATCAAACTGTCTTCTTTAGAGCTAAAGTGATTTTTTAATGTTTTTAACCGCCCATCAAAACTCACAAGTTCCTTAAAAACCGAATCGTCCTTAACAGTAGAAGGTAATTCCTTATCATGGTATTTTTCACCAAGTATGTTTTTTAAAGAATCACGCCTGCTTAAAATCTTCTTTCTCAATGTCGACAATTTTTCAATCCACAGAACAGATATATGCGGCAGGGCAAAGAACCTCAGAGTAAGTCCTGTTGGAGGCGTATCGAATATGATAAAATCCATATTCCTGTAACTTTCAAAAATATCTTCTAATGCAAAGATGACAGCGTATTCCTCCATCCCCGGAGAAAACCGCAAGGTATCAAACATTCCTTCAAGATTAATAACATTGAGGTATGTGTATAAGTTTTTCATCATGTCGATGGTTTTTTTTAGGGACTTTTCCATTCGCTGTTCCAGGTTTATTTCCATGGCGTACAGGTTTTCTTTTATCTCTTTCGGCTTATCTTCGAGAGACGTTTCAAATATGTCGGACAAGTTATGGGCAGGGTCAAGCGAAACGATGAGGGTTTTGTTCTTTTTTTCAGCTAATGCCAGTGCGGTTGAAGCAGAGCATGTTGATTTTCCCACACCGCCTTTCCCAACAAAATATAAGTATTTTGGATGACTGGATTTATGCATCAAACCTGCAATTTAAATTATATTCTAAAAAATTTATAGCACAGATGGTATAATCCTACAAACATAACAATAACATTAAGCAATCAGCTGAAAGCTAAGAACAGAACTTAATAAAAACCATTCTTGGTGAATGCTGGTACCTGACTGCTTAAAGCTACTTAGAACATTATGAAACGTTTATTAGCTATATTCCAATTTCTTGCTCTTATATGCCTTCCTGTCTCTCTCTACGCCCAGGAAAACATACACCACAACATGAAAGTTGTGATTGACCCTGAGAAGCACTGGATAGATATTGAAGATAAAATTACCCTTCCGAATTCTTTTTTCAATGTTGGCGGTGGTGAGGTGCATTTCATTATTCATAAAGGACTTCAGCCTGTATCGAACACAGAAGGTGTAGCAATTACCCACTATGAAGATAAAGCACAATCTTCACAGTCTGAAACCAATTCTAATTCAATCTTCAAGCAAAATAATGAAATGTTGGAGCATTACATAGTTGCCCTTCCTGCCGATGTGCGCACTTTTATTGTTAAATACAATGGAGAAATACATAGTCCTTTGCAAAAACAGAAGGAAGAAAGCGACCGCAGTTTCAGCGAAACTTCTGGAATCATTTCCAGCAACGGGATATACCTTGCCTCTTCAAGTTACTGGTATCCGTGGTTCAGCGATGACCTGGTGACTTTTTCAATGAAAGTGCATTTGCCACAGGGATGGAAGGCAATCAGCCAGGGAGAACGAACAAGGGAAGAATCGATTGTTGCCGGTTGGAAATCACAGTACCCGCAGGATGAGATTTATCTTATTGCCGGAAAATTTACTGAATATAGTAAACAGGCCGGGTCTGTACAAACATTGGTTTTCCTGCGCAATCCTGATGAAAAATTAGCTAACAAATATTTAGAGACAGGATCTCAATATTTAAAAATGTACAGCAAGTTGTTAGGTCCTTATCCATACAAAAAATTTGCGTTAATAGAAAATTTTTGGCAGACCGGTTACGGGATGCCTTCCTTTACTTTACTAGGTTCTAAAATCATCCGCTTTCCATTCATTTTGCATTCTTCTTATCCGCACGAAATTTTGCATAACTGGTGGGCTAATGGAGTCTTTGTGGATTTGAGCTCTGGAAACTGGGGTGAAGGCCTTACCGCTTATCTTTCCGACCATCTTATTAAAGAACAACGGGGACAGGGAAAGGAATACCGCCGCACGACTTTGCAGAAATACACGGATTATGCGGCAGAGAGTAAGGATTTTCCATTAACAGAGTTTCGCTCACGCCACAGTTCAGCCACAGAAGCTGTAGGCTACGGCAAAACCCTGATGTTTTTTCATATGCTTCGTCTGCAGTTAGGCGACAAAGTTTTTATTAAGGGTTTGCAGAAATTTTATCAAGAGTTTAAGTTTAAACGCGCAGCATTTGAAAATTTGAGAGAAGTTTTTGAAGAAGTTTCAGGAAAAGATTTACAGATTGAATTTAACCAGTGGATAAAGCAAACAGGAGCTCCTGAAATACGTATCAACCATGCCTCAGCACAAGCTGATAAAAAGGGGTATCAGCTTACTGCTGTTTTGGAGCAGATTCAAGAAGCTCCGGCTTATACATTGCGTATACCGATAACCGTTACCCTGCAAGATTTTGAAGAGACGTACCAAACTAGAGTGTTAATGAACGACAGGCATTTGGAAGTTTCCTTTCATGTTCCTTCAAAACCTCTTCGTTTGAAAGTTGACCCTGAATTCGATCTTTTTCGGCAGTTAGACAGGTATGAGACCCCCCCTGCCCTTTCCCGAGCGTTCGGTTCGGATAAAGTCCTGATCATCCTTCCTTCATTAGCTTCCAAAGATATTCTCAATGAATACCGCAAAGTTGCCGAATCCTGGCAAAAGTCGCCGTCAAGACAAATGGAAATTAAACTGGATAATGAAATAAATGAACTTCCTGCAGACCGTACCGTATGGTTATTCGGCAAAGAAAATCTTTTTAATCCAAAAATTATTGACGCAATGAAGGGCTATGATGTTTCTATCAATAACTCTGGGGTAAGCATTGGAGAAAACGAAATAAAAAGAAAAAATCATTCCACAATATTTACAACCAGACACCCTGATGAACCTGACTTTGCATTGGCATGGGTCTCAACGGATAATGCTTCAGCCATTCCAGGGCTCGGACGCAAACTACCGCATTACGGCAAATACAGCTATCTTGCCTTCGAAGGGGATGAACCGTCTATTGTTTTAAAGGGCCGGTGGCCTACGTTGAATTCACCCATGTCCGTACCGATTGAGCTATCTGACAACAAAGAAATTCCATCTTCTCTTCCTTTACAAAGAGCGGAAACCACACCAGTGGGAGTTGTTACAAAGCTGGTACCAAGACAGGCACTTGCTTATTTGCCGGCGGTATTTTCAGCAAAAAGGATGACAAGTATCATTAGTTTTCTTGCTGATAAAAAAATGAAGGGACGCGGTTTAGGGACGGCGGAATTGGATAAAGCAGCGGATTTCATTGCCAGCAAGTTTAATGAGGCAGGCTTGGAAACAATAAGTGGTAAAAAAGGAAGCTATTTTCAGGAATGGAATGAAAAAAATGGTGAATTTAACCAAAATATAGCCTTAAAAAACGTTGTAGGTGTCATTCGTGGTAGCAATCCTGATTTGGAAGGGCAAAGCGTAGTTTTAAGCGCTCATTACGATCATCTAGGCCTTGGATGGCCGGATGTAAGACAGGGTAATAAAGGAAAAATTCATCCGGGCTCGGATGATAATGCCAGCGGTGTGGCTATACTGTTGGAACTTGCTCAAATATTGGGAAAAAGATGGAAACCAGACCGCACTGTAGTTTTTGTGGCTTTTACCGGAGAAGAAGCAGGACTACTGGGTTCAAAACACTATGTAAAGATCGAAAAAAAATTTCCAGTAGATAAAATCATAGGAGTCCTAAATCTTGATACTGTAGGCAGGCTGGGCAAAAAAAAACTCATGATTTTTGGCACAGGTTCAGCACGAGAGTGGATTCATATTTTTATGGGAGCGAGTTATGTTACCGGCGTTCCAATAGAAGCGGTCTCCAAAGATTTTGGCTCAAGCGATCAGAAGAGTTTTCTCGATGCAGGGGTTCCGGCAGTGCAGTTTTTCAGCGGGCCGCACCTCGATTATCACAGTCCTACTGATACGATTGACAAGGTGGATAAGGCAGGGCTGGTAAAAGTTGCGTCGGTACTAAAAGAAGCTGTTGAGTATTTAGCCGGCCGTGAGGAGCAGTTGACTTCATTGCTTGACACACAAAGAGGTTTCGCATCCAGGAAATCAGCAGAGCCGGATCAAGGGAGAAAAATTAGTTTGGGTACAATTCCTGATTTTGCTTTTGAAGGAAAAGGCATTAAAATTATCGGCACTTTACCGGACTCACCTGCTGAAAAAGCTGGATTACAAAAAGATGATATGCTAACTCACGTTAATGGAAATAAAATTGACAATTTACGCTCTTTTTCCGATTTCTTGAAATCAATGAAACCGGGAGATACTGTGGTTATTACTTTTCTGCGAGAAGGAAATGAAAAAATAGTGAGTGTGGAAGTAGAGGCGAGGTAATAAACTTGTAATGCAAAAACCTCAGAGAGAATTAAAATAATTATTTTTCTCAGTGCGGCAGGACCTCAACCACCATTCGGCAAGGAAAACTGATAGTCATAACTTTATCACAATGATAAAATTGAACGGTTCCCCAATGGAAAGCCGCCCGAAGGGTCGAGGGCATGGAAAGTCAAAATTAAAAAGATGATTATTTTCATAATTTGAAGTATACTTTGCTTCAAAATCGTTTAGTCCTTTAGAAAAAAAGAATCATTAATGATATTTTACCCTTGGAAGGGTAAAATATTTTAGTAACGCCATTTCATGGCTATTAATTATTATTCCAAAGTTTTTTAATTTGAATATGCAGTTATCAAAACAATCAAAAATATTAGCCTTCCTAGTTGTTATACTTTCCGTCGTCATGCCGACAGCCTTTAATTACAGTTTTTCCGAGCCTGCGCTCGACGATCCTTTTCATATAAAGGGGGAAAAGCATTTGAAAAACATAAAAATGCTTACTGATGGAGGGGAAAATGCCGAGGCTTATTTATCATTTAATGAAAAGAAACTAATCTACCAAGCGACAACAGGCGATTTAAAATGCGATCAGATATTCACAATGAACCTTAACGGTAGCGGTAAAAGAATGGTCTCTACCGGTAAAGGAAGAACAACTTGTGCTTATTTTTTGCCTGGCGATACAAAAATCCTTTACGCATCTACTCACGTTGTCGACAGCAACTGTCCACCACCACCGGATAGGTCAAAAGGCTATGTGTGGAAACTCTATAACTCTTTTGATATTTTTTTGGCTAATGTGGATGGCTCAAACTTGAAACGTTTAACCGATACACCCAGCTATGATGCGGAGGCTACCCTCTCTCCGATAGGGGACAAAATAGTCTTCACATCCATGCGAGACAATGACCCTGAAATATATACGATGAACCTCGACGGCAGTGATCAAAAGCGTTTAACTTTTTTAAAAGGCTACGACGGAGGCGCTTTTTTCTCTTTTGACGGTTCAAAAATTGTTTTCAGGGCAAGCAGGCCCAAAACAGAAAAAGAACTAAAAGATTATGATGATCTAGTTAAAAACAACCTTTTTCGGCCTACAGCTTTAGAAATTTATATAATGGACGCGGATGGAAAAAATATGAAGCAGGTCACTGATTTTGGCAAAGCAAGTTTCGCTCCGTTTTTTCATCCTGACGGCAAAAGGATTATCTTCTCTTCAAATGTGAACGATAAAAAAGGAAGAAACTTTGACCTTTATACTATTAATATTGATGGTACCGGGCTTGAGCAAATAACCTTCAATGAAACGTTCGATGGATTTCCAATGTTTACGCGCGACGGCAGGCACTTAATTTTTGGTTCAAACAGGTTCAATAAAAAAAATAGCGACACAAATATTTTTACTGCAGAATGGATAGAGTGAATAAAAAAACTAATTGACGATCTTGGATTTTAGAATTAAAATCTACTATCCAAAGCCTGCAATCTGACATCTTAAATCAAAAAGATCCACTATTCCAATTCCCCAATATTCTGTAATATTAGCATGAAGAGTAGAAAATCGGGTTTAAAAATTATAACCATCATGCTTTTTGTCTCTTTACATGCTACCTTTCTCCATGCCTCCCCAAAAAAAATCAGGCTTATCAAAAAATACCAGGGAAATTTCATAACCACTGTTAAGGGAACCAACTTAAGCCAGCCTCCATACATTAGTGTCATCCGTTCAAAAGATGGTGTTACCTATTTATTTAACAAATTCAGAAAAATTCGGAACATTACAACACATAACAAAGCACTACGTCTCGAACGACAATTACTCAGAAACGACTTCTCATCAAGAATGGTTATCGCGATTCTTTCTCATCCAACTGATAACTACAAAATAGATAAAGTAAAAATACTTGAGCATGAGAGCAAAGAAAAGATTGAAGTGAAAGCATTTTATTTTCATAGCAACAGGGAATACAGCATTCCACCTTTTAAATCAATACATTATGGATTTTATGTGGTTAAACAGAGTGATTTACCGGTAATTTTAAGTTCAGAGAGTATTAAGAAAAAAATTAAAAAATCCAGCAAAAAACCTTTCAAAACTATATATGGCACACTTCAAAATTGGGAAAACCAAGGGAAACAGCTTGCATTAATCAATAAAAGCAAAAGAAAAAAAAGAGTTTATTATATCAAAGGTTCTTTACAGGAGGATCTGAAGCAGTACGTAGGAAAATTCATGGCATTAAGGGGAGAAGTAATTAAGGATTCAGAATCTATTTACGAAGCTGATTTTATGATCAAAAAAATAATCAAGATATATTAATTAAATTAACCTTGACACTTAATTTATCGATAGATATACTTTTAGTCTTTTAAAACTATATTGCCAATTATTTTAGGGCGGGTAGCTCAGCTGGGAGAGCGTCGGCCTTACAAGCCGGATGTCACAGGTTCGAGCCCTGTTCCGCCCACCAACCCCTCTTAAAAAAAAACCATTAACATAACCAAGTTCCCCACAATACTCACCCGGCGCAAGAGTGGCTTAGGGTAAGTCTCCGGGAAATACGTTCGCAAAACACCAATCCCGCTTTTCCTGTATCCATTCCCTATCATTTAAAATATAAGATTTTAAGGTGCTTCAAAAAAACTCTATATTTTGTTATGACAATCTCCTAATCAGCCAGTCCGAAAAATGTCGTTCATGACTTGACCCGAAATCTACAAACACCGTTTTAAAAATATCACAACTTTAGGACGTCAAGGACTATTCCAATATATATTTTTGGACACTGCGATGGTTATAGGCCGTGATCAGGCAAAAACCATTCTTGGACAAAGCAGGGAGATTCCAATACATGAGATGGACAGCAAACAGATTCTGCTCGAAACAGAATCTGTTGCGTGATGAGTTCAGTTTTATATTCATAGTCTTATTATGCAACTGCCTTTTTTAAATAAAATAAAAAAAGCTTGACAAGACCATGCAGCTTGTATATACTTTTCATATTACTTGATAATGATAATACGTATCATTATATTTATTTGAAAATTTATTGCTGTGTATAAATAATATGTCTGGGCAGTACTTGTGTTTAATAAATAATTTTGCATTACCCTCCTCTCTCTCGCAAGTACTGTCCCTCCATCTCTCAATAAAGGAAGGAGGTGTCAAAAAGATCATTGAGCAAAGATTCTGAGAAGTTTTACTAATGTAGGGGTGTTGTCAAATTATTTTAGAGGGAATCTGGAAAGAACGAACTTTCAGATGTCCGACAAAACAATCTGGCATTACGAAGTTGGCGTACACATTTTTATAATTTTACATTTATTACATTTAAATAGGAGAGTAAATGAAACATTCAGGAAAAACGATTTTTTTTGGATTAGCTTTAACTATTATGTTTTCCTCTATTGCACAAGGAGAAGTTCCTTTCCGGGAGTACCCTATCGGCGATAGTATTGAAAAAAACAAGTTGGAAATTGCAGCCGTATGGCTACCACCGGTAAAAATGGAAGGCATGTCGAGTATGGGTGATTTGAAAAAGAAAAAAACGGGAGAAACCATTCATATTGAAGCAGACATTCATGCCATTCAAGGAAATGAAAATGGATTTGGCGCCGGAGAATGGATTCCAAATCTTAGGGTCGGCTACACTATTAAAGACACAAACGGGACAATGATCCAAGGGAAGGCTTTGCCCATGGTGGCAAAAGACGGCCCTCATTACGGGGCTCAAATATTCCTCCCTTATGGTAAGTATAAGCTAATCTTTCATATAGCTCCACCCGACAGTCGTGAACTTGCAAGGCATACGGACCCTGTATCAGGCGTCGCTCCATGGTGGGAGTCTTTTAATGCTACGTGGGATTTCGATTTTAAAGGAGCAAAATAAGTACAAATAAAGATAGTTTGTTTGTGGGAGTGTTTTTCTTTCCCTCATACAAATTCTGGAACGATAGTTCAAATAAAAACAGCAGGGAAAATCAGTGAACTATTGGCAATAATATTGTAAATAGCCCCGGTCAATAACAAAAAATAGCCGGGGCATTTTGCTGATTATTCTCTGTTTGTTATAAAAACTGTATTTCAACTAAAAAGGAGATTGAGAGTGAAAAAAGTTCAATTTATAGTTTTAATGATTGTTTGCTTATTAATTTTGCCGAAGCCTGTATTGGCCGAAAAGTTTGAGATCAGTGGTGTTCTTGAGGCAGAAAGTTTTTACAGCAGTACAGATTTAGCAGCAGGAGGAGACACAAATGCGAGTGATATCACCACAGCTACTGCAGAACTGGCTGTAGGGATGAACCTACACCAATATGTCCATGGTCAGATAAATTTAAAATGGGAAGAAGATGATACAGATCCGCTTCAATTCGATGTGGGTACCATGACTTTAGGCAAGCTCGATGGTCTATCCGTGACTGTAGGTAAGGCGTACCTCCCCTTTGGCGCCTTTAACAGCCACTTTGTTAGCGATCCCATCACACTTCAATTGGGTGAGACCAGGGAATCGCCATTTATCATTGCCTACAATCAGGACATCTTTACTGTTAAAGCAGGTGCATTCAATGGGGACGTGAAGAAGATAGGAGATGATACTCTTGTGGATGATTACGTAGTTGCCATTGAAGTTACACCTGTGGAAGGAATTATCCTTGGGGCCTCCTATATCTCTGATATGGCTGATACTGACGCCGATCTGTTGAGCGGCAGTAACTTTATAGACGAAGTAGGCGGTTTTAGCGCTTTCGTTTCGACTACCTTTGGACCATTAACTGTAGAAGCCGAGTATTTAGGAGCGCTCGATGACTTTGCTTCTTCAGATTTAGATGGCGATAGTGATGGAAACGGAGACCAACCCAGGGCATGGAACGTTGAGGCTGCTTATGGCGTTACAGATAAGTTAGAGGCTGCCATCAAGTATGAAGGGAATGATGAATTTTTTACTTCTCCGAAGGACCAGTATGGGGTGGCCGCTTCTTACCAGATATGGGATGGGGTCTCAGCCTCCCTGGAATACCTTCATGGAAATTATGATAATTCTAGTACTAATGATAATATAGATATAGCCACTCTCAAGTTAGCAGCAGAGTTCTAATATCAGTACAAGGGTAGTTCAGTCATATATCATAAAACATCAAATAAACGAACTATGAATGACGTTGATCTAAATTCTCGTGCACTAATTAGAATCAAGAATAGGTTTAGCGGGGATAATGCAGTTACTGTTGCATACCATACAGTTTTCGTATGGATAAGCGCTGTTACTTTATTATTTCTTTCCCCCTTTACTAATTCGGTGCTCGCCAATCCCCTTCCCTCTAATTGGAAAGGGGTAAATCAGGAAGTGCTTGCAGGGATTAATTTAGCGCAACAGACTTTTCTCACAGGAGATATCGGTTATGCAAAAGAACTTCTTTCAGATGCTTATTTTGAGAAGTTCGAGTCCATGGGAATGGAGATGGTTGTTAAAAAGTATATCTCTTCAGCCAGAGCTTATGAACTGGAGCGCCTGTTCGGAACAATCCGAAAAGGAATGACTGCCAATGATTCACTAAAGGTGGATCAAGAGATAATCAAGCTCACAGAAGCTCTAAACCATGATGCTGCGATACTCGACCAAAAAAATATCGCTGTAGAAGGAGCGGGATATATTATACAACCTGCCATCGCTTCCGTGGATACCGAAACAACTAATGGCGCCCCTACCCAAGCTAAATCCTCTCCCGGTGACTTATCCCCGCAAGATATTGCAAAAGAAATTGAACAACTTTTTCAGAAAGCATTAGCCCTTTACAAACAGGGCAATTCCAGAGAATCTAAAGGCGTGGTTTCCGATGCCTATTTTGATATCTTTGAAGGCCTTGGTATGGAAGGTATGGTGGCTGCAAAGTCGAGCAGTCTCAAATCAGAATTTGAATCAAAATTTGCCAACATTCGCGGATTGATCGAAAAAGGCTCGTCTACTGACCAATTAGAAGCTGCCGTATTGGATTTAACCAAACAACTTCACAAGGTGGCGGGTAGCTTAGATTCATCCACTAGTTGGTTTGGACTGTTTGTCAGCTCTTTTTTTATTATAGTGCGAGAAGGATTTGAAGCAATCCTTATCATTAGCGCCTTAATCGCCTATCTTCGCAGAACCGACAACCATGATAAAGTAAAAATTGTCGGCCTGGGGGCTCTCGCTGCTATTGTGCTCAGTGTAGTAACGGCTCTTCTTTTCTTAAAAATATATACTCAAAGCGGAGAGAGCCAGGAAAATCTTGAGGGAATCACGATGTTGATTGCCGCTGCAGTACTGTTCTACGTCAGCTATTGGCTTACCAGTAAGGCGGAGGCAGCTAGATGGATGGATTATATACAAAACCAGGTGATGCAATCGATTGGAAAGGGAAGCATCTTTACACTTGGATTAGCCTCGTTTTTTGTTGTTTATCGCGAGGGTGCAGAGACGATTCTCTTTTATTCCGCTCTTTTTTCAAATGCGGAAGCCGGCGGTAGTGTTTCGATCTGGGGAGGATTTGCAGTGGGATGCCTGGTTCTTACTGTTATTTATTATATCTTTAAATACGGCACGGCTAAAATTCCGATTCGTCCTTTTTTTACTGTAACAAGCGTGATTCTTTATTACATGGCTTTTGTATTTGTCGGTAAAGGAATTTTGGAGTTGCAGGTAGGCGGCCTGATTCGCACCACACCAATAGATTGGTTACCCAGAATCGGGTTTTTAGGAGTATTTCCAACTTTGGAATCAATGATTTTGCAAGGGGCTTTTTTACTGGCCGCTATTATAGCGCTAGGTTATCTATTTATTTTGCAGCCATTCAGGGCGCAGGGCCATGTTTTGAAAGATATTGTCCATACATTAGGAGATTTACATACACTTCATGACAGGGTGGAACATATTAGGACCCATACTGCCGGAGCAGAGAAGCTAACAGCATCTAATAATGGCAAGGAGATCAAAAAGATTTCAGGACATTTGACCGAGATCGATAGATATTCTCATGAACTATTGGGGCATTTGGAAAGTCTGGAAAGTGAACTGGCAACTATTTGGGGAAATGTTAAAAAGTGAAGCTTCCCAACCAAATGTCGGGGTTCTGAGTATTTAATTTTATTTTTGTTGGTTCTCCAGGGCGGCAGTCTTATTTGATTTCGGCAAAACCTAGCTCTGCCATCCATAGCCTCAACCCTTCGGGCGAACCGCAAGTATGTCGGTCCAATTTGGTTCTCCATGCCAAGTTGTGATTGCGGCAACTTATCGCTTTATTTATGAAGCAACATATAAGTCGAATATTACTAATCATTTTTACTGTTATTATGCCAGGGCTGGGAGCTGTTCCCGAGTGCCTGTCGGCTACTGTTGAAGGTAGAATTGTTTCAAATCGTATAGATCAATTCGAGAACTTTGTCGTATACATTAAATATGTTGATAATAAACTCTTTAGCTTACCCAAAGAAACAGTATTGAATGTTCAAAAGAATAATCAGGTTATTCCTCAGGTGCTTCCCATCGCAAGAGAGAGAGAGGTAATTTTTTCCAATGAAGATCCACACTTTCATAACCTGCATACAGCAACAGGTGGTCCAATTTCATTCAACTTTGGAATTCCGGCAAACACCAAATATGGTCCTATTAAGTTCTCCGAGGGGGGGGAAGTTATGCTTTTGTGTGATATTCATCAGGAATTAAGGGGCTTTATTTTAGTTCTTCAGAATCCCTTTTTTTCAAGTGTTGATAAAAAAGGAAACTTTACCATTAAAAAAGTGCCTAAAGGAGAATTTGAAATAGAAACGTGGCACAACGAGTTTATATCTAAAAAACAGCGATTAATAATTAAAGATAATGAAAAACGCAAGTTGGTTCAATTTACATATTAAAATGCTTCTAATTTCTACCGGGCACTTCCAAAAACTCACATTTACATTTTGATTCAAGGTGAATCCATATCCCCTACAAAGAAAAACCATTTTCTTTAGAAATCCTCAATAACGGTTTTTTTAAGGTACCTTTCAATAAACATTAGTATATTGAAGCTCACTGCAGCAAGCTACGTGGGAATACGCTCACTTAACACTTTCACCCCTATCAAAATAAAATCATATGTATTTCCCGATATGGATTAATATACTAACCTTTTAATTGTAAATTAACCTAAATAGGAATACGGCTTTCATGGTGGCCATTTGCCCTGTTTTGTTTTCTTAAAGGTATTCATGCCGGAAAAGACTATGCATTTCAGGATGTTCACTGCTTAGCATCTTATTCTGGCTTCTTCCGCAAGTCGTTGTAGTTGGTCCCGAAGAACTCTTTTTTACTGGAATATCCTTCACCTATGGGCACATTGATAAATGGAGTGGATCAATGGCCAGTGAGTTGAAAGCAGACAACCGGTTTTTGTTATTTGCAATCCGCACGGGAGAAGCTTTTGGTTGGGTTGACTCCGGAATACTTTTGACCCGTTTACCATGGATAGTCTTTACACTTTCCGGAATGTTTATGTTCCTGCAAAACAGGAATTACATTGATGCGCGAATAAAGACATTTATTGCGGCTGTTTTATTTTATATGGTTTGTCAGGTATCCTTCAAAACTACGGATAATAAATGTAACCAGTAGAAACCATCTTCAGTGTGTGATAAAATCTTCATGGCCAAAACCCACTTAAAGGTATGTTTGTAACGATATTCCAGGTTTTAAGTCTACTGAAATACCCATCGAATTTTTCCCTGCAAGAGAAAGAGACCCGGTAGGTCTAACTCTAAACTTGTATAAAATGATAGAATTTTGAATTATAAAATTGTATATTAGGGTTTAAAATGGTTTTTTTTTAGGTTTAGTTGCTAAAAACTTTCAAGAAAATGTATAAAGAAAAGCAGCTTTTAACAAATTTTTTATCGGAAAAGAACCTTCGTCATTCATCCAAGCGAAACACCATACTTAAAGCATTTCTAAAAGAAGAAGGACATATCACAGCGGAGGAACTTCATAAAAAGGTTAACGAAGAAGACCCCTCAATCGGAATTGCGACCATATATAGAAACCTGAAGCTTTTCCATGATGCCGGTCTCGCAAGGATGAGCCGCTTTGAAAAAGGCGAGGCCCATTACGAACACAACTACCTGCATACCCATCATGACCATCTCATTTGCCTGAAATGCGGAAAGATTATTGAGTTTAAAAACCCTGAAATAGAAGAGACTCAGGAGAAGATAGCTGGGAAGCATAAGTTTAAAATAACATCTCATCGGCTCGAACTATACGGCACTTGTTCTAAATGCTCTTCCAAATAAATCCCTCAACTCAGCTTCAACAATATCGCCTATCGGAGACTGAAAAAAAGGCCTCCCAAGAAGGTGGATGATTTTTCTGCAAATAATCATATTATTGATTGTCGTTTTCTTCGCTGCTGTATTATTCCGGGAAAGAAAACAGGCTAAACACTCTGTACATCAAGCCGCTTTATACAGGAATAGAACAAATGATAATGCATAATTCTACTTGCGGCACATTACTTTTGTGGTATACTACCTTTCATTTGAAGCTTCCTGCAGCAACAAGCAACCGGAAATCTTCTGGGTAATTCGTGGTTTCATAACTATTGGTTTATATTGAATAAAAATTGGGGGGGGTCGTAGTTCAACTGGTTAGAGCACCGGCCTGTCACGCCGGAAGTTGCGGGTTCGAGTCCCGTCGGCCCCGCCATAAATTGGCAAATCTTTCTCAGGGATCTCAGTAAATTTTTGAAACTTGCTGTCTTTTCCAGAGAGAATCGGTGTTTTAACAGGCCAGTTAATAGCAATCGTCTCATCTGACCAAAAAATTCCATACTCATCTTCAGTATCATAGAAGTCCGAGCATTTGTACATGACATCAGCGGATTCACTCAATACGCAAAAACCATGAGCAAACCCCTCCGGTACATATATCTGGCGTTTGTTTTTTGCTGAGAGATTGGCTCCAACCCATTGTCCTAACGTAGAAGAACCTCGCCGAATATCAACCGCCACATCAAATATTTCTCCTCTCAACACAAAGATCAATTTCCCCTGCGGATGAAGGAGTTGATAATGCAATCCTCTCAAGGTTCCCTGCTTTGAGTGGGAATAGTTGTCCTGCACAAAAGTTTTATCAATTCCCACATCGGTATATTTACTTTGGTGAAAAGTTTCTAAAAAAAACCCTCTGGAATCATCATACACATTCGGCTCAAGCAAAAGAACATCGGATATCGATGTGTTAATGAGTTTTAATGTCATTGTTTTTTATTTTCCTTTTTCTGCTTCCTTTAATACATCCATTAAATACTGTCCATAACCACTTTTCAGCATTTCAGCGGCGAGTTTTTTTAGCTGTTTCGCATCTATATAACCGAGATTAAACGCGATTTCCTCTAGACACGAAACCTTCAGGCCCTGCCGCACCTGAACCGCTTGCACATAATTGGCAGCTTGCTGTAAAGACTCAAAGGTACCTGTGTCAAGCCAGGCAAATCCGCGTCCTAAAAGTTCCACTTTTAGCTCTCTCCTGCGAAGGTATTCCAAGTTTACATCCGTAATTTCCAACTCTCCACGGGCAGAAGGTTTAAGATTTTCCGCTATTTTCACCACATCATTGTCATAAAAATAAAGACCGGGTACAGCATATTTTGACTTGGGATTTTCAGGCTTCTCTTCGAGACTAACAACATCGAGGTTTTTATCAAAACTGACAACACCATACCGCCAGGGGTCTCGCACTAAATAACCAAAAATAATCCCTCCTTTTTCGAGTTTTGCGCATCTACTGAAAATTTTGGGAAGACCCTGTCCATAAAATATATTGTCCCCAAGAACAAGAGCAACCTTTTTATTGCCTATAAATGATTTTCCAATAATGAAGGCCTGAGCCAATCCTTCTGGACGGGGTTGTTCGGCATAAGATAAAGAGATACCCCATTGAGAGCCATCCCCAAGAAGGTCCCGGAACTTCGGTAAATCTGCTGGAGTGGAAATTATGAGAACATCTTTGACACCTGCCAGCATTAAGACAGACAAGGGATAATAAATCATGGGTTTATCATACACAGGGAGCAGTTGTTTGCTGACAACACGGGTAATAGGATACATGCGGGTACCTGAACCACCTGCTAATATTATTCCTTTCATTGTTTCTCCCCAGAAATTTAAAGCTCCCCCTGCAGCAAGACTGCAGGGAATCTTCAGTGCAGAGTATATACACCCCCTGAGCCCCTCCTTGTTAGAGGGAATTAAGGGGGGGGGTATCGCCCGCTAAGTCCGCGACAAAGCCAAACTTAGCTTGGTAGCTCTGCAAGATCGCATGGAATGCGCTAGCTAAAAACACTTTCAAATTATAGTATGCTAATTCTCAAATTTAAACAAAACATTATTCCACTTTTTTCATCTAGACGGTAGCAACTATTTTGTTCTTCACCCTGACTTCGGTCACCAGAACAATTGTCTCTTTCTGTTTTTATTCGACCACTTTGTTTCATTACTTCCAATGCTGCACCTACTGTATTCGATGGTTCATCGTCATCAAACTGAATGAGAAAAGGGTCGTTTCCCCAATTGAGAGTTATTTGATGATATAATTTAGCATCATCGATAAAGGCATATATGGTGGCCTTTTCCTAGCGCAACCATGCCGCGTAACGCGCTGTATTGCCTGACCGGGTAAATATCACCAGGGCTTTGGCCCCAAGTTGATCCGTCATAACACAGGCCGCTTTCATTTGCGTGCAACATATTGATGCGGACTATATTGATTCCTGCCTTTATCAATTTTTCCAGCATCTCCGGTGATTCTGTTACGGTTCCGATCATCGCGATAATCCTTGTCCTTCTCGGTAAATTCATCATGATAATACCCCGGGAAGTTGTCCAACAAAAGTTTTAATTTCATCACGTACTTTTCGGTAATGGTTAAGCGCTTCTTCTTCGGTTTTAGCGTTTGCCGCCAGTTTCGGCGGATCATCAAACCCAACGTGGATTGTTTTTGTTTTTCCGGGGAATAGCGGGCAATGTTCCTGCGCGTGACCACAAAGTGTAACAACGAAGTCAAATTGAGCGTCTTTTAATTCATCCACATGTGTAGATTTGTGTCGAGAAATATCAACACCCGCTTCAGCCATAACCTTGACCGCAAGAGGGTTTAAGCTGTTAATTTCAATACCTGCCGAATAGGATTCGATTTCACTACTCTTCAGAAGCCGCGTCCATCCCTCTGCCATCTGGCTTCTGCAGGAGTTCCCTGTACACAAAAATAATAATTTTATTTTTTCTGATTCCTTAATGCTCCCCCTCCATTTTTCCGTCATCACTGATCTGATCCAAATTGTCTCCTTCAGACAATTTTTTTAATTCCAAACTTTTATTTGAGGTAAAGAGGCGCCGATGATTCCTTCCATATCTCCATACATCCCGCTAATGTTATGAACGATCCTTTTAATTTATTTTGCATCTTTTTCTATTTTTTTAGCCTGACCCTAAAATTCCTTTTGCAGTTTTTCCAGCATTTTATGGGAAATTGCTTCAGTGAGAGGAATTTCTTTATTACAGTACGAACAGGTTATGACTGGTTCAGATATATTATACTCATAACACATATTCATGGTTAAGGACAATGAGTTAATACCTCAATCTTGCATGATAAATTTTTAAAAGGAGTTTTTTCTTAGAAGTTATATGTGTTTCCGAGAATATTATCCCTAAAAAAACTTAATCTATTGGGTTATGAATATTATGATTAACAATTTTTAAAAAATTTATCATGCAAGATTAAGTTAATATCATAGTTTTGACTTATAAAAATCTGTGCTTTATATTGTATATTCTCAATCCCTTCACTTTTTTAATAGAGATTGACACCAAACACAAAATCCTAAAGACTTGTCTACAGACCAGTCTTTAGAGGAAGTTCTTTTATGAAAAAAGTTGGTTTTTATGAAGCAAAAACACATTTCGAAAGGATTTTGGATAAAGTATCTCGTGGTGAACGAATCTCTATAACCAGAAAAGGTACTCCTGTTGCCATACTTGTTCCAATAGCACCCGGAGGAAAGGCTGATCCAAAGTTAGTAATTGAAAAGATTCGATCTTTTAGAAAAGGCAAAAAGTTGGGCGGACTATCAATACAAAAAATAATTAATGAAGGAAGAAGATATTTAAAGATTTTGTTTTAGGTTGTTCTGTAGCAATGAGTTGGTGTTTCGAAGATGAAGCCAATAAGTTTACAAATGTAGTTTTGGACTGGTTTTCAAATGGGCATGCTTTAGTACCTTCCATTTGAACGCTGGAACTAGCAAATGTAATCCTTACGAGCGAATGTAATAAGCGTATTACAAAAACCCAGTCTCTGCAATTTGTCGAATTATTGCACACACTTCCGGTTGTTATCGGCGAAAGTGCTCCTAATAGAGCTATGGAGGATATACTTTCACTTGCTCGTCAGCACAATTTGTCATCTTACGATGCCTCCTATCTGAAATTGCAATGCTTAAAGGAGTTTCGTTAGCAACACAGGATAATATATTATAGAAGGCGGCTCAGAAATGTGGTGTAAATCTCAAACCTTTCTAACCCAATGAATAAAATTATTACTGCTTTTCAGTTTCTTACCATACTACCTTTAAAAGTAAAAAGCTTTCGACAGGAATTATTGGCTGAATCTACTATCTACTTCCCTTTAGTCGGTCTTACTCTCGGGGCGGGGTTGGCAGGGTTGGAATACTGCCTTTCTCCATTTCTACCGATTGATATTACCGCTATTATTCAGGTTGCTTTCTTAACCCTAATTACCAGGGGTCTGCATATCGATGGTTTTGCCGATACATTTGATGGACTGGGATGTGTAAAATCCCCGAAAGAAAAACTGAAGGTCATGAAAGACAGCCATATAGGAACCATGGGTGCCATATCTGTAATCTTTCTTGTATTATTAAAATATAATTCAATCGCCTTTATCGAACAAAGTACAAAGATATACGCCCTCCTGGTGTTTCCTATGGCAAGCCGTTGGACAATGGTGCTGACTATTCTTTATAGCATCCAGATGAAACATATCGGCCTGGGGAGTAAATTTCAGAAACAGATAAAAGAAAAACATTTCATCCTGTCATCTATCCTACCTTGCTTAATCGTAATCTATCTTTTTGATATTATAGGCTTAACTGCTTTAATTGGAATTGCTATTTTTACAACCATGATTTATCAATTTTTATTAAATTCATTTGGAAAGATTACCGGCGACCATTTTGGATTTATCAATGAGATAATAGAAGCATTAACTTTGATGATATTTTTAATGTTATGATTTTCTAATATTGCGGCTAAAATTTCTCAATTCGATTGCAACTAATCGACGATTTATACTATCACTATATAAAAGCTTGTTTTTTGAACAAGTTTTTTTTGCTCACCGGAGCAGAAGCTCCATTTGATTTCGGCCTTCCATGGCCTCAACCCTTCGGGCGGATTGCAAAAACATCCGTCCAGTTCGGCTCTCCATGCCGAATTGTGGTTGAGGAGCCTCTCCGCTTTATGATTTTAGGTTTTAGATTTGAGATTAAAAATGTGCAGTTTGTAAATTATTTTTTTTATTCGTCAATCGGCATTAGTAAATCGTATATTTTTATTGTTAAATTTTTTGGGTCTTACAAGGATTGAGTCGTTTTTATCATAGTTTTTAAGATGTTTTAACGCGGATTCTCTGCTGCGCGTGGCATAGCAGTAACAACAACCGAAAGTGCAGGTTTCATAAGTCCCTATATCAACCGATTCGAAACAGGCGCACCCCTTTCTTGTTGGTCTTTTTTCCCAGTTACCATAGGAGTCAGTTTTTATAATATTACACTGTAAAAGCTTCTTTTTTTTAGGCACTGTTAGTTCTTGTTTTTTACAGTGCCTTATGCAAAGCTTAAAAGAATTTTCTGTTTGCTTGTTGGTGCGGTAGCTCCATTTAATTATCGGCAAAGCTGAGCTTAGCTCTGCCTTCCATGGCCTCAACCCTTCGGGCGGCTTTCCTCTAGAAGCCGTCCAATTCGGCTTTCCATACCTAATGGTGGATGCGGCAACTTGCCGCTTTATGAGTGAAAGATATTCAGGGCCAACGCAGCTTCCTTTCAGAATGCCCGCGGACAGCAAGGAATTGTCACAACAACTCCTGAGATTTATTCCGTTTTTTGCCGCTATTCCCTTCAAAGTTTTTGCCAATTTTATCTTTCTTTCCATAGAAGGATTGTCAAACCGAATTCCGTGCTGTTCAGTGATTTTTTTAAAATTACCACGGGATTTTTCATAAAATTGGATAAAAGAAATAGTGCATATCCCTGTACTTTTTTTGAGTTTATTTGCTATAAAAGAAAAATTCTCTATGTGAAAGGCTTCCGAAGTCAGGCTGCTCAAGATAACAGGATCATATCTCCAGTGAACAGCTTCCGACCCTATTTTTTCCGACAGGTTTATAAATCGTTCGATTGACTTTAAGAGAGGAGGCGTGTGTGATTCTAAAGGATTTGGATAACCGGTAATTGTAAAATGGAAATAAAAACAATACCCACGATCTTTCAGTTCATTAATGTACTTAAACAGAGGAAAAGGATTTCGAGTCCAGAATACCAGGCCGTCGCAATCTTCAGGTTTTAAGGAAACCTCTCGAATTTTCCCTCCGTAAGGGGTCTGAAAATGACAATATCCTTCCCCCAGTCTGTTTATCAACCATGGGGTATGAAATGCGGGGATATCTCCGCGTCTGCTGATACTGATTATCCTTAGTACAGCCATTGGCATATCCTAACGAGATTTTTAAATTCATTAATCATTAACCTCATAATCAATTTTACAAACATCCTCACAAATCTGTTTGATAAACACTACAACAGTAACATGATCAGGGTGAATGCTGTATTTTTCTACGTCTTCCCGTGTATTAAAATCTGTATTCAGCGCCATATCATATGAATTTGGTTTCTTGCCAATATCAAATCCCACCTCCAGCCGCTGTATTAAAGGTATTTTTTTCTTTAATGTTTTAAGATCTTCCACGAGTTTATTTTTTTGCTCCTCTGCGATCTCTGGCTTGAATTTAAAAAACACAATATGCCTAATCATTTATAAAAATCCTCCGTCTTTTAATAAAACATAATTGTAACATTTTAAATTTTGTTATACATATCTATTAACGAAAACAGGGATTATAATTATTAATAAGGCTTAATTTTTCAGGATGGAAGACATGAGAGAAGTAAAAAACAGATCTTTTTTTGAACCTTCAATAATAAATAAAATGCCAGAACACGAGCATGAGCAGGTTGTTTTTTGCGAGGACAATAAAACAGGCTTAAAGGCAATTATCGCCATCCACGATACCGCCCTTGGCCCGAGCCTTGGTGGCGTCAGGATGTGGCATTATAAAAATGGGCTGGAAGCAATCCGGGACGCATTAAGATTATCCAAATCTATGACTTACAAAGCTTCTGTCGCGGGATTAAACCTTGGCGGTGGAAAGGCTGTGATTATTGATAATTCAATAAAAAATAAGTCTCCGGAATTGTTCCGCAGGTTTGGGCAGTTTATTGAAAGTCTCAATGGAAAATATATAACAGCTCAAGATATAGGCACTTCATCAAATGACATGAAGTATATAAAAATTGAAACGAACCATGTGACCTGTTTACCGGAATCCACTGGGGGTGCCGGAGACCCTTCTCCAAAAACCGCTCATGGTATTTACATGGGAATGAAGGCATGCGCGAAACTATGTTACGGAAACAGCGGCCTTGAAAACAAAATAATTATTGTCCAGGGAGCGGGACATGTTGGCATGCACCTCGTTGAATGGCTTGCTAAAGAAAACGCGAAGGTTTATATAAGCGATATTAATGAAGAAAAAGTAAAGGAATTGTCTAAAAAATATAATGTGGAGCCTGTAGGTGTAGATAAAGTTTATGATATGGAAATGGATATATATTCACCATGCGCGCTTGGCGCAACCCTGAACGACGACACATTACGCAGATTAAAATGTTCAATCATAGCAGGAGGAGCCAATAATCAGCTGACTGACGAAAACGTCCACGGAAAAATGATAATGGAAAAAGGGATTATTTACGCGCCGGATTTTGTGATAAACGCGGGCGGATTGATCAACTGCTACTCAGAAGTTATTGGTTACAACTGGAAGTATGTTTTTGATAAAGTGGAAGATATTTATTCCACAGTGCTGGACATATTAAAAATATCAAAAGAAGAAAATGCGCCCGCTAATTTGGTTGCGAAAAGAATCGCAGAACAAAGAATTAATGAGGCAAAAAAGTAAAAAACATTCTTTATTGAAACTCCCAGCAGCAATCTACGGGGAATGCGCTCGCTAAACACTTTCAAATATTTACCGCGGAAAACGCAAAGGGCGCGTGCATATTTTTTTACTTATCAAGCTCAAAAGGCCATTGGGGGAGTGTGCAGCGAAGGTCTTTATCTTTACGGTATCCCAAAGCGTATTCCGCCTGGATGACACCGACGGAGCCGGACGCTACAGTAAACCTTCCGTTATCCAGAGCAGACATGGCAATTTTAAACCCCTCCCCTTCTTTTCCTAATAGATTTTCTTCAGGAACTTTTACGTCATTCAACGCAATACTGCCTGTATTGCCAGCCCTTACTTCTAATTTTCCGTGTAAAGTTGAGGTTTTTACTCCTTCAAAATTTTTTTCAACTATAAACGCGCTGATTCCGTTGTGTTTTTTTGATTTATCCGTATAGGCAAAGATTAAATGATTATCCGCAATATCCGCAAGGGATATCCATGTCTTTTCACCGTTCAGGATATAATGTTTGCCTCTTTCTTTGCTGTTGTTTGTATTCCAATAACATCAGATCCTGCCCCCGGTTCTATTAATCCGAACGCGGCAAACTGTTTTCCTTCTGTCTGCCGCGCTAAATATTTTTCTTTCTGTTCTTCAGTGCCCCATTGCAGCAAGGCAAGACTGTTCAAACCCACATGAACTGACATGATAACCCGAACCGCCGTGTCTACTCTTTCCAGTTCCTCGCATGCAATGCCCAGGGAGATATAGTCCATGCCCGCGCCACCATATTTTTGCGGCAGGCATATTCCCAATAATTCGGTCTCAGCCTTTTTTTGAAGCAGGGATGTATCGAATTCTTCTTTTGCGTCCCGCTCACGTATACCGGGCGCCATCTCCCGTTCGGCAAACTTTCGAACCGTTTCTCGGATTATCTTATGATCTTCTGTAGGTTCAAACGACAGCATATAGTTATTTAGATTTTAACGGAAAGTGCCTAACTTTAACAACAGCAAAAACAGCAACACCTTCACACTAATTAGCAATGTCAACACAAATAACTAAATCAAGTATATCGTAAAACCAGCATAAAAGGCCATCCATAAGGTTTTTGCTAAAAATCATGGATTCTTAAACAATCTGTGAATTGATTCTAATAAAAAAAACATCAAGCTTTTAATCGAAAGTTTTATGTGCTATGTTATTTTTAAATCTAGGGAAGAATCTATTGTGCTTTTTCGCAGTTTGTTTAAAAGTTTGACAGCTTGTTGTCGCGTTATCGGGAAGGAGGAACACATTATAGGCATATTGAAAAAGAATGGATTCCTATTTTGAGGATTTTAATCAGATAACATTTCTCTAACATATTAAAAAAAACAAAGGAGGATACACATGAAGCTTAGCGAAACAGAGTCCTATGATATTCCACAAGGACACGACAACTTAACGATCACAAACTTGGATCCGGAAGCAGAAGGATTGTATTCCGTCAAAGGAGATAGAACACAAGGTAGCAGAAAAATCCAGCCGGGTGAAACCCAACGTGTCCATACCCATCATGGTTCTCTGAAAGTTATTAACCTGGGGGCTCCAATCTTAGACGTGGTAATAAGGGTGAGAAAAATGAGGCTTGGTGAAGAGTCGACCTTTGATATCCCGGAAGGACTCGACGACTTAACGATCACAAACCTGGATCCGAATTTAGCCGGAGCTTATATCGTCAAGGGAGATACAATAGACATTGATTCAGAAATCCCATCGGGCGAAACTCATACTATCCAAACGCAGAAAAATGCTGCAATAATTACTAATACTGGTTATCCAATGTTAGAAGTAATTTTACCACTTGATTCTAAAGAAAGTTAGTTAAACATTATTAAGCGGCGAGTACTTAGCGCGGCCTTTGGCCGCAATCAAAGAAATAGAACGCAGAGAAAAACCTTTTTTAGGCAGGATATACTGGATGGACTGGATTTCTTTTTTTCCACATTGTTGGAAAAAATAAAAAAATCAGGTAAATCTTGTTAATCCTGTCAAAGAATTTAAATCTTTTCTCTCCTTTATCAGTAGACTCCGCAGTAAATTATTTCTTAATAGTTTTTAACGACCCTTCAAATGTTTCCAGCGCTTTATCTGCTGCCTGTTTGGCAACGATCAATAATAGGCTGAATCGAAGGCTGTATCACCGCATCCTAAAAGGAGCAGTCCTTTTTTAAAGCATTTCTGTATTATGGTTTCCCTGATCTCCGGCACTTTTGTTTTCGTTTTTTTATTTTTGACAATTTCAGCAGCTATCATAAGTCCTTTGCCGCGCACATCACCGATAACCTGTGATTTTTCTTGCATAGCTTTCAGCCTGTTAATCATGTACGCTCCTACTTTTGCGGCGTTATTTATGTATTTTTTCTGGAGTAACTCAATCGTTTTCAGGGAAGCCCTGCAAGATAACGGGTTTCCACCTAATGTGCTGGCATGTGCTCCTTTTCCCCAAACCATCAGTTTTGATCTGGCAATCATAGCTCCAAGTGGTAGGCCGGAGGCTATTCCTTTTGCAAGGCATATTATGTCCGGTTCCACACTCCAGTGTTCAATGGCGAACATTTTTCCTGTTCTACCCATACCGGCCTGCACTTCATCAGCGATATAAAGAATGCCGTTTTTTTTCGCCAATTTTTTCAGCATGGGATGATATTCCGGCGGGGGCACGATATATCCCCCTTCCCCCTGAATCGGCTCCACAATAAAAGCACAGACTTCATCCGGCGGGATATCTTTCTTAAAAAGTTCCTCTTCAATATAGGTAATACAGTAAATTTTGCATTTTGGATAAGTCAGATTGTATGGGCAACGATAACAGTATCCGTAAGGGATATGATGCACTTCCGGGACAAGCGGCGCAAAATGCTTTATCTGCCTGATCTTGCTGTCTGTAAGAGACAGCGCCCCAAACGTCCTGCCATGGAAGGCTCCTAAAAAAGATATAATGCGTTGCCGCGCTGTGCCTTTCGTGATCTTCGTAGTTAAGATTATTTACTGACTGTGGCAAAGCCACACTGAAAAATTTGTGGTTTTTCTTCTCTAAGGTGCTTGACAAAATATATCCATTCAAATGATAATGAAAAATCTGTCGTTTAATTAAAAAAAATACCATGTTATTCAACTGATTTGGAAAAACTACCAAAACACTTTATATCTATAAATTATATTAATCATCTACTATTTATAAGGAGGATAAAAAAAAGAAATGAACTTAAATCTTACTCAGAAAATCATCAAAAAGCATGTAGTCTCCGGAGAAATGAAAGCGGGTGAGAAAGTTTCAATCAAGATAGATCAAACCCTCACCCAAGACGCCACTGGTACGATGGCTTATCTTCAGTTTGAGGCCCTCGGTATTCCGCGCGTAAAAACTAAATTATCTGTAAGCTATATAGATCACAATACCCTTCAAACCGGATTTGAAAACGCCGACGATCATCTGTTTTTACAAACTATCGCTGCAAAACATGGGATTTATTTTTCCCGTCCGGGAAACGGAATATGCCATC
>Ga0208894_1000135_pt1 | contig 63404 bp, 61 predicted proteins | sample ETNtaG_12_FD_185752 | JGI IMG/M metagenome (GOLD analysis project Ga0208894, IMG submission 185752) | Marine microbial and viral communities from oxygen minimum zone, Eastern Pacific Ocean - ETNP201306SV49 (SPAdes) (version 2) | ecosystem: Environmental > Aquatic > Marine > Oceanic ...
GAATATTGGGGAATTAACCCTGATACTCCTGTAGCTCCTCCAACTGGAGGACGACTACCCATGGCTGGTTCAGTAGGTCCTAAATGTGGCCCAAACTGGTTACTAGTCGGCGACGCTGCGGGATCTATTAACCCTTTTAATGGGGAGGGAATTGACTACGCCTACGAAACTGGAAGGCTCGCTGCAAGTCTTGTTGTAGGTGCTGTAAATCATAACGATCCAATGATTTTGACTAGATATCCAGGAATGCTTGAAGATGAATTTGGCTTATATTTTCGAGTAGCGAGCTTATTTGGAAAAGTTATCGGGAATCCAACACTCATCCGTGAATTAACACGCGTTGGTATGCGGTCTAAGCCTCTAATGGAATGGGCTCTACGTGTAATGGCAAATCTCATGCGAGATGAAGATAAAGGTTTTGCTGAAGCCGTATATAAAGCAATTGCGCAGGTTGTGAGACTTACGCCTGACAGGCTTGTTCATAACTAAATTTCAAAATAACGCCTGAAACCTTACTAACTAGGCAAGAATAGAAAATGTGAATACATTTTCTACTTCTCATGCATGGGCAAATCTCATCCAACACCATGAAAAGTATGGCGATCTGTCCTTGAGTGAAAGATTCAATACAAGCTATGACAGAGCGGAGCAACTCAGTTTTTCCTGTGGAGATCTCTGGATAGATGTCTCTAAACAACTACTAGAGGTTGAAACAACCGAATTACTTTTTGAGTTGGCGGAAGAACGGGAAGTGGGCAGATTCTTTGATGACATGTTCAAAGGTAACGTTGTCAACTTCTCCGAGAAACAGCGTGCCTTACACATTTATTTGCGAGATCCCAAAATTCATAAATGGAATAAGATGTTTGGGGATGTTTCCGAAGAAGCACACGAAAATCTTGAACGAATGAAAGATTTGGCCGAAAGATTAGAAAATGGATGGTTAATCGGGGCTACTGGAAAGCAAATTCGCTCAGTGGTAAACCTTGGCATCGGCGGATCACATCTTGGTCCTTTTATGGCTTTTGAAGCACTCAAAAGATACGTGAACCCAGAATTAGAAGTTCGATGGTCCTCGGGACTAGACAAAGAAGCGGTAATTGATGCCCTAAAAGGGCTTGACCCAGAAGAAACAATAATTATTATTTGTTCAAAGACTTTTAAAACTGCAGAAACCATGGGAGCAGCAGGAGATTGTAAAGAGTGGCTCAAGGAAGGAATAGAACAGGCTAAGTGGGACATAGGAATGGTGACACCACTTAGGGAGGAATATCTAGATGATGATGAATGGTGGGAGGATCAATTAGAGCCAAATCCGACACTATCATCACACATGTTTGCCGCTACTTCAATTCCAAAAAATGCTTTAGATTTTGGAATTGAACAAGTGAATATTTTTCGTTTTTCTGAGACCATTGGAGGAAGATTTTCTCTTGCTTCACCAGTCTCTCTTGGCTTAATACTTTCAATCGGTTACGAAAACTTTAGAAGCATGCTTGATGGCATGCACCTAATTGATGAACACGTTCGTGAAAATCGACGAAATGTTCCCCTGCTTTTAGGTCTTATTGATGTATGGAACCGTTCAATATTGGGTTCAAATTCTTTGGCCATCGTTCCCTACAGTTATCGGTTACGGAAACTTGTTCCGTATATTCAGCAACTCATGATGGAAAGTCTGGGAAAGTCTGTCTCACAAAAGGGAGAGAGACTTGGACTAGAAACTGGTGGCGCGGTATGGGGTGCAAGTGGAACCGACGCCCAACACTCTTTTTTCCAGTTGTTACATCAAGGAACAGAATCTATTCCAATAGATTTAATCGGAATTGTTGTACTTCCAGACGATTCGCAACTCCATCTGGGGCTTGCCACCCATAGGGAAAATTTAATATCTAATTTGATTGCTCAAGCGGAAGTTTTAGCCTTTGGGAACAGTCTTGAAGAAAATTTTGATCCTCATTTGAAATCCAAAATTGTTCCAGGAAATAAGCCCTCTACTGTTATTCTTGCTCCGAACCTTTCTCCCGGGATTCTTGGACAGTTAGTAGCTCTGTACGAGCACCGAACAATTGCCGCTGGAGCAATTTGGGGTATTAACCCTTTTGATCAATGGGGGGTTGAACTTGGTAAAAAAACTGCAGGTCAGATATTTGACGAACTCAGACCTTGGGACGGCGAGGCTGCCATCTCTGACCATGACAGTTCAACCCAGAGCCTCATGACTCTTTATATGAGTTGGGAAGCAAATCGCAAACCACATTCAGACGATATTGATTTTTAATCAAATTGAAGCGATAGCAGATGCTGCCCGTTCGAGTGTTGTGTCAATAATCTGGTCTGAATGAACAAGACTTGGGAATAAGCCTTCATATGGTCCAGGGGCGAAAGCGACTCCGTTTTGAAGAAGAGCGTGAAAGACTTTTGAATATATTCCATTTTCCGCCAACTTTTGAGCTTCATCAAAATTAGTAGGTGGGGTTTGATCTCCAAAAAATAACCCTACCAACGAACCAACTCGAGGTACTGATACAGAAAATCCAGCAGCAGTGAACGCTTCCTCAAGTCCATCTGCCAAACGAGTAGCAGTAGTCGTTAATTGGTTGTGAGCGTCCTGATCAAGAAGTTCTAACGTGACACGCCCAGCTGCCATGGCTAACGGGTTTCCGGAGAGGGTTCCTGCTTGGTAGACCCCCCCTAAAGGTGCAAGATTTTCCATTATTTCTCTGCGTGCACCAAACGCTCCAACAGGTAATCCGCCACCGACCACTTTTCCAAAACACCAAATATCGGGAACAACTCCAAAATATTCAGCAGCTCCTCCATAAGCGAGTCGAAATCCTGTTATCACTTCATCAAAAATAAGTAGAGTTCCTGTCTTATCGCAAACTTTTCTGAGCCCTTCTAGAAAGCCTGGATTTGGTGCGACTAAGCCCATATTCGCCGCAACTGGTTCAACAATTATTGCCGCAACTGTTTCATCAATTTCAGGCACGATGTTGTACGGAGCGACAATTGTGTCTGCAACTGCTCCTGGTGTTACCCCGTCGCACCCGCTAAGTCCTTGATTGGCTACACCACTTCCACCTGCAGCAAGAAGAGCGTCAGAATGCCCATGGTAGCAACCGGCGAATTTCAGTATTCGATTTCTTCCTGTTGCTCCTCGCGCTAGTCGTATCGCTGACATTGTTGCTTCCGTTCCACTGGAAACAAATCTCACTAATTCAAGTCCTTGTATTCTTTCACTAACCATTTCTGCAAGCTTTATTTCCGCTTCAGTAGGAGCGCCAAAAGTAGTTCCTTTAGCAGCAGCATCTGTGATCGCTTCAACTACTACTGGATGAGCATGTCCTAGGATTCCTGGCCCATATGACTGCACATAATCGATGTAACAATTTTCTTCGGCGTCATATATGTAGGGGCCTTGAGCATGCGTAACGAAATATGGTGTGCCCCCAACTGATCCAAAGGCTCTTACTGGGGAGTTCACCCCGCCTGGTAAAACTTGCTTAGCCCGATGAAATAAATCAGAGTTTGATGTCATCTTTGAAGATTTTCAGCAGCTCGACAAGCTAAATAAGTAAGTATGAAATCTGCGCCTGCTCTTTTTATAGATAGAAGATGTTCCATGCCTACGCTCTCTCCATCTATCCATCCGTTCGCAGCTGCAGCTTCCACCATCGCATACTCTCCACTCACGTGATAGGCGGCTAATGGAAGGTTGATTTCTGATCGAACGTGAGAAATCACGTCAAGGTAAGCAAGGGCTGGTTTTACCATGATCATGTCCGCTCCTTCAGAAATATCAAGGTGAACTTCCATAATTGCTTCTCGAGCATTTGGTGGGTCTTGTTGATAGCCCTTTCGATCTCCTCCGTCAGCAATTTCTACATCTACAGCGTCGCGGAACGGACCATAAAGAGCTGAAGCATATTTTGCGGCATAAGCAAGAATTGAAGTGTCTTCATATCCTTTACTATCCAGTGCTGTGCGTATTGCTTTTACTTGGCCGTCCATCATGCCTGAAGGTGCTGTTACATGAGCTCCAGCTTCTGCTTGAGCGATGGCTATATTTTGATATAACTCAAGTGTGGCATCATTGTCTACCGTGCCATCATTCTTGACGATTCCGCAGTGACCATGGTCTGTGTATTCATCAACACAAAGATCTGCAATAAGAACCATCTCATCATTTAATTCGCTTTTTAAATCACTAAGTGCTCTTTGTACTATTCCGTCGGGATTCCATGCTTCTGAACCATGTGAGTCTTTTTTCTCTGGGATCCCGAATAATACAAGGCCTGGAATCCCTCTGTCTCGAAGTTTTTTCACTTCTTCTAAAAGGCTGCTTCTCGTGTGCTGGAAAACTCCTGGGAGAGAATGAACAGGTTCAGGTTCCTTGATTCCTTCTCTAACAAATAAGGGCGCGACTAAGTCATTAACCGACAATTGTGTTTCAGCCACAAGTCGGCGAAGCGCTTCCGTTCTACGTAAACGGCGAGGACGACGTTCTACCATAAAATAATTCTAGGGAATCAGTTCGCTGCCCACTCTCTCGCCGCCAATATAAGCCCTCCCACTGAATATGGGTCAGCCTGATAAATATGTTTATAGCCTCTATCTCTTGCTGCCTTTGCAGTAATTGGCCCAATACATAGGGCTGTTTCTGGGACCGGGATCTTCATCAACTCGGTATAGCGATTAACAGCTGAAGTAGAAGCAAAAATGATTGCATCGGCTTTTCTTGCTTGATTGAATCTTTCTTCGTCAACTGGGGGTTGAATATTCCTGTAGGCAATTACCTCTTCTACTATCCACCCAAGATCCCTTAATCCATTCGCTAGTAACGGACGAACTTTTTCGGCACGAATAAAAAGTATTTTGCTTTCCTTTTTAGACGGTGAAACAAATTCAGACAGAAGCAATTCTCCAACTGCTTTCTTTGGTACGTGTTTTACTTGACATCCGGCTTCAGTAAGAGCATTAGCAGTTTGGGTTCCAACTGCTGCAAATGAAGTAGTAGGGATAACTCCACCTAGAACCTCAGTTATCCGATTAGCTGCATTAGGAGAAGTAACAACAACCCATTCATAGTTATTGATCTCACGAACTGAGCTTTCTAAAGCTATCCCGCCATCTTCTGGGTCCTGAATTTCTACCATTGGTAGTTCGATTACGTCAGCTCCTTCTTTACACAAAAATTCAGATAAGGACGCTGACTGGTCTTTTGCCCGTGTTAAGACCACTGTTTTGCCTAATAAAAAACCACTCATTGTTTCTTCATTAATTTATTACCACCTTGGGTGTCAAGCAGAGACTGAGCAACTCTTTCCCCAAGTACTGAACTTTCTTTACCTGTTTCTGTGGCCTTAAGCAGTGTTTTACCATCATATGAAGAGAGCGCTGCAGTTAATAAAACGTCTTTTCCTTCTATAACAGCATGTGCAGCTATTGGAAGATCACAGCCTGATCCTAGTTTGGATAAAAATGCTCTTTCCGCTGTTACTGCGCGATGAGTATCCGGATGATCTATTTTAGACAATAACGCCGATACGTCTGGATCTTCTACCCGACATTCAATAGCTAATGCTCCTTGTCCTACCTGCGGTAGAAGCACGGCAGAATCAAAAACGTCAACGATTTTTGGGCTTAAGCCCAATCTGTCTAAAGCGGCTTTGGCCATAATAATTCCGTCATATAACTCTGCTTTTTTTAGTCGAGTTTCAATATTTCCTCTTAATCCTTCAAAGCGAAGGTCTGGTCGCAAGTGGGCTAAATGGGCTTGACGACGAATGGAACCCGTAGCAATGCACGCTTGTGAAGGGAGTTCTTCCCACCGATTCCCAATAAGAACATCTCTTGGGTCTGCTCTTTCTGGAAATGCAACTAGTTCTAATCCATCAGGTGATACAGGTGGCAAATCCTTAGCCGAATGAACTGCAAAATCAGCTCTTCCTTCAATAACTGCTATCTGAACTTCTTTAACAAAAACCCCTTGGCCCCCTAATTCGCTTAATGGCGTTTGACGATCACGGTCTCCAGTGGTTTCTACAATTACTGTTTCAATCTCTAATTCGGGAAAAGTTTCAGCCAATAAAGAAATGGATTTCTTTGTTTGCCACAGCGCAAGTGGACTGCCTCTGGTAGCGGCCCGAATTTTCATAACTTTCGAAGGCCTACAGATTGAACAAATCGCGCAGTGCTTCTGCCAGACGTTCACCCCGAGCGGTTCCAGCAGCATCTTTCATGCGAACGGTAGGTTCATGCAGGAGTTTCCCTACCACTCCAGCAACAAGTCCTTCTACGACCTTACGTTGACTTTCATCTAACTCTTCTAATTTAGAAGCAAAGCGAGTGAACTCATTTTCTGTGATCTCACCGGCTCGATCACGAAGTCCTGCTACTAGCGGAGCTACAGACCGAGCTGTTGTTTCGTCAACGTAACGATCAAGTTCGACATCAATAATTGCCTGAACTCCAGTTATCTCTCTCCGTCGAGCCTGAATTCCTTCTTCTGCGAATGCGCGTAAGTCGTCCATGTCTAACAACGTCACGCCTTCAATTTCTCCTGCCGCAGGATCAACGTCTCTAGGTACAGCAATATCAACAATAAGGAGTTCTCGCTTTGATCTCCCTCGCATAACTTCATTTAGGTCTCCGTGTTCAAGGATGACTGAAGAAGCTCCGGTTGAAGTTAGTAACACATCGATTTCGGCAAGATGTTTTTGGAGTTCATTGAGTTCTACCGGTTTTCCTTGAAGACGATCAGCGACTTGAACAGCATTTTCCCATGTTCTGTTTGCTACCAAGATCTCAGAAACTCCTCCTGTGTTTAAAGCTCGCGCTAAACCCTCTCCCATCTTTCCAGTTCCAACTACAAGAACTCGTCGATTGCTTAACCCTCCAAGGTGTTGATCCGCCATTGCCACAGCAGCTTGAGAGACAGATGTGGTTTTTTGAGAAATTTCTGTTTCAGTTCTTACGCGTTTTCCGACTTGAAGAGCGTGGCGAAACATTGGATTTAATACTGGCCCTACTGTTGACTCTTCTGTTGCTACTTCCCATGCCATGCGAACTTGACCGAGTATCTCATTTTCTCCAAGAACAACAGAATCTAATCCCGACGCAACTGCAAAAAGATGTCGTACTGCATCAGCATCATAAAGACCAGTTAAATAATCAGAAAATTCTTCAGGTGCAACATGATTTATTTCTGCGAAAAAATTACGGATGTCTTCATAGCCTCCATGGAATTTTTCCGCGAATGCATAAACCTCAATTCGGTTACACGTTGACAAAATAACTGCCTCAGTGACATGTTCTCTTGAAGTGAGATCTGCAAGTGCTTTAGGCAAGTCAGTCTTTTGAATAGTCATTCGTTCCAAAAGTTCAAGTGGAACATTTCTATGATTCAGACCTACGACAACAATGGACACTGTCCGGTCTCCTTAGTTACTGATGACAATCCCAACACATCAATTTCTGCACTTTGGCTTATAAAAACTTAATTCTCTTTATTTCGAGCTCTTATTACTTACCTATCATTACGGATCAGAAGCCCCTTTAACAACTCGGTAGAAAGAGAAAAAGGTCACTATTTAACTTACTCGTTTCTTTCTCTCTGTTGTTCATGAAAAGCAAGAATATGTAGTTCAGTAGCAAGATCTACTTTTCGAAGAGTCACCGCTTCCGGAACAGCAACAAGGCCGGGTGCAAAGTTTAAAATGGAGTAGATTCCAGCAGCAACTAACTGATCTGCAACCATCTGAGCTGCTGAAGCTGGAGTAGCAATTATCCCGAGTGCGCAATTATTTTTTTTCACTACATCACTCAATTTTTCAAATGGCTCAACAGTTATACCAGCAATTTCTTGGCCGATTGCCTCTGGGGAAGAATCGACTAGTCCTTTAACTGGGAAACCTCCAGCAGCGAATCCGCCATAGTGAGTTAAGGCTCGACCAAGGTTCCCGGCCCCAACGATTACAACTGGTATTGGAACTCCGGCACCTAACACACGTTTGATTTGTTCAATGAGAAAATCAACTTCATATCCAACCCCGCGCTTCCCATAAGACCCAAGAATGGATAGGTCTTTGCGAACATTCTCCGCATTTACTCCTGCTGTTGCCGCTAATTGTTCAGATGAGACAGTGCCCACCTCATCATTTGCTAAATCAACAAGCCCTCTGAGATATATCGGTAAGCGAGCAACAGTAGCTTCCGGAACTAACGGAGTTAAAGCCTCATCCATGTCTTTAACTTAGATGCTTCTGAGCGTCACAAGAAGGATTGTTATTAATCGTTGATAGTTAGTCAACTAACCACACAAATTGAATTACTGCAGCCAGCATGATTGCTAACAACAATACGGCAGTAGTAATAGTTGTTCCTAATCTCATTAATTTTCCTTTTTCGGCTGGATAGATACTGGAGTAGAACTATTAGATTCATTAGAAGTATTTATTATTTGAATTGAATCGCCAGTAGAAGTACGAAGCTCTTTAGCAGCTGAACTTCTTAAAGCTGCTATTTCAATTAAACCTGATGAATCTACTATGAGGCCGAATCCGCTTTCGGGTATCTGATCAAACGTAGTTACACGATCTACTGAATGAATTTGCTCCTCTATTTTTACCTGTAATTGGCCTTCAGGGAGATCTTCAAAACCAATATTGAGTTGAATATTTCCGTATTGATCTATCCAAAGAACTTCGGCGTGTAGCGTCCCTTCATCAATGTATGAGACAGGAATAATTGCTGGAACCAAACCGCTCGGATCTATTGATTCACCAAGTTCCGTAATTACTACACCATTTGCTAAATGTGCAGCAGCGGGAGCAAAAACATCTCGTCCATCAAAGGTTGTTGATGAACTATCCAGATGAAAATCAGTATTCGTAAGTTCAATAACTCTTTTGGGGCCACCAACCATTGCTACTGCAGGGGCTAAAAGACCATTATCTGGTCCGATTAAGATTGATTCTCCTTCTCCAACCTCGACAGCTATTCTCTTCCGATCAGTTCCTACTCCGGGGTCAACTACAGCCACCACAATTCCAGGACACAAGTATTCAACACTCCTAGCTAGAGCTAATGACCCAGCTTTTACATCATGAGCCGGTATCCCATGTGTTATATCAATTACTTCAACTTGAGGGGCAATACTACGAAATACAGAATGGACAACACCAACAAATTCATCTTTTATCCCAAAATCAGATAAAAAAGAAATTGTGTTATACCGATTCGGCACGCTAACTAGCTCCGAGTTCGCGGGACCGATCCGCTGCAGCTTTTACTACCTTTTTTATAAGGTCAGAAAAGTTTGCTTGTTCAAAAACAGCTAACCCTGCCGCTGTTGTTCCACCTTTTGAAGTTACATTTTCCCTTAATACAGAAGGTGGGTCATCGCTTTCTCGAAGTAAGGTTGCGGCCCCCAATAAAGTTCTTTCAGTCAATTCCACCCCAACTTCATGTGTAAGTCCTTCAGCTACAGCGGCTTCTATCATTTTTTCAGCTAACAAAAAGACATATGCAGGCCCAGATCCAGATACGCCAGTTACTGCATCTAAGTCAGATTCTTCTACTACAACTACCCCACCTACTGCTGACAAAATACTTACTGCCCAAGTTAAATCATCTTCAGAGGCGACGGAACCCCCCGCTAGACCAGATGCTCCTTGTCCGACTAATGAAGGAGTGTTTGGCATTGCTCGTAATACTGCTGTACCAGCCTTTAATGAGTTTTCTAAAGCGGACAGCGTGATACCTGCAGCAATTGATAAAACTCTCTTAACACTTGAGTCACATAAAGCCAAACAGACTTCTGAGACGATGTGAGGTTTAACTGCAATCAAAGCATCAATACCTTCAAGAGGCTCTGTTCCCAAGGAGACACCTTGGAGGTTGCTTTGTAAATATTCTCTTCTTTCCGAGTCAGGTTCAACGATATGCATGGCTTCCGGTAAAGCCCATCCTGTAGAAATAAGTCCCCCGAGAAGAGCTTCACCCATTTTGCCGCCACCAATGACTTGTAATTTTTTATCCACATTGTGGAACATATCCGATGATTGGCCTTCCGGCTCCTATGGATTGAACTGGCTAGCGAAACCGATCTTTAGACCAGGTTTAAAACAGTCTTCAACGGCCGTCCAACATGTGCCGAGAATCCGATCAAGCTCTTCTTCTGTGATGGTGGTTGCAGGTATTGCGCCAATAAGATACACAGCATTTTCTTCTCCTATGCACAGAGTGACTCCAATTAGTCGACGGTTTCGCCGTAGTAAGTATTCCCAAAAATCAGAGAGATTTTCTTCAGGTCCTGGCATCAAATATGTCTCATAGTGAAGCATGCGTTGCTTCAACGAGAGGTTAAGCATGCTCGATTCTTTTTCTTCACCAAGGATTCTCGCATGCCAAATATGTTGAGTTTTACTAGATTCAGGATCTTCTTCAACGCTCGCAAGAATTGAGTTGCTGACTAGTTGATCCCTAAACCAATTATTAATGCGTTCTCTTAACTGTTGAAATTCAGTGTCTGCAAGCGGAAGATTTTCGTTCACTATCAACTGCATTCAACTAAAGCTTGTGTTGCTCTGCTATCACAAATACTTCGTAAACGTTCTGCTGTTGCTAACCAGGTAAAAGCCCATGATTTTTCAGCAGCAGCAACTGCCATCTCCGCTGCCATTATGGGATCTTCAAATAGCATGCTGGAGCACTTAGCAAAATCTTCTGAACTTCGTCCTTCTACTAGAAAACCTGTTCGCCCATGATCGACTAGAGTTCGTAATCCTCCTACATCAGATGCGACCGCTGGGATACCGCATGCTGCTGCTTCTAGTGCTACTAAACCAAAAGATTCGGAACGACTCGGCATAATCAAAACATCTGCTGATCTATACCACATGCATAGATCATGATGGGCTTGAGGCGGGATGAACATAACTCGATCAACTAGTTCCAGTTGGTTAACGAGAGACCATATTGTTTCTTCTGTTGATGGGCCCTCTGGTCCACTTGCGCCTCCAACAATAATGAGTCGAGCATTTGGATATTTTTCTAGGCTGGCTAAAGTTTTTATTGCTACCTCAACGCCTTTTAATGGCTGAATGCGCCCTACGAAGAGTAAAACAGGGTCTCCATTCAATCCAATGGCATTTCGTGCTTCTTCTTGATCTCCTGGCGAAAACAAAGAATGATCTACACCGGGAGGGACTATTTCAATCCGAGAAATATCAGCTCCATATAAATCAACAAGTTGCTGAGCTTCTTCTTCGCTGTTTGCAAGAATAATGTCTGAACAACGAGCAACCGTTGTCTCTGCTTCCATACGGCGTTGTGGTTCGATATCGCCAGTTTCTGCTTTAACTCGAGCCAAAGTATGAAAAACAGTAGTTAGTGGTAAATCAAGTTCATGCTTTAGGCGGTGGCCGGCTAAACCGCTAAGCCAATAGTTTGCAAGTAGCCCGTCGAACCCGCCATGTTTGCGTATCCACTTCCCAACTTGATCAGCAAATTGATCTACTACTTCAGGTAGTTCTTCTTTAGAAAGGTCAAGAGCTCCTGCTGTGACGTGCACAACGCGAAATCCTGGTTCAACATCTACGACCTCAGGAGTGGTGAGATCAGTGCGTCGGACAAAAACAGTTGATTCACGACCTAATCTCGCAAGAGCAGATATTAGCTCTCTTACATAAACATTCATTCCTCCGCTATCTCCGGATCCTGGTTGAACTAACGGTGAAGTATGTAACGATAAAACAGCAAGGCGATTCATATTTAACCTCCGGAAATAGGTGGAAGAATGGCTACTTCGTCATCTTCAACGACTGGTGTATTTAACTCTGCTTGTTCTCCGTTTACCCAAATTCTGCAAACTGGAAGGAGGTCTGTGAAAGTTTGACCGAAAGATTTATTTGCTGCATCTATTATCTCACCAACGGTATCGCCTGGGATTACGGTTTTCCCAGTTCCTGCAGCTACTCGAATTGAAGCAAAAAGTCTTAGTACGGCCATTCATTTAGTTTAGGAACGGTTTACCTTTTATGAAATCTAGTTATGGCGATAAAGTCGTTAAATGACTCGTTTGCTACTCGTTCGACATGGCCAATCTGAATGGAATGCTCTCGGGAAATGGCAGGGGCAAGCAGATTCTCCGCTGACTGATACAGGTCGTCAACAAGCTCGAAAAGCTGGATCCGTTGTAGGGAAATTTGATGCAATTTTTTCTTCAGACCTGCAAAGGGCATCAGAAACTGCAGTAATCATTTCAGAAGTTCTCGGGATCGGCCCGGTTTTAGTTGAACCTGACTTACAAGAAAGATGTGCCGGTCTTTGGCAAGGTTTAACTCGTGAGGAAATTGAGAAAGGGTGGCCTGGAGCTTTAACTTCTGGAGAACGCCCTGAGGGATATGAACTTGATGATCAAGTATTATCTCGTGTCCAGCATGCTTTAACAAAGATTGTAAACACTTTAGAAAGTGACGGTGATGTGCTTGTCGTAACCCATGGAGGTGTGATCTATTCAGTTGAAGGGTCGTGTGGGATACCAATGGTTCGAATACCAAATCTAGGTGGTCGATGGATTTACTTTGATGAAGGTGAAGTAAGGCTTGGGGACAGGGTTGACTTGGTTGGAGATGGAACTACCCCAGATTTACTCTGAATAGACCAACTACTATTTTTGTAGCCCTGAAATTAGATCTTCAGCGGCATCAAGGTCACCATCTGCTACTCGATTCATTGCTGATTCAATAATTGCGAGATTGGATTCAATTTTCTCTAGATCAGAATCCAATTCCACTGTTTCTTGTACGACAGAGTCAGTGTTCACCGCAGTAGAAGAAATTTCGTTTTCGAAAATACCTTTTTCTGCTCTTTTCTCATACCAATTCATAAAGGTATTTAAAAAATCTTGATCTCGATCCCATGTCAGTAACTCTTTTGCTTCTTCAACAGTGGCCCATTGAATCTTGTTTACTTCACTATTGGGTGCAAATTCTCCCAATTCAATAGTCATCGCCCAATAGGTGACTTCTTTTTTTAGTTTCTTTTCACCAACTAAGTAACTCACGCGACCAATTAACTCTTCGGCAAAACAGGTTAAACCTGTTTCTTCTTTTACCTCTCTCAATGCAGTTTGTAAAAGAGTTTCGCCGAGATCTTGTTTACCTTTTGGGAAACTCCAATCGCGATCTGGACGATGAATTAGCAGGATTTCAGGAATTTCTTTTCCTGAAGTATCTCTATAGATAAGACCGCCAGCAGCATATATATCTACGGCAGGAGTTGACGAAGAACTGTGTTCTTGTGTTGGTTCTTCCATTTATTTGCTCCTAATTCATAATTGATCTGATCTGAACGACTTTGACATTACAGCCATGAAGACTTTCTAGTGTGGATTAACATTTTATTGGTGAGCGGATTTATAAAAATTTCATTCTTTAGATAACTTAATTAAATGACGGGTTTAGACAGACAACAAAAACATTTTGGTTATTGGAATAGTTCATGGCCCGTGGAGTGCGGCGGAAACCGAAGACAAAAGTCAACTGTTGGAGCGCTGGGTGCTCGAACAGGAACTTCTAAAATAACTACTAAACAGAATGACCGCTGGAATGTCATGGCGGTTGAGCGCGATAAGGGTGAATGGTATTTAGGTGGGACAATGCCAGCTTTTACTGGTCCCCCACCTTTTGGTTGGGTTCAAAAAATTGATTTATCAACTCTTGAACCGATTGTTGAATCAAAAAGATTACCTTGCGGGGAGCACGTTTGGTGTGGAGCGATTCTGGTTCACTCAAATGGTTCAGTGATGTCTATCAACGGATCTTATTTACATCGGCTTTCTCCGATTGATCTTTCTATTGAAGTCGAACTTGAATTGCCGGCTAATCGTGCGCATAACGGATTACTCGCTCTTTCCGATGGAAGTCTTATCACCAAAGACCTTCGAATTGAGGGTGAAGGTAGAACCACAATCACACGTATTTGTTCAGAAACTCTGGAAATATTAGATCAATTCTCTTTACCGGAAGGTTCTATGGGGCGTATTGCCGCTGACATCGTGAACATGCCTGATGGTTCATCAGTTGAATATGTTTATGTACCGGGGATTCATAAAGTTTGGCGGTTAGTTATTGAAACGGATTCTATGAAGATAGATGGATGGCAGCCTCAGTACCGGTCAAAGGATTCCAACCATGGATTAGCTTGGGATGTTTGTATATCTGGTGGATTCTGCTGGGTCATGGACTGTGGGGATATCGGGTCAGTTAGGGCCATACATACGACTGAACCAAATGGAAGGTTTGTTACAGAAGAGTCCAAAGATAATGTTCGACGTCTTTCTTGGAGATTGCCAGCGCCTTGGTCCGGAGCACAAAGACTTATCCGAATAGATCTCAACGATCCTGATGAAGTCCAAAGTATTGAGCCTTTCGGAATGCCTGGAGGTGGGATTATCGCTCCGCCGGTTTATGTGCCTGAATTAGAAATGGCTATCACTTGGGACTCTATTAATGGAGGCCTTGCGGGAGTGTCTAATACCGATGATGAACTAGAGGTAATGTGGCATTTTGATGCACGTCCTACAATGCAACCGGTTGTTTTCCCTGGATCAAAGGAACTTGTTATTAACGACTTCGTTGATAGTGGGGATGATTTGATAGTTGTTGATATTGAATCTGGTGACCTAATTGATCGAGTTAAAACTGGGGCGAAGCTTGCTAATGGAATGTTTCTCAGTCCCACTGGTGATGGTGGCGTGATTTATTGCACCACCAATACTGTTTCTCATGTTCAGTGGACGTAGATAATGGTTAAACCTTTGATTCTTATTCCTCCGTCAGAAGGTAAATCTTCAGGGGGTGAGGATCCGCCTTGGTCTGAAACGAATCAGTTCTTTCAAAATTTACAAGAACCTCGGCGTGAAATCATAGAAGTCTTAAAAAAAGCTATGAAAGAAGCTGAACTAAGCCGATCAAAGTTACTTGGGGTAAAAGGAAAAAAAGTCGAAGAAGCGACTGCAGCAAACCTGAGCGTTGACTATTCAGCAACGATGCCAGCTATCGAACGTTATACAGGAGTTCTTTACGATGCACTTAGTTATTCCTCTTTATCTTTGGCACTGCAAAAGAAGATTGATCAACAAGTCATCATTTTCTCTGGTTTATGGGGAGCTCTAAAACCTAGAGATTTGATTCCTGACTATAAGTTGAAAATGGGAGCGAAACTTCTCGAGTTAGGTGTTCTCTCACGTTTTTGGAAACCACATCTAACCTCTGCTCTGCACTCGTCTGGACCGAAGTGTGTTTGGGATCTTTTACCTGGAGAACACTCCGCTGGATGGGATCCTTTAATCGCAGAAAAAAGAATACGAGTAAAGTTTTTAGATGATGTAGTGAAAAATGGTGAGCAACAACTTGTTTCTGTCTCCCATTGGAACAAGCTTCTTAAAGGAGCACTGGTCCAATACGTGATAGAAAATCAACTACTTGATCCATCAGGGCTTAAAGACTTCTCACATCCGCAAGGGTACGTTTTTTCTCCTGAACTCTCTACGTCATCTGGGAATACTATTGATATAGCACTTGTTTCTAAGAGGTAATCAGACTTCTAATTTCCCTAATACGTGCTCCAATTCACTATTTGTAAACCGTCCAGTTCGATCTAAATGGGATCGCGTCTTCTGAAACAAGTCCCATTCCGGATATTTTTTTGAAAGTGTTTCGGCATTCTGGAAATGAAGTTTCCCCCAATGAGGTCGACCTTGAAAATTATTCATGATTGACTCCACGCCTCTAAAATATTTTTCGTAGGACGTTCCATAAAACACGTGTACGGCTATATACATAGTTTCTTGTCCTGAAGCGGTAGAAAGCGGAATATCATCCGCTCCTAGAACTCTGACTTCAATGGGGAAACTTATTGGGTGGTCAAGAGTCTCTATAAGTGCTTGTACTTGACGGAAAGCTTCAATTCCATTTTTTCTTGGTATGGCATATTCCATTTCATAAAAACGGACACGTCGTTGACTCGCAAAAACCTCGTAGCTTGTAGTTATATAGTTTGCTGCGCCAACATCTGGAACTACCAAACTATTCATCTTTGGGATAAGTGACGGTTTAATTCTTCCAAGATAATTCATTGCTCCAAAACCGAAATTCTGCAACAATTCGTCATTTTTGAATCTTTTCCATTTGCGTCTTAACGCCTGTTTTAAATCTTTTGGTGGAGAAGGTTCTTCATTTGTGCGAGTATTTCTCTTCAATAACGCATTCGTAGTGTGAGGCATCCAGAAAAACTCTGTGTGATCGGTGTTATCAATGTGATCATCAAAGTTTTTTAGTAGATCATCGATCTGGAGAACTTCTTCAACTGCATGCAAGTTGAAAGCCGGTACACATTGCAGTGTTACTTCAGTAATGATTCCTAAAGCACCGAGTCCTACTCGAGCGACATGCAAGATTTCTGAATTTTTTTCTTCGTCGCACTCAATTACTGAGCCGTCACCTGTGACTATGCGAAGCCCTGTCACTCCAGCGGCGATACTTTGAAATTTCAAGCCTGTTCCATGAGTTGATGTAGAAATAGCGCCTGCTACTGATTGGTACGCTATGTCTCCGAGATTTGGCATCGCTAGTCCTGCGGCATCTAAAAGAGGGTTGAGATTGAAAAGACGAATACCAGACTCAACCGTTACTTTGCCACTATCTCGGTTTAGCGAAACAACAGAACTCATGTCATCAAGGGTCACAAGCACCTCATCAGTAACGGCGAGACCAGTAAATGAGTGACCTGCGCCTACTACTCGTATCCGTCGGTCTTCTTTAGCTGCAGCTTGAACAAGGTTGACGATTTCTGTTTCATTTCGAGGTCGTTCTATTCTCATTGGATTTGCAGTTTGGTTTCCAGCCCAATTTGTCCATGTGCCATCATTTTGGAACCCGGTATTAGGCCATAAAAAGTTCATGGCTACCACCCTCTTAAATCTATTGGCCAGCTATCTAAGACTAAGCTGTCATCTACTTCTGAGACTTCTTCAACTACATGCAATGTTTCATGTTTCGCAATGGTTGGATCAATATGACCGGGTCTCAATAAGACTCTTTCTCCTACTTTCCAGAAACCACCAGTGACGCCAGTATGTTCATCGGCACAATACATGACTTCTCCTTGGCCCACTAATACAGGAGGTCCGGAATCCATAGCTACAGCCTTTAACCCTCCATCAAGTACTGCATGGCCCCGGCCGCTAACTGAAATAACTGTTGTAAGGAGAAATAATCCTTGTTCGAAAGGTAAATCTAACCGGGCGTATTCAGTGTCCATAAGTACATAGGAGCCGGCCTGAAGTTCGGTTACAAGAGTATTGGATTCCCAAGTACCAGTCCCGCCACCAGAAATAACTTCACCCCCAACGTCTGCATGAGCTGCTTCTAACTTGGCCATTGCTCGTGCTATTCCGGTTTCATGTTTCTGATGATCTTGTTCGTGCATGAGATGCCCTTCGTACCCCATGACTCCCCGCACATTTAAACCAGAATCACGAGCTTTTTTAGCTAATTTTCCTGCTTCGTTAGGATGACAGCCACATCGAGGCATACCCACATCCACATCAATAAGAACTTCAGAAATCCCACCGTTTTTTGCTGCCAGAATCGTTTCTTCTGAATCAACAGCGACAGTAATACGAGTAGATTTTTTTTCAATTAAGGCACCAAGTCTGTTGGTGTCTAATACTTGATTAGCAAGAAGTAAATCAGTATCTAAGCCAGCAGCAACCATGCCCTCTATTTCTCTAATTGTTGCGCAGCAAAAATTTTCATGTCCTGCAGCTACTAACTCCCTAGCCAAAGTTGATGACTTAAAAGCTTTGACATGAGGGCGAAGTGAAGGTCCTGGTCGCGCTGCCGCCATACATGAAATATTTTTAGCAAGTGTTTTACCATCCGCCAACAATGCAGGTGTGCTAATTTCACTAACTTTCATAAGTCACCCTTTAGTTATTTGATCTCCTCGTGAAATCGTTCCTGGTTGAATGACTTTTGAATTAATGCCGCGTAAACACAGTTCTCGTCCTCGCGTGGAATTAACGAAACGCATGGCAGCAAGTCCGAACCAACCAACGAACTGGGTGCAACCAGTATGAGGTGTTTCTGTGACTTCTATAACGGTTGTGCCAATATTTAGTTTTGTTCCAGGTGGAATATTGGCGCGTGAGAGATCAAAATCAACAACTAATTGATCGCCGGGAACTGCCATTCGTGAACTATCTCCTGCAGTAATGAGATTTAATACTCGACTGTTAATCATTGTTACTTGCATTTCTGGATGTGGGCCACCATCAGGGCTTTTTCTGTATGGCTTTTTACTCCAATTATCTCCAATTAGTCCAACTTCTATTGAAAATTCAGCATTTTGAAGAACTTCTCGTTTCCCAATGTCAGGTCGGCAAACAATTAAATCTACGGTTCCTTGATCAGTAGGTGAAGTGAGAGCTTCTGACAATCCTTCTTCTAGTTCTTGGGTGTTCAAGTGCTTACTCATTCAAGTCCTTTCAAACGAATTGTTATTCTAAATGTAAAGCAGGTCACCATGATCCACCACCGCCACCGCCACCGCCAGAGAAACTACCTCCGCTACTGAAATCACCAAAATCCCAGTCATTGTTACTAGATGACTTTGGTCTACTGAGAGTAGAAGTCATTCTGTGTCGATTATTGAATGCCTGATCAACAAAAATATAATCGTCAACATAGTTTTCTTTTATTTTCCCTGACTGGCTTATCGCGTCATTCCATTGATCACTCTCTCCGAGGGCAACAGCCCAAGCTGAATACTCTCGTAATCTTCCTTGATCTGCTGCAGCTTCAACGTGTTTCGCCTCTGATTCATGTAGGAATTTTCTAAAGCCTTCAACCTGAATCCAGAGACCAGTACCTTGAGGATTTCTCACAGCGAGCTCCCAATAGCGGTACGCCATTCCTAATCCTGCACCATAAAGAAAAGTCGAAATAAGAACTTTATAAAAAGCAACAGATCCAAAAATAATTGGTAAAGAAATAATAAATACGAGTCCGAGAACGGCTACTACCCATCCAAGGAAACGAACCCACTGGGTTCTGTAATTAGCCCATAATTCACTTTCTTCTTGCCAACTATTTAATTCTTTCTCTAATTTTTCCCATCCTTCAGCAAATTGAGAGTCAAAACTGCCGAGAGTGATTTTTTCTCGATTTCCAAACATAGTTTTCAAAACTCCACTATCCCTTAGAGGGAGTTGATCTATAAGAACCGTTTTAGACTCATCTTCGGTTATTTTAATCTCACCACTTATTGCTCGTTCTAATAACCAAGCCGTCTTATGGTCTTCCGTAACCCGTTCAGTTAAGAGAATGCCCCCCTGATACGCGTCAATTTCTTTAGGGGGAGTGAAAGAAGTTGCGATTTGGTCCGACAATTCATCCACATCTGCTCGACGTATCAAAGTTTCTGTTTCGGCTCCAAAAGCAGCATCTACTGCTCCACCGCTACGAACTTTGTCTCGTCCAAAATATTTTAAAATTAAAACAACCATTAGAACTCCGAAAAGAGTTGCGGCGAGCCCTACAAAGGCTAAAAATAAAAGATTCCCAAAATCATTACCTGAATTAGGCGCTGAAGGTAACCCACTTATCTCAGGCGCAGATGCTAAAGAGTCTCCAAATAAGGCCGTTATGGTAACCCCTTCTTTGTCAAGTTGATTGAGTTTCACCTTGAGATGACCAGGTTGTATTTCTAAAATTTCACATTCTTTCGGAGAATCCCATCGACTCCCATAGCGACACTGCGGGTCCAGCAATTCAAATGGTGAAAGAATATTAAGTTCCGCTTTCTGGATCGGAACATTCCACCAAAATCCAACTCCATTCCAGGCAGTCTGTGTTAAATCTTCACTTACTAGAGTTTCAAGATCGTAAACGATTCTGTATCGATGATTACCTGAAACTGTTTGATAAGGAGATCCGATCCTAATTCTTTCATTTCCTCTCATTTCATACTGATCTGGAGCACTCGGAGAAGAAACTTCAATTATTGAGGATTCAACAAGATCTGGAATATCACGATAAATGCCGTGTTTGTCGGGTTTATAGGCAAAATCATAATCAATCACTTCGGTTATGCGAGCACTACCACCGGTATCTATTTCTGCTGTTGCCCAGAAAAAATCAATTTTCTCAGGTGAAAAATAAATCGCAGCGGCAACAACAAGCCCTGCAAAACAAGCAGCCGCAAAGCAAAATCGATTCGCTTTTTGACGGCGTTTAATTACTGAAGACATCTACTCATTGAAACTGTACGTCCACTGGGCCGCGAGCTTCTCCCTCGGCCTCAAAATAATCACGTTTTTTGAAGTTGAATATTGACGCAACGATATTTGACGGCAGAGTCTCTACCTTGTTATTTAGCTTTAGAACAATGTCGTTGTAATGTTGCCGAGCGTATGCAACCAGATCTTCTGTTTCTGCAAGATCTTCTTGCAGTTGAGAAAAATTCTCGTTTGCTTTTAATTCTGGATAGGACTCAGCAAGAGCAAAGACTTGGCGTAAGGCTCCAGTTAGCATATTCTCAGTTTCCGCTTGAGTAGTAACACCTTCAGCTGCTACCGCGGCATTACGTGCCTGTACAACTGCTTCAAGGGCTTCTCTCTCATGTGATGCATAACCTTTAACTGTCTCAACCAGATTAGGAATCAAGTCATAACGACGGCGTAGTTGGACATCAACGTGTGCCCAAGAATTGTCGACACCATTCCGTAACCTAATCAAAGCGTTGTATTGAAAAGCAATGAAAAATGTGACTACCAGCACTACGGCCAAAATGATCCAAGTCATCATAAAGATATCTCCTGTTAGGTGAAGAAAAATTTATCACATTTATCTCAAAATTATTAATTGGTGTATAACCGATATAGGTCGTACGAAAAATGATCTAACCGTATTTCAAAATAATTGACCACTTTCAAGAACGAAACCGGTTAGCGTGCGGTGATGGTCAAAGAGACTGGGGAAAAAATCCCGCTCAAAATTTATGCCATTCTTCTTGTTACTTTTCTTTCTGTTTTGTCACTCGTGGGCCAGATCACGATTCTTGGGAAACAGGTTTATGACATCACTGGAAGAGAGCTCGATTTGGGTCTTCTCGGATTAGCTGAGTTTGCTCCAACGTTTCTTCTCGCCCCTTTCACCGGTTCACTTGCTGATCGAATGGACCGACGGATTCTTTTTTTGTGGGCTCTTTTGGGAGAAGGAGCTGTCTCAGTAATACTTTTTTGGTATGCCACTACTAACCCAACTTCGATATTACCGATCTTTTGGTTAGTAATTTTTCTTGGTGTATGTAGAGCGTTTGCTGCTCCTTCAGGTCGGGCTCTTGCGGTAGATATGTCTCCGGTTTCTACTGTGCCTAGAGTTGTTGCTTTTGGCAGTATCGCTATGCAGTCTGGATTAATAATTGGGCCCGTATTATTTGGGTTTCTTTTCGTTGCATATGAACCGCTTCCGTATCTTGTTTCAGCAATTTGCCTTGGAGGAGGAGCTCTTATTCTCGGCTTTGTGCCAAGTAGCAAGATTCAACTTTTAAAAACAACTGGAACGAAAAATGCTCTGAGTGATGCTCTTGAAGGATTCAAGTTTATTCGACACACTCCAATGCTTTTTGGAGCTATAAGCCTAGATCTAGCCGCGGTTCTTTTTGGAGGTGCTGTCGCCTTACTTCCTGCAATTGCAGAGGATCGTTTAGGCGTAGGAGCTGTGGGGCTCGGATGGTTACGCGCTGCTGTGGGTATAGGTGCTGGTGTAGTGGCTGTTGCTATGGCTATTCGTCCTTTGAATCGTCATATCGGTAAAACACTTCTTTCTGTCGTAGCAGTCTTTGGATTAGGAACAATCGTTTTAGGTTTAAGCCGCAATTACGTTTTAGCTTTTGTGGCGGTCTTAATTCTTTCCGCCGCTGATGCGGTCTCCATGTTTATCAGAGCCACTCTTGTACCTCTTGCCACTCCTGGACATATGCGAGGGCGGGTTCTTGCTCTTGAAAATGTTTTTATTGGAGCTTCTAACGAACTTGGGGCTTTTGAATCAGGTGTGACTGCTGCTCTAATGGGGTTGACTGGAGCAATCATTTTTGGCGGAGTTGGAACTCTAGCTGTAGTAGTAATTTGGTGGTTTTGTTTTCCTGTTCTTAGAAAAGTTAATCAATTTGATGAAGTTCAAACTTTCAATGAAGAGTCTTCTAGTTAGTGTAAAACCTTCTCTTCTGGGTGAACAGGGTGAGCATATGGATGTATTAGATGTCGACGAAAAACTTCAAAATAACCTGAATAGTGACCTGCCCCGTTCATAGATTCTGTAGTTGATTCAAGTTCAATAGATCTTTTAGGAAGCTCGTACCAAGGAACATCTGGGTCAGCATGGTGGGTGTCATGAAGATTATTATTTAAAAACAGAAGTGCCCAAAAACCTTTTGAACTAACTGTTGCCGATCGCGTGAGTTCCTGTTCTGTCCATTTATGTTCGCAGTAAGTGCGAACCAGAGTAAGTGAGATGCCAAGGTAAATCGCTATCAGATAATGCCAAAGAGAAAATTTCCCTAATTTGATTAGGCCAAAAAATAAAACAGCAGATGTTGCTAAATGAATAAGCCACCATCGGAGTAACCGCCCATCTCCGGACCTCACTTCAGAAATATCATGGCGAATAATTGAAATAACTTGAACAATGGGCCCTGTCAAAAATCGGCCTAAAAGAGTTTGGTGAAAAAACAGGAAACCTTTACTAAATGGAGACAATCTTCTCCAAGTGTCAGCTCTTATAAAAAAACTCTCTGTATCAGTACTTGGGTCAGTTAAATCGAGACATGCGTGGTGACGGAGATGTGAACGGCGATACACCCGATACGGCTGACACGGATTAATAGGAATCATGCCTAATAGTTCGTTAGCTGACTCGGAACGAAATGGATGGCCATGAACTATTTCGTGTTGCAACGAGCCATGCCATGTGATCAAAATCGCGAGTGTAAGTACTGAAAGAAAACTGCCCAGAACTTCATGGTAAAAAATCACAGATAGCCATCCGCCATAGACAGCGAGTGCTATCGCAACTGTTGGCCATTCAACTTGGCTTGGATAGACCTTGGCCATTTATCAATTCTAAAGCGAAAAGGCTTAATCATTGCAAAACAAAATATAAGCCCAGAAATTCAGCATTTTTGATTAAAAAATATAGATCCCTACGTACTGAAAGAAATTTCTCTAAGAAAGTACTACTACAAGGGTCTTTATCCTATGTATCCTGCTTGTGGGCCGCTAGCTCATCGGGTAGAGCAACGGACTTTTAATCCGTAGGCGCTGGGTTCGAGCCCCAGGCGGCCCACCAATAAATCTTTGTGCGATAACCTAACAAAATGTACTTCAAGTCATTTTGGGTCATCGTATTTCTTGTTTGTTTGACTTCATGCTCTTCTGGATCGCTTACATTAGATTCTCAGAAAGATGAACAAAATATTTCTTCTGCTACAACTGAGACAGCCGCTACTTCAACTATAGAAAAACCAAATAACCCTTCTACTACATTAAGTGAAGCCCCATCATTATCAATAACTATTGAAGCGACGCCCTATAGCCCAATTGCTGCATCTTTAGATATTAAATCTTCACTTCCTGTTGCTGTGAAAGTAACCGCTACTTCCGAGAGTCATCAGGTAACCACGGCTAGAACTTCTACTTTTTCTTCTTCACATATATTCCCTCTTATTGGTCTTCGTCAATCTCAGGCATATGAAATTAAAGTTTTAGCGCTTGATGAATCAGGAGCAGCTGCAACCTTTGATGGTGGAACTTTTATTTCAGGAGAAATCGATTACCCACTCCCAAAGTTTGATCTTTATGTTGATCTTGAGCAGTCACAATCAGGGATTACTTTAATCGAATACAACCCCTGGGTTCTTCCTGAGGAGTTTGGTTTAGCTCACGCGCAGCCGACGGTAGGAATTGATCATGAAGGAGAAGTTGTTTTTTGGTATCGAAATACAGGAGTCAACGGTGCAGTTCAAGTCACTCCAAGAGGGACCTTCATTGCTCAATATTGGCCACTTGGAGCAAGAGAGTTTGACCTGCTAGGCAACGTAACCAACAACTGGCAAGTATCTCCGGAACCTTCCACTGAAACTGTTGAATTTCGTGAAGCTGATGCTCTTCATATTTTAGAAAATAAGGAGGCTTTAGCTGAAACAACTACCGGTAATCCTGGGGATCCGGAGGCTATTATAGTCAAAGCAGATTGGGTAGATTTGACTTCTTTTCATCATGAAGTTTTTCCAATGCCAAACGGAAATCTTCTGGCAATTTCAACAACGAATCACCCCATTACTGAAGAACAAATGAATTCATTGTGCCCGGAAGATGAGACTGAGTTCCAAATAACGAGTGATGTTATTGTCGAATTTGAGGTAAATGGAAACGTACTTCGAACTTGGGATTTATGGGATGTTTTAGAAGTAGAAGAAATACCTGGTAGTCATATTTGTAATACAACTGGTCGTTTCGAAAGTATTGATTTTAGAGACTGGACTCACGCAAATGCTGTAATTTACGATGAAGTTAGAGATGCAGTTATTGTTTCTTCACGACACACCGATCAAATAATCGCGTTTGATCACCTAGATGTAATGGGTCCTCAAACTAGTGTGCGATGGATTTTAGGTAAGCAAGGGACGCTACCCCTTGAGGGAGAACTTTTCTATCATCAGCATGCCGTTGAACTCCAATCAGATGGCTCGATTCTGCTTTATGACAATGGTAATTTTCGACCCGGTACAGGTTCTGGTGATTCCACAATGCCTCATTTCAGCAGGGCTGTTCTTTATAGAATCAGCGATGACGATGTCGATTCATCTGAATGGGAAGCCGCTCAACTCTGGGATCATAGAGTTGATGATTCTGATGGTGATCCACTCTACGCAGAGTTCCTTGGAGACGCCGACCGGATGGAAAACGGTAATGTTCTGATTACTCATGGTGGGATTTGGCCCAGACCGGAAACTCAACGGGCACGCATAATTGAAGTTGTTCCAGCAGGTGCTGCTGGCGGAGATATTGTTTGGGATCTTGCTCTAGGAGACGCTGATGTTCCTGTCACGGTTTATCGCGCAGAGAGACTCCCCTCTTTATACTTCGGACCAAACTGGGAATAAAGTTTTGGCTACGACTATCACTATTACTGGGACCGGATGTCCTATTCCTTCAGCAACGCGTTCTGGGCCAGGTGTTTTAGTTCAAACCGATGAGGTTGCATTGCAATTTGATGCTGGGCGTGGAACAACCCAGCGTCTTGCAAACTGTGAACTATGGCCAACAGATCTTGATGCTTTCTTTGTTACACATCATCACAGTGATCACTTGGTTGGTTTGGCTGATTTGCTTTTAACAAGATGGGTCATGGATCGTACCGACAGGATTTCAGATCTGCCAGTAATTGTTCCTGAAGGACCCGCTAAAAAATTCGTGAATCATGTACTAGATGCTTGGTCAGACGATATTGCCATAAGGAAAGAACATGCACAACGTTCAAATGATCCGGGAATTGAGATTCTTTCTTTCTCTGCTTCTAATGAAGTTAATGAAGTTTGGTCAATGGGTGAAGTAAAAGTATTGGCTTGTAAAGTCCGCCATGAGCCTGTTTTTCCTGCAGTCGGTTACCGAATTGAATCTCCTGATGGTGTGATCGCGATTACGGGCGACACATTAGTTTGTGATGAAGTAACTGAACTTGCTGCTGGTGCTGATGTACTAATTTATGAAGCAATGAGATTTGAAGAAATTCAGATTCTTCCGAAAAAAAGACGGTTTATTCTTGATTATCATGCCGATACTCGGCTAATTGGCAGCCAAGCTAAAGAAATTGGTGTTCCAACTTTAATTCTTACGCATTTGATTCCTGAACCTCTTTCTGATGAAGACCGGCAAGCATTCATTGATGACATTCGTGTGGGTGGTTTTACGGGTGAACTCATTGTCGCAGATGATCTTGACTCAGTGACTTTAGGAAAATAGTTTAATCTAATTTGCTGCGCGACCTTTAATCATCTCAGTCAGTGATCTACCCTACGGTTATGCGTAATACCGGAATTGCCGTATTTAGCCTGATTCTCATAGTTATTGTTGTTTTCTATGGAGCCTGTGTTGCTTTTGATGGAGATGATCCCCCGGCAACAACTACGACAACCAGCACGACGACTTCAACTACTTCGACAACTTCGACAACTTCGACAACCACTACTTATGATCCGTTATCGCTTGGAACGCTCCCTCCAGTTGAAAATTTAGGTTCACCGACTTTAAATAGTTCTTCTTCGGTGAGCACTGTGGGAATAGACGAAATTACCTTTGGGTTAACGATTTACCGAGCTCAACAAAGAGCAGGAACCCGCTTTACTCCTGTTACTCCGATTAATGAAGTCTGTTATTTAGCAAGCCCTAATGAAGCTCCGGATGGGATTACGTTCTGGGTTGTTGATGGAACTATTGAACGTGTTGATATTGATACAACAGATATAACTACCCGATCTGGTGCTGGCATCGGAAATACTGAGGACAGAATTCTTGAAATGTTTGGAGAGCGAATTGTTACTACTCCACTTCCCGATGCTTCAGGAAATTTATTGGCCTATGTGCCACAGGATGAGTCAGATAAGTCTTACAGGGTCATGTTTATTAGTGATGGAGAAGAAATTGTAAGATTTTGGGCTGGGAGATTACCTTGGGTCGAGATTCTTGATGGAAATTGTTAAGGGGAATAACCAGTTGTTTCTAAGAGAAGTTCAAGTCGACAGTTGTTATTTGTTATTCGAATTTCCATGTCTTCAATTCTGTCTTTATCTTCTAACTTAATTCCTGTACTACATTCAATAACGATTGCTAATTCAATTGACCTCCTAAATGTTTCAATGGTTACTACCTTCCAATCCAATTGAATTTGACTGAGTTGTTTATCAAAAATTTTCGGAGGGTTGCCATTGATTTTTTCCCACTGACCTAAGCGTTGAGCGGGAGGTAGTCTTAAGCCCGCTTCTTTTAACTTTGTAATCAATTCTCTTCCATCTACTGGTTTTGCACCATTTTTTATCGCTATGTCTCGAATTTGGGCATTAATGTCGTAATGGTCGCCTTGAAAACTCATTCGTCTTAATCCAATTTTTTCAGCGAAATTATGTAATTCAATGTATGTTTCATCGCTAATGAGGTGAGCCCAATTTTTACCTCTCCATGGCCATATTGCTGAGTCAACAAGAATTGTCATACCCCTATGGTGCCCTTTATAGGTCAAGAAATGCCAAAATCAAGGAATGAAGAAAAATAATCAGGATGTAGTAACGATGAAAATTCCTAATTCTTCTTCATTTGCTCACTTAGTGCGCGTTGGTTTAACAACTCTTTTGCGTATTCACCGAATTAGTTCAGATGATCTTGAAGCTTTCACAAATTCAGTTCAAGAAGGTGTAAATGAACTTTTACAGACCAAATTTGAAATTGTCGCGTATTACAGAATTAAAGAAAATCAAATAATTGTTGACATAAAGTGTGGTCAACAAAAATTGCACTTCGCCTCTTCTTTTTCTTAGTTGGGTTGTGTTCCTCGACGAATTACTGCCCATGTTGCTTCACCCAAAGTTGAACAGACAGCATCCCACGCATACCCGGTTGCAGTTTCAAGGGATGTAACTACTTTTTCAACAGGTAGATGTATCGGTGTTCCAGGCCCTCTGCTGTTTACCCAAACCAAACACCCTTCTTCTGTAATGCAGCGCGAAACCTCTTTAGGAAATAAGAACATATTCTGCAGGACAAGAACATCAAGAACTCCATCAGATAAAGGTAGTGAAGAACCATCAGCACAAATCAAAGGTGGGGCGTCCTCAACCACATTCTTGAGCATTTCTATAGAGAGGTCTATTGCAACAAAGTTTTGAAATTTGGGTATGAGGGCGCGGGCGGAAATACACGTTCCAGCACCTAGTTCTAAAGCTATTTTTCCTTGGACTTTGCCTCGTTTAAGGGCATCTAGTAATGGAAGGTTTCGTGAAGGGTTGTCTCGAGTTGCTGTCCATTCTCCAGCCAGTGAATCAAAAAGCTCGCTTACTTCTTTGACTAGTTGAGAGTCCCATATTCCATTCTCGGCTAAGTGATACGTGACTTCACGCATGCGGTGGGTGACTGGAGTGAGGCGAGTGGCTTGATCTACACCGTTAGAACTAGGAAGTCTCGTAATTTTTCCTTTCAAGTAACGTCGCTCAATTTTTCGAATTTATGGAGTTTTGTTGAGAATTATTCACAAACATAAGTTCTTTCTGCGTCTTGCTTAGATTACTTAACGGCCAGTTGATCCGAATCCTCCAGATCCTCGATCTGAATCATCTAGTTGTTCCACTTCATTGAATTCCACGGACTCAACTCTTTGTATGACCAGTTGCGCTATTCTCTCGCCTTTAACGACCTCAAAGGGAGTTTCTGGGTCAGTGTTAATTAGTAAAACTTTTAGTTCTCCTCGATAGCCAGAGTCAATGAGTCCTGGAGTGTTTAAGCAGGTAACACCATGTTTAGCTGCGAGTCCACTTCGTGGTTGAACAAAACCTGCGTAACCTTCAGGAATCGCAATTGCTATACCTGTAGAAATAAGAGCGCGTCCACCGGCGGGATCCAGGGTGATATTTTCATTAGCAACTAGATCTGCGCCTGCGTCACCTTCTTTCGCATATTTAGGAAGAGGTAGATCAGAATCAATACGTGTAATTGGAATTTCCATCATGAAGATGATCTTACGCTTCATTGAAGCGTTGATCATGATTCAGTATCAATAAACCGCCATAGACTAAATCACATGTTGGTTTGGGTAGATCTTGAAATGACTGGGTTAGATCCAGAAAAAGATGTCATTGTTGAAATCGCGACTTTAATTACCAACGATGATTTAGAAATTATTGCAGAAGGGCCTGATCTAGTTGTTCATCATTCGGATGAAACACTTGCGAACATGAATGATTACGTGAGAAATATGCATCAAAGCTCAGGGCTTCTTGAGGAAATAAGAAAGTCTTCCATCTCACTTGAACAAGCTGGTATGGAGACCCTGCAATTTATTAAATTGCATATTGAAGAAGCAGGTTCCGTGCCTCTTTGTGGAAATTCAATAGGAACAGACCGAAGATTTTTAATCAAAACTTTCCCTGAAATTGATGATTTTCTTCACTACCGATGCATTGATGTATCTACTGTCAAGGAGTTGGCTCGAAGATGGAATCCTGACGTCTTAGCTAATGCTCCGAAAAAGGGTGGAGGCCATCGAGCGTTAAATGATATTCAAGAATCAGTCATTGAACTTCGCTATTATCGTGATCACTTCATTAAATTTAACTAACTATTCTGTCTCAATGAAATAAACCTAAGGTACCAATCGTGACTCATACGCACGACGAGCTGCAAGCCGTCAAGCCCACAAGACAAGAACAAGAACAAGCCGACGAACTTGTTACAGAGATAGCTGAAGGTATTTACCGACTGCAACTACCTGTTTCTATGCCTGGTCTAGGTCACGTTAATTGTTACGCGCTTGAAGACGAGCATGGCTTTGCTTTAATCGATCCGGGCTTACCTAGTGAAGAGTCGTGGGCGGCACTTAGGTCTCGCTTGGATCAACTTGATGCCAATGTAAAAAATGTTCACACTGCTGTTGTTACGCATAGCCATCCTGATCATTACGGTGGTGTTCATCGACTACAAGCTGATCATGAGATAAAAGTGATTACCCATCATGATTTTAGTTCCGCTTACGCCCCACCTGATTCCAGCGAATACTTTGAGGATCCTGATATAACGGCTCTTGATCTTGCCGATGATGAGGATATTGAAAAGTTTCGTAATCATATGAGACGCACAAATCCTTGGGGCACTGAACGAGAGCCTCCAAGTCCAGATCAAATCCGGGTATGGGGTGCCACCGGACTTGGTATTAATAGCAAAATATTTAGACCTCCTGAAGCAAACTGGATGGTAGGTGATCTTGAGGAAGTCTCTCTTGGTAAGCGAAGTTGGTTAGCTGTCCATACTCCGGGTCACACTCATGACCACCTTTGTCTCTATAGCCCTAATGATGGGTTATTTCTTTCGGGGGATCATGTTCTTCCTACTATTACTCCTCACATCGGTGGAATAACAACTCTCCAAGACCCTCTAGCTACTTTTATTGAATCTTTAAAACGTATGCATGAGTTTTCTAATGTTTCCAAAGTTTTACCTGCTCATGGTCATCCTTTTGTTGATCTTACGGGACGTGCTGAAAGTATCATTGAACACCATGCTGATCGCTTGGATTCAATCCGCGAAGCGGGAGATGAATTAGGTGCTGCCTCTGTTGAAACGTATATGAAACGTTTATTTAAAGAGCGATCTTGGGGGGATATGGCTGCAAGTGAAACTTACGCTCACCTTCTGCATTTGCGCTTTTTAGGTGAAGCTTCTGAAGAAGAATCTCAAGGAATAAAGATCTATCAAATTAATTAGTTTATTCATTTGACATTTATCACTAAATGGTGTTGAGTAGTCACTCTTAGTGAATTCCTCTATCATTGAGTGGGAGTTTCCAGAAAAGAAACATTAGGAAAAATATGAACGCGAAAATCAACCATCATTTGATTCACAAAACCGTTAAGTCGGTTCTCGCTTCGCGTCTATCCACATTTACTTATTCACCAAAATCTTGGGCCTTTAAGAACACATTCATGTTCTGGACCAACCATCAAAGGCCTCGAGGAGTAACTAGTTAATTAACTAGAACAAAAAATTCCTTGAGGCCGCCGGAAATCCGGCGGCCTTTCTAATTTTTCACCACTTTTAGCAACTATTTATTAATCAACCAAAGGAAAGATAATGGAAACACTTTTGAAATTTGAACCAGAAATTTGGAGGTCAGAATCCGCGTGTATGCGAGTTGGTGTCCCCACTGATGTGTTTTTCTCAGATCACCTCGGTGATATTGCAGAAGCAAAACGTATATGTGTCGAATGCCCAGTAATGGTGGAATGTTTAGAAGCTGCGATTTCTCGACATGAACCATGGGGCGTTTGGGGTGGACAGATATTCCGGAAAGGGAAACTAATTGCAAATAAGCGAAGACGTGGCCGACCTTCAAAAATTCCGCGACCGGATGAAGAGTTACCTGTAATTCCAGTTCCTGTTCATCTTCAGTCAGAGCTACGTTCGGCATAGCTGAATGATAAGAATGATGGGTTGGGGTGACGTTAAGGCGAGCCCCGACCCGTCGGCTTCTGATTACGATACGTTGCAAGTGTGCGAAGATTATTAATAGCGTCCATATTTAGTCTTTTAGTTGGAATTACGATCTTTTTTTGGAGCGGTTCAGAAGATGATTCAACATCTATTGATGCTCTCTCTCTTTCTTTTGCTTTAAATGAAGGAGGGAATACAACACTTGGGGATTTAGTATCTGAAACTGGACGTCCGCTGGTGGTGAATTTTTGGGCTACTTGGTGTGCGCCATGTCTTGAAGAGTTACCGATGTTTGAATCTTCGAACCAAAAGTTTGGAGATGAAGTTAATTTTTTGGGTATAAATGTTAGTGACTCTCCTACTAAAGCAGAGAAAATGATTGATGACATTGGAATTAGTTATTTAATGGGGCGTGATCCAGAAGGGAATTTTCTAGTTGAATTAGGAGTCATGGGTCTTCCTGCCACCGCTTTTATAGATAGTCAGGGAAATTTGATAGACGTCCATATTGGTCAAATTTCGATCACTGATCTTGACATGAAAATATCTTGGATTCGTTAATGATTGATATCAAACTGGCGCTTCCTTTCACTTTAGGTTTGATAACAGCAATTAACCCTTGTGGTTTTGCCATGCTTCCGACTTGGTTGGGTTACTTTTTGAGCAAAGATTCTGCTGATCAGGAACCTAGACCTGAACAGATTTGGAGAGCATTTCTTATTAGCCTCACAATGACGAGTGGATTTGTTTTGGTTTTCGGCGGTGTCGGACTTGCTGTGAGTTTCTTGACTACAGAAGAGTCTATTGCTCAAGTATCCCCCTGGTTAACTGTTGTGTTTGGAGGTCTTTTTATCCCATATGGTTTGGCAATATTTTCTGGTCGCCAAATTAAATTTTCTTTACCTGTGTCGCCTCGGGGACCAAATACAAACGAGCTTTGGTCGATATTTGGTTTTGGGGTGTCTTATGCCATCGTCTCAATAGGTTGTGCAGCTCCAATTTTTCTTCTCCAAATAGCTGATAGTTTCAGCCGTGAAGGGATTTTCGAAGGCACTATTACCTACTTCGTTTTTGCTTTCGGAATGGCTTCAGTTGTAACTATTCTTACGATTTCTTTAGCTGCAGCTAGAAGTGGTGTAGTTCAAAATCTAAGAAGAGTCCTCCCTTATATTGATCGTTTAAGCGGTGTTCTTCTGCTTGTGGGAGGGTGTTATTTAATTTCTTACGGAATCTTTGAGATTCGTGTGTTAAACAACCCAACTGTTAGTTCTAATTCATTTCTTGATGCTGTAAGCAGAATGCAGTCTCATTTATCAAACTGGATTACCAGTATTGGCGGAGTTCAACTTGGACTTACCTTGTGGCTACTTGTTTTAACTATGGTTGTTTGGGGAGTTGGTCCTGCTTTAAATAGCAAAGTTAAGCGAATAACTAACGGGTTGGTATTTGCTTGTTGGATTGTAGGTGAAGGGCTGATTTACAAAGGAGAAATGCTTATTTTTCCTTTGTATCGACTTCTTATAAATTGGCCTTCTCGTATATCAAATTGGATGGCTGGGCCAGCACGGTGGGCAATCCCGTTAGAAATATTTTTTACTTTATTTGTAATGATTTTATTTTTCTTTTCAGTAATAAAATCTTTTAAAAAACTACGGAGATAACCGTTCTATAAGCCAATCATTTTCTATCCGCCGATAGCAGAGACGGTCATGAAAACGGTTTGGGCGTCCTTGCCAAAATTCAAATCTTTCTGGGATGATGCGAAATCCTCCCCAATGATTAGGGCGCTTTATAGTTTGCCCTTCCCAGCGTTCTTCTTCAAATTTGAATTTTTCATCTAAGTGCTCTCGGTCGGGTACCACGGCACTCTGGTGAGAAGCCCAAGCCCCTATTTGGCTTCCTCTTGGTCGAGTAAGCCAGTAGATGTCTGCTTCTTCTGCAGTTAGCTGTTTAGATTCACCAATAATATTGACTTGTCGTCGTAAAGAGATCCAAGGGAAGGTAAGAGAAGCTCTCGCTGATGTTTTTAAATCTGTTGCTTTATCGCTCTTTAGATTTGTGAAGAAACTAAATCCGTTTTCGTCAAACGCTTTTAATAAGACAACTCGCGCTCTGGGCCATCCTTCGGGGGATGTTGTTGAAAGAACCATTGCGTTTGGTTCAAAATACTCTGCCTGAGTTACTTCCTCATACCAATTTTGAAATTGAATGATTGGGTTAGGAGAAAGGTCGGATAAATCTAAACCCTTTGTTTCATAGGTTTGACGTATTTCGCTTAAGTCCACATTGGCAGAGTACCTAATTTGAACCGCTAAGGGATGATAAAGACCTAAGGTTCTGGGATGCCACTTTCTAAATCATTAACTGTTGCTTTCGGTGGGGTGTTTGGAGCCGGTGTTCGTTGGGTGCTCCAAACTAGATTTTCTTTATCTGCATATGGAGAAATTCCTTGGATGGTTTTGACAGTAAACATCATCGGATGTTCTTTCCTTGGGGTTTTATTAGGAAAAGAAGTAAATCAAAAAATTTATTTACTACTAGGGGTGGGGTTTTGTGGTGGAATGACAACTTTTTCTACGTTTGCTGTTGATGCGGCCTTCCTCATGAGAGATTCTCTAGTAAATGAAGCTTTAGTTTATGTTTCTCTTTCCATATTTGGCGGACTGTTATTTTTTCTGATTGGTCGTGAGATAGGTAAGCGATGGCTGTAATTTTTTCTTTTATATTTTTATCTGCATTAGGTGCATGTGTTCGATGGTTTATCGGCAGGAAAGGGCCAATTGGTGTTCTGGTTGTAAATGTAATTGGTTCATTTCTTCTAGCACTTACTTCTAATTGGGTAGACCCATATTTCACTGCAATTGGAATCGGGGGACTTGGAGCGTTTACTACTTTCTCCACTTTTACTTCTGACGCTGTTTCCCTGAAAGAAAATCGTGGTTTATTAAGCGCATCAAGTTATGTAGTCGGAACTGCTGTGTTGAGTATTTCTGCCGCTGGTCTTGGTTTGTTGATTATTTAATAACAGTTGCTCCACGCATATAAGGTTGTAGCGGCTCAGGAACTGTGATTGTTCCATCTGGCTGTCGCCATGTCTCTACCAGCGCTGCCCAGACTCGTGGCACAGCTAAGCCTGATCCGTTAAGAGTATTAACGACTGATGTACCTTTATGATCCTGTTGGCGATAGCGGACGTTCGCTCTGCGTGCTTGATAGTCGCTGAACCAAGATACTGATGAAACTTCCAACCACTGGTCTGCCCCTGGAGCATAAACCTCAATATCAAATGTGCGAGCTGACGAGGCTCCAAGGTCTCCTGTACAAAGATCAAGAATCCTATAAGCCAGACCAAGGTCAGAGATTGCTGTTTCGGCTCTATTTAAAATATCGGCATGAATTTCTGCAGATTGCTCAGGAGTTGCATAAGCAAGTAATTCAACTTTGTCAAACTCATGTACTCGCAACAATCCTCGTGTGTCTCGGCCAGCGGATCCTGCTTCGCGACGAAAACATGAAGTATGGGCCATAAGTTTCATGGGTAGATCTGGTTCATTAAGAATTTCATCACGTGCCAACGAAGTAAGTGGAACTTCAGCAGTAGGAATCGCCCAGAGGTCGTCACGTTCAAGGTGGTAAGCATCGTCTACGAATTTTGGTAGATGCCCTGTAGAAACCATAGTTTCAGTTTTAACTAAGGTCGGTGGACGTATTTCTTTATAAGCATCAGCGTTCCGATCGAGACCGTATTGAATTAATGCTCTGCATAAGGTTGCTCCAAGCCCGGTGTACATAACGAACATGGCGCCAGACATTTTGGTTCCTCTTTCAACATCGAGTAGGCCAAGTTCTGTTGCTATTTCCCAGTGAGGCACTCGTTGATGATCTTTGTACGAGTCGTTATCAAAATTTTCGTACCGAAGAACTATGTTGTCTTGTTCTCCAGTTCCATCTGGACATTCTTGTGCAGGAATGTTTGGTACTGAAAGTAATATATTTTTTATTTTTTCAGCTATCTGGTCTGCTTCTTCGTTTAATTTTTCTTCAATTGTGCCTAACTCTCGGCTTTGTTCTTGAAGTTCTGTTGCCTCGTCTCCGCGTCCTTCTTTATGGAGATCACCCACCTCAGTTGAGAGATTTTTTATTTGATTTCGTATTTCATCTCTTTCTGCTGCAACTTCACGTTGCCGTAAGTCCAGATTAAGTACTTCGTCAAGGGCTTCGCGTCCTTCCCCGCGTCTTCCGATAGCTTGAATTACACCTTCTGGATCATTTCGTAAATTTCGAAGATCAATCATGGTAGAGAGATTAGCGTCCCGCAGCCGGTCTTAAGTGTTGATTTTCGTCACGGGCTTTAGCCGTATAACGAAAAAACTTTACAAGTATGATTCCCCAAAGATAAAAACCTCCAATTATTTTCATAATGGCGCCTGCTGTTTGTTGATCAGTGACGGCAGAAATTCCCCACATTTCGAATCCGTCGTCGTAATGCTTATAAACAGTTCCTTCAGCGAAAGTTAACCAGGCTGATGGGATGGTTGGGATAATTGAATTCAAAAATAGATAAAGCATTTGTGCTGGTGGAGATATTCGCAACTCCTTTAATGGTGAAACGACTGGCATCCACATAAGCAACCCAGAAATGAAGAGAATTAAGTGAACAAAATAGTGGAATATTCCATTGTCGTAGGACCACTGAACCACACTTGTCCAATGTGTCAGCGCACTTAGACCATTAAAAATTAATGCTGCAGTTATTGGGTGGCTGAGGCGTCGAATGATTCTTGAGCCGTACCCGCCTTCAAGAATTATTAGTCGCGCGAGCCATGCTGGGAGAGCGAGAAGAAATAAAGGTGGGGCAATAAGGGTTATTACAAGATGTTGAATCATGTGTACGAAGTAAAGGTGTTCTTCAGCTATGTCATGCATTGGCCAATCTGCTGCGATGTAAAGCAAAAGTACTGCTGCAAGAAAAGAAATTTTTTGTGCTCTAGTTGCGATTGGTGTTCCGCTCGGTAAAACCTTTGGTCCGATGCGTTTTGCCCAGAAGCCGAAAAAAAGTACCGCCAAGATTAGTAGCCACACTTCTGGGTGGGGTTGCCATCTCCAAGGGTCATTGACTATTGCATACACGTTCATCATGTATCAGTCCCTCCCTGTTGTACAGGGTGGGGGAAAATCATTCAGCCTTCTGTCCAGAATTCAAATACTGTAAGAAATATGAAATAAACAGATATTGCTAACACTATCCCGGAAACAAAAAATCTCGTAAACATGTTGCTGTCGAATCGTAAATGCATGAACCAAGCTGCAACGATGAAGAACTTGACCACCATCATCACCATAAGCGTGGGGATGAGAACTACTCCGATGTCAACAAAGTAGGTTGCAACTTCAGCAGCGGTGATGATTGCTAGCAGTAGTGCGATCTGCATGTACTTTTGATCTGAGGGGTGTTCGTGATCTTCGTGATTTTCGTGATCTTCAGTGGTGGTTTCGCTAGTACTCATGGTTGTTCCTATTAGCTTGTTGGGTTAGGTACAAGGTAGATGACTGTGAAGATGATGATCCAAACTACGTCAACAAAGTGCCAATAAAGACCAATGATTTCCACTGTTTCAGTGTTTTTCTTTGTCAACTTGCCCCGGTAAGAAGAAATAAGCAATGACATGAGCATTACAATACCGAGGCTTACGTGAATTCCGTGAAATCCTGTGAGGGTGAAGAATGCTGAAGAGAAGGGGCTTGTGGTGTACCCTAATCCTTCTCGTATAAAGGTCGTAAATTCATAAACTTGCCCTCCGATAAATACTGCACCCAGTAAGGCTGTGGTCAATAACCAGAGACGGTTATTGCGTATATCTCCTCGTTGAATGGCTGAAAGGGCGAGCACCATCGTAAGCGAACTCATTAAAAGAACAAAAGAGCTAACTGAGGTGAATGGGATGTCGAAAATGTCTCCCGGAGCTGGGCCGTCGTAAAATTTGTTTCGATAGAGAAGGTATGTGGAGATAAGAGCTCCGAAGAGTAGGCATTCTGATCCTAGGAATACCCACATAGCCAATTTGTTATGGCTTAATCCGGTGGTCGTTTCTTCAGACATCTGAAGCCTCCTCAGATACTTCTTCTTCACTATGGTGTTCTCCGTGTGGCCCATCTGGGTCATCTACTGGTTCAAAGATCCATGCATATAAAGATGTGACCATGAGTATTGCTCCTGGCAGCGTCAACCAGAGATTGAAGATCAAACCTAAGCCAAGTAGTGGAAGTCCTGTTGCGAAAATGAGTGGCCAATATGAAGGTGAAGGTAAGTGAATGCCTGTAGCTGAGCCGTCTTGGCAAACCTCTTCGGCTGTAGCGACTCGAACGATTTGTCCTTCTTCATCTGTGCCCCATTTACGATGCCAGAATTCGTCAAGGCTTTCCACTGTGGGTACTTCATCAAAGTTATGTTCTGGAGTTGGATTTGGGGTTATCCATTCAAGACTTCGAGCATCCCATGGGTCAGGGCCACACGGGGGCTGCCCTTTTGCTCGTTTCGCAGACACAATCACATTAATGAGGAAAATTAGAACGCTTAAAGCAATAACAAAGGCCCCGATTGTTGCAACCATATTCCAAGCTTCAAAACCGAATCCTGGGCTATAGGTGTCAATTCGTCTGGACATACCTTGTAAGCCCAAAACATGCATGGGGCCGAAAGTCATATTAAATCCAATTAACATCACCCAGAAATTTATTTTGCCCATTTTTTCGTCGAGCATATGTCCAAATACTTTTGGCCACCAGAAGAAAAATCCTGCAAAAAGTCCAAATATAATTCCACCGAAAATTACATAATGGAAGTGGGCAACTATGTAATAAGTGTCCGTTTGTTGGGTGTCTGCTGGAGAAAGTGCATGGGTTACACCGGAAAGGCCTCCAATGGTGAACATACTCATAACACCGATGGCGAAAAGCATAGGTGCAGAGAATTTGATACGGCCACCCCACATGGTTGCTAACCAGTTAAGTATTTTTACTCCCGTAGGTACGGCGATAAACATTGTGGAAAGCGAGAAAGCGGCGACAGAGAGTGGTCCGATGCCAGAAGTAAACATATGGTGGGCCCATACACCCCATCCCATAAACCCAATGGCGATCCCAGAAAAAACCATAAATTCATAACCAAATATTGGTTTACGACTGAACGTTGGAATTACTTCTGAAATGATTCCAAATGAAGGAAGAATAAGGATATAGACCTCTGGGTGTCCAAAGATCCAGAATAAGTGCTGCCAAAGAAGTGGATCTGCTCCCATTTCAGTATTAAAGAAATTTGCCCCAAATTGGCGACTAAACAGTAGGAGAAATAACGCTACAGCTATGACTGGCATTGCAAAGACTAGTAGTAACTGAACAACAAAAAGCATCCAAGTCAATACCGGCATTTTAAAGAGTGTCATTCCGGGGGCACGCATATTGAGAATAGTCACAGTCAAATTTATTGCTGATAATAAAGAAGCGATACCGGTTATTTGAAGCCCTATGGCGTAGAAATCCATTCCGACACTAGGCGAAAAGACAATCCCGCTATTGGGGGCATATCCGAACCATCCGCCATCAGGTGCGCCTCCAAGTATCCATGAAAGATTGATGAAAATTCCGCCGGCGAGAAATACCCAGAAACTCATCGCATTAAGTCTTGGGAAAGCTACATCTCGTGCACCTATTTGTAAGGGAATCAAATAATTTGCGAAAGCTGCAGCAAGGGGCATGGCTGCTAAGAAAATCATTGTTACGCCATGCATGGTGAAGACTTGGTTATACATGTCTGCGCCAAGAACTGTACCGTTTGGTGTTGCAAGTTGAAGGCGTATAAGAAGTGCTTCGATGCCTCCGACTACGAAAAAGAACAGTGCGGCGGCTCCATAAAGAATACCGATTTTCTTATGGTCGACGGTGGTAACCCAATCTCTCCACCCGTTACCGCCTTTCGGGCGGGTGTAGACGCCTAATGGGCGTTGTTCTTTTGTGGTTGATGTTTCTTCAGACATGGTGTCGGTCATTTATTCGACCTCCGTGGCTTGGATAATAAACGAACTTGGTGGTGTTCCGAGAGTTTCTAGATAAGCAACAACGTCGTCAATTTCGTCTTCGCTTAATCCTAAGGCTGGCATGCCTCGTCGTCCTTGAGCATATGCCGGTTTTTCTGCTGGAGCGTTTCGTAACCATGCTTCAAGCTGGGTTCGATCTATGTTTCCATCTGGTTCATAGAGGTTGAAAATACCGCCTGCATATGTGGTTCGGCTCATAAAGTGAGTCAAATTTGGAGCTGCATTAGCAATTAAGTCTGCGCCAATACTTGTATCTTCGTTAACTCCGTCCACTACGTGGCATCGTGAGCATTGGTTTTCAAAGACCGTTAAGCCTCGAGCAACGACTTCGTCTGTTATTAATTCTGGGTTTTGATCTGTTAGTTGTTGATCAACCCAAGTTTGGAAATCTTCTGCTTCGAGTGCAACTACTTGCATTCTCATTCGGGAGTGAGATAGTCCGCAAAATTCTGTGCATTGACCGAAATAAACACCGGGTTCGTCAGCTTCTAATTTCCAAGGATGCACTCTTCCTGGAGCTGCATCTCGTTTACCATTCAACGCTGGAATCCAAAAACTATGGATAACGTCACGACTTGTTATAGATAATTCCACTTCTTGCCCAATAGGCATAACTAGTTGACCGGCTGTAACAATGTCTGCCGGTGGAAGATTCCGGGCGTCGCTTAAGTCAACTCCATCTAAGCCGTCAAAATAGTAACGGAACTCCCACCACCACTGTTGACCTACTACAACCACTTCAGGTTCCCATATCACTGATTCATCTTCGACCGTAACGGTAACTTCGTTTGTTTCTGTTTTATTTACGGATGACAATGTAATGAGAGTGAATACAGAGACAGCAGCGAGAATTATTGTTGGTATGAGAGTCCAAAGTATTTCCAATTTAGTGTTTCCATGAATTTGAGTTGGAAATTTTTCATCTTCATGGCGGTCTCGGAACTTCCACCAAATAATAATTGTCACTCCAAAAACTAGGAAGAAAACTACGTAAGCAATTATCAGGACTGGGTCTAAGAGTTTGTCTATGTCTCGAGCTGTTGGTCCTTGAGGTTGAAGCGTGTCAAGTTCCGCGTTAGGGGCGCAGCCAGTAATAAAAAGTAATGCTGTGGTTGATAAAACCAGCCATATTTTTTTAACACCTTTAGTAATCAATGGTCTTCCTCCACATGGGAGTCTTCATGCTCTCCGCCAATATGATGAAAGTCGCGTTCTCCGTTAATTGCTGCGAATATACCGCTAACAATAACTGCTATAACCCCAACCGCGAGGATGCTTTGTACTACTCCTCTTGGGATGGTTGGTCGTTGGCTAATAAAATAAGCGGTAAGGAAAATTATGGTTCCTACTGCAGTTGCAATCCAAACTGCACCTAATACTGATGCGGCTAACAGGATTCTTGATACCGCTACAACTAAAACTCCGATGCCTACAAGTCCAAGAACAGGTATCTCTATTGGGCGTAGTAATCCTTCTCTTAATTCACGATTTTTTTCAGAGTCTCCTGTAGCTCTTTCTGACCAATTTGTCATAGTCCACTCAACTGCCATAACCAATACAACGATTAAGCCAATTCCAAATACAAGTGGATGCACTACTAGTCCGACAGCCATCGTCACCACTCCTAACGCAGCGAACAGTGGCCATGATGATGATCCAGTAGAAATTTGCGCTTCAGGAACATCCTTTACTTCTACTTGAAGTATTTCTGCAGCGGCTTCAGCGTCAGCGTCTCGGAAAGATTGCGACAATATGGCGAGCAATCCTGATGTTGCGGCAGCCATCATAAAAATGCCGTAGGCAATATGATTACCTACCGCTCCTTTCCATCCAAGGGTAAGAGGGCCGGTTTCTGTTCCACCTGTTGTGTATCCAACAAAGACTGCTGCAGTGAAAGCTGCAACAACAAGACCAAACCAGAGCTTAAAACCAGTTGTCAGCATAGTGAACGTCCTATTTCCCGATGTAGATAAATAGCCAAATGAAAATATAGATAAAGACCATTGCATACCAATAAAGAGATGCAGCAGAGACTAAGTCACGATGTCGGCTTGTGTCTTGACCTCCGAAAGCTCTTAAGAGAAGTAGTCCTAACCAAAAAACTCCGACACCAACCATCACGAGGTGAGCTCCTGTGATTACGTAAAGGAGAAGTGCTGCTTCACTATGATCAATTGGAAGACCAATGTCCATGTAATAGAACACGGTTTGATTGATCATCGCAACACCCATTAGGGCTGTGAGGATAAGAGCTAGATAGGCGTGTATTCGATCATCGTTTTTTACCGCATAGACCGACCATCCCATAGTGGCCACGGAAATTGTCAAAGTTGCCATATTCATGCCGCCGGGGACAAGGGAAATAGCATTCTCTGGGAACCATTCCATTCCCCAAGCCAATGTGTCAGATCTGATGCTGAAATAAATCGCAAACAGGCAACCAAAGAACATGAGTGCAGCCGAAGTAACGAATGCTGTTCCAACCATTAGGGTTCTTGGCCGATTTAATGGTGCGGGAGGAAGAACAGTAGTCATTAAGCAACCTCTTCTTTCTCTTTAGGCGCCCATTCAAGTGTGTTCGCATCCCAAGGGTTTCCGGTAGCAGGAGTTTTTGAAAGAACTTGTTTAATACATACACCTATCGCTGTAATGGCTCCTAGAACAATAAGTGATGATCCGATGAGCGAAGCAATGTTTAGAGCATCGCCCCAACTTGAACTTTTAGTACCAGCGGTGAATTCTGATAGGCCAGTGAAATCATTTTGGCCTGTGAAGCCAACTAGGAAATCTGCTACTGCAAATATGCCCACTCCGCAATGAATGATTACACCCGAAATTAAAATCTTTTGTTGCCTTATGGGTTTTCCAATTAAAAGTTCTCCCCACCATGAAAAGGCTGCCATAAACGCCAATACGCCAGATCCCAATGTAAGAACTATCTGCGCAGTGACTGTTGATCTTGTTGCGAGTTCAAGTGGTCCTATTACGTGTACTGCTCCAACAACTACTCCATGTAAAAGGAGAATTATTGACAAAGTTGCTAAGACTGTCGGGGTGGTTGCTCGTTTATCAAACTCTTTAATATCTTTGATTTTTGGAGAGATAAACGCGATAACAAGAAGGACTGCAGGAATGGCTATAAACGCTTGGATAATTGAAAAAGCTTCTTCAAAGACTGGTGTGCCAATGTCGAAATAGGTTTGAGCGTATGCTCCAAACCCAGCCAAGCCCATCAAACCAATAGCAGCGAACAAGAATGGATTCGAGATTTTATTTTTGAACACCACCGAAATGATTTCAGCAACAATACCAAGTAGTGGTAGGACCCATAAATAAATTTGTGGATGTGTAAAGGCCCAAGATAGTTGCTCCCAAATAACTTGTTCACTTCCAAAATTGACTGGTGCTCTACCCTTTAGATCTGCATAAATAAGTACTGTGTTTGCTGCAAGTACTGGCAAAGTAGCAAGCCACATAGTTCCCGCTACTAACACAGACCAACTAAATGCTGGAATTTCAAGCAAAGACATGCCTGGAACTCGACCTGCAACAATCGTCGTGAGAGCACTTATTGAGGCTCCACATAAGCCTATTACCGTTAAAAGTACACCCATAAGTGTTAAAGCAACAGACTGAGTCTCACTAGTTGCTTCTGGAGTGCCTACACCACCGTTTGCAAGAAAGCCAATAATGATAATTAATGCTCCAAATAGCCAGACCCAGAAACTAAATGCGCTAACTCTGGGAAAAACAAGTCGTGATGCACCCATTTGTCGAGGCACTATTGCTGTTGCTAACCCGATCATTAACGGGAGAACTGCGATTAGAACGAGTGCTACTCGATGAGCTGCCCAAAATTGAAATACTTCATCAGTAGTTGAAAAAATACTTCCAGAAGATAGATCTATACGCTCAAGGCTGACTAATAATCCTGCAACCGAACTGAACAATAAACCGATCAGTGCAGAAAATATCCAATAGCGCGAAAGGGTCCCTGAGTCGGTAGTTGTAACAATTCGTTCAACAACTGTGGATTCGTTCTTCATCGAAGGTTAATCACTCTGTAGGCCAAGACAATTTTCCCATAATTATTGTCAGTTCGTGAAACGATTCACGATCATCCAAGTTTGAGGTTAGACGAAATATGACCATTTCTGACACCAAACATCAACATAAATTAGTTGATATTTATTCGGGGTCGCGAACCGAACGTATTTCTTTAAAACAACGATAAAGCGCTGAGTGCATTGTTAGGTGCATCCTTTTCTAACAATCGGTTATTAGATGACAACATCCAGTGTCATAGCACCAAAAAGCAACGTGATATAAACAATAGAAAATGAGAAGAGACGCATAGCTGAACGTTCACTTAAGTCTCGTTTAACCGGCATCGTAAGAGCTGCAAACAAAGCTCCAAGCACAACTGCTGCAACAAGATAAAGAGTTCCCATATCTGCTACGAAAGCAAAAACGATCGTGAGTGCGATTTGTACAACTGTGTACAAAATAATTCGATCCGCAGTTGTGGAAAGACTTTCAACTGAAGGAAGCATCGGCACCGATGCATTTAAGTAATCATCTCGATACTTAATTGCAAGAGCCCAAGAATGTGGAGGTGTCCAAAAGAAGATGATTAAGAAAAGTATTAAAGGAGGCCAGTCCAGCGAGTTAGTGACAGCAGCCCAACCAACTAAAACAGGAACAGCTCCCGCTGCACCACCTATAACTATGTTCAAAGAAGAAGATCTTTTCAACCAAAGCGAATAAATGAATACATAAAACAAAGTGGCAGAAATCGCAAGTACGGCACTAAGAAAATTGACAAATTGCCATAACCAAATAAAAGCAATAACTTCTAAAACAAGGGCAAAAATTAAAGCACTTTTAGGCTCTATTAAACCTGTCACTAAAGGACGACTCTTCGTTCGTTCCATAAGTTGATCAATATCACGATCTATAAACATGTTGATGGCGTTTGCGCCGCCTGCCGCAAAAGCTCCGCCAACCACAGTTGCGATCATTAGCCATGCACCTGGCACTGCACCAGCAGCCACAAACATTGGCGGGACAGTGGTTATAAGAAGAAGTTCAATTATTCGAGGTTTAGTTAAAGCGATATACCCGACTATCTGCTCGCTCAAGAATGGTGATTTCTGACCTGACATCAACACCAGACTAGGAGAAACTATTCGCAGTAAGTGCCTCAGTGAACAAATTTAGCTAAGTAACCAATCTGCGGGGGTTGAACCTTCGGGGAATAACCGATTCTGAAAGCGCCTCATGCCAAGTAACCAGCGATCAACGTCATCGCCTTTGCGACGTACATACTCTTTTACATCTGTATGAGGAAGAACATGGAAACGTTCGTCTTCTAATGCTTCCACAACTACTTCGGCTAGTTCTTCAGCTGAAAGAACTCCATCCATTGATGCAACGCTTTCACCATCTTCAGAGAAAAGATGAGCCGAAGGACTATTTTCTTTAATATTTGTGGCTACCGCTTGTGGGCACAGCACTGAAACGCCAATGCCTTTGTCTCCATAAGTGATCTGGATCCATTCTGCAAGTGCAACCGCAGCATGCTTTGTCACCGAGTAGTGAAGCGAACCAATTTGAGTTAATAGACCTGCAGCAGAAGAGGTGTTGAGTAGCCAGCCGCCACCTTGATCGACCATATATGGAATTGCATGTCGAGCTGCATAAAGATGAGCCATAACATGAACATCAAACATTTTTCTCATCTCTAAATCGTCGTCTTCCAAACCACCTATGGTTACGTAGCCGGCATTTGATACGAAAAGATCAATGCTTCCATGATCTTGTACTGTCTTTTTCACAAGGTTCTTAATTGCTTCCTCATCTGAAACATCACAAACAGACGAATAACCCCCAATTGCTGAAGCCACTTGATTAGCTCTTTCTGCATCCAAATCTGCAACAACAACGGCTTTAGCGCCTTCTGAATAGAAACGTTGAGCAAGAGCTGCGCCAATTCCGCTAGCTCCACCTGTAATAACTGCAACTTTATTTTTTATATCCATATGTTGATCCTAGGAAAATGAACGCCTTCATGTCTGACTGGGGTCATAGGCTATGCAGAGTGGTAAGAAATCTTAAGCCAAGCACTTATCGAAAAATTTGCGCTGTCACTCTTTTTCTTTTGATTTCAATTGTTGTTACTGGTGGTGCTGTCCGTCTTACAAGCTCAGGATTAGGTTGCCCAGATTGGCCTACTTGTGAATACGACCAATTTTCTCCCGAGTCAGGGATTCATGGGTGGGTGGAATTTTTAAACAGATTAATTACGGGGCTCGTTTCTGTGGTTGTCATTCTCGCTGTCCTTGGATCGTTATTTAGAACACCGAGACGTAGCGACTTAATTAAATGGTCATGGGGTTTGGTTGCGGGGATAGTTGGGCAAATTGTTCTTGGCGGAATTGTTGTATTAAGCCATCTAAACCCATGGTTGGTTCTTGGGCATTTTGCGTTATCTATGATTCTGGTTTGGAATGCCGTAGTGCTGCATCATAAAGCAGATGACCCAGAGACTGCTCCAACGAGTAAGTATTCGCGTCAATTTGCAACTGTCTTAACGAGTTGGGCATTAGTAATGCTTACTTCTGGCATGTTGGTGACCGGATCTGGACCACACACTGGTAGCAGGGACGATCCTATTGAAAGACTTCCATTTGCTATACGTGAGATAGTTCGAGTTCATAGTTTAACCGTCATTATTTTCTTAGTTTTGTTGACAATTTTTTCTTTCCATATATTTAAAAACTCAAATAGCACCTCACTTCGATCCATAACGAAGACGCTTTGTCTGGTGGCTACCGCTCAAGCAGCGATCGGATGGGTTCAATATTTCACGGGGGTTCCTGAGTTGCTAGTTGGTTTCCATCTTGCAGGGGCGACTGGGTTATGGGCGACTTTAGTTAAATCTTGGCTTATTACTCATGGTGCAAACTAATGAATTCCTCCCCTCTTGAAATAAAAGAACCTGAGATTAAGGGAGTGAACGAAACTAAACAAAACCAACCGTGGATCGTAATAGTTTGGAATGACCCTATAAATCTGATGTCATACGTATCTTTTGTTTTCCAAAAACTTTTTGGATACAGCAAAGAGAAAGCTGACAAATTGATGCTTGAAGTCCATCAGCAAGGACGCGCTGTTGTTTCTTCAGGAAATCGTGAGCGAGCAGAATTTGACGTTTTTCGTCTACACAGTCACGGTCTGTGGGCAACAATGGAGCACGAAGGTTGATCATGAGCGAATTTGTTCATGCCTTTTTAGGCAAACCTGATTTAAATCAGATTGAAATCTGTCTAGATGCCGAAAGCAGAGAAATATTACTTGAGTTAGTGAACCAATTTCGTTCAACATTACTTGGTGATGCGGATCAATCTCTTGAAAGGCTTTACCCACCGGCTTATCCAGAAGATCCAAAATTAAATGCTGAATATGATGACCTTGTTCATGATGATTTACTTAGAGAAAAGTTGGAATCCATTGACGTTCTTGAGTCAACAATTTGGCTTGAATTCGTTGAATTAGAAGCCTTTTTTGCGTGGATGTCAATTATAAATAGTGTGCGTTTAGTGCTTGGTACACGGCTTAATGTTTCTGAAGAAGATGAGTTTGACTTTGAACAAATTGATGATCCCGAGCAGACACTTTTCGTTTGGTTAGCTATGTTGCTTGATGAAGCGGTGACGGCAAGTACTTTCTATTTAGAAAATTTTAATAAAACGTAAGTGCGCTCACGTTTCAGGAGGTGGGATGTATTTGATAACGTGATTTCGCCTTCACGTGGGTAGAGCCCCCATCGTCTAGTGGCCTAGGACGCCTGCCTTTCACGCAGGTAACACGGGTTCAAATCCCGTTGGGGGTGCGAATATATAGTGGTGTATGGTTTTAACCAGTCACCAGTTCTGGTCCTGTGGTGCAGTCTGGAGTGCACGCCGCCCTGTCAAGGCGGAGGTCGCGAGTTCAAATCTCGTCAGGACCGCAAACCATTGTTTATCTTTGGGTAGGCATTGGGGTCGGGTAGCTCAGTTGGCAGAGCGTCCGCCTGAAAAGCGGAAGGTCACCGGATCGACGCCGGTCCCGACCACCAAATACAATGACGTAACATTGGACCAATGAATTTTTATATGAGTCGTCATTGGTTATTAGATAAGTCATGAGAAGCAACGACCGAATACTCATATCCAAAGCGAACCTCCGCGACATCGGGGGAATTCAAGTTTGTGATGGAAACAAAGTTCAAAGCGGTCACATTTATAGATCTGGGCATCTATCTGATTTAACAGAATCAGATCTAGAGCTTTTGCGCAGTTTGCAATTAAAAACAATTATTGATTTACGACGGCCAAAAGAAACTCAAGAACGACCCCACCCTTTTCTCAAAGACTGTTCAATTAATGAGATTTCGGTTTCATCTTCAGATAACGAATTTGCCGTTGTTGCTGGATCTCTCAATAACCCTGATATTGCTAAACAGGCTTCTGGAATGATTGATAAATATTTTGGAGAAATAGTCACAGACCGGCTACATCTCTACCGTCCCGTGTTTGAATTAGCCGTGAACCCTAACAATTACCCTCTGCTTTTCAATTGCACAGCTGGAAAAGATCGGACTGGTTTTGTGGCATCAATTCTTCTCGGTCTTCTTGGAGTAAGTGAAGATGAAGTTATAGAAGATTTTTTACTTAGTAATGAAGTAAGGAAAAACCAGATTGAGTCGCATTTAGATTCTTATAGAAAGAGTTTGGCCGAACAGCAAGATTGTCTCGAATCTGAAATAGAAGATCACCTTCTCGATCCTTTACGTGCTCTGGTAATGACGAAGCCTTCATATATGCAGTCAGTTTTTTCAGCCATCAAGTCTGAATGGGGGTCGTGGGAAATTTTTCGAAAAGACGGTCTTAAAATTTCTGATAACGATTTTCATAATTTTCTAAATTTTATGGTTGAATAATCTTTAGTTGCTCTTTGCATTTATGAAGAAAATAGAGCAGTATCATCAAGGTACAACAGTGAGGTGAACTAATGAAAAACCACGAAAACATTTATATAAATGGGGCTTGGGTCCCTTCCGGAGGAGATGGCTCAATTGATGTCATGAACCCTTCAACTGAGGAAATTGTAGGATCTATACCTGACGGAGTCGCTTCTGACGTTGACGCAGCTGTTGAGTCTGCTTGTGCTGCTTTTCCTTCCTGGTCTGCTCTCAGTTTGGAAGAGCGTTTGTCTTATATTGAAGGGCTAGCAGGGCAACTAGGAGAACGCATGGAGGAAGTAGGCGAACTAATTTCTACCGAAATGGGAATGCCGCAACCTCTCGCCAACATGATTCAAGCTGGTTTGCCCGCAGGAACGACCGCTAGTGTGTTGCAAACGGCTCGTGATTTTGCTTTTGAAGAGCAAATGGGAAATACTCTGGTTACTCGTGAACCGATGGGTGTTGTTGGGTGTATTACACCTTGGAATTATCCGCTTCATCAAATTATGGCAAAAGTAGCTCCAGCTATGGCAGTGGGATGCACCGTAGTTTTAAAGCCAAGTGAAGTAGCTCCTTTGAATGCTTTCCTACTCGCTGAAATTATTGATGGCCTTAACTTCCCTCCAGGAGTTTTCAACCTTGTGTCAGGTGTAGGACCAGTAGTAGGTGAAGCGATTGCTGCTCACCCTGGTATTGACATGATCTCTTTTACAGGATCAACTCGTGCAGGAACTCGTGTTGCTGAAGTAGCTGCTCCAAACGTTACGCGTGTTCATCAAGAACTCGGCGGTAAATCAGCAAACATTATTCTTGACGATGCTGACTTTGCTTCAGCTATTCCAGGTGCGATTAACGCTTGCTTCCTTAACTCTGGTCAAACTTGCAGTGCTTTAACTCGTCTTCTCGTTCCAACAGATCGTATGGATGAAGCTGCTGCATTAGCTGGAGAAGCTGCTGCAGCAGCAGGAGCCAGACTTGGGCCACTTGTATCGCAAGCACAATGGGATCGAGTTCAGGGATACATCCAAAAAGGTATCGACGAAGGTGCCACATTAGTTACCGGAGGTACCGGGAAACCTGAAGGCCGTGAAGTTGGCTATCACGTGCAACCAACGGTGTTCGCTAACGTTGATAACTCAATGGCGATCGCTCAGGAAGAAATATTTGGACCTGTGCTGTCAGTGATCGGTTATACCGACGAAGAGGACGCTATAAGAATCGCCAACGACTCTGATTACGGCCTATCTGGTGGCGTCTGGAGTTCTGATACTGATCGAGCTCTTAAAGTTGCTAAACGAATGCAAACCGGAGAAGTAGATGTGAACGGGTCTTTCCTGAATACAAATGCTCCATTCGGAGGCTATAAAAAATCTGGTAACGGTCGAGAGTTAGGTCGCTTCGGAATGGAAGAATTTCTCGAAGCAAAACAAATAAACATGCCAGCCTAGGACGTTAATCCGGAACAGGTAGAAGTTTTATCATGAATATCAAATCATTATTCTTTGGAATAATCTTCGCAATCTCAGGTGCAATCATTTCTGGTGGGCTTGTAGGAGAGTGGTGGACATTTGCGGTACTTATTCCAGCAGGAGCAATAGCAGGCTGGAAAATAGGCGACCGCCTCTGAGAACAATTAGTAAAAGAGAATTAAGCGACAGTTCTTTCTGGGTTCTTCATCCGATCCCATAGAGGTGACCGGATTCGGTATTTACTAAAATCTGTGGTCGTCCAGTCCCATCAACATCGCCGATTGCAAGATCACCAAGTAACGCCTCCCATGAATTAGGCGCGAAGGTGGCATACCATGCGAGGTGACCACTTCCATCTTCACCCTCTCCTATCGCGTAGAGAACGTTGGCGTAGGTGAACAGGGCTTCATCTCGACCATCGCCGTCTAAGTCCACGGTTACGACATGGGTCGGTACCGTCCATGAACTGCACACTGGATTTAGATCCAAAGTCCACCGAAGATCGCCGGTGGAAGCCTCAAAGGCCTGGATTTCGCTGTCGTCTCCGTTGCAGTGACCGACGCTAACCAAGTCAAGGTCGCCATCACCGTCGATGTCACCGATGCCCTGCATCGTGCGCTTCGGGCTTCCAGAGAACATCTCGCTGTGCCAGATTGGGTCGCCACTAATCTCAAGCACAGCGATCGTGCTATCAATGCCGGCGAGGAGGATCTGTTCGGTTCCGTTTCCGAGGAAATCAGCGGCGACAGGGAGAGGGTGTTTTCTGAAGCCCTGATCAAATATCCCAGACAAGCCTGGGCCCCGACCTCTCCAACAACGAGTTGTCCACCGATTCAAGAGCATCGAGGCATCCGAGCCGTCGTACACCGCAAACAATCCTGAGTAGGTGTTAAGAATATCGTCGAGCCCGTCGCCATCCCAGTCAAAGATCGCCATGTGCGAACCGCTCGCACCTGTTTCATGAGGAACATTACATGAGAATAAACCACCGCTTTGTCGGTTCCAAAGGACATCTCCGGTACGCCCATCTAAGAGATAAAGTTGTTCAGAGTGCATTTTCGTCTTGCGGACAGCGACAAGGACGTCCTCACGATCGAGATCTCGGAAGTGTCCAGCAGTCCAGTGGGTGATTCCACTAGTACCAAAAATAGGTGGATCTCCTGGAACATCGAACTCTGTTTCCCAAATCGACTCCCCGCTGCCGTCCAGTGCTCTCAAGACAGCAAAGCCATTAGGTCTCTTATCAGCTACAAGTACAGCATGTTCGCCAGTTCCGTAAATGTCAGCGAGCGCAACAGAAGCGAATCCCCGACTATTCGAAATGATTGTGTGGTATCCGGAGACCATACCTCGGCCGGAAGTTGTCCAAGCGACACTGGCTAACCCTGACTCAGTGTCAACCTTGAGTGCTTGGATCGTCTCATTGACCCCTTGGGTCACTACGAATGGCCCACTGCCATCAAGGTCGCCGACCACAGTGCCTGTCAACAACGATTCCCTGGCGGCTAGATGTCCGTCTTTATGCTGGGTGCGGCCGCTGTAGGCGATCGTCGCTTCCAACCCGTCTGTAGTGACCGAGCGCCCGGGCCGGGAACTGGCCGCCCCGACAAGGAGACGAAGAGTCTCTGCACTCTGATCAATACCTCTGAGTTGCAGTAACGGCCCGGTTATGGACCCAATCTCTGAAACAATGCCACCGGTAGCCCGGTTGAAGTGGATCGTGACGTTGTCGTCTTCTTGCTCCTGAGACCTTGTCGCAAACATCAATCCATTTGATTGAGGGTCTTGGTGGAGAAAGATTGACTTTCGTTGCCATGCGGCACGACTGTTGGCGTGAAGAGGAAACTCGAGAATATCGAGACGCTCGAAGCCAGAACTGGTAGAGGACCACACTGACCGCGGCAAGTCTTGGGTTACATCGAGAATTTCCACGGGCCCATAATCAGGAACCGCTGAACCTTCGGTCACGGTCACAAACAATTCTGCTATGCCGTCGCCATCCAGATCGTCGAGTGCAGCTAGATGCCGGTTGACGAGATCGACGACGATCGTTCCAGTTAGCCCATCAAAGCCGACGATATGCCACTGGCCGTCGCCATGCTCGTTGAAGATCGACGTCACAATGTCGGGGGCGCCATCCCCATTTATGTCTGCTACCGGCGATACACCCGGCTCGTGAATCACGGTACCCTCGTAGATTCCTTTGGTGATCTGGTGATCCCAGAGTTCGACGAGCTCGCCGTCTCTCCACCCGAGTACGGAGACGAACATTTCAAAATCACCTAAAATCACAAACTCCGAACGGTCATCATCGCCCAGGTCGTATGCGCCAAAAAACCCGTACGCTCTGCCAGTGGTTGGGTCGTCCGAGTCATACTCATATTCTTCACTGTCGTTGATTTTGTAGTTACCAGTAGCCTCGAGAATACCGGTGGTGAGGTCAAGAATCTGAACGTCGTACCACGGCAAGACTGCGACCTCGGGTTCGCCATCGACGTCAAAGTCACCGATGAGAGGCTGGCCGGCTATGGACATACTGTTGGTGAACCCACTGAACGGTTCGCTTGTCCATACGGTCTCCCATGCGTAATTAGACCGGTTTAGCAGATAGCAAGGAAGCGGATCGTCATCTCTGGCCCCGATATGGTACTGCCCTGTATCACAACTGATCATTTCGTATCCGGGCAGGTCAGGGAGCAGATCGCCGACCCGGTGAACTCCATAACCAGTGGGCTTTTCCTTATTCCACCCATCACCGTCGAGGTCAACCCACCGCTCCCCCTCCGTATATCTATCGAAAAGTTCCCAGCGGTCACCCAACTCCCCGGTGTCTGGAAGAGGTAAGGCTTTTGAAACCGATGAGTCAAATACCACCTCAAGTAATGACAACCGGGCGCCAAGGTCATGAGACCAGAGGACCTCGGGACAGGTCGTAGCACCAACTAGCCCCGACCGACCAGACAATGTCCGATCACCGCGGAACTGGAGCCAAGCACCTTCAGTACCTAATTGGGTAACTTCCATTGGATCCTCATTGAGATAGCACTTAATAAAGACCGTTGGGATCTCACCAAGGTTGAACGGTGCCGGTTCGACCGGTGTCGGTTCGACCAGTGGCGGTTCAACCGGTGTTGGTTCAACTGGTGTCGTGTCCACGGTGGTAGGAGCCACTGAGGAATCGGATGGCAGCGCCGTGTCAGTCTTCGCCTCTCCGCACGCAAACAGAAGGCCTCCAGCAATAACGACAGCCGCAACTCTCTTATTGGGCTGCAAGGCCTGCCTTAAATTCTCCATTTAAAACAGCTTGTCGAGTTTCCTCATCTAACTCATCAAGTACTTCAATGACCACTTCATTAATTTTTGCGGTGCAAGGGTAAAGGTGTGGATACAAACCAACGGGCGCTCCGGTATCTATCCCGACATCAAATGTTTCTCCGCTCATTGAAAACATTACCGGCACAGTTTTCTCTACCCGTCCAGATGCTTGCTGATCGTTGTTTACTATGAGATGGAAAGTTCCTCCTGCTCCGAACCCGCCGTCATAATCAAAGAACACTCTTATTTCGTGTTGCCCTATTGGTAAAGGATCTTTTATTGACACAGTTGTGCGTTCATGTCCAAAAAGGTTGTAATGCCACGTAGGTCGTCCCTCATCTAAATAAAGAGTCCAACCATTTAAATTGCCGCCCTGACAAACAATGACGCCTTCTGAAATAGGGTTATCGATTTCTATTTGTGCTGTTAATTGAAATGAATGGTTCTTTATATTGAGAACACTTCGCTCTGGCATTCGAACATGATCGGTTGTGTAAGTCACTTTCCGAACACCTTGAAGCGGTGAAGGTGGGCGTGTTTTTCGGGTTAAACGATCCCCTGGGTCTCGCAGAGGGTAAACATTATTTCTTTTAGCCTCCTCATCAAATAACTTTTGTAGTTCAGCTAATTTTTCCGGTAATTCTTCCGATAAATCATTGCTTTGGGAAAAATCGGTTCGAATATCATAAAGTTCCCATTTTTCTTGTGGCCCATCAAAAGGTCTGCTTTCCATCCTTATCCATGGCACCCGACCATGAAAACAAGACGCCATAAAACCGTCATGGTAAATGCCACGGTTTCCAAGTATTTCGAAATATTGAGTTTTATGAGTGCTCTCAGTTTCAGAAGAGTCAAATGTGTACCCCATTGATGTTCCATCAATTGGCATCTGAGTAACCCCATCAACCTTTTCAGGTGCTTCTATGCCAGCAGCTTCAAGAATGGTCGGGGCTAAATCAATCACGTGATGGAATTGGCTGCGAAGACCACCTTGGTCTTTAATACGTTTTGGCCAAGACACTGCCATCCCATTTCTAGTTCCACCGAAATGCGATGCAACTTGTTTCATCCACTGGAACGGAGCGTCTTGCGCCCACGCCCAACCTACGTTGTAATGGCATTCACTTGCTGCAGTTCCAAAATCGTCTATGTGCTCTAAAAGCCATTCTGGATCTTCATGCACACCATTTTGGAAAGAAGGAGCAGACCAGGCTCCATGGATTGTTCCTTCTGCAGAAGCGCCATTATCTCCAGTCACATAAATAAAAAGAGTGTTATCCCACTCCCCTATTTCTTGAAGGCTGGTAACAATTTTTCCTACTTGTTCATCTGTGTGATGAAGAAACGAAGCAAAAATTTCCATCAGTCGGCTAGCTACTGGCTTATACCGGTCGGGATATTCATCCCAACTAGGTATTTCGTCTGGCCTTGGTGTGTTAATCGTTTCTTCTGGAATGATTCCCATTGCGAGTTGACGTTCATAAATTTCTTCTCTTAATACATCCCAGCCTTGATCAAATTGCCCTTTAAAGTCGTCAAGTCGATTTTTAGGAACTTGTAACGGAGTGTGTACAGCTCCTGGAGCGAAGTAGCAAAGAAAAGGACGATCAGGTCTATGGGCTTTTGCCTGTTTTATCCATTTAGTGGCTTGTTCAGCAAGATCTTCAGTTAAGTGGTAATCGTCACGACCGACATAAGGTTCGATAGGTGTCGTTTGGTCGTAAAGAGCAGGTTCGAACTGTGAAGTTTCTGCTCCAGGAAATCCATAAAATTTTTCAAAACCTAACCCTGTTGGCCAATGGTCAAAAGGACCTGAAGGGCCTATTTCCCAAACCGGAGTGATATGGCCTTTACCGAACATTCCTGTTGCGTATCCATTTGTTCTTAGTATTTCTGCGATGGTGGCTGCTTCATCAGGTATCACTGAGTCATAACCTGGAAAAGAAGTTGCTGTTTCAGTTATAGAGCCCATGTGTACTGCATGATGATTTCTCCCAGTCAACAAAGCAGCACGTGTTGGTGCGCAAAGTGCGGTGGTATGAAATTGGTTGTACCGAAGTCCTTGTTCAGCGATGAGATCACATGTGGGAGTTGGGATTGGCCCGCCAAAAGTCCCGAAAGAACCAAAGCCGACATCGTCTAGAAGAACCACAACAACATTTGGAGCATCTTCCGGCCCAGAGGGAATAGTTAATGGTTCTCCAGTTGAGTCTTTAAATAACCGTTTTATATCTTGAGCCATAATTTAAATGATTTCAGTTTTATGTAAGTAGATGGTTATAGATAAAGTACCACTGTGGTATCAGAGTCGGAATTTAGAGAAGAAGTTCTTTCGTTTTTTCAACGTGTCCCTCAACTTCTAGAAGGAATAGAAGACCCTTTTGAGAGAGAACGTACCTTTCTAGCTGCAAGTTATGACTCAAACTTAGGAGCTCTTAACTACCCGGTGGAAGATGGTGGAAGAGGACTTGGACAGTCTTTTATTGATATCTTTCGCCAAGAGTTACGGAATCAAAATTCCTTTTCAGTTGGAAATGGACTCGGTATCGGTATTGACATGTGTTTGCCAACGATCCGCGATCATGGAAGTGAAGAGATTCGAAAGCGTTTCTTAAAACCCGGATTGTGTGGTGAAGAAATATGGTGTCAGCTCTATTCTGAACCAGGCGCAGGGTCAGATCTTGCAGGCTTAACTACTCGAGCAGAACTTGACGGTGATGAATGGGTAGTTTCAGGGCAGAAAGTCTGGACTTCTGGTGCCTCTGTAGCAGATTTGGGAATTCTTCTTGCACGTACAAATTGGGATGTTCCTAAGCATCAAGGAATTTCCATGCTGGTTCTTCCCATGAATCAAGATGGTGTTGAAGTTAGGCCTCTAAAGCAAATGACTGGAACCGCGAGCTTTAACGAGGTGTTTATGGATAATGCAAAAATTCCGGCTAGTTGGGTTGTTGGGACTCAAGGTAATGGTTGGAGAATGGCAGTCGCTCTTCTATCTCATGAACGCTCGTCTTTAGGTTCTGGGGGCGGCAGACAACCTCTTTCAACTACCGATTTGATTGATTTAGCGCAACAATCTAAAGCCCATACTGATCCTTTGACTAGACAACTTCTTGCCGATCTTTTTTCTGGGAATCAGATCATTAAATGGCTGAGTTTACGGGCGGGTATACATCCTTCAATTGGGAAACTTTGGAGAACCAAGCAAGGTCAGGCTGCCTCTCATGTTGCTACCAAATTAGCTTTTCCTGGTGGTGCCGCTTGGGAAGGCGAGCAGTTAGGTTCGAGTGAAACTAACCGTTGGGCTTACGGAATTTGTGATGCTCCTGCTCATTCTTTAGGAGGAGGAACCGATGAAATTCAAAAAAACACTCTTGGGGAGAAAGTTTTAGGTCTCCCCCGCGAACCTGCTGTAGATATAGATATCCCTTTTTCTGAGGTCAAAAAAAATTAACGCTCTAATCCAAAGACGGGAGTCTCATACCGCCTTGTGATACTTCGTAAAATTTTTCCACTCTTGTCTCCCAATCAGAAGAAGCTCGCAAAATCTTTTTCATTGCATGTATCCCTGCGGACGGGTTAGAACTTATTTCTTTAGCCAAGTGATGAGAGTGTTCTAAAACTTTATTATCAGGAACCACCTCAAAAGCTATGCCTAATTTCTGAAGTTCCGGACCAAAGAATTTTCTTCCAGTAAGTACAAGTTGACGAGCTATCTCTGGTGAATAATTCTCAAAGAGCCAAACTAAATTCATAGGTGCAGCCATACCAATTTTTATTTCCCCAACTTGAATGTAAGCCTCTTCGCCGACAACCAAAAGATCGCAAGCAAAAGCAAGAGAAGCTCCACCATTAATAGCAAACCGTTCAATTGCTCCAACAATAGGAACAGGACATTGGAAAATAGCCCGATGCGCTTCTTTCATAAGCTCCCAAGATTGCTCTAACCACGGAGGAGGAGGATCTGCTCTATATTCCTTAAGGTCAAGTCCTGAACAAAACGCTCCGTCAGCACCATGCAAAAGAACAGCGTTCACATCATCTCTGTTATTTATCTCTTCAAATGCTGAAGCCAGTTCTGCATTAAGCGGCCCCGTAATAGCATTCTTTCGACTTGGTCTATTCAAAGTGATCGTTGCTAATGAATCCTCAAAATCAACCAGAACGTTTTCACTCTTCGTTACCATTATTGTGCCCGACACACTCCGTCGGTTCGTGCTGCTTCTGCCACAGCCTTTGCTACCGCTAAAGGAACCGACTTATCAAAAACAGATGGAACAATAAACTTCGGACTCAATTGTTCATCAGACACTGAATCTGCTATTGCACGAGCTGCAGCTATTTTCATGTTTTCCGTTATATCAATAGCCTGCGCATCCAGAGCCCCACGAAATATGCCAGGAAAGGCGAGCACATTATTAATCTGATTTGGGTAATCGCTTCGACCGGTAGCCATGACTGTTGCTATACCATCTGCTTCTTCAGGACGAATTTCCGGATCAGGGTTCGCCATTGCAAAAACAATTGGATTTGAATTCATTGTCCGTAGATCTGATGCCGTGACAAGACCAGGGCCACTCACACCTATAAACACATCTGCTCCAACAAGTACATCTTGAAGAGACCCCATCTTTCTTTCTGGATTTGTATTCTCGCCAAACCATTCTTTCGCAAAATTTAGATTGTCTCGACCTGAATAGATAGCTCCAGTTCGATCAACTCCTACTATTTCACCAACTCCGGCATTTAAAAGAATCTTTCCTACCGCTACCCCAGCGGCTCCCATACCTGCAATAACTACTGAAAGGTCTTCTATCTTTCGTTCAGTTATTCGACAGGCATTCCAAAGTGCCGCAAGAGTTACAACAGCTGTTCCATGTTGGTCATCATGAAAAACAGGAATATCTAAAGCTTCTTTCAAAGCGTCCTCAACTTCGAACGCAGCTGGAGCTGCAATATCTTCAAGATTGATCCCCCCAAATGATGGGGCAAGTCGTATAACGGTTTCAACAATCTCCGATGGATCATTGACGTTTAAACAAACTGGAAATGCATCAACTCCGGCAAACTCTTTAAATAAAAGTGCTTTACCTTCCATAACTGGCATCGCAGCTAATGGCCCTATATCCCCTAGTCCAAGTACAGCAGTTCCATCTGAAACAATTGCGACAGTGTTTTTTCTGATCGTCAAGTCATGAGATTTATTTGGATCATCAAATATGGCATTACATACGCGAGCAACTCCTGGGGTGTACGCCATAGATAAATCATGTCGATCATCTACTGAACAAAGGCTCTTTATTCCGATTTTCCCACCTTCGTGCATTGCGAAGGTTCGGTCATACCACGACAATAATTTCACTCCACTGAGAGCATTCACTGCTGCCACAACTGTTGAAGAATGTTCTTCGTCAATACAGTTCACACATACATCGTTAATTAATTTGTCTCCACGTACATCGAATCCCTCCATGGAAACAATATTTCCGCGGACTTCCCCAATTGCGGTTGCTAATCGTCCAAGAGTGTTAGGAATATTGTCTAATTCCACATGGAGCATGATTGAGTGCGCGGCGGTTGGAAGGAAAGGCATATAAAAAGCCTAGAGGGACAAAAACAAGACACCTTTGCTTAATGGCTTGAATGAAAATACTTAATCAAAAAATTAGAACTGTGCTCGTTGAATATCGAAACGACGTTGAACTTTTGTAACGACGACAGGCTTTTCTTCGACTTCTTCTTCAACCTCGTCAACGATCTCTTCTTCAACCTCGTCAACGATCTCTTCTTCAACCTCGTCAACGATCTCTTCTTCAACCTCGTCAACGATCTCTTCTTCAACCTCGTCAACGACTTCTTCTTCAACCTCGTCAACGACTTCTTCTTCAACCTCGTCAACGACTTCTTCTTCAACCTCGTCAACGACTTCTTCTTCAACCTCGTCAACAACTACAGGCAAAGCTATTGCTCCTAGTTCAAAATCAGGCTGTATGTAGCGTGGGAATCCAGGAGCTGTTCCAAGCGCTACCCGCACATTTATTTCTTCAAATTCAAGTTCGGTTCGTAAAGTATGCAAAATACTGTTTAGTTCTTCAGCTGATTTGCAGTTAACCCGAATCTGGTAGTCGAAATCCCCTGTTAAATAGATGACATCAACCACTTCTGGTCTATTAAGTAAAGCCGCGTCAAATTCTCCGATTGGCCAATGACCTGGAGACTTAATGTCGACAACAGCATCAACCGCAAGACCAAGAACTTCTGGATTGACTTCAATAGTGAATTTTTCAATAGTTCCGTCAGTGCTTAACTTATGGAGACGTTGACGGGTTGCAGAATGACTTTTACCTACGAGTTCAGATAATTCTGTAACTGAAGCGCGACTATCAACAACCAACGCACAAAGAATTTGACTATCAATTTCATCCATAACAACGACTTTAGCGGTTTAATTAATTAAAAGCAAAATAAAAAATGCTTTATATCGGTCCTGGCAAAGAAAAACCTTGAAAAATTAGGGATTTAAGGATTTCTATCTACATCACTTGCAAATAAATCTCATTTCGAGCATTCATAACACTTCAAGCGCGAAGCTTTTCTAACTTAGATTTTAATGAACACCAGGAGAAAAAACTGAACAGTGAAATTAACTTTTTAGGAAAACTCCCAATTTAAAGGAATTTCGAAAACCAGTTTTTCTGAAAAACCTAAAAAAGTGAATTTAGCCTTCTAATGTCTTTATTTAAAGCAAAATAATTATAAAAAGAATTTAAATCACTGACTAAAGATTCATATAAATTTTTTTCGCTAATGACAATCTTGTAGTTCGATCAAACTACAAAGATGAAACTTATTCTGCAATCGAATTGTCATAAATATCAGTTTTGGTTTTAATTAATTCTAAGTAGTTTTATCGGCTTGAATATTTAGTTATTCGATGTTTATAAACATAAAGAGTGAAAATCGTTGTTGAAATAAAATTCAATATTGAAATTCACTGTTGCTAGCAGAAATAACAACTTTTTTAGTTGAAATTTAATTTTTTATGCATTAATTCGCACTTAGAAAATTTATAACTAAATCATTTGTTAATTGAGAAAGCCATAATGAAACAAAAAATAAAGGTTAGAAACAAGTATTTTCGCCGTTATCTCGGTGTAATCTTTGCGTCCCTTTTCTTCATACTTGGGCCTTTTTCCGGGACTGCGCTCGCAGATGCAGGCTTTACCGTCACAGAATCCAGTGGATCGACTGCAGTATCTGAATCTGGATCAACTGATACTTTCACCGTTGTTTTAGATGAGCAACCCTCATCTGATGTTGTATTTTCAGTCTCAACTGGAGATTCGGGAGAAGCTACCGTTTTACCCACAACACTGACATTTACGTCAGGAAACTGGAATTCTGCCCAAACCGTCACTGTTACCGGGGTAAATGATGACCTAATTGACGGTAGTCAGACCACAACAATTACCTTAAGTGTTGTTGACGCTATTTCTGATGATGACTTTGATTCTCTGGCAGATAAGACCGTTTCTGTTACGACTACTGATGATGATACGGCTAGTTTCACAATGGCTCAGTCGAGTGGATCGACTGCAGTATCTGAATCTGGATCAACTGATACTTTCACGGTGGTTTTGGGGGCTCAACCCTCATCTGATGTTGTTATTTCAGTGACTTCGGGGGATACCGGTGAAGCTACCGTGTCACCAGGAACACTGACATTTACGTCTGGGAACTGGAATTCCGCCCAAACAGTCACCGTTACCGGGGTAAATGATGATCTAGTTGATGGAACACAAACTTCAACGATCACCATGAGCGTCGTTGACGCAAGTTCCGACAACAACTTTGATTCCCTCGCCGATCAAACGGTTTCTGTAACTACAGCAGACACGGATGTCGCTGGATTTACGATAATTGAATCTGGTGGATCGACAACGGTTGCTGAAACTGGAACTACCGACACTTTCACCGTAGTTTTGGATGCTCAACCCTCATCTGATGTTGTTATTTCAGTGACTTCAAACGACACAACAGAAGCTACCGTGTCACCAGGAACACTGACATTTACGTCAGGGAACTGGAATTCCGCCCAAACAGTCACCGTCACCGGGGTAAATGACAGTCTGATTGACGGCAGTCAAAACACGACTATCACCATGAGTGTTGTTGACGCAAGTTCCGATGACAGCTTTGATTCTCTTGCCGATCAAACGGTTTCTGTCTCAACAGCTGATAGCGATACGGCTAGTTTCACAGTAACTCAGTCTGGTGGATCGACAAGTGTGGCTGAAACTGGAACTACCGACACTTTCACCGTAGTTTTGGATGCTCAACCCTCTTCAAATGTTGTTATTTCGGTAACTTCAAACGACACAACAGAAGCTACCGTGTCTCCAGCAACCTTGACATTTACGTCAGGAAACTGGAATTCCGCCCAAACAGTCACCGTCACCGGGGCTGACGATAGCGCTGTTGATGGTCCACAAGGAACTTCAACGATTCTTAGTGTTGTTGACGCAAGTTCCGATGACAGCTTTGATTCTCTTGCCGATCAAACGGTTTCTGTTACGACTACTGATGATGATACGGCTAGTTTCACAGTAACTCAGTCTGGTGGATCGACAAGTGTGGCTGAATCCGGAACTACCGACACTTTCACTGTAGTTTTGGGGGCTCAACCCACTTCAGATGTAGTTATTTCGGTAACTTCGGGGGACACCGGTGAAGCTACCGTGTCACCAGCAACCTTGACATTTACGTCAGGGAACTGGAACTCAGCACAAACCGTCACCGTCACCGGGGTAAATGACAGTCTGATTGATGGTAGCCAAAACACGACTATCACCATGAGTGTTGTTGACGAAATTTCAAATGACAACTTTGATCCTCTCGCCAATCAAACCGTCACTGCGGCGACTACTGATGATGATACGGCTGGATTTACCGTAACTCAGTCTGGTGGATCGACAAGCGTGGCTGAATCCGGAACTACCGACACTTTCACGGTTGTACTAAACGCTCAACCAGCTTCAGATGTAGTTATTTCGGCATCTTCGGGGGACACCGGTGAAGCTACCGTGTCTCCAGCAACCTTGACATTTACGTCAGGGAACTGGAATTCCGCACAAACAGTCACCGTCACCGGGGCAAATGACAGCTTGGTAGACGGTACACAGACTTCAACACTCACGTTAAGCGTTGTCGATGGAAGTTCTGATAATAACTTTGATCCAGTTGCCGATCAAACGGTTTCTGTTACGACTACTGATGATGATACGGCTGGATTTACCGTAGTTCAGTCCGATGGGTCTACTTCGGTAGCTGAATCAGGGTCAACGGACACGTTTACCGTAGTTTTAAATGCTCAACCCACTTCAGATGTAGTTATTTCCGTAACTTCAGGAGATACGGGCGAAGCTACCGTTTCGACAGGAACCCTGACATTTACGTCAGGGAACTGGAATTCCGCCCAAACAGTTACTGTTACTGGCGTTGATGACAGCCTGGTAGATGGTAGTCAAACAACTACAGCAACGATTTCGGTTGTAGATGCTAGTTCAGACAACGATTTTGACGGTATAGCGAATCAAACGGTGTCAATTACAACAACTGACGATGACACAGCTGGGTTTACAGTTGCAATATCTGGTGGATCTACTTCAGTAGCTGAATCAGGGTCAACGGACACGTTTACCGTAGTTTTAAATGCTCAACCCGCCTCGAACGTAGTTATCTCGGTAACTTCAGGGGATACGGGCGAAGCTACCGTGGCACCAGCAACCTTGACATTTACGTCAGGAAACTGGAATTCCGCCCAAACAGTTACTGTTACTGGCGTTGATGACAGCCTGGTAGATGGTAGTCAAACAACTACAGCAACGATTTCGGTTGTAGATGCTAGTTCAGACGACGATTTTGATGGTGTAGCGAATCAAACTACTAATATCGAAACAACAGATAATGACTCAGTCGGGTTCACACTTGTAGAAAGTAGTGGTTCTACAACAGTTAACGAATCAGGAACCACCGACACCTTCACTGTTGTATTAAATGTTCAACCCTCTTCCAACGTTGTATTTTCAATCACTTCAGGAGATACCGGCGAAGCAACCGTCACCAGTGCGCTCACCTTCACGTCAGGAAACTGGAACTCCGCACAAACCGTGACCGTCACCGGTGCAGACGACAAC